>Ga0209639_1000348_pt1 | contig 69220 bp, 44 predicted proteins | sample EPASupsiteHSE605_FD_187268 | JGI IMG/M metagenome (GOLD analysis project Ga0209639, IMG submission 187268) | Bioremediated contaminated groundwater from EPA Superfund site, New Mexico - Sample HSE6-05 (SPAdes) (version 2) | ecosystem: Environmental > Aquatic > Deep subsurface > Groundwater >... | reverse complement strand
TTCAACACTTGGATAACTGATTCGATTATGAATCAGATCTAGAAACACTTCAAATGATTCTCTAGAATATGATGAATCAAAGTTAAAAACCATTCCACAACTATTCTTGTAGAATTCCCGAAAAACTAAACTATGAAACAACAAACATCCAATATTCATTTCATATTTGTCTCCATTATAAACAACAATTCCATCTTTCTCTTGGCAACAAAGACGAAAACGAAAACTATCAACAATTCCAAAATGTGATTCCCATTCTCTCAACAAATTAATAACTCCAATCTGATCATTTCTATCACTAGGAATATGTCCTGACACAAGAAAATCAATGAAATGACAAAAAACTCCAAAATCACACGAATCACTCAAAACAATCCGATCTTTTGTCGTATATTCATCTAGATACTTGTTTAAACACAACAAAAATCTCTTTTCAACATGTTTTGTTCTGTCCTGATACTGAAACACAACTTCTGGCATCAACAAAAAAAATGCCAACTTTAACTCAAACAAAGTCTGTCTAAATATTGACTCTCATTGATGACCTATTAGTATCACCATTCTTCACATGTTGAAATGTGGAATAAAATACTAAAACAAATTTATCGTCTCTATCAATTTAGTAAAAAGAAGGCAAAGAAAAGGCCTTAAAGTCTAATAATCTGAGTCTACTAACAGATGATGGTGCTCACACCAAAAATTCTCTCTCAGTCTTGGATAAATCAATAAATAATCCACAAAGAGTTAAAATCTCGTTTCTTCTAGTTTTAAACTTGTATTCCCTGGAATTCCATATATTATCAATTCCAAATTCTCCAAGAAAAAGGAATCAAAAGATCCTGCTATTTGAATATTATTTTTAAATTGTAACCAATTCAACCCCAAATCATCATTGACACTGGGAATTTATCTTTATCCATAAAAAAGGACTCTGAATCATCTCCTATTCTTCATTAAATGCATATTGGGAATCATTCTGAATTGATATTCTTGACTCATCGGTGTTTCGGATTCTATTACTCTGGATATTATTCTCTTTGATAAATCTTCCAAAATGAATTCTGTTTCGATTTGTATCTAGGAAAAAAAATTCTTGTTTCTGGTTTGCATTTCCTCAACAAACAGATAATAAAAATTCCTCATTTCTCTTGATACAACATTAAGGAGAAAAAGAGATGCTACCATAAAAACATTGTTTTCTTGTCATACCCTTTCTCATTTCTGTTTCCAGATTTCCCCAATGTATAGAATATTTCATTTGTCTTCCAAATCCTAGCTTTCCTCCCATTGTTTGGATTAAAAGCACATCGAAATCTGGATGTTTTTAAAAGATTAATGGCAATATGTTAACCAGCAGAAAAGGCACTCTATGAAAACATGGGAATGCCATAAAACGGAATTATTCTTTGGATGAGAGGATAGAAATATTCTCAAGGGCTAAGAGCCCGAATGGTATTTTGAATCACCATTATTCAAAGAATGACCAAGAAAACTATGTAGATACCAATATTTTTAATAGTCAATTTGATTTACTTGATAAAGAAGTGTTATTTATCATGCGTTCTTTTGAAATTCTGAAAAGTAACGAGAATATTATTGATGAATCATCCAATTTTCCTTCTGAAATGTTTATTAAAACTGAAGAAAGGAAAATTGACATAACGGAGGAGTCAAAGTTTTGTTTTTATCCCCGAATAACTTATTTTACGGGAGAATGTTCTAAGATGGATGTTATGTATTCTGATATTACCAGACCAATGAGCAATAATAGTTGCCCTTTATTATGTGATAAATCAGACAATATTCTATATAATTTGAGGTATAAAATCATTTTTAATCATTATATTGACGAATGTACACTTAAATATGATTTTCATTGTGTTATTATAGAGAAGATGTTTTCTCAAATCCCAAAAATTGATTTCATCAATACGAATAATTTGTTTCAATCAGTTAAGAATTACTATATCTCATTTCCAAATCTAAAATATCATTATAATAATATTGTTCGGTCTCAATTTTGGTTAAATGGTTCGCAACAATCTATGATGAAATCATTAACGATGGTTTTTACAGTTCCAATTATATACTATTATCATCTTAATCAATATAATATATTTTGTTTTAATAACTCAGAACTTAATCATTGTAGAATAATAAGTAACACAGATTTGTATTTTTCGAAAAGCGATTGCACAGTTCAAAAAGGTTTTTGATACACATAGTATTCTTTTTGATTGCTATAACTCCAAATCTGCTAATGATTGGGTTTCTTTTTTAGAATCATATCGGATTATTCCCGATAGTTTAATTCTCCAAACATTGATACATAATTTGAGTAATGGAAAAGGAATTTGTTCTGCAATTGTATCATATGATATGTGTTTATTCATATCAATTCTGCCCATGGTTTCAAAAGAGTGTTACAAAGATATTATTTATGTATTTCTTGTACAAGGGAATATATCATATTTATTAAGAACGCTGAAATTCGTTCATTTGAAATTGTGTATCCAAAACACTTATTTGATTCTAAATCAGTATATTCCGATTTTTTTGTGGATATGTTTTCATATTTATCAACAATAAAAATGCCAACTTAAACTCAAACAAAGTCTTTCTCAACTCTGAAGGTAAAAATGTTCCAGTTGAATCATCTTTGATTTTTTAGGATAATTTCGAAATATTTATTTTAATGGTCTGTTTTCATCCTCTTATCATCTTGAATCTACAATTAGACAAAGAATCCAAATGATTAAACAATTATATCTGTTTTGGCTTGAATATTATGATTTGCCCAATACTATTCGATCATATGCGATTGCTTGAAGGGTGGATTAATTTTTTGATTCTGGGAATGAATGTACAAATTTGATGAATCAAAGGAAAAAATTATTGTAAATCTTTGGGTTCTAATGATTTGGGATCAATTTGAGATCTCATATACATCAAAATTTAATAGAAAATTGAATTGTTTTAAGTCCAAAGCAATTACTTGTTTTCCAAATGATTATTTAACCATTTCAAATAATAAATTTGTGTTTATTTAGTAACAAATTATGTTTCAATTCCAAAAAGAGGTAGTGATTAGTTGTTAATTCAATAAAAACAAACCAATGATTGTGAACTCCACACAATGTTGTTACTTTAACAAACGGTTACCAATTATTGAAACTCAATGAAGAGATTCATTATCTTGGCAACCATCATTGATTAATTCCTAAATATGTCATGATATCTTGAGTAATCATCATTATTGAAAATCAGGTTTCATGTATTGATCAGTAATTGAGAGAGAGTTATTATAAAGAAGAAGATCCAATATTCACTAATCTTTAATGGATCTTAAGAATCAAACATATACTCTATGCTAACCCGACAGCTCTATCAATTCACTGACACAAATCACAAAGCCACTGATAGAATATTCTCCTTTCTGTTGAATTATAACAAGTATCCAAAGCCATCACCCTTGACTTTTATTGATCATCGCATATCAAATCTTCAATAAGGTTATTGAAGAGATGAGATCCAAATCAATTTCTATTGGCAAAAATCAGCCTTCTGCCAAGCCCAATTAAAACATCAAAACTACGAAATTTACGAAAATTTTCTTTCAAAAAGAGCCTCTTTTGAAAATTGTGGTTTTCTCAATTGTTTCATTTTTATGGAGTTTTCTTCTTCTCCCATGTATTGGGAATTATTATCATCTGATGATCAGACTACATATCGCCGCATTTGCTCGGCAATTACAGCCCCATCACTTAAGAATAAGAGAAACACTAAGATTGATGATTTCAAAGAAATGCTTGAGGCAGTTGATCTTTTTGAGAATCATGAGAGTGAAGAGAAATGGAAAAGGTGCTTGGTTTGTGGAGTTGTTAAATTCCATGGTGGTATAGCTGTTAATATTTCTCAATTGAAGCAGCTTGTTAAAAAATGCAAGTCTTCGATAAATGGATCGTTAAAAGGGATGGGATATACTATAATTAGCGGAAAAGCATCAGAATGTAGCGAATTATTGGAGATTATACCAAATTTGAAAGGCAATCTTGGTGAATTGCGGCAATGGACAGTGAGGTATTTAGAAGATAGCGCATTCACAAGTGACAGAGAAGATTTTGTTACACCTCCTCTTGCAATTAATGGCGAGTTAACTGATGGCGCCACAATATCAATAGGACACGATACATCTCGCCATCAAAATGATATGTGGGATGATACCAAGTTCTCATCTTTTGATGAGGACATTGTATTTCCTTTCTAATAAAATTGTTTTATTTAAATGATCTTGAATAATGGATAATCGGGCGGAAGTTTCCCCTCTTGGATCTATCATCAGACACAATTGGGTTGATGACTTTTTCCATCATTTCTTTATAAAGAGCTCCAAAGGTTGAATCTTTTGCATATTTAGAGAGAATGGAGTCGGCTTGAGATGTTTGTATAAATGTATTTAATAGAAGAATCGCATGATCCACTAAAGAGGCCCTTCCCTTTTGATGTTCACGTGTTATGAGCTGAACTAGAGATACAAACATATTGAAATCAGAAAATTGCGTGAAAAAGAGCGATGTGTTAAGCATCTGAAGATTTTCAAGGCATTTTTTGGTACAAAAAAGAACAGATGTATAAATATCATATACATTATAGTTCAATGTCCCAGGATACTCTAAGTTTGATTCAGATAGTTTAAACACATCTAAAAGAATCTTGAGAATTTCATCAATGTTAATCACGCCAATAGTTTCCGAAGCAGTAAACGACAGTGCTAAAAATGTGGGGATACCTACAAGAAGGGATGATGATGATTCTGTAGATAAGGTTATATTTTTGTTGATAATCCGGGTATCAGGCCCGATTGTTGCAACACCTTGAGCAAGGTCATTGACAATTTTACGATAGAACTGCTGAATAAAGATAACTCGGTTTGTTCTGAGAAGCTCACGTGCAAGGTAATCGTTTCTGTCATAAACAGATCCAACACTTCTATTCAATGGTAATCCCAACTCATATACTGCTTCCTCAAATAAATTAATTACTGCTTGCGAGACCCGCGAGAACTTTTCAGAATAAATATCTACGTTATTTATACATCCCAAAACAGAGGAAAAAGCAGTAAACCAATCACGAAAAGCAACATCACCAGACGGATAATGACCTAGTTTTTTTGTGGTCTCGGTAGGTGAGGACCCGGGATAATTCATAATAAATATTATTGGTTTACACTAAAAAGGTGACAAATTTGCGTGAGACGGAAGTGGGGAGAATGGGTTGACTTCGAACCACATCAATGCCTCATCGTATGACATTGTTGTTTTTCTATCTTCAAGATAGAACACATTTCCCTCAATTCTTTTTCCAGAGCATATTGATACACACCTCTTTGATTCAAGATCAATTGGGACCAGACCTGATCCTAGGGATTTAACTGTAGATCCACCACTAAGAGGCTGTGTATATTTGATTCGTTTTAGGGAGGTGATATCTGGTGAATCTTTTATAGGAAGCTTTTCGGAAAATGAGGCAGAATCGGCAGGATTATAACGGAAAAGAGCTATTGTAGCTGCAATTTGCATTTCGGCTACTCGTGGTTTCAACCATTCTATTTTATTGACATCAATAACAGTAATAAAGGCTTCAAGCATCGCTGACACAATAGCACCATATCCCCTCCATAGAGCTTCATAAATACCAAAATAATGACATATAGCTACAACATCATTCCATATTGCTGCCTTGGTTTGATGAGCTGCAGAATTCTTAATTAAATTTACAATAGTCATGGCGTCATTGAAATTATACTCTTTCTTTGACATTATTTGTTTCAAGTAAGCAATTGCCGATTTTAACGCATCCTCAATTCGACCTGCAAGCAACAAAAACTGTATTGATGCAGCACCTCTTGATCTCTTCGATTCTTCAAGATAATCAGAAATAGTTTTAAAACCATTTTGCTTATAAAAATTGGTCCGTGATTCATCAGATGGGAAGGGTATCATAGTAACAAGTGATCTTTTAATCTTTGGTGAAAGCATATCAAAAGATTCATTAATGAATCCATTCCTCAGACAATAATTACAGAAAATAAATGCCATTTTTTCATCAAAGCAGTCCGTAAGTTTTGCAATATCAATTGCCCAAATCAATTCTCCACTATGTATCAGCCTCCATACTGCTCCAACAACATCTCCAATTGTCAATAAGGATGCTGCTGCTAACAAAGGATTACCTTGGTTTCCATATTTTGTGGATTCTTGGGATGCAACAATATAGGATAAATAGTCATTTTGGGTAAATTCTGTTCTTATGTATGGTTTCTCAGGAGATGGAGGCTGCTCAATGGCAAACGATTTAGATTCAGGTTCAAAGGAGGTTTGTCTCATTGCTGCAGCCACTAATAGTGCACTATCATATTGATGTAATTCTGTATATACTTTAATGGCATCTTCAGGCATTCCAGCAATCAATTTGAGCTCTGCATCTTCTTCAGATCCTTCTACCATTTTTGCCCTCGCAAGTATCAAGCTTTGCCAAAAGTTGTATCCAACCACTGGGGCCAATGCCAAAGCTTTATCAAATTCGCCACATATAAACATTAATTCACAGTATTTCTTAATATTCCCAGACAGCAAACATAATTCTGCAGCTTCAAGGGCCAATGCTTTTGATCTTTTAGCTCGGTTCAGAACAGAGTGCTCCTTTGGCAATGATGTAGTTATTTTTGAAATCCTCTTCTTTGTTAATCTCTGAATATCATTAACATGAACCATATCATCATCTGCGAAAGATAGTTTAGTTCCATCATGAATTATCCTTCTCAATAACTTTTCAAGCATGGATGATCCGTTATATGGACAAAATTTCTTTGCAAAAAACTTCTCATTATTAAGTGCAGCACGAATTTTTCCCTCTGGAAACATTTGATCAATCGACCAAAGTCTAACAGTTTCATCTCTTGATGAAGTAGCTATCAAATATGGCTGATTTGGATGATATGAAATCCCATAAATATGCGATGAGTGGGCAGTATATTGACATATCTGGCTCATATTCCTAGTATCCCAAAAAATCAGATTTCCATCATAGCCTCCACTAATTACAAGATATTTCACAGCCGAGCTCCAAATAATAGGTCTTGCACATCCGGTGTGACCATTTGAAAGCCTTGCAGTCTTTTTTTCAATATCGAATAGTATAACTTCACCAGCATCTGATGTTGCAGCAACAAGATTATTGTCATGAAAAGACCAAGCAACATCAAACAATGGCTTTTTAGACCCAGGGATGATATAATATGCACCTCCATCCATTCTGACATACAAACTTCCATCACCACAAGCAATAGCTATGGCATTATCATTTGGTGACCATTTAAGTCTTCGAAACTCGCTTTTAACAGAGACTTTGACAAGAACTGACTTTGTTTTAGTATCAAAAAGGTTACATGTTTTATCCTGGGCCGAAGTTGCTACAATACTTGGATTCTTAATTGACCATTCAAGACCCAATATTGGCGATGAATGGAGTTTTCTCGAGAATAAAAGCATCTTTTTTTCTGTGGAATATATTGAAAGCTCTCCATCACCAGATCCAGTGGCGATGTAACCACCACCAGGTGAGAATGTGATAGAAAAAATAGAATTACTATTTGCAGTAATATCAAGATAATTGCTTTGGGTGAGTGAAGGAACACTCCAAAACCTAAGATTTCCATCTCCACCTGCGGTTACAAGCACAGATGGATCCATTGGGAGGAATTGACAATCAAAAACAGTCTGTGTGTGACCTTTGGCTACTTTTTCAGTAAACTTCTTCGAAATTACATCAAAAACTCCTATTCTTCCACTCACAAATGAGACAACAAAATCTTTTTCCCCAATTCTATCAATATTTGAAACACCAGAGTCTTCAATTGTAAAAGAATCAATCATTTTTCCACTAGAAACAGACCATATATATAAGATGCCGTGGTTTTTATCACCAGTAATTATGCTTCCAGGCAATGCAGGAATCCAATCTCCCCCAAAAACATTAATATCATCTCTCTCACAAGTTGTGATCAACTTAAAAGTGGTATTTATAGAAATAAATGCCCATTTTTTCTTTTTTGTGATAATTAAACAGTTTCCAAGATTCAACGGATCGAATTTAATAAAATAAGGATGCGCTGTAATCCCACAAGAAGACAATATGTTTGAGGCCAAATCAATGTGATATAGATTGTTATCTTCACCAGCATAAACAATAACATTATTTAAATTAGGATAAACAGCAAAAAAAAGAGGAGCCGGAAGTTCTAAATAGTACCTATTATCAATTTCATAAGTTCTGGTATTAATCAACTGAAACACTCCCATTCCTGCGTATAAAATTATTAAATGCGATCCATCGCTAGAATATTGGGCCGATACTATCTCGCTTTCCAACGATCCCATGTCAGCAATCACTTCATGGTTAATCAAACTCAAAAATTGAGCTCTTTTATTTCTATAAATCACAAAGACAGTATCTAAATCAATTGGAGAGAGTCTAATCATGATAAATTCATCACTACCTTGACAGAAAGTATCATGTGCAACAAACTCTGGAATTTTGTAAAAAACAATCGAATAACGAGTTCCATATGCAAAATACTTAGAGTTGTACGTCATCAGCTTCTCCGAAGAGTACCTTGCTCCTCCATTGGCTGTTGCTACTTTGCGCGGAACCTGCATTTTTTACCCTCCTGACAAAAATTTCCCTTTAAGAGGAATTTATTTCCTTCTCAATTTTCAAAGAATTAGATGGCAGTTATTTTACAAATAAACTCACAAAAACCCAAAAATTAAAAATCTCCATGTCAACGTCTACAATGAATAGTAAAAATAGCACATCGAATAATGATGCGGAAATAATTCCATTTAAAGTCCCTGTTAACCATTCTTGGGTTTCTGTTGATTCTGCGTTAAAATTAAAGCGATTTACAGAGAGAAACCCGTTTTCTTTTTCTTCTCTTAAACCATCGATTGGTGGGTATGTATTACATCCTTCAGCATACCCAATGCCAAATATAAAACAAGATGTACCATTTACTCAGATTTCAAGTGATTATGTTCCGGGCGAGAGAGCCGCAAATGATATTGATATTGAAAGAAGTAGAGCCCAATACTATGAACCAGAGACGAAGAAATTACCCCTCATTTTTTTATATAACAATGATGATCACATTACTTTAAAGATACCAATTGAGAATCGAGTTACTAATTTGGACGAGCTTAATTGCAGCGACCAGGATTCTATTGTCGGAATCTATCTTGAAAGGATTTTTATTGGTTCTTCAATTAGGAAAAATGTTTTTTCCCAGATTAGCACCTATCAAAAGATTGAGTATTTGCATTTAGATAGTTGTGGGTTATCTGTATTACCACCTGTGAATTCGCCTAATCTCAGGGTGTTTACATTTTGTTCAAACCCTTTTGATGATGGGCCTGAAATGATTGCTTTTACATTAGCAAATCCTCGATTGGCTGTTTTGGATTTTCGTAGAACTCCGGCTGCATCCCAAGATATAACCAGACACGAAATTTTGGCGACATCTGTTAATTTGAAGAAGCTTAATGGTCGGTTAATATCTGTGAGAGACAGAATTTATTCAATGAAACAATGCAAAAACAAGTTTCATCCAGATTATATTGCATATTTGCACTTTTTCTATCAGGTTAAGGCAATTCCTGAAATCTCCCAGTTGGGGAGATGGGACCCTAGGCTAATAACAGATTTGTCATTGCCTAACTGCGGACTTACATCTGCCTCGTTACATCGTTTTCTTAATTTACGGTCACTAAACCTTGCTGGTAATTCGATTTCAACCCTTGAGCATTCTGGAATTCAACTTTGTCGACATTTGATTTCTTTAAATTTGAGTAGAAATTCTATTGAAAACGAAGAAGAATTATTATGCTTACCATATTTGGATTCTCTTCTCCATTTATGGCTTGATGGCAACTTTTTAACTTTCTACAGGTCTTTTGTTATATATCTTTGTTTCAAACTCAGAGGGACATCTGCTAAAACAGGATTAAGAAGCCTTGATGGTATACCAGTGACTATTGAAGAAACTTTGAAGTCATTTTTGGAGTACGATGAGCGAGACTTAGATCCAGATCAACTCTTACCAATTAAATGGAAATATAATCTTGATAGAATTGCAGGAGGTAGAGTTGTTACAAAGGATCCATCTGTTTTTTCTAGGTTTTATTCTTTATCAATGAATCATAGAGGATTAAGGAGACTCAATTTGGGTATTTTTACCAAATTAACTCATCTATCTCTTAGAAACAACTTGTTTGAAGAAATCAAAGGATTGCCTTCACTTGTTAATCTTCACCATCTTGATATATCTCATAATCCCCAGCTTAATTTTGATCAGGTACTTAACGATATTGCTCAACTCAAAAGACTTCAGTTTTTAATGATTGCAATAGATTGTTGGGATGATCCAGGTTTGATCTTACTCAAAAAAGAAGAGTTCTTTATTGATGATGCGCCTCGCTTATCCATTCGTAATAAAAGATATAGGGATGGTGTTCTATCTAGATTACTCGGATTCCTTCCAAGTTTGCAGTATTTTGATAGGATTAGAATTTCTGTGGATGAAAGAGTGAAATATTTCTCAATGTCTGGGCTAGATCCGAAGATTCTTGAATCTTATAGAGTTTTTGCAGCAATGATTCAAGCTGCTATTCCTAATTCGTGGATAGACTTATCAATAGAAGGAGTTGTTCCAGGAAGACAATATAAGCCTGATTCAGTGAAAGCATTGCTTGAAACTTCAAACTGTGGACTTGTTTCTAATCAATACTTGTGTTTTCGTTCTTTTACTGCATTATATGAGATTGATCTATCATTTAATAATATAACATCAATTACCGGTCTTGGATTCGAAAATCACCCGTCTTTGCGTTTTATTGATATTTCGAATAACTCCATAAATGACAAATTAAAGCACATTGGTAGGCTAATTGATTCAATACCTAATCTTGAGATGTTTTCTATTAGAAACAACCCTTGCATGACCGTTGATAATAGTCGAAAGGTACTCATATCTCATATTCAAAGGGTTGGGAGTTTTGATGACTGCTTCAGAACCCTGGATTTCGAGATTTCACCTATCGATATTGTTGAATCTAGAACATGGCCTTCTGAAACCACAAAACAACAAAAGCGACAGAGTCTCTTTTTATATGCTCTGAAGGCTAGAATTCCTCTAGGTGTTTCTGTGAGATCAATTACCGAGCTTAATTTAAGAGATTGTTCTCTCTATACACTTTCTCTTAACAAATTTGTAAGTTTGAAAAACCTTTATGTTTCTGATAATAGAATAAGATCAATAGATAATTTATCTGGTTTAGACCAACTTCAGAATCTCGAGATTCTTGATTTTAGGAGAAACAATATTGCTGAAATTGAAACATTTGCACAAATTATCTCCATGCTGCCATCTTTGAAAAACTTGGGTATATCAAATAATCCATGCACTGAGAATTATAACAAAGCAAGATCCCAGATTGTTAAAATGGTAAAGTATTTTGCTAATCCAAAGTTTAACTTAGCTTGTTTGGATGATCAACCAATAACTCCAACCGAAATTGCAAAAACACACCCAAAAAGGGTTTCCTCAGATGTACTTCCTGAATTTTCATTCTTGATTGCTGTTAATAGAAATGCCCCTAGTTCCGCAATCCTTGATATCTCCAATTCCCAATTATCTTCATTCTTAGATTTTTCTTCCAAAACAAGTCTAACTCACATTAACCTCTCACATAATTCTATAACAACCCAGGCAATTTTTACCTCACAGCTTAATAAGTGCATTAACTTGATAGTTCTTGATCTGTCTTTCAATCAGATATCTCCACCAGAAACACATGTGCCTGGCATAGGTTTATATTTAAGCCATTTTGAACATCTTCAACATCTTTCAATTGAGAAAAATCCAATCTGTCATTCAATTGATGACTGGAGAACGTTTTTGGTTTCATACCCGGGTTTAGATAATATTGAATGCGCTTTAGACACAATAAATGGACACACTTTGACAATTGATGAAAGAGTGCAGTTTGTATTGTTGCAATCCAAATCTGTTGATAAGTCTTCAGAATTTCGTCTTTCATACATTTTAAAACAAAAAGATCCAGAATGGAAAAGGAGCAAAGCAATCAGTCTTCATCATTGTGGGTTAACCATTCTTCGGCCATTAATTGATGCTACACAGCTCCAAATCTTGGATATTTCAAATAATTCTATAAAAACATTAAAAAATCAAGGGTTTGAGAAGATGATTCAGCTGACATCTCTCGATATTCATGATAATTCAATCGAAACCATTGAGGAGATAAGGGATGTTTTGTCCAATTGTCCAAGATTAGAAAGACTTTACATGGAAAATTCGACATTTGATAAAAGCCTGACATCAAATCCGCAAAAGTATATCGGATTCTTATGCATATCATTGAGAGGTATACAAGAGGTTGATCATTATTTGAATCCTAGACCGTTGAGCTCTGCAGAGCTTAATGCTCTTAAAGATTTGGATAATTTATGCAAATGGAATAATCCCAATCAACTGTTTAGAATCGATTTATCTGGAAAGGGGATTACTGAAACTGATTTTAATACTGTTTTACTGGCTCTTGGTGAACTAAGACCGGAAATCATCGATTTATCAAATAATCCATGCAATAACTCAGATAAATACCGATTTAAAGTAATATATCATGTTCCTGATGCAAGAGAAGTTGATGGTAGAGCTGTTACTATTGATGAGCGCATGAATGCTGATAAGAGTATAAGATATACAATTGGAGAAGGTGTATTAGCAGGAATGGTGATTGATGGTGTTGTTGTCGGATCTGAGTATATAGACCAGGAGAAGAGGGCAGAAACAGTTGGGACAGTTCAAATTGCAGCACAATATGCTGCAAAGTTTGGAACAGCAATGATGAAATGGGAAATCTTTATTACCTTTCAACAAATTTTAACCCAAATATTTCAGTTCATCAAGAAATCGGTCTGGCCTAAGCTTTATTTGTCTTTTGCTTGGATTTGTTTCCCATTCACCATAGATTTATCCTTTTTATCATATATGCTTGATATTAAGCTTCCTTTTTGGTTCCATTATGGGTCATTTTTCGTTTATATTGTTTTACCAGCTTTGCTATTCGGTTTGTATCATTTTCAACTTGATAGAGAGAAATGGATAGGAGCATTCACTTATGGGTATTCAAGAACGAAAAAACTTACATTTTATGGATTCCTAATAATGATATTATGCTCTGCAGGGCTGTCATTGTTAGCAGATTTTAATTATACTTATGCAACTCATAAAATCAGTAATAACCAATACTCATGGTTTACCATCTTGGGAGGGTCCTCGTTTTTAATTATTATTATAGTTGCATTCGTTGAATGCAAAATTAGAAAGAATGTGGGAGATCCAATATTTTGGTTTAGATTACTCAAAACCAAAAAGCGATTTTCTTTATTTTTCATGACTGTTTTATATTTTCCAATCTGTAAAAGCTTTGTGGATACTTTTCAATGTTCAGGGAATACTATTAAAACATTTCCTGAGATTATGTGTCTCAAAACATATGAAGATGTTCAGGTTATTCATGTCGCAGCCTTCTTGTTTGGTATGATTTATTCTATTGGAATTCCTGTTTTTTTCTTTAAACTTATCAAGAAAGGTGTAAGCGAAATTGATATTAACTATAAGATTCAATTGCGTTTGGATCAACTTGAGGAACAAAAAGAAGCTGTCAAAGAGAAAAAGAAGAACGGAGAAGATGTGACAGAACTTGAAAAAGAATTAGAAGAAACAGAGAAAGAGATATCAAAAAGTTATTCGCAAGCTGCTATTGAATACGAAAATGCGGCTGCATATTTATATAATGCTTATGACCGGCCTAACAGATACAAAAAGATTGTATCAATGATTGAGAAACTATCATATTTACTGTTTACAGCGTTTATTCCATCTAAATGGACCCAAGCAGTTTTACAAGCAGGACTAATGGGATTAATGACAGTGTGGCAAATAATTGAAAACCCCTTTGCTGCAATAAGTGAAAACATCCTTGAAGGGATGGCAAAAATCTTCAATTTGATAACTCTTCTTTGTGGAACAGTTTTAGAATTTGATATTTTCAAAAGCCAGGTTTTCAAAGAATACATTGCTCCATATTTATTAGTGGGTATTGTTGTATTATTGTTTATTGTATTTTTAGTGATTCTCGTAAAGAATCATTGCTGTAGCTCATCTGAGATAGAGGAAACTCCTTATCAACAATTACCACAAGAAGACAATATGGAACAATTTAGAGCCCAAAGTGAGGTACTTAAATCCACATTAAAAGATGATGATGTCACTGTAAGGATAACAAGCATTTTGGATGAAGAATTTGAACCATCAATAAAGGGATATGGAGATATGAGCGATAATCCAGACGGACAGATTGTTGAACGAGTTGAGAATCTATAACTAAATGTTGATTATTCATAATCTCTAATTGTTTTTTGTGTGAATGTCCAGAATCCATATTTGTACATATACTTCATTATTTCGGAAAGTGAACGTATATACAAGTTTTTCAGAAATGAGTATTCATATTGTATTACTTGCGTATGTCTAAAAGACACAGGAATGTGTAGAGGTTCACACAAAAAAACTATCTCAGAAGAGGAGCCATCATTATTCATATGCACTCGAGAGAAAAGAAGCATTCCAACTGATTTTGATACAACTGATACTATTGAAAAATCTTTTGGAGATGCAGGAAATGAATCTGATTTAAACTGAGGCACTGTAAGAACTAAATATGGTTGCTCATTATAAGGAATATAATTTATTTCTTGAGAAAGACAGTCAGCATCTATAATGTATTGCCCTTTAGCTCTCAATACAGCATGTTTAAAGGAATCGTTGCCTGCTGTCTCAGAGAGTAATGGTCTGAAACTACTATATACACTTGTTATTCTTTCGAGTTGTCGATTCTCCTTTTTATGCTTTGGAGTAATTAAATATATAATTTCATAATTCTTATTAGCAAGAGAAGAGCTGTGTACTATTTGATGAATCTGGGATACTTGCTCGAGAGCCAAATCTATTGAACATGCACATTTCATTATAATAGATAAATTTATATCATAACAGGCTTCCATTATGACCCCAGTGTTCCCTTTTTCTCGTTTTCTAGTGTTTTCAATGGATGAAGTAATAATTTTTTCAAAAGAAGTCGAATCTGAGAAAACAGAAGTAATAATTAAATACAAAAACCTAAATGCAAAAAAAGAAGTAATAATTAGCATGATAGAAATCGCAAACAGTGATATCATTTAAAAATAATAAAAAAGCGCCTTCCGGGGGACTCGAACCCCCGACCCTTGGATTAAAAGTCCAAAGCTCTAACCAACTGAGCTAGGAAGGCTTTCATTTCCTCCTATTCCTTATATTTTGTATTCTGTTAAAAAATAATTTCGAAAAATAATCTTGAAATTAATAATGTCTGAAAGTTCTCAGTTTGATTCATCCGAGCAATCCGAAGAAGAAATTATTATAAATAGTCGTAGGTCGAATCGTAATAGGGGCAACAGAGATTATAGGAGGAGTATTAACCAGGTTTCTATTCCTTTTTCACAACTTCCAGAAACTCTTAAGAAATTTGTGTCTGAAACATCTTGGGTAACATGGAGCGTAGCTAAGAAGCAGTCATATCAGCAAATGTTTGCAAATCCTAATTCTTTTTTTTACCGAAATCGACCACCAGGAGAAAGTCAAAAAATTGGACCCTTTTCTCAGCAAGAGGAGAAGCTATTTGTGGAGCGGCTTAATTATTTTCGGGAAAAACTGGGAATTCATGATGGAATGTGGGGATATTTTGCTGTTGGGATACCAGGAAGATTAGGGTATCAATGTAGTAGTTATTATAGGATGCTGTTACAAGAAAAAAAGCTAGCAGATAAAAACTATAAAGTAGAAGAAACAGGAAAATTAAAATGCTTGCACCGAAACAGAACAACAATCCCTAAAGAATCAGCCAAAATCCTTGAAGAAGAAGCAATTGCATACATATTAAATTGTTCTTCACTAAATGATCAACAAATTGATACTCTTAAGAAGAAATCAAAGAAAAGGCCACTAAAAAATAACGAAATCTCGGAAATTGAAGAGCCACAACATTCTCCTTTAAGAGAAACCCGCATCCCACATCCTAGAAAGCCGCAAAATGATTTCACATCAGCGGATCCTGTTTTTGAAGAGAATTCTGAAGAAGAGAGCGAACCTGATACATCAGACATTGGATTCTCTCCATATTATGGTGCCCAAGACCAAATTACCAAAAAGCCAATGAGAAGACCCACCATTAGCCCATATGGATATATGTTTGATTATGAAACATGGTTGGACATTATCAATAACCGTATACCAACTCCAAGCAATGTTGAGATATGCCTTGAAAAAGATCTAGTTGAGATAAATGATGAGAATTATCCAAAATACAAATTCGATATCATTAATGTGTTTAGTTAGGATTTTGGGCCGGGGGCTCAACCTCTTTGAGCTCTTTATACTGCTTTAAAATTTCTGGCCTTAAGAATGCTGTACCTTTCAGATTAACACTCAGCAAAATGTTGCCCGAAATACCATACGATCCAAGTGTTTGCCGAGTATTGTTTTGTATTTGTGTTACAGGATATGGAGTGAAAAGCCTAAGTTCAGTATCTGGTGTGAATACCGATTCCACAAGAAAATCATAGAGTGCACTTGTGTTCTCCATTGTTGAGAATGTTGCATCCAAAGAGAAATCTTTAAAAGATCCATCGAATTGGAATCTGCATCGTGCAACTTTCTTAGGAGGCCCTCCTGGTTTTCTAAATGTGTTTTTTTCATCGCTTTTCTTTTTCTGACTCATAACATCGCTGGCTTTAACAGAATAAAATGCATCAGTAAGTTCAGGTAGACTTTTAGGATCAAAAGGCTTTGCATTATTCCTCAAAAAAATGCTAATATTTCTATCTATCTTTGGTTTTTCTTCCTCTGGCTGAGTTTTTTCTTCTGGTTTATAATCCCAATCTATTGGACCTATTTTTGGTTGTTCGACACACCCCTTTTCCCAGTCGAAAACAGGTTCAGGAGCCATTTCTTCTGGTTCATCTCTCTTTTTATTGTCCTTATCGTCCATTCTCCTGTCATATTCATCTCTCCTATCATAACCATCTCTCCTGTCATAACCATCTCTCCTATCATAACCATCTCTCCTATCATAACCATCTCTCCTGTCATAGTCATCTCTCCTATCACCATCTCTCCTATCATAACCATCTCTCCTGTCATAGTCATCTCTCCTATCACCATCTCTCCTATCATAGCCATCTCTCCTGTCATAGTCATCTCTCCTATTACCTTCTCTCCTGTCAGGGCCGTTGTTACGGAAGAAAAAAGACATTTAATATCTGGTCAGATAAAATTTTAGATTTAATCAAAGGCTCTCTTTGCTCTTCATTGGGGCAGTATCTGCATTAAATAGGGGAATAATTCTATAATTTCCTTCATTTTGTGCAATACCTAGAGGTGTATTATTGAATTAAGAATAATCACACTTTTATCTCTCAAATTACAATCAGCACCATTCATTATTAGGTACTCAGCTATTGAATAATGGTTATAAAGAGCTGCCAAGTGTAATGGAGTTTGATTGTGATGGATATTAGTAGTTCATTGTCTTGCAAATTAGGATCTGCACCTTTGGTGATAAGGTATCTTACAATATCCAAATGCTGGTTTAATACAGCAATGTGAAGTGTAGACATCGAGAAGTGAATGATGGGATATAATAATTCCTCTGGTGAATATCAACACCTTGTAATTCAAGATATTTCATAATCTCTATATGATTATGATATACGGCACATAGCATAGGTGTCCATTGAAAAATGTTAGTTCATCATGTTGACCAATCGCATTGATATCTGCTCCATTATTGCATAAAAAATCTACTACACTTAGGTGTCCATTCATCGAAGCATAATGAAGAGCTGAATAAGAGAAAATCGAAAAATACAACTGCTATCAATGAAATTGATGTTTGCCCCATTTTCAACAAGATACTTAATCATATTGACATGACAAAATTTCGCGGCATAGTGTATTAATTCATTTGGATATGGATTTTGAATATTGCATAAATGAAAAATACTAATGGATCCATTGCAAATTGCCTGATTTCTCACCTGGTCACCGATATAATAACCAGTCATGAGTAATTGCTTAAAACACTTCAAAGATCCAAAATAACCAGAGAAAGCTAAGTAATACATGGAGGATGGTTTTGAAGCCCATTCAAAAGGATTCCATTTTGCATTCTGTTCTTTTTCTTCAGATTGGCTGATTATTTTCATTAGATTACTTAAATCATCATACTTTAAACAGTATTCAGCAGATGAAGGTAAGAATCCATATTCGATGCATTGGTCGATATCCTTAATGTTTTCAGGGATCTGGTCAAAATCATCAATTAAATCACTATCAATGTCATTAACACTGAAATCATTTATGAATTCATGATAGTAATACTTTAAAATGGGGCATTGTTCATCATCAAAGTAGTCCATGATTTGGCTGAGACTAAAAACACCTTTGTTGAATAATCTAAATAACAAAACTGGACAAATTTTAACCAAAAAATCAAGCAAACACTTCGAAAAATCATGATTTAGAGACGAATATTCATGACACAACGTTACAACTTCATCTAAAAGAAATGGTCTTAAAGTTGGTAGACGCGAGAGTTTTTCGGCCCAAAAAACTGGATTAATAATCTGAACAGGCTCAAAAACAGGATCTGATCCAAACAGCATTTCCTCAAAGTTTACAAGCTTCTCCATTTGCCCAAATAAATTACTCAAAAATTGGCTTCTCATTGTTCTAACCAAATTCCTTGATAACATTTCTTTAATAAAAACTTTGTTATTCAATTGTAGAATAATAAAAGGACCAAATTCATTAGAAAAAGAGTTGATAACCACTCTGATCATCATTTTAACATTATTTTCTTATATGTTAATCACTATTTTCAACTTTTCAGGTTTTTTATTTCCTCATTTTCTTTTAAAAAACTGTGAAAAAAACCCTTCAATTTGACACAAAATAACCAATGTCTAATACATCCCTGAATCTATTGTTTCAGACTATTAGTAAATATGGAAGCCCAGCAAACCCAAGTTCTTTAGCATTTGAAAAATTGCGTGAAATGAAATCCACATTTTCTAATAGTGATAATGCAATCATAAGGGTAAATCCTTGTTCATTCATGAAAACTATTAATTCCCAAGTTATTTTCGACTCAAATGAATATGGAGCAGTATTTTCTTCCAATATATCATCAATTTCTTCTCTCTTTATGGTTTCTCATTGTCAGTTTATGAATATTTTTTCGGATAACCCTTCATTGGTATATCAGAACTCTCTTGGGACATTTTTAGTCGATAGTACCCTTTTTTATTCATGCATATCAACAGGACATGTTGGAGGAATTCAAATAGAGAGTTCTTTGAAATCTGTAATTAATAATTGCTGTTTCCGAAGATGTAAGGCGCCTAGTCGGCAAGCTATTTGGGCAAGGTATTCATCATTTTTTGATTTTTTCATGAATTCGATATATCAATGTAGTCCCAAAGATTCAAAAGGGGGCCATGACAGCGCATCAATTGGGATTATGTCTTATATGAATTATCATTCAATTAACACTACAGATTGTCATGTTACTGATTCTTCAGTTTCTTTACAACTTCGCCAAACAAAGAATACTCTTGTCCAATTTTCATCATTTTATAATAACTCTGATGCACACACTTCTTTTGAAGGTTCTGTTGCCATCTGGGACGTTTCTAACTTCACAATGAGGTTTAATAATTTAATAGGACTTGTCTATTCATCATATTGTGTTTCAATTGATGCTCTATCAAACATTACTATGCATGATTGTGTTTTTCAAAAGAATAGCAGAACTAAACATATATATAATTTAGGAATTCTTCAAATATTCTCATGCTATTTTGATGTTTCAACAATAATTGCAGGCATAAACTCTCTTCAAAACTTTTTTGAAACACAGCAGCCAGAAATCAGCTTAGTTCATTTAAATACATTTTATTGCATCGGGAAGAAACAAGCGATTACATTTGTGAATCCTTTGCTAAAACCATATGATAGAATAACTGTGATTTTTTTCATTCTCTCATAACACTCAAAGCAAACATGATGACCCATGGATGAAATGTTCACTTTATTCATTCTTCATATTGAGATGATATGTCCTCTCACAACATATGATAGTATTCATGAAATAAGTATCATAACTACCGAATACAGGTAAAAAACATATTTATATCTATTAATTACAAACAATATTTAGTGAGAAGATATAACCTGGTTGAATGACATTAGAGCCTTTTCAAGAATTCTTTTTTTGAAAAGAAGCGATTGCTTCTTTGCTTCCTTTTCTTCTTCAATTCTTTTTATTTGAGCCTCATCCTTTTCAAGCTTACTTTTCGCAATCATAAACTTCCTCCTTTCTGCCTGCTTGGATATTTGGGCAGCAATCTTACTTTTAAGCCATCTTTCAGCTGCTTTTTCATTAAGAGCGAATTCCTGAGATTTTTTCACCTGCTCTTTTCGCTCTTCTACTTGGTTTGCTTTCAAGATTCTAGAAAAAGCAGAGAATCTATATTCATACTCCTGTTGAGCTTTCTTTTGGTTGGCAATTTCGGCTCTCTGCTGAACTTTGGTATTATTCTGAGCTATCTTTTGTATCTTATTGTGGGTGATCATCTGCATGTGCTCAAGAGATTTCCTCTCTTTTTGCTCCAGAGCGTTTATTTGCATTTCTTTCGCTCTTTGCTCCTTTTCTCTCTGATGAAGCAACCTAAGTTTCTGATTTAGTTCTTTTGAGATCAAAGGATCAAAATCTTTTATAATTTGTGGAGTAAAATCATATTTTTTCGGCGAGATCTTCTTATTGTCGGTAATAATCGGATCGTTACCAACGCAAATATCATTTATATCAGGCTGAGTTAGTGTAAAAGCATTTTTTGGATTAATATCCATGTAATCATGGTCAATATTTATATTTTTTTCAGGAATATACTCATAGAATAGCGGAGACTCACTAGGTTCAGTTAAAATATCATCAGACGAATCAGAAATATCGCAAGCATCATTATGGTCGGGTGAATAAGTCCTCCAAACAAGAGAATCATCTGGTGCCTCAAGATCAGGTTGAATTTCAAACATTTAAAATTTTACTTTTATAAAATCTGGGTTGGAAGAAGGAAAAGAAGCATGTGGAAGTTGATTCTTGCATGGAATCCCAAACACGTGTATTGAATGCTGATTTCGGAGTACTCTTGATCTGCATGACAGTTAGCAGTTTTGTAATACTGAAGTATATAGGTGGGTATGATTGTGTTTGTATTGTTGTTTTGTGTCATTGTCACACCAAGATGGGATACAAAGCTGTTTGTTACTGTGATTGAGCCAGAGTTCATGTAGAAAAGGGTGTTTCTGTTCTGGTTTATTATGCAGTTCTGAAGGGCGAATGATCCAGAGTTATAAAAGACACCATATTTCAATGGACTGTTGTTATGAACGATATTTGCATATTTCATAATGCCTGTGTTAGCGTTAGTGTTGATACAGATTCCATTGTATGCATTATTATTTGATACTGTACAATAAATGCTTAAAAAGCTAAGAGGTGAGTGAATACAGATTCCTGATGTTTGGGATGCATGATTCATTGATGAGTTGGAGTTCTCATAGCTTTGATGGCTTAAATATATGAAAAGAGGATAATTGCCATTTGTAACATAGCAACAGGCTGTTATTGACAAAAGATTCAAGCTGATATTTGTTGAAGATGATATATAGGCAAAATGTTCAGCTGATGCAATGCATCTGGAAGCACAAATTGCCTTCATTTTGCAAAACAAAGAATTGAAACATATTGCTCCACCCTCAGATTGACATGAACAACCATAAAAAATGGAAAAAACAATATCCAAATGATAAGATCCTCCATTAATATTTATCACTCCCCCATTCCCGCTCAGCTGTGAGGTTCTAATAAAGAAACAATTGGAAATATTGGCGTTAGAATTAACATATGATCTTCCTTGAGAAACAGATTCTTCCACACATACACAAAGAGGTTCTAATCTTCCATTTGGCATAACCCAAGTTTCATGAACATTCTTTGTCATCAGTCTCCCAACAATCAAATACAATATATAATGAATCAGTATTAGATATTTTGTAATTTTTATTACACAATTGCTGGATGTTCTCATTGGCATTCCAAAAAACCAAGAATTATTTGAAAAAAAATCGTTTACAAAAATTGAGAGATTACAACACATTAAATTCGGCAAAAACATCCACCACTAAATAATCCGGGTTTTCTCGGTCCAAGCTCATCAGAGTAATCATTATTGCTCATTTCGCTTGGGAATATAAAATCAGAACAATTTTCTATTGATGTCTCAGTAATTTGCTGTGCAGGTGGCTCAGACATTTGTAATGTTATTGAGGAGATTTCATTGATAAGTTCACTGCTAAAGAATTCCCAATCATATTTAATATTTGGAAAAGTCTGAACATGATATATCATTCGAATTCTTGATAGAATCATGTCATAATCTGGTTTCTCATCAAACCCCAATTCCATAATATATACATATATTCCAATGAATACTTTTGGGAGTGATTTGCACAGCTTTTCAGGTTTAGTATTCCTTTTAAGTTTCTCTGTATTTTTGCGATCTTTGCTTCCAGGCCAAGGTACTTTTCCTTCAGCTAGTTCGATTAAAGAATAAAACCAAGAAATAAGATCATCTCTTCTAGATAATTCATAAGAATCATGCGCATGTATTGAGGCATACCTGCATGTACCTGTGAACCCTGCCTCATTTGAAAAAGGAATATGATCACCATTTGGAGAGTATAATTTTTGTGAAAGCCCAAAATCAATTAAACAAAGGGGATTTTCTCTATCAGAGCGTATTAAGAAATTGCCAGGTTTGATATCTCGATGTATAAACCCATGGTCATGGAAATCTCTGATACACTTAAGCATTTCTTCTGCTATTCGAACTATTGTATATATTGAATAGTGCCTTTTTGGACATGTTCGCCTCATATTAGAAACAGATGGGCCAAGAAGCTCCATTATTAAATATTGGTAGGATTCAGTGTTTCCACTAGTTTCTAAACGAGGAAAATAAATCGAATCTTGTAATTTATGCAATATCTCAAGCTCTTCATCCAGTCCTTTTTTTTCAGCGTGAAAAAACTCTACTTTCATTGCAAATCTTTTAAGACTATCAAGGTTCATTACTTCATATATATCTCCATATCCACCCCTTCCAATCCTTTTTATTATAGAGTAGCCATTGATAAGGGTATTCTCGGGGATCTCTGGCCGGTCTTTCATCTCTGCACTCATGAGAGATCTATGGTTCGATTCCCGCAATAAGGAGTTTTTTTGTTGACGATATTGATATAATTAGGAATGAAAAATGGCTCAAGAATACTGAATTATATAGTTGGGAGTAAAATAGGGAGGGGTGCTTTCGGGGAAATATACTCTGCTATTGATGAACACACCGGAATTTTATGGGCATTAAAAACAGAAAAAAGTACAGCTAACAAAAAGACTCTTTCTTTCGAGTTCCAAATACTTGCTCAAATACAGTCTTCTCCGCATTTTCCTAGATTAGGTATTCTGGGTCATGGCCCTGGTTTTTCGTTTTTTTCAATGGAGCTCCTGGGCCCTTCCCTAACGCAAATCATGAAAAAGATACCGAATCATAGGTTTAATATTGAAACTGCAGTTCGAGCGTCTTTTCATATACTTAAGTGTATAGAGTCTCTTCATATATATGGGTTTGTCCATAGAGATATTAAACCCGGGAACATTCTTACAAGAGAAGGAACAGATCATCCATTGTGTTTAATAGATTTTGGTTTGTCTCGAGTTTATATTAACCCAAATAATGGACACCACTTGCCTCCAAGACGACGTGTTGGATTCAGAGGCACTAAAGCTTATTCATCTAGATACGCTCATTTAGGAGAGGATCTTTCTAGGAGAGATGATTTGATTTCTTGGTTCTATTTGTCTCTTGAACTCATAATTGGATATCTACCATGGAGGGGTCTTTCAGAAAAAGAACAGATATTGGCACTTAAAGATAATTTTGATATAGGACAAACAGTGTCGCCAATAGCACCAGAACTATTTGAAATTTGGAGGTATGTATCATCATTATCTTTTTTTGATACACCAAATTATGCACAAATTTATGGAATTCTTCTTTCATTTTTAAGTAGAATAGGATCAAAGTTCTCAGATCAGTATGATTGGGCTGAAATCCTTCATAATACCCGAATGACAGTAGTACAGCCCCTCGAAGCTTTGGTTGCCGAAGGCAATCATGAGAGTATCAATTCCATTTCTACTGTTGATGATAATATTGAAGCTCATCTTATGGGACCAAATATTACAGCTCCTCCTCCATTCAGTCAAATGTCTGAAGAGCAGCCTTGTTGTTGTTAAAAAGCATTTTATGATTTCTCCAACATCTTTGTCTATGAGCGAAGCAGAGCATAACGGATGGGCTCAATATAAATACCAAAGAGTTATTGAGCTAATGAAAGAAAACCCTGATATTACAGAGTCTTTTGCTGAGAAATTATCATGGTTTGAATTTTTACAATTAAAATGGGTTTTTAAAGATAATTTACCTGAAGGGTCTCCTTCAAATCTTGCAAGCTCCCTTTTGGTTTTCGAATTCGGCCCTGATCTTAGGGGAATTGAATCTAAAGTTCATAAAAAAGTTTTGAAACCATTGTTGCAAAATAAACAAGCTCCGCCCAGTGTTCATAACAAATCACATGCAAAATCGAAATAGGTTTTGAAATTACACCAAATTGTGTGGCATTGCGCTCGTTTCTATATTAAAGAACGGTAAAGCAATCCAAACAAACAAGTTGCTAAACAAATAATTTACTTTGCTATTCTTCATCAGAAAATGGTGTTTTGAAATCGTCATCGATCCTTCTCTTTCCGCTTTCGCAAACTTCTATGTCATTCCATTGCTGACTGGAACCTATTTCTTTTAGAAGCTTAACAACAGATGGATGTATAAGCCCAAAAAGCCATAATCCTGATATATTAACCCTATGTGATTCTACTCTGTACATATCAGTAATTGCTGCATTCCATGCTTCTTTTGGAGTCAAGCCAATGTACTCTTTCTGTTGATTATTAATGGAAGTAACTATAAATATTGGTATTCCATCTCCAACTTTGATTTCACATCTGAACCATTGGGGTGCACTGTCAATGTACTTGAATTGTCTTTCACTAATGTAACCTACTGGATATGGCCCATGATTGGAATTATAGGCTTTATCTTTTACAATTTTACCTAGTGCTCGAATTTTGAGCCTATCATATGGCTCAAAAATATAGGGGTGTTCTTTATCTAGGATCTTAAGCCTTCTAAATTCTCCTATTTTGTGGATTTCTTCAGAAATCCATTGTATCTTTTTAATCCTATTTGATCTCTTAGAAAGCCATACAAAGTCTTCAATATCACCAATTCTTTTCAAATCAGCTCCAAAAGATTCTGTCTCGGCATATTTTTTGAACATTGGAATTTTATTCTGTGGTATATGATGGTAAAATGGAAATGAGGGATCAACAATCCAACTGAAGAATTTTCGGATTCCATACTTATATACAGCATTAATAAACATTCGATAGTGGTTTGGTGTCCACCAAGCTGGAAGCTCAGCGGATTTATTAAGTTTTTTGAAATATCCAGTCTTATTCATTTGAAAATCGGTACACATTGTATATACTTCACCCATAAGCAAAATTGTATCAATAACTTTCTTCGCGTTCACTATGCTAATTCGATTGTGAACAGATGGCAGACTACACTGATTGGGAAGGCTTACTTCACACCTTTTTCTCAGAGATGTTTTGCAAGCATTCAAAAGCATCCCTGTGATTTCTGTAATTGATTTTGGTGTTGCTCCTTTATAAGAAACAAAATCTATAAAAAGAGGCCAATTAATTACCATGTCTCTATCATGAGGAATTCCTCTATGCAAAAGGGTATGATAAATCACCTCAGTAAGACTTTTAGAACTCTGTGAATTTTTAGCATTTTCAGCTTTTGCATTTACATACATGGCCGCCCATTTTTGAGGAGGTATTGGCACAAAATCAAGTAATGATATTGAAGGTTGGTGATTAGTTTCAATTTCTTGGCAAATGTTGAGAATCCGATGTTGAATCTCATATTTGTCTTTCATTTCTATACCATGTAAATTGCCTTTGGAAATTAAACCAAGTGTATAAGAAAACCCATTTCTGTGAAGTTCATACATCAAAGTATAGTCTTGAAGGGGGGTTAAAACATGCCTACCATAATTTGTTGACCATATAACCTGATTATGAGATAAGATAAAAAGAGAATGTTGAATGTGAAGAAAAAATAGGGCATCTTTGACAATGGTTTGGGATAGTGATTGAATTCTTTGTAACTCGAGACCATATGGCTTATTATCATCATTTTTCGATAAATTTTTTTCAATGATACACTTTATAAGTTCCTTTTCGGGAATAGTAAGAAGATGATTTTCAATTAGAGCAGCTTTAACCACATTAATGGCTTCTTTCCTATTTTGTATTCCTTTGTCTTTAATAAACTCAATAATATCTTCCTTTGACGAAAAGGATTCAATTGAATCGTTCAGTTCATTCCATGTTAATGTAGAATTTGGCATTGGAACAACGCTTTTGGAAAAAGTTGATACATCATTGGTATTTTTGATTTTAAATGTGATAAAATCTGAGGGATTAAGCTTGGACAGATTTAAGTAAAAGTTACGAGCAAACTGATCTAATTCTGAAAATGTAGCTGTTCTTAACCCATATTTTGGTTGAATATATTGTATGTTCTCATCGAAGCATACACCATTTTTTTCAAAATCAATCTCAGGAAATCCCAAAGAATAAACCCTGTATGTCACCGTTTTTTGCGAAAGAGTAGGAATATTTGTATCGTTATCCATAATAATAATATAGTCAAAAAGCCTTGTATCAATTTGAAATCCTCCATATTTTGAAGAATACAAAAGCACATCTTTGCTTCCTTCCATAATTTCAGATAATATTCTTTGAATTATATCATTTGGATCAAAATGAAAACATTTTTTACAAGAAATCTCAATACAATTTAGAAATTCTTCAATAATATCCAAAAATGAAGGCATTTGGGAAAAAACCATAACTTTTTTGTTAAGAAGCTTTTTTGACCTCAAAATTTTCTCCAAATACATCAACTTTCCAGATAAACTCGCAAGTTGCTCGGCCTTTTCAGTCTTCTGCATTGATGTAATGTGGATTGGTCTGGTATTCCTTTCTAACAATGGATGATTGCTAATCTGCTCAATATGTAAAAATAGAGTCCTTAGAAATTGCTCATTATACTGAGAAGGTTTAATAATTGTATCAATGACTTCTTTCATTAAAATATTCGAATACTCAATTTGTATTGGTGATGGATTGACATAAATAACCTTGATACTGTTACAGGGGCCATGAATTGAATTGTTAAACCAACAAAACTTCGAAATGGTTTCATTATATCCAGTATCATCAGACAAGGGTATTGAGGGGTTAATTGCATGAATAATTTCGCTAAATATTCCATCTTTGGAAAATAAATTTCCTTCGGATCCCCATATTATGAACTCAGTAACCAACGATGATAAACAATCAAGCAAAGTGGAATGATTCTTTTCCAAAAGATTTCCTAAATCATAAACAACAATTCTCCATTCGATTGTGGAAAATATATGAAACAGTCGGTGAAATGATTCATATGATACAATTATTACATCTGCTTGGATTCTATTTTCTAATACGTTACCATATTGATTAAGGACAGCAAACTCAGTTTCAATTATCATATTTTGAGATTCTGATTGGTCACTAAAACATATCACATTGAAGTCTGTCCATGATTCAAAATCAATTCTAAACTGGAAAATTTCAGTTTCAAAACATACAACTAGGATTGGTCCCTTGAAATTATTTCGCGATGCAATCTCATTAATAGATACAATAATTTCTATTCTTTGCTGGTCTCTATTCACATCAGAATGAATTACATTCAGTTTGTTATAATAGCAACCAACAATGAAATTGATACACTCAATTTCTTTTTCTTTCAAAAAGGCTCCTGTTTTTGATTCAAGAATACCAATTAGATCATGATATTGATCAGAACTAGGACGTTTCCAATTTGTTGGTATCTCTTTAGGATTAGACTTGGCCATTCGGTTTTGATATAATTCTAATGCTTTGCTATTCAAAAATAAGTCCTTTTGTTCCCAAGTGCATTGATCATAATCCAATCCAAGCCATTTTACCAGATATTCGACTTCACCGTCATCTTGAGACTCATCAATGATTCGGTCGACTTCAAACCATATACTGTCAATAATCGAATCATTTGGCACAAGGAGATTGGTGAATGATAGTGATGGAACAAATGAGCAATAGTCAGATAATTTGTAAAAATCATCAAGAGCTTTTCGACCCCCTTCTCTATTTCTAATTTCATCAATAGTAATCCATTCACAGTGCAAATATGCGCAATCTACAAATTTTACATACAGTTCTGATGTGGAAGTAGAAGATTTACCAATTATCCTCTCAACAACAAAAGAAGGAGAATCAGGAGACTTAAATACATCAATTGATGAAGAACGAATTATACTTGATGAATAAAAAAAATCATGGAAAAATGGTATAATTCTGGATTTCCCCGCAATATCAGAATAAGTTGGCCTGATGGGATGCTTGAAAAAAGAAAAAACAGAAGAACTCAAAGTATTCGAAATGTTATCCTTTTTGGCATCGTTTTCCAAAACTTTTTCCTCCTTTTCTAAAGAATTCTCTATTTCGATTTTCTCTTGTATCTTATTACACAAGTAATCAATCAATCTTTCTTCGCGTTGTCGTGCTAAACTCCACATTTCTCCTTAACCGTAACTAAAATTTCGAGGCTTTTATTTCATTGAGCTCTACCTTTAACACATCATTTAGCCTGTTGTTCCTATCACACTCATAGTACTGATCAACAACAGACTCTTTAAATCCCTGTATAGTCGCTATTGTATCATCTATTCTCTTAATTTCATTAAGAATATCATCTTGGTAATGCTTCTCTGTTAATATTGTGCTTTCTAAGAACTTTAATGACAAAGAAGATACTGATTTCTCTTCTAAAACAAGCGCTTTTTTGATATCATCATCATTCCAATTCACTGATGCTTTTAATGAAGATGATCTATTTAGAGATTTCGAAAGAGATTTTTCTCTATCATTTAATTGATTAAGTTCTTCTCTCGCTTTTTTGATTTTAATCTGATAGGATTGCCTTTCATTCATCCATTCCATTGGAGATACCTTTTTGCTTATCTGCTTCTTTCTTTGGGTGTCAAGAGATTCGGTCTTGGATTGCAATTGCTTTTCTGTATTCATTAAGCTCTGGAGTTGCTCAGATTTAATCCTTACTTGATCAACAAGGCCATTTTTCTGCTCTAATAGAACAGAAAAAGACTCATTATTAATATGTTGAAGCTCATCAGATTTTTGGGTAATCTCATTGAGAAGATTGTTGCAAGCCATTTCTGTTTCTTCTATCGTGCTTTCTTTTTGCATAATACTTTCATATATCTGATTCCTATATGATATTCTTTCTTGTCTCAATGTTTGCTTAGAGCCGATTTCATTTTTTGTATCTTCTAGTTGCATAATAAGTTTTCTCTGTTTTGCAGACAACGATGATATTTCATTTGTCATTTCCTGATTATTTTGCCTTATTGCAGCAATTTGAGCGCTAACATGTTCTTCTTTAGATTCCAATATCTTTAATTGATCAAAAAACCCTAAATTAGCATTATCAGAATGCAATGAGCCCTTAAATTCAACACTGAAGTCCCTATTATCTTTGTCAAGTTTCTCAATCTGGCTTTTTAGACTCTCTAATTCAGAAAAAAGTCCATCTTTCTGAGACTCAAAACTCCCCAATACACGGGTAGATTCATCAATGGATTTAACCAAAGAATCCTCAAGATGCAATAAGGCATCTTCTATCTGCTGATCCCGAATCTCTGTCCTGTTCATAGGTTTATTTTACTTTACAGCCGATTAAATAAACTCATAAAATAAACGTATTTTTTCAAGAATGACTGAGGATTTCGGCGACGATTTTAATGATGATCCCTCTCCATCATCTGAGAATAAAAAAGGACAAGATTTTGAAAATGGTTTTGATGATGCGGATAATGATAATAAAACGACAAAAACTGATGAAAAGGATATTAACGATGATTTTGAAGGAGAGGAGAATCGTGATAATGAAACAAATACCGAAAATGCTAATGGAGGAAATAAGGATTTTGATGAATGGAACGATGAAGAGAATAAAGGAAAAACTGGTGCTGTGTTGATAACTGAGCTTAATGAATCCAAGGCAAAGAAACAAAAACCTACAAAGGAAAATCTAGCAAGTTCTCAGAAGATTGAACGACCAGTCCATCCGAAGTATAAAAGACCAGCAACAATGTCTAAGTCCACTAACATGCAAAGTAGCTCTAAGAATTCATCGATTGAGAATTTTGATCCTAATTTTCCTGCTTCTTTTACTGATAAATGGACAATTGAAGCTATGAGAACTCTTGGAATTCTATGCACAGATTTACAATACCCAACATCATCAATTTTAAATATGTACAGTCATGAAAAAGAGTTTAGAGAGCTTGCTCGAGAACAATTGATGATTCAAGCAGATGAACTGATTGAAAAAGTGAAAGAACGTCGTATTGAACTCCTTGAAAAAAGTAGAATCAAGAACAGTGTGAACAATGAAGTGAATTACGAAGTGAGTAGTGATTATGTTGAATCAGAGAAAGAAAAGATAAAGAAGAGCGAAAAGAGGCAGAAACAAGAAGTAGAATCAATATTAATAGGGGTTTTAATGATGCAAGAAAGGGCAGAAGACCAGAAACTTATAGAAATGAAAGAAAAGATTAGAATGGATGAGATATCGGAGAAAAAGAAGCAGAAGAAAATCGAACAAATTGAGTGGCAAAAAAAGAGAAATAAAGAACTAGCCGAAAAAGAGAGGATTCAGAAGGAGAAAGAAGAAGAACAGAGGAAACTTGCATTTGAACAAGAAGTTCGTTATCAGGCAAGACTTGAAGCAGATGCACACGAGAAGGCACTTAAAGCAGAAGCCGATGAAAAGATCCGTCGACAGAAAGCAGAGGCTGCAAGATTAAGAATAGAAGAAGCTGAAGTTGCTCGAAGGAAAGATGCTGAAGAAAAAGAAGTTCTTATGAAATTGCAAGAAGAAGAGAGGATTAAAAGGGTACAACAAGAACAAAAAGAGATTAAAGAGTACATTGAACAAAGAAAACAATACCTTCATATTCAATTAAGTAGAGCTCGTGAATTTCAGCTGAAACAAATTGAAGAACGCAAAAGAGTCGCAGAAGAGAAAGATAAAATTGCAGAAGAAAGGAGAAGGACTTTTGAGATCGAGAAAGAGAGAAAATTCAAAGAAAACATTGAAAGAGAGAAGATCAAAGTACAGAGAGCAAAAGAAGCCAGAGAAAAGTCTGATAATGTGTACACAGAAAAGGCCAAATCTCTACAAGAAAAAGAGATATTGGCTGATATGAAATTTAAAGAAACTCGAGAAGAAAGGATTAAGCATCTAATTGAATTATCCCGCAGCGAGAAAGAGAGAGTTATCCAGAAACAGAGGCATATCGAAGAGAAAGAATTCAAAGAACAATCTGAAAGGGAAGCAGCTTATTCGAAAATTTATGAGAAAGATGAATTTTTCAAGATGAACAAAGAGACCCAAGAAAAAGAAAGGAAAAAGGCTGCCCTTTTATCACGATTACAAAGAGAGAGAAAAGCCAATATTGCTTTTCGAGAAGAAAGGAAAAAAGAAGCAGAAAAAGAGGAACTCAAAGACAAATTTGAAGAGAGAATTAAAAGACTCGAACAAAGTCAAGCACTCAGAGCAAAATTGCGTAATGATAGAATAAGGAAATCTTTGGATATAGAACGAGACCGGAAAGAACTTGTTCACAGGATGGATTCTCTTAAGAATCTAACTCCAGATTCCTCAATGACAGCAGTTAAATCAGTAGCAGAAAAATTCAACATTGATTTTGATGATCTCAGAGACAAAGTGAGGAGCAGAAGGGGAAGAAGGGGTTCATCAACAGCATCTCTCCCTCCTCTATCACAATCAGCTAATGCTGATGAAATCATGATAAACTGAATGTATATTATAATTCGCATTTTTATTCAAACAAGTTTGTTGAGCAGACATCTCTATATTCTGATGTGTCTTCGGTGCTGATCCACTCAAGCATCCAGTCAATTATGTCTTGGGTAAGACCACACAGTGTGATGAATAAGGGCCATAGCCAGATACCAATAATCTTGATAATGTCAGAGAGCATTTTGAATTCTTTTATTATATTCAGCCCAATACAAGCAATTAAAACTATGACAACAAATGTGAAAAACACAGCTGCATATTGTAGTTTTGAAGAAATAATCCCAAGATCAATCTGATGCACTTCATAAATGAAAATAAAGACAGGTATGTATATAAAAACCAGCAAAACGATCAATGTTACTGAATAAACCACAATTGTTACAATAGAAATCAAATCGGTACGTCCTTGATTTCGGAATACAGAATTCAAGACAGGGAATAATAAACAAAACATTGAAAATATAGTACCTAGGAATTTCCAGTTTGTTGAAAGACATGATTCTGTTCTGTTCGAAAAATTGGCAAAATCTTGTGAAGATTTCATTAAAAACAATGTGCTAAGGATAAACAACGCTTGAAGAGATTCAGAAATGACAACAGAGACTTTAATTAGGGGATTGATAATGTATAAAAGAATGATTGTCTGGGTCCCAATAATATACAAAACATAAAGTGCACGAAAGACTATCCGACTCCAATAGTTTTTATATGAGTATCTACCATTCGCATAAAAAGGAACCACAAATCTCCAAACACTATAACAAAGAAGGGCTGTCATAAAAAGAAAAAGAATATGATACCTCTCCATGAAAAATGTATTAGATCTAGTTTAGTGTGTAACTATTAATAATCTGGATTAACCCTTTCACGAATTGTTGATTTACCTGGCTTTTTTCAACAAATGCAATGTCTTTAAGTTTTGGATACACATCAAATAATAAGATCCTAAGGAACATGATTAATCCCCATGGGTGTGGGGCTGGAGATGATACTCTTTCACCAACCAAAGTGAAAATTAATTCGTTAAGCTGTATGGATGCTTTGATTTTTATGTTTTGCTTGAATAATAATATGAATATTTGAATAAATAAGATTGTGATTCTTGAAGGATATCTCAGCTGATCAAGGAGAACACTAATTACATTAAACAGCACTTCTCCTGATGAAGATGCAATTATTTGAAGAATCGAATGATATATTGGGTTATTCTCGATTGAATTCTGGTAATCGGATGTGTTCTGAGATGGTAAATGCTTGTTAATCAATGTTACAATTAGCGATGTCATGATTGAAGATGATAGATCTGATTGTTTTTCAATAATTGGGATAATGGTCTTATACTGTTCAAGATTATTGATTATCATATCGAAATCAATATCAGGGTAATTAGGGACATGGATTGGATCGAAATCATTATATGAATATATATTTGCTAATTGATTTGTGGGGTTATTATGAGGAATCGATAATAAAATATTCCTGACTTGAATAAAAGAAAATGGAATTAATGAGACAATTTCGGGTACATACTGGACAAAACTTGCTCCAAAGTCATGAGAAACTACTAATAAAAACCTTAGGAAGGATTTATATAGGAGATTGAATGATTCTGATGATTGAGATGACTGAACCAAAGAGACAGATAAAGCGAAGTCTTCAACAAGGGTTTTAAGTGCTGAACTGAAATGAACTGCAATGAAACTCACAAAATGTCTCTCTGAAACTAAGAGTATCCATGAGAATGTAAATGATGGTACAACTAAAGGCCTTGTTGCATGCAAAAGGTATGCAATGTTTTTGCGGTTCTCAATGGATAAATCAAGCTTTTGAAGATTGAGCAATAAATAATAGTACTTAGAATTATCGAAACCTATAACAGTCCCATTTCCTTGTATACACACAATTAATGATTCACAAATAATGGAAAAATATGACTCTATTAAACACAGACTCTCAACACATGATAAAAACCTATATATCTGGGGAAGAGGCTCATGATAAAACAAATAAATGAAGAAATCTTTCCCAAATTCAATACATTTGGAAGTTTGTTCTAAAAGGGTTTTGTTATCCCCACAATCATTCCAAATGCTGAATGTTTCAAGTAATCTCTCTTGTTCTGTGCAATTCTCTAATGGATCAAATATTGACACAGATTGAAGCTTCGAATTCGGAGATAATATATTGAGAGGAACATCCATGTTTTCATATAAACTATTAAGTTCTTCAATAAGGGGCTGATTCTGAGATTGCATAAATTCCGATACAACAGCTAAGTTAGACGTAATAATGGAAAGAGTATCTATCATATCACTGGCTTTCATTGAATATGATTTTACTACAAGAACTTGATGTAAAAATCTAATTGCAAAATTGAGTAACCTAACATTCACAGGTTGCCTATTGAGAGAATCGAAAAAGAATTGGTCAAGTTGTTTTGTGGTGATCAGATTATATCTTAAGTATTCAATCAAAATATTCACTGATGGGATATAGTTGCGAATCCATCCAATAACATTGTTTTGCACATCAGATATAAACTTTGGAGACACAGATGTTACAATTCTGTGCAATATATTAGAAAATATTTTTTCTCCATTTGGAGATGACTTACTCACATATTTCAATAAGAGACGAATTGCCAAAGAAAAAGACTCATAAGTTTTGATTTCAGGTATTCTGGTAAACTGTGGTAAATCTGGATTGGGTTCATTCCCTAAACTAGGATTCTGAGCAATGTCTTTTGCAATAAGTTTTGAGGCCTGAGAAAAGAAACCTTCCAATTCATCATTAGGAGGAAGATTTCTTTCAACAGTGCTTTCAGCAAAAGGTACAAGCGCAGGAGACAGTTGATATTCGGCAATATTCTGGTATATTGCTAAATGTTGAGGGAGCAAGCCTTGATCAGATGGCGCAATTGAAGATGGAAGATTTTGAATGGCTTTATGAGTTAAAGGATCAATATGACGACCCACATGGGATTTCTTTTGTTCTTCTGATTGCTCTATTCTTTGTTGAACACTTTTCCATGCTTTAAACTGAACAACATCTTTAAGTAATTGACTAATCCAATAATGATTTAATTGGATTGCTGAAACAACCCATTCTTGATCTGAAGGAGGAAAACCTGTGGATACAGCATGGAATAAAACTAAGTGTTGCCTTTGAACAACTGTAAACATAACTAATCCCGCAGAAAGCTGTTTTGTTAGAGTATTAGCGGTTTCATTCATACTAATCAGCTTATCAGGGTTATTACATAGAGCAAAATCTTTGATTATAAGCTCAGATGCAGTTGATTGAGCAGTCTTCGCCAAATTTGTTCCATCGCTTTTCAAGTAATTCAATACTGCAGAAGACATCAGGCTCTTAAATTTCTCGCGCTTTACTGTCGAGTCATCGCCTGTATAATCAGGTATAATTAAATACTGAGCAACCAATGATGAGACAGAGGCTTCATCTAATGATATAATTTTTTCAATTTCTGTTGGTGATTTGATATAAGTTAATGAGAATGGAGGAACAAAGAAATCAAAATTTTTGGGGCTTAGATCTGGTATCAAAGACAATAGTTCAAATTGAGCAGAAGATGCTTTGAAATGATTAAAAATTAGAGATATGTGATTCTTGATTGATAATTTCAGAAGTTCAATTGATTTGATTGATGCCAAAACCTGAAGAATACTACATGTATAAGGATTAGGGGGATAGAAAAACTCTGAACATTTCATTAAAACAGCACTTACAAATGGAAGTATAGATAATAGACATCCACGAGTTAATCCATACAATAATAAATGTTTGAGATCTATATATTTTGAAAAAAGAGGTCTATTAATCCCAAAAGTAAGAGACCCTATCAAACGCCCGAGAACTGACAACCTTCTCCTTTTAAACCCTCCTTCATATGAAGACAAGTCTTTTGATTTAAGTATCAAACTCAAAGCTTCAAAAGAGGCAGCTCTGACAATGAGATCGGAAAAAATCAAATCTCTGTTAAAGTGAGGTATGAAATCTGAAAGCATAGCAGGATGATCTTCGATTTTCACTACTAATTGAAGAGCTAACCATTCGGTAAACCCTTCGAAAAGCGGGAGGGTACTTGAAAGCCCTTCTGGATCAGAATAGACAGCCTGAACAATTTTGCATAATCGAGGCGGAGGGAGAGAAATTGAAGCAAAGTGCTTGATAGAAGGACTCATTGTTATATTAACAGACTGAATCAATCTGGCCGGCGATGATATAAGTTGAGAAATTTTCTTAATTCGATGATATAGTGCACTATCATAATTCTTTAAATCATTCTGCTTTAAAAGATCAAATATAAAATGTGGATATTTGGATAGTTTGTGAATGGATATAGAAAGTACGGCTGTCACAAATGCTTTATGAGATGAAATGGCGAAGTAGTTAATTTTTTGAGTAAGGTCGCTAATTAAATCAGTTGTTTGTGTATCATTGAATAAACCTTCGTTTATCATATTCCCAAATAACGCGCCAAGTTTTTCAGCAGTCGAAAACTCGTATTTCGATATAAATTTCAATTCAGCAATCAAAACACTACACAAAACAGAAAATAATTGGGGATTAAATGATCTTGAATGATGAATCAACATAACAAGTTTATCCATAGATAACTCATTTGATAAAAACGAAGAAAACATTTCATTAATGCTTTTTTTGACATCAGGGTAATTAAATGGTGAAACATAATCAGAAAATGTGACCTTTGCAATACCTTTCACCGAAAACTCGCATATAGAATAAACAGATAATGTCATTAATTGAATGTCAGATGATAGATCCCTGAAGTTATCTTTGATACACCTAAAGACAGAATTAATTGTTTGATAAAATCCTTGTAGGTAGGTAATTTCAGAATTGATAACTTCAGATTTCAGAAAAGACAAAACAGACTTAAAGACACATTTCGAATATCGCTTAACTAGTTCATGAATAAATGATTCGATATCAATCTGTTGTGAGTAAGAAGCCTTGAAAGCAATATCTATAACAAAGTCTAGACCATCGGCTTTAAGCAGCTGATGTATATGAGAAGAAAACATTTCAGCAATTTTAGTTACCTTATTTGGGTTAACTCTATAGTAAGCAACAATGATCCAAACCAAAAACTCTGGAGATGATTTCCAAACAATTTCGAAAAATTGTTGATTCTGTGAACACATTAAATGAGAAAACAAATCAAGTGTATACTGCATTGCTCCTCCAGATACAGTCATCTGTGCCTGAGAAAGTGATAAAAATGTAGAACTTGAAAAGCTAGTCAAAGACTCTTGAATAATACCATGATAGTGAGACTGTAATACTTTATAAAGTTCACAAACTCTTTCCACATATCCTGTGCAAAGCCAGCATCGATTAATTATGCTCGATTCATCAATTCTAGCTTCTTGGGCAGTTGCTTGTGATACTATTCTACATTTCTCAGAAAAGTACACGTTATCATATTTTCTTGAAGCGATAAAGGCGATAAAAGGAGCTTGAAAAGACTTATTTTTCCATGTGGTCAAAAAAGGGCATAAATCAATTTTTTGTCCTTTTTGGAAGTAACTCAAGAAATTGAGTATATAAAGGCATCCATCAAAGTCTAGTGGAGGCAGATGTGGTTGGTCTAAATGGTATACAATATCCGCCGAGTTAACATTATTCTTAGAAAACAGCTCCAATGTCAATGAAATAACTCGTTCTCTCTGCATTTCTTCCAATGTTTGGAAGAATTGCCTAAACTTACACAGAGGAGATGATATTGCAGTAAGATATTCGGCAGCATGACTTGCATTGAAAGATGGATAATAGCTAACAAGCCTTTCTAGGTGAGGAAGAGTTGTCAGACTTCTTGGTTCGCACTCTATAACGACATCAAACAAACATGGAGTAATACCCTTGCTCGATATTTTGGAAATATTTGAAGGATGAGAATAGAATCTTTCCAAAGAAGGATATTGACAAGGTAGTGATAGAGACAGAGAGAGGCCTTCTTTGCTTATCTCAGGCGAAGAATTAATTTCAAATAATACTCTCTCATTTATAAGCGCAATTTCTTTCGAAGAAAAACCATTACTCAGTAATTCCTTCACGATCATCATCGATTTGTTCGAATGTCTTGTATTAATCGCAAAAACAACTATCGAAAGCTGAGCTATCCGAGATAACAGAGCAATAGGTATTGATGGGAAAATTGCTTGAGAATCAAAGTACTTCTGAACATATACTGGGAAAAAGGAAGTATTGCTTATCCTCTGACAAATAATTTCAAAACATTTACAATAATTCTGTATTAAAATACTATTCTCTCGGTTGTTAGATAAATCTTGAAAAGATTTATCGATAAAACTAGTTAATAAACTTGGATCATAATTCGAAATCAGACTGGAAATCTTTATCGACAAAGTTTCTATATTAACAGACTCTGAAAAATTGCTCAAATATATAACAAGCGCTTTAAGTCCATCCTCCTTCGGCAGAGGCTGGTTGGTGATTGATAAAGACATTTTCTGTCACTTTTTGGACGGTTTTACTTGTAAAATGGACAGCACAGAACAGAGGTATTTGCGCATTCAGTCACGCCTTAATCAGAGAAATTATGAACTTGAGCGAGCTACTATCGAAGAGATTACCAAAGGAAATGGATATCGTAAGAATAGAAAGGAGAATTTCTCTGTATTTGACCAACCAATGGTTCAAATTGAAAAATCTGAGGAAACAATAGGCGCAACATCGGATGATCACTTTTTTGATCGAGATGTGTTGAAATATACAAAATCTTTGCCAAGAGCGTCTGATGAAGCTATTGAAGAGTACAAAAAACGGAAGGAGAATGGGGAAAAAGTGGGCGATGGCTACTATAATATGAAATTAGTTGAGCAAAATGCTGAAAAACTTGTTAAAAGAACGGAGCAGAACCGAAAAAGGAATTTGAGAGCAATGGACTATGATCCAACGAAAGGTAAGTGTGGTAATTTCATCAATGATAACAACAGAAGGTATGTGAAAAAGCTTGACAGAATGCTAGGGAAAGGGATGGAAGAGATTAAGCAAGATTTGGAAAGGGGCTCCAAATAGGGTTTTAAGGACGATCTTTTCCCCAAATTCCTAATATCGACCCTATTTAGTCGGCCACTTAATTCATAACATTATTTTTATAGGAAAATCTTAATTTTATATAATGAGTATTCAGACACTGGAGTTTCCGCTACTTAATGAAGTATATTACGAAACGACATATAATGTTACCCTTCTTTATGATCCTTTTGACACCGGAGAGCATTGTTATTCGATTCAGTATTTAAATCAACCGCATGAGATATTTGTGGCAATTACAGGGAGACCTGGTCACCAAAAGTTTTTTGTTAAAAACATTCTAACAGATGACACAGGCAATAAACAATTGGAAAGAACTCTTGATTATTCATTTTCTACATTAGATGAACTGATTCAGCACCACCAGAAACCAATCGAACATACTGTTCCACATTTTCAATTTTGGCCTTTCAAACGACGGAGCCATTATCATTAAACATATTTTTTTTTGTTTCAACTTATGTTTTCTTTCTTTGTTTTACTTGTTAGAAACCAAGAATCTCATCATGAGATTGTTCAAAAATATGGATCTACATGGCTGAAAGTGTTCTATCATGATTCAACAGGAGAGAACTACTTCAACAACAAAGATCAAGGAAAATACAGCTTTGATGTTAAGAAATACAGCATTTTATCCGATATAAACGCTTCATTTTTGATAAATGGCTTGTATGAATTCCTTTTGGAATATCCAGAGACTCCAGGATATAATAGATGGAGACAAAAATTTGATCCGCTTCACTCTCAAGAAAATGGTGTCGTGGCAGAGGGATATGATCCAATTCACATTAGCTGGACAGCTTATAATTGGGGTGGTATGTTTTTACATCAAAATGATAGAACATTAGTTGATGGATGTTATGATGGATATTGGTGGTATTCTCTTGGAACTATCAATAATCATTACAAACCCGGTTTCCCAGGCCCGGGATTTGCTGTAACAAAGTGTTACATGTGGGTAAGAATAGATGGATCATCCTTCCAGTACTATCTGCCAACAAAGAACAACAAGAAACAGTTCTCATCTTGCATGTTACTTATTGTATTTTTATCCAGGTAAAAACTTGTTTAGGATTTACGTTATAAATATGTCTGATGAATTTGAAGAGTCTAGAGTCTTTTTGGAGCTTTGCTATTTTACTGTTTCCCTAATTACAGATTCGATGCCTCCAATTCAGTTTTTTAAATCCGATTTTGTTGTATTAATGCAACCAATTATTCAGCGATTTGTTCTTCAGTTTCCTGGTCAGACAGATAGAGAAATTATTAGTTCGCAGGCATATAAAACGATGGTCCAGGCATATGCGATGAAATTAAGGCCCTTAATTGACGCAATGAAGCAGAGTGGTTTGTGGATCATTCAAGGGGGAGTTTCTATATCTGCAGATCCAACAGAATTAATAGGTCAAGTATTACAAAGCGATTCAATGGATATTGAGCAAGTGCTTATTTTGAGGAGTGTACGAATCAACCAATTGATATATACTCCAGAACTAACTTTGTATTATAATGCATGCTTACATTGCTGTCAGTCTCCAATAATATTGGTGAGATTATATGCTTATTCATTGTTGCGAGCCGCCCCCATTATTGTCGATTTAAGGCACCTGTTTAATGTTTTTAAGGAGGCAACGACAATATGGAATCAAGGAGCCGTTTCCTTTGAGTTTTGTGCTTCATTGTTTTTATTGCTTAGCAGATTTTCAGAACACAGACCATCCCCTAATGATGCAAATGAGCGTGAATTAATCATGCAGTTAATTGTTGATCTTCACAAATCAGCAAATTTCGAAATATTAATGTGCTTCGATACATCTCTTCAATGGATGTATAGGTGTTTCCTGCAAAGCTCAATAGAAAGAGTTTATGGAACAGCAGCCGAGTCTCTTTCTCAAGGACACTATGGAGATTTTGTAATTATTTGTCAATGTTTGGCTTTGGGATATGGCGATTTTTCTGGTTTCTTTGGAGTTGTGAAACTGGCTTTAGGATCAGTAGCACTGTGGTCGCATCCAATACAAAAAGAAGCCAGAAAAGCTCTCTCTGTTTTGCCACTCAGATTCGCAAATAGAGTTCCAATTGAAATTGTTAATGATATCTCTGCAAGTATTTCTCAATCACAACACATATCTGAATATATAATTTTCGTTTTTGCAGAATTTCTCACTTCACTATATCTTGGTACATCACATTCACTCAATATATCATTATTAAGGGGATTATTAGCAATATATCCTGCGGCAGAGTCTAAGAAAGTTTTAAATAATGATATAAGGAGTATAATTATTGCATTATGCTCAAATCCAATACGATTTTTAGAAGTGATGAGATTTATGTCGAATAAGAAATCCACGATTTTTTCTGTTTTGAAAACAAATACTGTTTGGGTTCACTCATTTATAGCATCTTTTTGTTCAGCACCATCATATTTGTTTCACAATGAAAATGAAGCAAAAGCTGTTGTAAAGTTCATTAAAGAAAAATCGCTCTCAATTGTTGAGAAAGATACATTTTCTCTTTATAGCAATGCTGTGATATATAATCCTATATTAATTGCTTTGTTTCCAACAGAACTGAGGAAAATTATTGAACATATAAAAGATACCTATGATGAAGATATGAAAAAGATTATAATTGAGATATTTGCAATTGTTGTTTTAAGGGGGAATTTTCATTCCGAATGCAACGAAATGTCTTCATTCCTTCCAAATTGTCAGTTTAACTGCGAGTATACAGAGCTTTGTTCAATGATTCATGTCGAACTTCAAAATCCTAATACATTGTATCAATCTTTGTCTTCAGTTATTGATTCTTCTCTATCTCAGTTTCTTTATAATGGTACAGCATCACACACTGCAGTTTCCCTACTTTTTGAACATTGTGTTTGGGGAGAAGGAGGCGAAATGCTGGTTGTTTTCAAAAGACTCCAGTTAAAACCAGCCAGCTGGTTTTCATTCGCCCTAACCTGCTTATTTTCTTCAATTGTTAGTAACACAGAATATATTGAGGAACTCATCAAGTCTTCCCCAAAATCTGCTGAGCGCTTTGTATGGATTGGAATTCTAGTTTTTCGTCGACTTTTAACCACAATTATTGATGCAATAACATACGAAAGATTCGAGGATCTCCCAAAAATTCTTCTTTACCCAAAAATCTCATTCAAAAGGCAGGATGAAGACGATTCCCAATTGACATACCTCGATTCAAAATACCGAAATACATTGAAAGAAATATTTGAACTCGTTGTAGAGTCTTCAAAAAGATAGAATAATCGTTTAGTTGGCCAGACTTAATCACACTATCGTTTCAAGCCGATGATTTAATCGGTGTTTCGTTCATTTCACAAAGAATGCTCACCAGCGTATCACCATCTCTCTTCCGTATTCCTAGCTTTGGGCTTGGATTTATGATGTATCACGAAAAAGTAGAAAGTCATTTTAAAAATCCGCAAAATACTGGTTCCCTTAACGTCCAGGATACTGATGTTGGTACCGGAATTGTTGGCGCACCAGCTTGTGGTGATGCCCTTAAGCTTCAAATCCGTGTTAATGATAAAGGTGTCATTGAGGATGTGAAATTCAGAGCCTTTGGTTGTCCTGCTGCCGTCGCATCATCATCGTTGGCAACAACAATGATTAAAGGAAAGACAATAGATGAAGCCCTTGAGGTTAAAAACACAGTTATCGCAAAAGAGCTCAATCTCCCCCCTGTGAAAATGCACTGCTCGCTTCTTGCTCAAGATGCGATTCGTGCAGCAGTTCAAAGCTATCAAAAGAAACAAAAGAAGTAAAAACAGTCCATTTAATAATCTAGTTGCAACATCCTTTGTCATTGCTGGTGTGAACAGGGCGGATTTCGGGCGTGGGACCAATTCTTATCTCATTGGTAATCACTGCTTGATACACGCTTCTAGCAGCTCGTTGAAAGGCTTCATGTACATTTGCATTTGTTTTCGCAGAAGTCTCGATAAAATCTAGTTTCCTCTTTTTTGCATACTGCTCAATTTCTGATTTTGAAATAGCCCTGTCTTCTTCAAGATCAATTTTATTTCCAACCAATAAAACTCTCATATTTGGATGGCAATACGTTCTTGCATCAGAAATCCACTGGTCCAAGCTATCAAGTGATTTATGATCGTTGTATGCAAACACTATTAAAACCCCAACGGCATCCCTATAGTATGACCTTCCAAGAGATCTATACTGTTCTTGTCCAGCAGTATCCCATATTTGCAGCTGAACTTTGGTATCACTAATCGACAGTTTGTAGACCATGTATTCCAGCCCTATTGTTGTTTCAATCTCTTCAGAAAATTCATTCAAGCACAATCTATGAACTAATGATGTCTTTCCAACCCCAGAGTTTCCAATAACTAAAAACTTGAAAGTCAAATTCTGCATTGCTAAAACTGACTGTACAAGCACATTTTAATATTTATTGTATATTTTCGTTTTGTCTGTAGGATAGCACTGCGCTTTGTTTTATTCTAAGGATGATGTTCATCAAATCATTAGATTCGAACCAATTTAATAGTCCTTTAGCTGGGTGGCATATCATTGCAGCGACACTGAGAGATCTGTTGTGCATACCCTGGGAATCATAAATCTCCATTAATTGAATTGCGACTCTCTCGATGCTCATCTGTATTAGTTTTCTAGTTGGTTTGGTGCAGCCTTTCATCCAGCCTCCTTTGAAACCTAGAACTTCAAAGAGTTTTGTTTCGGCTCCTTTTATTGAAGCCATATCATGCTTCCAGCTATCAAAAGCAAGTTGCGACTCTATCAGCACTTTCCACGACAATCTTTCCTTTTCATCGCTAATTGATCTCCCTCTTTTTTCAAGTAACCTAATGCATGCAGAAAACTGCTCGTTCTTTAAGAAATTCTCTGTTAATCCCCTGACTCTTGACTCGGTTAAAATGTTATCACTATCAATAAGCTCAAGCCACCCAAGAGCAGAAATCTTTTTGTCTATAAGTTCATCTGAATTCAGATCCTCTGAATAATCATTTGTGTTACTATTAATTAGTTTCTCAATTGCTTTATCCACAATACTCACAACAGGGAGCTGAAGCTTTTTGATGGCCTGCAATGGAGTCTCTTCAGGTGAAGGCAAGCCTGCAATTACTCGAGATACAATTTCAATGGCCTGTGATTGTTCCATGAAAGATGCATATAGAAATGAAAGTCCAACCAATTTATGTCGAGCCATCTCTTCAGCATATGATTCTAATACAATACTATGTTGAATCGAAAAAACATATGCAACATGAACTCGGAGTCTCAAAGGTATTCTATCATCAGATACAATTCCATTGACACCATTATTTAGTAAACACATAGTAGCAATTTGAAGTGTGTCTGTTGGAGTTGGCATGGATGTGAGTTTCAAGCATGATCTTTCATTTCCAAGGAGCAAATCGCATAAAAACGAATAAACAGATGCCCATGCTTTATCATAGAATGAATGACAATAATAATTCAAGAGTTCTTCGTTTCCTGATAGAAGCTTAATAATATCCATTTCAATTTGAGGCAAGCTCCCATTATTCGAGGTTGTGTCAGCAAAATATTTCCATTTTTTGTAACTTTTCATATAAAATGCACCCGAAAAAGCAGGAACCTTCCAAGGTTCAATAAGCTTTGACATTTCACGGAACATATCATCATATTTTCCATGTCTAATGCAATCAAATAAAATGTTCCTCGGATTAGAATCGCTTTTCTTTTCACTTTCTTTGCCTTCCAACCAATGCATTAAAGATATCAACCTGAAATGCTTCGAATTAGATTTTGATAAATCGAAAAACCTTTTCGCACTGTCTATATTTGAGACTTCATAGTTGCTGATCATTTCCCAGATTGAACGTTCTATTTTATCATTCTGTGATTCCCATTTCGACAATAAATTAATATATGTTCGACACAATTCATTTTTATCTTTTTTTCTCTCACCAATCAATGGCTGCGCTAGTTCTTTAATACAGTTTACCGCTTTTTGATCCATGATCATATTGGCTGTGTCACTTTTAATAATTTACAAAGCACAAAAGTGATTTTTTCATTCATTGAGCCGTATAGATAACATTTTGGATAGTGCTATTTATTCTATTGGATCAAGGACGGAATTATTTTTTTGATTGTAACAAGTTTTTTAAAGGAGAAATTGAGGAATTTGCGATTAAATCTTGTATGGGAAAATCTTCAGATATGAAAAAAGGATTATACCATCAAAAATCTGGTTCATTCAGATTCGAAAATTATATGGAAATTTAAAAATCAAATTGGTTTTGGAAGAACAACAATAAATCTAACAAAAAGAGCCTTAATTTTAGATGGAAGACCCAAAAATAAGACAATTTTTATCTGAGAAACATGAATCCGTATTCAAACATTAATAGACTTGTCATATCTTTCGAAAACTGAAATAAATATATGCATAAAAAATGTATCAAGTATTCAGGATGATTTATGGAACAAATAGATTAACGATTTTGACGGAATTGAAGATTTTTGATTAATATCCTTGGAAACAAGATGAGGATGATCTGCCTACACAAAATGTTCTGGATTTAGGCAAAAGAATGGTTACAATACACGACTTCTTTTTAAAAGTTAAAAAAAATTGTCGAGACTTGGAAAAGAATAAAATTCCAAGATAATCAGGTTTCGTTCATTTGTGTTCTTCCTTATCTAATCATATTCATTGACCAGTAACACATCCTGTTTGAGATAAATGTGACATTTTTTTGTTGATGCCAGAAGTTGTGTTTCAGTGTCAGGATAGAACGAAACTTGTTGAAAAAGGTGTTTTGTCGTGTTTAAAGAGATTTAGAGATGATTATTTTACCAAAGATCGAATTGTTTTGAGTGATTCGTGTGATTTTGATGTTTTTTGTCATTTCATTGATTTTCTTGAGTCAGGACATATTCCTAGTGATAGAAATGATCAGATTGGAGTTATTAATTTGTTGAGAGAATGGGAATCACATTTTGGAATTGTTGATAGTTTTCGTTTTCGTCTTTGTTGTCAAGAGAAAGATGGAATTGTTGTTTATAATGGAGACAAGCATGAAGTGAATATTGGATGTTTGTTGTTTCATAGTGTAGTTTTTCGAGAATTCTACAAGAATAGTTGTGGAATGGTTTTTAACTTTGATTCATCATGTTCTAGAGAATCATTTGAAGTGTTTCTAGATCTGATTCATAATCGAATCAGTTATCCAAGTGTTGAAAAAGCAGGTGATGTTTATGATATTTGTAATTGTCTTCACTGTGATTCTCTTTGTCAACTTCTTAATGATGATTCATCTGAGAGAGTTCTCTCTCTCCTAATACAAGACCATAATGATAACATAGATTTCTCCAAATATGAAAGATCAATTACTCAAAAGATAGAAACATATTTGAAGAATACAAGCTTCTGTTTGGTTTCTCTTCCATCATTATGTCGCATCTTTGCTTCTTCTAATCAGACTTTCTCTTTATCTTCTTTAGAACAATTCTTGATTGGATGTATGAAACATCATGGAACTGGTGCCAAAATGCTTCTTAATAATATCAAATACCAAAAGCCTTCAGATCTCTCTGAACTCAACAGATTTCTCCAAATCATGTCTATTGAAGACACAAATGATATATATGATAACACTAATCATGTTCTATCATCATTCCAAAGAGAATTCTCTTCTATGAGAGATGAAATCAAGAGATTATCTGAGACTAATCAACAAATCATTTCTGAAATGAATACTAGACTAGAGAACCAAGAAAATGTGATTAAAAGAATGGAATCAGAGATCAACTCGGCAAAAGCGACAATAGGAGAGCAAAATAATAAGATTCAAGAAAAAGACTCGATTATTATCGAAAAGGTTAAACAAATCAAAGAACTTACTGGAGAAGGCGGATATCCATTTAAGTCAGATCTGTTTTCAGGTATCTTTGATGGTTTATCTCAGAAACTTGGTAGGAATTTGGCTGATTCTAGTGATGTTGATGTAACAGCATCTAGCATCTATAATAACAATCCAGCTACATATGGTCCTAAAAATGTTTTAAAGAATGATATATGTTGTTCGGCCAGCCAAGATCTCCCCAATTCATGGATTCAGTTTGATTTCAAAGAAAGAAAGGTATCTATTACATCCTACTCTATGAATGATGAACGGAGAGTCAAATCATGGAAAGTTGAAGGATCAACAGATGGATCAACATTCGAAATCATTGATAACAAAGTAGATACTACTGATTTCCAGAACAGTAATCGTAGTTTTAATGATCCTAGTGCTCAAAAGAACTTTCCAGTTCAACCTAATAACAAGTATTACAGGTACATAAGAATCACATCTACTAGTAAGAATTGGTTCAATGATGACATTTTTTCAAATTGGAAAATTGAATTATTTGGATTTGTTCAATCTGAGTAAAATCTTTTTTTTACTACTCTTCTTCTGCCATCCTGTCAATGTCAGCTGTCAGATCAATTCTTTTTTTTTTTGGGTTTGACGCTGACACCATTCTGTCACTCACTTTTTCAGAACCTCTGTCATTCGAATATTATCGTTCTTGATCTATTATATCGTCTACTCTTCTTCTGTTCTGTCAATGCTTCTATAAATATGTTGATGTTAGAACATCTTCTTGATTTAGAAGGATGGGTATTCCTAATTTGGTCAAAAACGTGGAAATGGGGAATCCTGGTTAACTGAAGAGTTTGGAGCATTTTTCGAATACAAAGGCTGTGAATCCTGAGAATCTGAAGAATTAATTGTTGAAAAAATGTAAACTTTCTTATGGTTCTCTGGTTTTTGCTGGGATAAATAACCAATGAATCAAGAATTTTCATCAAATATAGAATTTCATTTTAGGTCACTTCCTAAAGCTTAAAGCTCTTGATTTCCTCATTTGATATAAAGTTTTTCTTTTTCATCTCCAAGAAAGATTCCATGTTTATCATTGTCGGAAATTCCAAAGAAATAGTATTTTGAGTTGAATCCAATGATATTGAAGAAGAAATTGAAACAATTAAATGAGAAAAATAGGTTAATTCAAGCTAAAGACGCAACTATTAACGAGAAAAACAAGCAAATTCAAGCTAAAGATGATCAATTAGCCCAAATTATGAAAACTAATGAAAGATCAGAGTTTCCATTTAAGTCATATCTGTTTTCAGGTATCTTTGATGGTTTATCTCAGAAACTTGGTAGGAATTTGGCTGATTCTAGTGATGTTGATGTAATTGCATCTAGTATCTATCAATCATATGGTCCTAAAAATGTTTTAAAGAATGATAGTAGTTACTGGCAAAGCCAAAATCTCCCCAATTCATGGATTCGGTTTGATTTCAAAGAAAGAAAGGTATCTATTACATCCTACTCTATGAATGTTTATAATAGAGTCAAGTCATGGAAAGTTGAGGGATCAACAGATGGATCAACATTCGAAATCATTGATAACAAAGTAGATACTACTGATTTCCAGAACAGTAATTGTTATTTTAATGATCCGATTCATCAAAAGAACTTTCCAGTTCAACCTAATAACAAGTATTACAGGTACATAAGAATCACATCTACTAGTAAGTGTTGGTACAACAATGATTATTTCTATTTTTACCGTGTTGAATTCTTTGGATTTAGGGAGAATCAATGTCAAACTTGTATGTGGTATTCTAACCATTTTTCTATTCATTGTTTAATTTCGTGGACACATCTCATGTATGCAGAATAGATAAATGCTCAAACAAATGAGCCTATTCACTCATCCAAGCCACCCAATGAATCACAAGCTCTACAATCACTAAAATGCTTATATTCACCGATTGGTACTCCAGGAATCAATCAATTCGACAAAAGCGGCAATAGGAGAGCAGAAGAAAAAGATTCAAAGTTAGAAGAGAACACAAGGTTGATACAAGCCAAAGATGATCAATTAGCCCAAATTATATGTCTATATGAGTTTAATAGATGATTATGCCATCATCTATTAAACTTTCCTTTTCATTTTTGATCCTATACATCCTTCCCATACAAGATTTTGGTTGAAATCCTCCCACATTTTCATTCATAAATTTGATGCACTTGCTAATTGAACATTTCAAAGTTCTTTCTATCATTGAATTGATTTAAACAAGTCTGGAATGAGCACAAAAAATATTTAAACCTGAGTTTGAGGAAATAATACCTTGCTTTACATCAGTTTACGATGGTAGTTTATGAAGGAAGAGAAAGTTGAGCGACAAGAGACTTTTAAAGAGTATTTGAAGGGGAACAAACTTGAATTTTTCGTAATGATTGGATCAATTGTTATGATGTTTGTGTTTTTTAACTTTGTATACAATATATTTCAGATACTCAAACGTTTTGATAAACCAAATAGAACTCCTGAGCAAGCTATTAATTCTACAATTTATAAGTGTGCCGAATTATTGAGAATGAAGCAAAGTGAAAACTCGTTGATTGAAGATTTATTGACAAATGTTCAACAAATGTCTCAAAATGAATCTTTTTGGGACACTATTGGAAATTCGTCGTTAACCTATGCATTTCTTCCAGCAATTGTCTCGTCTATGGTATCAAAGTCCCTGAAATGTGATGATTTCATTGTTCAGCACCAAATTGAGGTGCATTTAAAGACATTATTGTCACTAATTCCAGTTCTTAAATTTGAATCATCATCTGTCAATATCAACCAAGTTCTTAAAACAATTAAGAATTGTAATGGAATTGATTCTAGTTATATCAATGTGTTTGATGCTCTTTCAATTCACACAGACAAAACATATCAAAATTTAATGATTAAGCATGTATCAAAACAATGTAGGTCATTTTCTGATCCATCTGACTTTGATTGGTGTCTTAGAATTTTCCATTTACCCGGAGTGAGATCACTTGTTACAAATAACCATGAGGAGTACTGTAGCTTTGTTGATTATTTAGTTGAAGGGATAGACAGCTGGGCTGATGAAACCAGATCCCTTTTTTGCAGAATCTCAAAGTTTGCTCAATGCCCTTCTTATAATCATATTGACCTCGATCGTATTTGTCCAAGTCAAGATCTATAAAAGTAATCAATTATGTGTTTATTTATCAAAAGGGAGTCATTTGGCCTTCAGCTTAAAATCGTCAGCTATTTCTTGTAAAAGTCCCTCGACTTCTTTAACCTTTTCTAACATTAAAACCCTTGTTTCCTCAATTGCCGAATTAATCTGTATCTGAAGATCATCAAAATCATTTGCCTTCTTTTCTCGAAGCTCGTCCTTTCTTGGTGTTTCGCTGGTTTTATTGGTTTTCAGAGGGAATATCCTTCCGGATTTGGTTATTGGAGACATGCTTCTTTGATTAGAGAGAGACTTTCTACTTGGAGAAGGTGTTACGTTTCCACTCTGTGGGAAAAGTTCATGATTGATTGCATCTTCATTAATCCTACGAGATATGTACTCTTTAATTATCTGTGTGATTGGTGCGTTAGCCAAAACAAGTGGCGATTGATGATTATTATTTCGGATAATTACACTTGCTTTAGCATCAAGCAAAAGAGTTACACATTCGTTACTATTTGCCATTACTGCATAATGAAGGGGAGTATTTCCACTCACATCAGACTCTTGAACTTCATATCCGTTTATTATTAGATCAGATACTATATCAGCAGACCCTAACTGGCAAGCAACATGGAGAGGGGATTGATAGTTCTTATTCTTGTAGCCCTTTTCTGAAGCTCTCACAAGAACCTGGAAATTACGTATACATAATGACCTAATGGCAACAAATAGAGGTGTCTCATAATCATTATCGTATAAATTAGGATTGGCCCCATTTTCTATGAGTTTGGAAACAAGATTATGGTTATCTGGGTTTTGAGCTGCTAAATGAAGTGGAGTTACACCTTGCTTATTCTGTATATTAATATTGGCACCCAAATTGAGCAAATGATCGATAAGTTGATCATCTCCGCTTTGAACTGCTAAGTGAATAGGAGCCCAGAACACTGCATTTGAAGTTGTGTTTTCAATGCTCCCCATTAGATTTGGATCATTATGGTACCTAAGAAGCAAGTTAATGAGATCGATGTTCTTCTTCAAAACAGCAACATGAAGAGGAGTATTAAAAGAATTATCAAAAGGAATCGGATTGCATTTGAAATCCAAGAGAAAAACAGCGCATGCTTTCGATTCGCTTCCAATTGCAAAATGTATGGGGCTTCTATTAAAAATGAAATAAAAACCTGCGTGTTAGTAAATTAAAAAACAACGGCTTTTGGCCGAAGAAACATACATCAAGTTAAACGAAAAAAAACGTTATCGACTGCATTTAAATCAGCCCCGCTCTCAATCAAATTGATAAGTAAGAATTCATTAGCATTTTGTGCCGCAAAATGTAAAGGAGTGTTGCCTGATGATGTTCGGCAGTTGACATTCACTCCTTGTTGAATTAAAAATTTCACAACTTCGTCATGTCCGTTTTGAACAGCATAATGTATTGGAGTCCATTTATCAGCATCCGCCTGATCTAATCGAATTTTTCGAGAAAAAAGACGCTTGATCATAAATAGATTCCCGTCTTTAGCTGCATCTATCATCTTACTCATGTGTGATTACCAAAAAGTGACTAAAAATATTAAACGTCTGAATTTTACAAATTAATCGTTTATTATTTACATTTTGTTTACAAATGTCGGTTGGAAATTCTGAAGAAACCGTCATTGTTTCTGGCCATAAACAGTGGATGTTTTTGTTTAGCCTAATTGCACAAACTGTATCATTTCCCCAGTGGCCTCCTCGATATACTATTCGTGGAACATGGAAAGTTCCATATACTAATCTATCAAATCCTATTACTATTGTTCGTGAGCCAGGTCGTCAATACACAGATCAACTCAACGGACTCGAACGCATTTGGAATTCTGGTCCCGAAGAAAGAATTCATAGAAAAATAGTTGGTGCTGGTGATAAAATGGTCTGCTTTACTATTCCTGATGATGAACCATTCGATATTGAGTTTACCGAGTTTTTACCATCACCAGAAGGATTTTCTCTCCAACAAGGAGATTATTCATATCATGGAAAGCTTTGTGATCTCTGGGTCAAGAAGATTGATGGGGGAAAGACTCAAACTTACAAGATGTACATTGACAAGGCTGGAAACCCAGTTGCTTATGTTCTTCAAGCAGTTTCCATGTTCCATTCTCACTATGATGTATATATTCTTGAAATTGATGAGTTTATCAATGACATTCTCCCAGGTTACTGGAATATTCCAACAATGTGCAAAGATGCTAAGCCAGATCCATATCCAGGAAATCAATTCAATCTATTCTTCCCATCACCAAAGAATGATAATACTCTTAAGAATCTCAAGGCCCAAAAGAGCGCAGGAAAGAATGTTTCTTCACGCTTCATCCATATGGATCCATCTTCATTCCGCAAGACAATTCAAATGAAGAGAGAAAATCGTGCTCGTCGCCTTCTTGGTCAGAATGATGTTGAATATTGCCAAACATATTATGGAACTCCACAATTCCCTCTTCCAGCCGAATTTTCATGGAGAAATGCAACCAATGTTGTAGGAAAGCCAAGAGATCAAGTAGCTTGTGGATCATGCTGGGCATTTAGTACAGCTGAAGCTGTTGAATCTCAATTTGCCATCAAGACTGGAAAGTTCCGCGAGATTTCTACAAATCAAATCATGGATTGCACATGGGATACCAATAACAATGGTTGCTCTGGAGGTGAAGTTGCTCCTGCTCTTTATTCTCTAATGAAGAATAAGATTCCAATTGCATATGAATCAGAATACCCATACCTTGGTGCATCAGGATATTGCAACAAGAATATTCAGGATGTTGCTGGATACATTGCAGGTTGTTACCAAATTGATAAAAAGTCAGACACAATTAAGGAAGCTTTAATCAAATTTGGCCCTCTTGCAATTGCAATTAATGTTATTTCTGAAATGTCTTTCTATAATGGAGGTGTTATTGACAACCAAAAGTGCACAGGTACACCAGAAGATCTTGTTCATGCTGTTCTTCTTACCGGTTGGAAAGTTATCGATGGTAAAGAGGCATGGGAAATCAAAAACTCTTGGAGTACATACTGGGGTTATGAAGGATATATTTATATTCAATCAGAACACCAGGAGTGGAATTGTGGCGTTACCACCGATGCTGTTGCTCCAATCGTTGCACTTGCTCCAAATAATTAAAATCCATTTCAGTTTAAGTTTTATTGAATGCTCCCACTCTTTGTTCTCTGAATGGAGATATCGGGTTTAGGATTACTTTTTTGTCGTTGAGGCATGGTAGGTTTATCTGTAACATCATAGAAAGGCATTAGATTTTTTTCATTGGTAATATCATACGCATGAGCCATAACCAGGATAATATCATCCCTATCCATATTTAAAAATGACATGTAAAAAAATTGAACTATTTTTGACGTCATTTATGGGTTTGCTAAAATACAGGCAATTGATAGAGCGAAACATAGAGAAGGCGAGAAAGGAGGGGAAACAACGATGCAAAACAAATCTTTGTTGTATTTTGTCAATGAAAAAATTACTTGGGAATTATCGGAAAGAATTCTGATGTTCTTGATGCTTGTAAATGTTTCAGATGATTCAACATTATCTGAAGAATCATATGTCTCATATCCTGTTGGATTTGATTTGTTTTTGGCGATTCTAGATAAATTAGCTTCTTTGGTTGAAGGAAAATGTGGCACATCTGGAGGAGGGAACACAAGTCTCAAACCACGTTTTCTTGGCTCTTTTGTTTCCCAAAAACATACACCAAAAGCTTCTTCATTGTTAGATTCGAACTTATCATTAGTTGGAACATAGTAAGTAAATCTCTTTCCCATTTGATGCTTTTTGAGCATTCCCACGAATGTTGATGAGTATCTATCAATGTATTCGTCTGTGTTAATGATATAACATGAACCAATTGATGTATCTTTGTGTCCGGCAGCATAGACGGTATTTTCGCCTTTTAGAAAGTAGAAAAATGGGTTCTTGATACCAAAAAGCTTTTTCTCTCTTTTAACCCAGAATTTTGTCTGGGGAATGGGTAGCTCGGGATTCACTATATCTATCTTTTTCTCTGTAAGTGGGGGTTCATTTTTCTCGACTTCAGTCCTTTTCTCACTAATAATTATTGGTTCCGGTTGTGTCTTGGGTTCTTGGGGTTTCTCTATTATAACTGGTGCTATAACAATATTATCAACAGGCTTCATTTCTGGTTTTGGAATTGTTTTAGGCTGTAAATCTACCTCTTTCACCATATCTTCAACAAAAAGACCAACAGATGGTTTTTTAACTGTCTCAAGAACAGGAATATCATCACCTTCATCACTAGAAGAATCAATAATATCTAATTGGAAAGGTTTGTTCTGAGTTCTAGAAATCCTTTTTCTCGGGCCTTTTTGGGGAGAAATTTTACTCATTTTGAACTATAAATCACTCAAAAAGTACCATTTACTGAATTGTTTTCAGGTAGCTAATCCAGGTAGAGGCCTTCTTTTCTGGATGCATCCTAGAAATCAAGAATTCTTGTTCAAAAAAGTCCTTGTGCCACTGTAGCTTCATTTTGAGAGAATATAAAAGCATTTCAACATCCATTTGGAACTTTCCTTCAACTCCCCATATTCTTATTAGATCCAGGTATGATTGACAGAGTTGAATTCTCTCATCTATTAGGAGCTTTTCATCATTAAAAATTGCATCAAATAATACTTGGTTTGCTTCTTGGGGGTTTGCAGAAATGTTTTGGCTCGCATATATGGAAAACGAGAGGCTTGTATCGTCCTTCTCGTATGAAGACTGAAGTAATTCTGATTGAAAAGCTTTGATTGCAGAAACACCCTCGTTGTCGCCAATATGATTGAGACGTTCAATCGAATCATTCAATACATCATTAATGTTGACTTTGATATCAGGGTGGCGGGTCAAATAATGAACTGAGTGAAAAATTAGCTCTATCAAATTAGATTGGGACATCCTTTGAGCTATCATCGTGGCTTTTTCAGTTGAATACTCTTCTTCGAAGTAAAGACGGTGAATTAGAGTTTTCGGACATATACTTTCAGGGATTCTTTCATAAATCTCTTCAGCAGACTCGTAGCCAGCGTTTTTCTCAACATAATGAGCATATTCAAGCCAAATTGCATCAATATGAGCGCATGGTAAAATAGCTCTCTCATATACCCTTTTTACATGTAAAAATCCATACTGCTCACAGAACTGGGCATAGCTTTCCCAAAAAGAAATCTGAGCCTCATCTGGTGCGCGAAAATGAAAATACTGTCTGGTGATTCTGGTTTCATATTTAGATCTATTGTTCATTTCCTCAAGGCTTTTTTCATAATCTAACAATGCTTTAGATATAAATGATGTTCTAAAATCAGGATCTTCTATATTATTCTTTGATATTACGCTAATATAGTCTGATATGGACATACATAGATCCATTGAAGAAATCTCTCCTTGAGAAACAGACACTGCTTTTTGAAACTCATTATAGAAAAACTTCAGCTCTTCTAATGGATTTAATAAAGCTTTGGCTAAATAAAATAATATACTCCTTTGGTGATCGATCTCATAGAACATGGCTTTTTTCCACAATGGAGAAGACTTATAGTGCCAACCAATTGAATCCAATGCTTTTGCATAAGCTTTCCTCATTTCTAAATCATTTGAAGCCCTAATATATGTTTCATAAAAAATTATATATTCATTCCACATATCGAACGAATATAAAAGATTTTTCGCTGCCAATGCTTCGTCAAAGACTCGAGTGACTTCATCAATAGATCCGGTATTAAACCAAGTTAATAATGCTAATTTGCTCCAATAAAGATGAAGTTGTGGGGAAACAAAAAGAAACTTTTTTAGCAATGAAAAGAGATTATTAATCTGCGCTTGAGACATGGTAGAATATGAATTAATATCATAGTTATTTATGATTTTCATCCACTCTTCGTAATCAAAAGAGTTCTCAGGAGGGCTATATCCAAGAAGGTGATTCATATGTAAAATATGTAAAGCTTGATCTCAGTCTGCCCTTTTATTATACATTAGGTATTGTGAGCCCAGAAAGTGTTTTCGTGGATAGAATCGAGTGTGGATGAGCTATTATCGAGACATATCATTCTCTTTGAATATAGGAAACCACCAATTAGCAGAATTAATAGAGTAACCGACCCCACAATAAATGATATCGATCCGAGAATTGAGCCTTCTGATACTCCGAATTGTTCACTATTGCTTGGAGAAATCATAGGTGTTTCATCTGGAGATCTCATAGGTTTTGGAAAGGGAGATTTAAATGGAGTGTCAAAAGGAGAGTTCTTTGGTGTTTCATTTAGAGTTTGCATTAGCGTTTCAAAAGGAGATTTCATTAGTGTTTCCTGTGGAGAGTTTATTGGTGTTTCATGTGGAGATTTTATAACAGTTTCAAAAGGAGAGCTCAATGGTGTTTCATATGGAGAGTTAATTGGTGTTTCATAAGGAGAATCCATTGGTGTTCTATCAAGAGATTTTGTTGGTGAAGGATCATGAAGAGGGATATCAGCATTACAATAATAGGATTTGTGGAACTGTAATTGATATGTTGGTTTCTTGGAAATGGAATTATTGTTTGAAATAACTATTGATGTTGAAAAAGTCCCTGGGTGAGAAAAAAATGAATGAGAAACATGAAGGGAACCTGACCATACACAGAATAAAGTGTTTTGATTCATGTCAAATAAAAAATAATTCATTGACCATAATCCCTCACCAGATTCATAGATTACTCCATCATAAGGACTATTATTATGTACAATATTTGTATACGATATCATCCCAGTGCTCGAGTATAACCATAGGCAAAACCTATCAGTCACTTTATTGTTTGAGTAAGTGCAATGTGAGCTTGAGAATGAAAATGGAGACATGATTCCAATCCCAGATGTTTTTTCGGCATTGTTCATCTAATATACACAGTTGTAGAATATTGTGTTTGATGAATTCATTGTGAAAGATCCTCCAGAAATATATATTACCCCACCACTTCCAGCAAATTGGGAAACTCTTGAAAAGAAACATGAAGATATATCTACATTAGTTTGAGAATATGATCTTCCTTCCGTTAAATACTCATTATTACAACTAACTTTACAAATACTAAAGGAATTATATATTGGATCCTCCATAATTTTCTTTTTATTGCATTTATGTTCTATTGATCCTTTCGTCACTGGTACTCCTATTGGATCCACTATTATCTTATAAACACAAAGAATAAGAGAAAAAGACAAAATAATTTTTAACCATAAATCCAAAAAGGAAAATAAATAACTATATTACTTAAACACTTTGTTCTGATCATAGTTATTTTAAAAAAAAATCTTGTTGAAAATTATTTGTATAATTTCTGAATATTTATGAGCTTTATTGATATTCTCTGAAACACAAATCACTTTTTAAGTTAACATTCAGAAAATTTATAAGAGTTTATGTGATTCTAAATGACTTTTCAAAAGAATATTTGATAAAAAGTAATTTTTGTGCCTCAAATGAATCAACAAGTATAAATTATTCAAAAGTAATCTCTTTTTATTAAGTAACAAATTATTGGCAGATTAGTTAAAAATTGATTATTCCCAAGCTTTTATTAATTATTGTTTCTAACAAAAGACAACACTCTTATCTTGTGATGGAAAGTACTTATTGAATCTTTGCTCTGTTGGCCAAAACAATCAAATAAATTAATGTATATGATTAAGGTTCATTGTAGAAGATGGTTTTAAATGGCTCTTATTAGGAAAAAATGGGGTAAATACTTTTTCGGGGAGAAAAATGGGATCATGTCTGACAATAATGAAAAAGTAAGATCTCTAATTGATAGATTGGTCTTGCTTCATTCGAATTATTTTCTCCATTGAGATAGAACTTTGAATTTCCAATACTCCAGAATGCCAAATTAAAAAATGCAAAACTTCAAGGTTTCTGTCTTAGAGGGAAAAAAGAGTATTTATATTCATTTCGAGTATATAATAATCTATTTGAGGCGAACATTATAGCCAATATATTCATTCACATTTTAATTCAGGTTGTTGTTTCTGATGAAGCAATGAAGTTTTTTCAACCAATAATGTTTCTTGGTTATTTGAAAAAGAACAATATGAAAGATGATTAAGTTGAGACATGAATTCCTGAGTTAGTGGAAAAACGATTCATAGAACTATTGGTGTTGCTTGCTCTCAATATACTGTTTTTAAAAAATACCGGATCATTCTTGTGCCGTTTTATGAACAATATTGGTTGAATTTTATCATCTAAACAAATTCTATTAGATCAATGTGCTAAAAGACTCATGTTTCGAGAAAAATGAACAGATAAGACTTGAATTTGTATAATTTACTTAAAGAAAAAGCATTAATATATATTTTTTTGATTGATATATAATTCAATAATTCAAAAATATCAGATTTGCACCAATTTGCATATATCATTGTTTTTATGATACAAATAGGTTTATGACTAATCTTGGGCACATAAAATCGAAATTATGGTCATTTAAACTTTCAACATCGTTTAATTGTCCATTATTGAACTAAAAATACTTCGATTAAGTTTCATCTGTCTGTTTAGTTTTATTGTATGAAAACAGACTCTCTTCATCTAGTTGATTTTGGAGCAGAAAGCCAAGGAATTATGTCAAAGTTAGGAGAAAAACCAGATAAAACTAGTGGGAATCACAAAAATAGTGAGTACAGCAGCAAGAATACAATTAGGGAGATTGATCAGAACTTTTTTTATGAATTTCAAAATATACAGAAGCAAAACGAAAAATTAATAAATGAAAATGCCAAATTAAAAGACGAATTGAAACAATTTAACGAGGAACACGTAAATATGGAAAAGTTTTGCCAAGAAATGTCTGAGAAGCAGCGTAAAAGCAGGAAAAAATATAAAATGTTGAAAAGAGAGTTCAGCGAAATGAATCAATCTCATGTTAGTACTATACAGCATCTGAACAATATGAACAGTACACTAAGTAAGAAAGTTGTTGAGGCCCAAGCTCTTCTTAAAGAGTCTAAAATACTAGAATGTGATATTAGAGTTTATGATCAGCTTGAAAAGGATTTGGTTTCAAAAGATGTGTGTATAAATGATCTTAGGGCCCAACTTGAGGCACAGTACCAAGAAATTCAAGAATTAGCATTTGAAAGATCATCAATCTTAGGTAGTTTATACCAAATGAGCCAAGTTGTGACACTTGATCAGGAGTTTTCGGAGATTAATGTCCCAAAAACAACAGCATTGTCCAATAATGTTGATTATTTGACTGTTACAATTCCTTTTGAAGGTAGTATTTATAACGAGTGCCAAGATGTATTGACAACTCCTGGATTATCTCCAGCAAAAACTATTGATTCTCTGTTTTTAGTCATGAGAAAACACTATGATTATCTTGAAAACAAAGTATTCGCCTTTGAACAAGATCTTAAAAGCAAAGAAAAGTCCATATCCGAAATAATACGTAAGAATTCTAGTTTAGCATCTATATATATTACTTTCTATAAGAAATTGTCAGAGAATGCCGAGATTGAATTATTTAATGATCATCCGCTTAAAGAATATTTATATGATGAATTGAATTTAGTCCAAAGAGAATTATCTCAAACAATAGTTGAAGGGTTGTCTCTTCTAAATACCAAATTTTTCAATACATCAGATCCAATAGAGCAAATGAAGATGATATCAACTATAGTTAGTGATCAAGAAAGTTTATCAATATTATCATGTGTACTTTCATTGTTAAAATTGTATCGAGATCAATCAAGAATTTTTATTGAAGAACAATCCAAATTAATTGTTTTATCAGATGAGAAACAAACATTGGATAATGAAAATGTCAATCTTAAATCCAAGATTTCGAGATTAATTCCTGAGCTAAAACAAAGCAAAAAGTATATATCAGAAATATCTGCCAAGATAGCTGATTATGAGAATATGATTGAGTCCCTTAAAAGGGAAATCAATGGGCTGAAAGCAAAAGAAGCAACTTTGAATAACAGTATTGCATTTTGCAATCCTGAAAAAGAAGAATATGAGATTATTATTGAAACTAAAACGAAAGAATGCAAAGACCTTAATAATCATATTGTTTATTTAAGGGAACAAATTGAGAAAATTTGCTCTGATCACACCAAAGAGATCGAGAAACTTGATTCTGAGTTTCAAAAGAGGGTTTCAGATTTGAGATCAGAGATAGCTGAAAAAAATAATGTTAATCAAATACTTCAAAAATCATATAAGAAGAAACTGAATGAGAAAAAACAAGAATACAATGATAAATTGCAGAATATTGAAGGTGTCTATAAAGAGAAAATTTTCTCTCTTAACGAATCTATTGCATACCATGAACAGACTATAACCAAAATGCAGGAAAAACATAGAACCGAAAAAATGGACTCAGAAAGAATGATCGAAAATTCTAAATCAGAAACCAAAAAACTGATCTCAGAAATCAATAGCCTTCAAAATATTATATCAAGATGCAAAATACAATGCCAAAAAGAAAAAGAAGAACTCCAAACAAACATCAAGGTCCAATTGCTCGCGGCAGACTCGAGGAAACAAGAAGAGATTTCCCGGGTTAAATCCGCCTTTCAGAAAAGAATTGATAGTATCATTCAAACCGCAAATATTATTGGAGAATTTTATAATTGCCAAATCACCGAAAATGAACTCCCCCAATTATTAACCAAGGCCAAGTCTGATCTAGAAAGGCTCAAAAAACTTCGAATCGAGTTTATACAGGCTGGAAAAAATTGATCAAAACCGCCAGGCTAGATTTTCATGTCTTGCGAAGACTTGCGAGACATCATCAAATTGGAGGAGGTTGAGCAGTTTGGTGAAAAATCCCTTGTTACAACTCCAATAGTTGATTTTGCATATAGATATTTACAGAATACATATAATTGTGATTCTGTTCTTTTTTTGTCTCCTGATATTGTATTTTTGATCCAAAATCTAATTTTTGCTTTGAATGAGCAAAGTCACACATTTTCATCAGAATTAATAAGTATGAAGAATATTCTTGCCAAATTTTGTATCAAAACCAAAAAATTAGTGTTTTTTCCATTGACAAATCGAAACAGATTCGGTGATCACTCTCACTGGAGTTTGCTGGCTTTCTGGCCATCGAAGAGCATATTCTACCACTTCGATTCGCTAAGCTGGGCCGATAACGAGCAGCATAATTCACAGTCTGCATATGAATTGTACAAAATGCTTTTAAAACTTATACCAGTTTCAAAATCAAAGTTCAGAGAATTCAACTCAATAAGGCAGAAGAATCATTTCGACTGCGGAATTTACATGATTGCCACCTCTGAATATTTAATTAATAGTGTAAACCAGAATTGCATAAGTAAGTACTTAGATGGAATGGTAGACATGATTAACTCTGACTACATTGCAAAGTACCGAAAGGATCTTAAAAGGGAGTGTTTGAACCTATATCGTTTGTAAACAACATTACATAACCGTATTTTCATGAGCGAAATATTAAGTGTTTTTGAGGCTGTTTTCAGCAATCTGATTGATTCTATTTCGCCAAAAATAGACGAGATATTTTCTAGGTTCGAGAAGAATGTAAGTGCGGGTAATTTGTCCAATGATGATCTTGATAGATTGTTGCAGAAAGCGATAATTGATTTTTGCAATGGAAGTACAGACTATCAAACAGTTTTAAATACGATAAAGATTTTTTCTACATCGAACATTGATATTAATGATGGGAATTTTGTGCAAAAGACAAATGAGAAGATAAATAGTATACTGCTGAGCTTGTGTTCGAAATTCAAAATGGAATCTAATAGAACAGCAGACAAATCTTTCACAATTATACACATTACCTCTCCAATTTTTCGACCCACTGTGTTTTATCATTTTCAGTTTTTGCGGAGTCTTACTCTGATCATACTTACTGACATTATTTATAGCATATATTCCACTACTCCAGTGTCTCAACCAATATCAAAGATTGTTCAATGTGCGTTTCATATCAGTATTGCTCCACATCGATTATCAGTTATACAAAACTATCTGATGAATTCTTGGTCGAAAATTCTTTATTATGTTTCTACATTGTCTTTTTCTGAGATTTCTTTGGCATTTGAACAATACATTGATGACTCAAATTCTGGACTGTTATTAAGTCTTGTTTCCAAGGTTAAAGCTCCCAATTCTTTTCTCGAATCATTATTATATACGATTCTCCAGCAAAAAAAGAGAAAGAGTTTATCATCATCATCTCTTTCATCTTTGGCGATTCTTTTATCACACTCTGAAGGATCTGTTGATTTGATGAGAGAATTCTTTAAGCTAGCATGGTCAGTCAAAACAAATGATTCAATGAAAGATGGCGCTATAGATCTTGTAACTGTTTTGTTTAATAGACTTCCTGAAGAGTCTAAAAAAGTGTTATCTTTTTATCGTGATAGAGTATACAAACATATTGGTAGTGATAACAAAACAATTCGAACAGCCCGATCATTCCTTCGTCTTATCCAAGGAGATATATCAGGTGTTAACAACGGATGCAGTACTGAGAATATAGAGTTTGTTGGGTGTTACAATCAATTATTTAGGAGTCAGGTGGGATCAGAGAGTTTTATATCCGTATTTATGAAAACATTTTTTGTTAAATCCAATTTTTCATTTTGTCCAGATCTGTTTAGGGATATTATTGTTCATTTAGCAGCCACAGAAACTAATCACTTTGTTGACAGCTTATTAGTCCAATTCATTCAACTTGATGTGAATGATATAAGGTTTCAAGTACTTTTAGATTCAATAATTCTTATTAACAGTGGAGAATTTTTACGCAACAGTTACTTTAAAGTTGGCGAAGACCAAATCAAACAAATTAATTCTTTCGTAAGGGGGATGATTCTCAAAAATTTATTTATTCTACAGAAATGCGAGCAGCTTAAGAAATTATCTGTTTATCAGACATCTGAATATCGTTCAATTATTGATGAATCAGATATAATTGTTGGTGAATTTATGACACATCATAGATTTGTTCATTTTGATCCTTGTCCTGATCCTCCAATTCCTCAGTATACATTTACACATTCTCCAGATGTTCCTCTAAGGATTTTAAAGTGTTTCACATACTGTCTCTATTCAGAAGACTTTTTATCTCAAGAATTATTGGAATTAATTGTTGCTTTGTCTTTTTCTGCAGATTCATTAATATCTAATTGTGCTCTTAGTATAATTCAAACCATTGTAGCCAATCAAAAAACATTTTACTCATTGGTTTTATGTTGTTTGAGTTTAATTCAAGTTCCTGATGTTAGTGAACTGCAAATTGGCGCTGTTTGTATTTTGGAATCCATACTCAAAAACAACAGTGAATCACTATCATCAGAAGTATGCGAAGATATTGAAGCCGCCTCTTTAACAGTATTAGCGTGGGATTCTCCTCAAGCTCGACTATCCGCGATGAGGTGTTTGAAATATATATCATCGAAGGTTCACGATAGACTTTATGATGCATATTGTACAAATTCTGATGTGATTTGTGAATCTGCAAAACTCGCATTATTAGTCATGAATGTTCCACAAAAACCCACTCTAATAACTCCCGGTCCTGGTACAATTGCTTTTGAAAGAATTTGTTGTTCACGTTATAATCAACTTTGGTTCATGTTTTATGTAGAGATTATTAATACTACCATAGAATGCGATGGGTATGCTATACTTTACAAAGCTCGGAAAATGATTGAACAAAGAGTGAGTTTGTATTTAAATGAGACTTCATTAGCTATTCATCATATTCAGGGAAATCTATTGCTCTATTTCGACTCATTTGCCCAAGAAGAACTATTAACTGATGAAGGTGTTATTAATCAAATTGACTCCTCATTTGATAGCGAATTTAGCAATATTTTGTCAAAATCATCTGAAAACATTAAAAGGGTTGTTGTAAGCACAATTAGATCTCTTCATTGGAAAATATTGCCAAATGCTTTGAAGTTCATCAATCAAATACCTTCATCTCTTTATTGTGAAGTTTCATCAACTCTTGCATTTATTATTCAAATGCCAAATAATTTTACCAATATTCTTACATTAATTTTCAGACCTTTTCTGGATTTCTTATCAATGCTCCAAAGTCATTTTATATCATTAGGAATAAACAATACTCGGCAAATCAAATGGGATTCTGAACATCTGGAATTACTTTCGAAACATGAAACCATTGCGGTAAACTATTGTATCATTATTGCAGCAGTTTTTAATAATATTGTTGGACAGATTCCTGAAGAAGAATGGCCCGTATCCTATCGTCAAATTCTTGTGATGTTCCTTCTACATTGGTCAGAGCTCCCAACAACCCATCTGAAAGTTCGTACTTATTCTCTTAATGCATTGATCCCAATTATGAAAGCAGGTACAATTTTTACTGATGGGTTTCAATTCGAGCTTTCAATGCTGGATGTTATGCTTGAGTGTCAAATGGAAGGCTATGATGTACTAGGTTCATTGCTGGCATATCACTTTGATATACTATTCGATGTATTTGTTAAACAGGTTTTTGTTAGGTCACGGAGAGAAGCCAGTATTTTCTTTGAGGCTGTGCTATCATCTTTTGAATCATGTTCCGATGCGGATTTGCTGCAATCTCATGTTGGTTCTTTATTATTGTTGGCTTTATTCAGTGGGCAAGATGATCCGACCCTTGCAAAACCAATTTTGATGACAATCGCAGAGCTTTATCTCGACCAAACCCTCCAAAATGATGTATTAAATGCAATTGAAAATGCTGAGAATTTAGATTTTGTTCCAATACCTTTTGGATTTGCAACTGAACAATTAATTGAAGCTGGGTTTGAGATAATGAAATCAACAGAAATGGTAATTGCGGTTAAAAACATTGTATATATTCTAGCCGGCTGGTTTACTAAAATAAGAGTTCTACCCACAAATAAGTATATAGTTCAAGGCATTCCTTCTAAATTCCGTCGGTTTACTGTGATTTCATTCCTTGAAGCCATGTCATCTGTCTCAAATATTCTAAATGAAGAACAACATGATTCATTTGCACAACTTTGGTTTGAATTACTCCGTAGTGCTGATAATTCTGTTGTAGTTCTTGTTTGTTTATTTGAATTTGAAAATGTTTCTATTAAGAAAAGAATATTTTCCCAATTGCTTGAAAGAGAACCATTTTTAATATGTAAGTATTTATCAAGGCGATGTTCTTTCTCATATTGGTATTATTTGCAAACCCAAAGACATCAACATATGGATTCGATTTTTTGGGTTCTTCCTGTGTTAATTAGAGGGTTTGCCGAATTTGTTGTACCAGAACAGATTGTCAAACTTAGATACACAGTTGTCGTCCATCTTACTCTTTTGTTTTTTGAGTCTCTAAATAGTTCTTTTAGTAGCCTGGTTTCAATTTTTGGTCCCGAATTTGCCGATTCAATTTTACTTATGACACCCGGTCTTGAAGAAGGAACACCAAATATGCAGTATATTGCCGCAAAGCTAGCTGAAGGTTTGCATGAGATTGATATTCATGCTGTTGAACAATGGTCTGATGAAGCAGCCTCTTGGGCTGTATTGTGTAATGATGTTAAAATTGCTACAAGATCATTAATGATATTCAATTCTTTAAGAGGCACATTTCATCCTTCATTGGTCTCTCTTTTATGTGATGCTGCTTTGTATCATATGTCTCATATAATAGATGAAGACTATAGAGAAGTCTCCAAATATGTTGCTGAGTGTTTTGAGCTTTTCTATAATAATATTGATAATCCAGAAATAGCACCAGTCGCTTTTAACTTTGCGAAAGAATTTCTAGAGTTTCCAGAAATAGGAAATAGTGCACTTAAAAGGGCAATGCCCATTTTTAAATATTGTGCTGATGATCCTGTGTTATCAAGTGCAGCAAAGAAAGTCTTGGTATCCGCCTTTATACCATTCGCCAGCTCTTTGGAGAATGATTTGGGATCTCAACAACTATTGAAAGAAATTATAAAGCTTATTAACCCCCCCGAGCTACTTTTGGTTGCATCGGTTTTTCTTTGTAAAAGTAGGCCTTTTATCGAAATAGATATGACATATGATGAAATCATGAAAGTTCCTTTTGATTCTCAACATGCAACAGTTGCTCTTCAAATGATTTCTAATATGACAAAAACCTCAAGTCAGCCACTACTTGATTCGATGCTCCATGTAGCTACTGAATTGCTAAAAAGGTTCAAAGATTGTATTCCAATACCTGTACTATTACAATTTTTCAATGTGTCAATGGCAAAGATTTCCACATTGAAATCAGCACTGAATTTTATTCTTGCTGCTTCATATATAGAACCATCTCTTGCTACACAAGCAAATTCTAGTACAACTGAAACGGGTAAAACTCTGAATTCAATCAAGAAAAAGATATATTCAATGTTCCCAACAATATCAGAGCCTGTTCCTATAACAAATTGTAAGATGATTGATCAACTAAGGGGAATTATTGATCAAATCAACCCGCCAAAAATCAGACCTTTCTCAAACCAATATGAAATGTTTATGGGACTCAAAAAGGCTGCTGATAATGACAAAGGTGGGACTAAACCAACGAAGAGATGGTCCAGCTCATTATCAATGAAGACCGGTATTATGCCAAATCGATCAATGCTCATGCTTCCAGCTTATCAACTTTCTGAAGACTTCCAAAATACAGAGTTTGAACCATTACCAACTCCAATCGTTTTATTGATTGATGTAGATATCCCACAAGCAATTGATAGTAGAACCAGTTTTTTGGTGTCTAACTCAGGCTTCCTATCACTGAAAGAATAGATTTAATATATATATTTAAATTATTTTATCTCATACATTTTGTTTTGGAATCAGATAACAATGAATTTATCATTATTCATCAAGTTGTATTCGCTCCGCTTTTGCATCTCTGTTTGTTGGTTCAGGTTCAACATGTTTTAATGAATTAGAAAATGAATCTATTTACTGAATGGCCATTTATGTAATGTTAGTATCTTCACACAATTCCTTCAGTTGATATTGAACTAACGCAAAATCATTTGAGAATCCAAATGCGAAGTCAGAACATAGAAAGCTTCAAGAAAACAGAGACTTCAAGAAGTGATCAATCATATGATGATATTTCTTCAGTATTGGAGAGTATTCTTTTTTTAGAAGATGATCACTTGGAAGTATCTATCTTTATTGAATATTTTGTCTTCTTTTAAAGATTAATGTCATTTGATAGTCACAGAGATAAGCTAATGGATATTTCATTTTCATTTGTCAGAAACAATGATTTTATTATTTTCCAAGATGGATGGATGCAGTCTATTGAGAAAGATACTATTTTATCTATTTCTTTAATATTATTTTGTATTAATATTGGATATAGTATTTTTTGTAGCAAGACAACAAACGAATTTTCCAAGCATGTATGGTTCTACATTTTTTTGGAGAAACTGTGAGTGATATATATAATGAAGACAAATCTCAGATGAAACTAATTCCGAGAGAGTTTGAATCATTTTTGAAAAATTCAATTTTTGTAAACATCTCCTTTTTTTCACTTTTTGTAAACTAAATCAAAAATCTCTCCAAAAGTGCCATTTTTGCCAATGAATGATAAGCAAAAGAATCAAACATCAAGATATTGTAAAAAGGTTAAAAAAGAGGAACTATCTAGTTGTCCTAAAGACAATCATAATAAGCAATTATCAAGTAGTAATAAAGAAGATCAAAAAGGGCAAGAAACAAATTCCAAAAAATTTATTAATGATTCATACATACAAATAACCCAAGATTTATTTGAGATGAATGAGGAACAAAATCAGTTGCTTATTGAAAATCTTCAGTTATTTGTTCCTTTTATAAATCGGTTTAAAGTAATTTTGGTAAATAGGAAAGTTTTTGGGAAACAAATTCGTGGTTTTCTTTCTGAAAAAAAGTTCATAGTTTTTGATTGCTATGAGCATTTTTCTGAGATCTCTTCAATCATATATGATCTTTTTATCGATAAAGCTATTTTTATCACCACCCCAAAGATATTTCATCATTTATGTTTAATTGATATTGGAATCCGTTCCCGCATTTCTTTCATTGCAATTTTTAATGCAGATAAAGTTTTTGACGAGTATTTTGTAAATGGTAGTGATTCCTTCTTCAAATTAATGCCCAAAACGACAAGTTTATATCTTTTTTGTTCTCAGTTTACTTTTCATGTTTGTTTGTTTTGTGAGCGATATCTGAACAAATATAAAATCTATGGAATAGATGAGAAAGTCATTCCAAACTTCATTTATCATCAAACATTTTTATTGTTGTCATTTGATGATAAGATTAGTTTTCTATATGAAACATTGGGCAGATTAAAGCCTTCTGCCGATTTTCTGAGGTATATCAAATTTGAATACCCCATATTCTATAGAATAAAACTTTTGAATAGAATATTTTTCCCCTTAAGAAAATTCAGAAGTGATTATTTATTTCAATAGTTAATGCTTCCCAGATCTTTGAGAAGTCGAAATTCTGATTATGTCTAAAACACCATTCATGAATATATGATTGGTATTTTTCCCTATCTTT
>Ga0209639_1000345_pt1 | contig 69361 bp, 56 predicted proteins | sample EPASupsiteHSE605_FD_187268 | JGI IMG/M metagenome (GOLD analysis project Ga0209639, IMG submission 187268) | Bioremediated contaminated groundwater from EPA Superfund site, New Mexico - Sample HSE6-05 (SPAdes) (version 2) | ecosystem: Environmental > Aquatic > Deep subsurface > Groundwater >... | reverse complement strand
GCTTTACATATCATATGGTGACCCCGGCAGGATTCGAACCTGCGGCCTCTTGATTCGTAGTCAAGCGCTCTATCCAGCTGGGCTACGGAGTCTTTTTAATTGGTTAACGCACCGCGTACCAACAAAAAATATCTTACCATAGCCATATATAAAAGTCAACATAATTCCTCATTTATTCAAGATTTTTTTACTATATATGCAAAAGGGGCTTATTTTATTAATAGTTTGATTTTCTATTATTACAGCATAGGGGATGTGGATAACCTTATCCACATCCCCTTATCCACAGATTTTTCATCATTTTTTGTCTAAAAACCCTTTATTCTTGCGAATGATCATCTACAATACGCATAGTTATCCACATTTTCACCTCTTTTGTTAATAACTTTGTGTATAACTATATGTATTGTGTATAAAATAAAATTAGACTTAGTATGAACCAAGTCTAATTTCTCTTTACCTTATATCGGTTTACTCCATTGTACAAGCACACCCGTTTTTTCCCACATCCTTGTAAGAGCTATTTTAAAATTTTCCAAGCTTTCACAAGGATTGATGATCATTTCTTTAAAACCAACCAACGTCTGTGCTACATTTATTCTATGTTCTTTCCCCAAATAATCCTCAACTAGATGACGTACATTCTCATCTGCGAATACAACTGTAACCTTCTTACTAGCAACATCATATGCAACATAACCATCTTGATCTTGGTAATCAAATACCACCTTGAATAATTCACCCATGAATCACTACCACCTTTTTCATTAAATACCATATAACTCTAGTATATCGTTTTAATAAAAAAAATCAATGTTATTACTTCTCAGTTATTTCACCAGCCCGCATCTGAGCTTCCTGAAGCAATTGTTCTTGACTATTCACAGCTGTACCTCGCCTGTAAGTACGTCGATAGTTTCCATTGCTCATCATAACATATGCTTTGCGGTTATCCTTTAACATAATGTCTAAAATATTTTTGACACGTGCAATAATTTGGGGATCTTCTATTGGAAACAACAATTCTACCCGCTCACTTAAATTACGTTTCATCCAATCCGCACTCGATAGATACAAATCAGGTGTACCACCATTAGCAAACCATATAATGCGATGATGCTCTAAAAATCGTCCAACAATACTACGAACGGTAATATTGCTACTCATATGTTCAACACCTGGTATCAAAGAGCAAATCCCACGGACGATCAGTTCTACTTTCACGCCCTTACATGATGCCTCATATAGTTTTCTAATAATCTTTTCATCTAACAACGAATTCATCTTAGCAATAATATGTCCACCTTTTCCCTCCTTGGCAAACCCAATTTCGCGGTCAATCAATTGGTTCAGGCGTTTGCGTAACCCAACCGGAGCGACCACTAACTTTTCCCATGTTGGTGGTTCAGAATAACCAAGTAGCATATTAAAAAACTCGGAAGCATCAGCACCAATTTGTTTATCCGCAGTAAAAAAGCTCATATCAGAGTATAAACGAGCTGTCGTATCATTATAATTACCGGTACCCATGTGTATATATCGTCTAATACAGTGATCTTCTTGCCGGATAATCAGTGCCATCTTACCATGCACTTTCAAACCAACTAAACCATAAATAACATGGCAACCTGCTTCTTCTAATCGTCTCGCCCATAAAATGTTATTTTCCTCGTCAAAACGGGCCCGCACCTCTACAACAACCGTGACTTGCTTACCATTTTCCGCGGCTTTGATCAAAGCCTCTACAATCGAAGAATTACCACTCACTCTATATAATGTTTGCTTAATCGCAAGAACTTGTGGATCAATTGATGCCTGACGAATAAAATCAACAACTGGGGAAAAAGATTCATATGGATGATGCAGTAAAATATCTCTTTGCTTAATGATATCAAATAAATCCCCTACATTTTTAAGATCAAGAGGGATTTGCGGGGCAAGATGTTCATGAATCAAATGTTCATACCCTGCTAAATCTGTAATTTTCATCGCACAGGAAACATCAATTCGGCCCGGTATCTCATAAACATCCTGCCCATCAATTTTAAATACTTCTAATAAAAAGTTTTTTACAAAAGTCTTTTTTGTTTTACCAATTTCCAAACGCACGGCTTCTCCCCGTTTACGCTTACGCAAAGACTTTTCTACTTCTACCAGTAAATCTTCAGCACCTTCACCATCAATCAACAAATCAGCATTTCGCGTAATACGAAAAGGTATCACTTCTTTTACAAGATAACCGCAAAACAAATAGGAACAATAGCTTGTAATCACGTCTTCCAGGAAAAGGAATGCCTTGCCAACACCTTGATCTGGCACCTCAATCATACGTGGCAATACGCTTGGTACAGGAATAATTGCAATCTGGCTTTCTTCTTTTCCCCGCCCTAACAGTACTGCTAAGTTTAAACTTCGGTTGGCCAGCAACGGAAAAGGGTGACTTGCATTAATCGCCAAAGGAGTTAAAATAGGATAAATCGTATTATAAAAATAATCGTCAAGCCATTGCCTTTCGACAGTAGATAAGCTTTCAATACCTGGGAATTTTATATTCTCATTTTGCATACACAATATAATTTTTCTTAAATAGCGATATTGCTTTCGTACCAACATCCGAACACTGCGATCAATCAATTTCAGCTGTGTAACAGCATTCAGTCCAGCTGCGTCTCTTTTAGAAATACCACTCTCTACTTGTTGTTTTAAACCCGCAACTCGAATCATAAAAAATTCATCCAGATTAGAACTTGTTATTGCAATAAATTTCAATCTTTCTAACAGAGGATTCTCAGGATCATTTGCTTCATTTAATACCCGCTCATTGAATTGCAACCAACTTAACTCTCTGTTTAAGAAATATTGTTTTTCATCATTCATAACTACACCCTACCTATATTATTAAAAAAAGAATTATTCTGTAATATTATCTTCTTCATAACCTCTTCTCTTCCCTGCCTAAAATTCGCCAATAAGCTCTTCCAAATGTTATGTTATTGTAAATTTTTTCATGGATTTATCTAGTCCACTCTATAAAAAAGCAACTTACTTCATAAATTTATGTACCTTATGAAAATATATTAAAAAGTATTTCCATTTAGAGAGGATTTTTAATAAATATTGCTAATACTTACTAGTATAACTACTTGCAGTAGCACATAAAGGAGAGTTACATTTATGAGCCAACGAATTGCCATTATTGATTTAGGATCTAATTCTGCCCGATTGATTATTGTAGAAATCTACACGACTGGTGCTTATAATTTAATCTACCACCAGAAAGAGTCTGTTCGATTAAGCCAGCAAGCAGATAAAGATCAGCAATTGCAACCGGAAGCAATGCTCCGCGCAATGACCTTATTAAAGAGTTTTGCTCACATTTGCCAGCTACAGCACGTAGACACGATTTTAGCCGTCGGCACCGCAGCACTACGAAATGCTCATAACGGTGCTGATTTTGTCGCATCTATAAAAAAAGAAACAGGAATTACCGTCAAAATCATCAACGGTGAGACAGAAGCAAAATTAGGTTATATCGGTACTATTAATACTCTTGATATTACAGATGCTGTATTATTCGATTTGGGCGGAGGTAGTACTGAGCTAACACTTATAAAAGACCGGAAAGCTGAAAACTTCATTAGCCTACCGTTTGGTGCGGTAAATCTGACAGAACGTTTCAACTTACAAAACAAAGCCGATGATACCCAATTGGCAAACCTAGATTCACTCATCATGGAACAACTCGACAAAGTCCCTTGGTTAAAAGATCTTGGTTACCCTTTGGTCGGAATAGGGGGTACAGCTCGCGCAATTGGTAAAATGGAACAAAAACGCAATAACTACCCATTGCTTAAACTTCACAACTATCGCACTAGTTCCCTATCTTTCCATTCTCTCTGGGAAGATATTAATAAGATGTCCTGTGAGCAACGTCGTAAAATACCTGGCCTTAGTAATGATCGCGCCGATATTATCTTGGCTGGCCTTGCTGTTGTCAAAAATTTATTTAAAAAAATTCAAAGCACTCAGCTCATTATAAGCAGTTGTGGTGTACGCGAGGGATTATTCCTTCAATATTACTTTGCACAAAAAGGACAATCAGAAACATTAACCAACCCTCTAACCGAAAGCACTCATAATACCCTATTAGCCTATAACAGCAATACCGCCCATGCCTATCACGTTGCTAAACTTGCAAATAATTTATTTGATGATTATCATGAAATATTACATTTAAATGATGATGACAAACGTCTCTTACATGTTGCCGCCGTACTGCACGATATCGGTATGAGCATTAATTACTATGATCACGCTCGTCATAGTGCTTATTTAATCGAAAATGCCCGTTTATTCGGTCTTTCTCATCGAGAACAAATTATGGCTTCTCTGATTGCAGGCTGGCATCACACTTCCTCTGCCAAACATTCCTACAATAAAATATATAATGAATTTTTAGATGAAGGGAATTGGCAAACTGCTCGTAGATTAGCCTTATTAATAGCATTAGCCGAAAGCCTTGACACGACTCAACTAGGACTCGTGGAAAAAGTAACGACAACTTTCACAAAAAAACAAGCTCAACTCACCCTAACGACGCAAGGCAATATCATACTAGAACTACAATCTATAAAAAAACATAGCAAATGGTTTAAGAAAGAAACGTCTTTAGAATTAGTCATTAATGAATCACTGTCGTTGAAATCATAACGAAAGACTCAAGATACAATCCCATCACCAAAAAGGCACTTTACGCCAGTAAAGTGCCTTTTTGGTTACATTTTCATTTTTTCATTGTCGCTGCCGTCTTAATAAGGGCAACAACTAATTCAGCGCTATTATATAAATCGATCTCTTTAATATACTCCTCAGCAGTATGTACTTTATTCATACCAACACCTAGCACCGCTGTAGGTACACCATAATTATTGAAAAAGTTGGCATCACTACCACCGCCTGTAGCTTTTATCTCTGGAGTTAAACCAATGCTTTTGCTTGCTGCGACTGCAAGCGCTACTACCGCAGCATCCTCTGCAAGCACATAAGGAGCGTAGGCATTTGTCACAACCACTTCTGCCCGAGCACCATTCACACTTGCCACTCGTTCAAAAGTTTCTTTCATATGCATAGTCTGGTTTGCCAATTTCTCCATATTACGACTACGTGCTTCACATTGTACTTCTACTTGATCAGGTACAATATTGGTAGCAACACCACCATGAATGATACCAACATTGGCCGTAGTCTCAAAATCAATTCGTCCGTAATTCATCTCCGCTAATGCCATACCTGCTATAACAATCGAATTTACACCTTCCTCTGGAGCAATACCAGCATGAGCTTTTTTGCCATGGATAGTAGCAGTAATACTATTTTGTCCAGGTGCCATACTAATAATTTCCCCCGGTGCACCACTAGAATCAAGAGCGTAACCAAAATCAGCTTTCAATACACTTTGGTCGATATGTTGAGCACCATTCAAACCGCCCTCTTCCGCCACAGTAAACACGACCTGAATAGAACCATAAGGAATCTTTTGTTCCTTTATAATACGTAACGCTTCCAAAATAGCTACAATCCCAGCCTTATCATCTGCGCCAAGGATAGTATCACCTACAGAAGTGATAATACCATCTTTCAGCTGTGGCTCAATACCACCACAAGGTTCAACACAATCCATATGAGCACTGAGCATTACGGTAGGCGCTCCCATCACTGCGCCCTGTGCATAAGCAATCACATTTCCACAATTACCATCAATTTTGCTACCAACATCATCTTCCGCAACTGTCATACCAAGCTCTTGCAGCTTCACCGTTAATATATCAGCAACTTGCCGTTCTGCTCTAGTCGAACATTTAATCCTTACTAATTGAAAGAATTCTGCTAATACACGTTCTTTATTAATCATCACAAAGCCTCCTACAAACTATTGCTTGTTGTCTTTGAAAAAAACTTATTTTTTTCGCTAATCAATGACATATCGTCCCTATATTCTTTAGCGCTTGTACATATACTATTATCACAAATAACAAACGCTAAAGGAAGTTCAACGAAATGTCTAAAATCATCGCCTTACAATCTACAAATCATTCACTAGCACTTTTACTGCAAGAACACGGTTACCAAGTCATTGATATGTATGAAGCCCATCGCCAACATTCGAGTATCGCTGCTTATTTATATACCACCTATCACCCTGATGCTTTTACTTCTCATTATAGTCTAGCCGAATCAGTTGATAATATCCTAGGTAATATTGATGATAATAGCTATTTCAGAAATACACTAATGCTAAATATCAGTAACCTAGAACCTGAACAAATATTAATGATACTTGAGCATAGGTTCTACCAATAATTACTATCTTCCTCGTCCTCCCCACCTACTAAGTGCAAACCAAGAATAAGTATCCATTTTACCACGTTCAGGTATTAATATATCAAGAACATCATCTACAGTAACAATCCCTAAAATAACGCCTTGGTCACCAACAACTGGCACAGCCAATAATCCATATTTATTAATCACTTCTGCAACATGTCGATGATCATCTTCTGGCTTTACCATTACTATTTTCTTATTCATTAGATCTTGCAACATCATATTTGGCGCTGCTACAATTAATTCACGTAACGATAAAACACCTTGCAAACGTTCTTCTTGATCAATCACGTACAAATAATAAATCGTTTCTGCTTCTGGTGCTAGCTTTCTCAGCTGATTGATTACCTCTTCGGTTGTAAGTTCTGCAGAAAATGCAATAAATTCAGTAGTCATTAACGCTCCTGCAGTATCTTCCTCATACTGCATCAATTCCCGTACTTCTTCAGCGTCATCTAATTCCATCAATCTCAATAACTCTTCTGATTTTTTAGCATCTAGTTCTACCAAAATATCGGCCGCTTCATCTGGCGCCATTTCCTCTAAGAGATCCGATGCTCGTTGCTGATCCATTTGCTCAATAATTTCTACTTGTGAGTCCAAATCCATTTCCGTCAATGTATCAATGGCTTGTTGATCATCTAAATTATCAATAAAATTTGCCCGTCTCTTATAATCCATTTCTTCTAATAAATCCGCAATATCAGCAGGATGTAGTTCACTAACCTGTTGTTTTTCATGATTCAACTGTAGATTCGAGTTCCAACTTTCTAAAGGTTTAATATATTGCCAACCCAAAAAATTATTCTTGTAATTTTTAAATAAGAATTCTAATCCCAGACGTCGGAAAAGTCCCCTAACACCAATATCTACAGCAACAAGCACCATTCGTTGAAGATCATCTTGCATAATCCAAGATAAGGTAATATCATTCACTCGCACAATTTTCGAACCTTTTAAATCAATGATTTGCTTATCTAACAACCACTTACTTATATAGATATCATTATCATGCAAGGTTACCGTTTTCTCTGTAGTAAAATTCCCGTTCAGTCTTACCTCTTTATAATTGAAAATGTCTATTTGATCAATCGGAATCAATTCATGGATTTTTTTAGTATGCTTAATGCCGATAATGTGAGGATAGGCACCTTCCCAGCGTACCGCCATATCTTTTATCTTACCGATACGTTGCCCACTTTTATCATAAATAGAAGTCCCTAATAATTTACTAAAATAAAATTCCCCCAATACTTTAAATCCACTCATGATCTATTCCTCCTTCTTTACCTGGATTCCATTTATCACTTGTAGAAAAACAACGAAATCCATTTTTTCAGCTCGTATGCAATACTTCTCTGTAGGACCGGAATCCATAAAACACCTCCTAACTTTACATTATGTTAAATGGGCAAAATTAAAAGACCTCCACTAATAGAAGGTCCTGTCATACATCACGCTAATACCATTTGACCTTCCCCCTCGTTGAGCTTTAGCACTGTATAACGTAGAGATTATTACAAAATTACTCAGCTACGTTAAGTAAAACCTTAATCCGGTAATACCTGTTATACCCATTGGCGTCTTTCGACGTTTCCGGGCAGTAGCCTGTGTTCATACAGGAGCCTCACCTAACAAAGAAATCATATGTAGCTTTCTTATTAAGGTTAGCACTAAAATTCATTAAATGCAATCATAAATTCCCTTACCAAGTGCTAAATATACAACAAACGTCTTAATCTTATAACAAGATCAAGACGTCATTTTTTTAATAAGTGGCGGAGCGACAGGGATTCGAACCCTGGCAGGCCTTACGACCTCTAACGATTTAGCAAACCGTCCTCTTGAGCCGCTTGAGTATCGCTCCATATAGTAAGTTGATGGCGGAGGGGGTGGGATTCGAACCCACGGTCCCTTTCAGGATCACTGGTTTTCAAGACCAGCTCCATAAACCGCTCGGACACCCCTCCGTGCCCGATGACACATTTATTATTATATCAGCAACGATATCGATTGTCAAGCATTATCATACCGTTACTTTTTCCCAAGTGATATATAACAACCATGAACTGAAAGCTTAATTATTATAGCAAATTGAATTTCAAAAAGCAAGGTCCAAAGACTAAATACCTCCACGGCTTTCCATAACGTCAATAATACCTCTATCATATTTAAAAATAGGAATGCGTCTCAATTGAAAATCAGGAGAACTTTTAACACAGATACCTTCGCGCACAGTGAACCCGGTTGAATACCCAACATTATCAGCTACCATCTGAACATTTTCATTATAACTTCCCTGAGGATAGGCAATCGCATTTACGGTTCTTCCTAAAACACTTTCGAGCACCGCTTTAGAATTCACCAATTCATCACAAATTTCTGACCATACGAGTCTCCCCAAAGGTCTATGCGTTACCGTATGAGAACCAAAAGACATACCACCCTGAGCCATTTCCACAATACGCTCAGGAGTAAGTCGGTCCGGAGTCCATAACATACCAGTAATAATAAAAAAAGTAGCAACCATTCCATATCGTTTCAATATCGGATAAGCATTTTCATAGTTATCCAAATATCCATCATCAAAAGTAATTAAGATAGGTCTATCGGGAAGTTCAATCGTACGATCCGCCAGAAAAGTTTGCAATTGTTCTAATGTAATCGTACAATAACCATAATCCTGCAAGATTTGTAAATCATTCGCAAATCTTTCTGGAGTAACAGTAAAATTATCAGTTGTATAACCTACACGATGATATACTAATATGGGAATTTGCCTGTTACTAGCCCCACTAATAGGCAACTGGAATAAAATTTCAGAGCAACTTATACTGGCTAATGTGCTAGCACATATTTTTATAAAATTACGCCGAGATATCATAACGCTCCTCCTCACCTGATAAATTGCACTGATCAGGCCTTTTTTAAACTATTACACTTTATTCTACATCAAAATTCACTTTAAATAAATAAAGAAGCCTACCATTATTGATTAATTTTCAGTAAATTTTTTCTACTCTCATTCTTCCAAACGATAATTTACATTCTCCCTTCTGACAACCAACTATGATATATATCACAATTAATACTTGACAAAGCAATAGAAGAAGTCTGCGCTTAGCAGGCTTCTTCTATTTTTCGTCCTATTAATTTACATTATACTTCCATAATAATAGGTAAAATCATCGGTGTACGATGAGTCTTCTCATAAACGTATTTACCTAATACATCACGGACACTAGACTTAATAGCAGCCCACTCCGTAATTTTATTAGTCTCGCAGTTAGCAAGAGCTTGCTTCACTTTTTGTTTTGCCTCGACCATCAATTGTCCTGATTCACGCACATAGACAAATCCACGCGAAACCATATCTGGTCCTGCCACTACACATCCACTTACCTTGTCTAGCGTAATGACCACAATAATAACTCCATCTTGTGATAGCTTACTACGGTCGCGAATCACAATATTGCCTACATCACCTACACCTGAGCCATCAACAAAAACTTTACCTGCCGTTACTTTTCCAGCAACTTTGCCAGTTACTCCAGTTGCATCTTTCGTAAACTCAAAAACTTGTCCATTGGTACCAATAAAAATATTTTCCTTCGGTATTCCCAGTTCCGCCGCAATTTTCCCATGACTAATGAGCATCCGATACTCGCCATGAACAGGAATCAAATACTGCGGTCTAACCAAAGTTAACATTAATTTTAGTTCTTCTTGACTCGCATGACCAGAGACATGGACACCTGCCGACTTTTCATGAACGACATGTGCACCTAAGCGCATTAATGCATCAATCGTTTTTGATACTGACTTCTCATTACCTGGAATTGGCGTAGCAGAAAGAATGACCGTATCACCTGGATAAATTTCGACTTTCCGATGATCATTCATTGCCATCCGTGTTAAGGCAGACATAGGTTCACCCTGACTACCAGTCGTCAATATTAGAACCTGATTCCCTGGGTATTTCTTGATATCATCAATATCAATAACCATACCTTCAGGAACATTTAGGTATCCAAGTTCTGTAGCAATGTTCACAACATTGATCATACTACGGCCAATAATGGCGACCTTACGTCCATATTTGGCAGCAGCCTGCATAGCCTGCTGGACACGCAATACATTCGATGCAAAAGTTGCCAAAAGAATTCGATCCTTGGCACCGCGGAAAGCCTCATCTAAAGCAATACCAACCGTTCGTTCCGACTTAGTAAAACCAGGACGTTCTGCATTGGTACTATCCGACATCAAAAGCAATACACCCTCGTCTCCAAGTTCTGCAAACTTATGAATATCCATTATTTTCCCATCTGCTGGTGTATAGTCAATTTTAAAATCACCAGTATGCACAACAGTCCCCACTGGAGTTCTAAAGTACATTCCAACTACATCTGGCATCGAATGGCTAACCCGAATAAAGCCAACTTCAATCGCACCAAATACAACTTGATCCCCTGGATTTACTGTTATTAATTTATAATTTGCCACACTATTCTCTTTTAGTCGGCACTCCACTAGACCTAATGCTAGTCGGGTTCCATATACTGGAACATCAATTTGTTTTAATAGATAGGACAGTGATCCAATATGATCTTCATGACCATGTGTAAGAACAACCGCCCGTATCTTATCTTGATTTTCGATCAGATATGTAATATCAGGTATTACTAAATCAATCCCCAGCATATCGTCTTCCGGGAATGCCAAACCAGCGTCGATCACGACAATGTCATCTCCATAACGAATAACCGTCATGTTTTTACCTATTTCGCCCAAACCACCCAGTGGAATGATTGCGAGTTTGTGTTGCTTGTCCAAAAAAACACCTCCATTATTTGAGTTTGTATACTTATCGTCAATTTTAACCAATAAGATGTTCCGTACACCAACCAATTGCTTAAAACATAGTCAACTTCCTCTCACTATTCACAAATGAGAATATCCGCACACAACCTATTACTTTCTATTATACTTCAGATTGATTCAATACACAAATTCTTGTTCGTTACCCTTCTATCTATATCACATCTTTAGCAGACTACTTATATAAATAGTAATTGTTAGTACCTTATATACAATCTACAAGTTATCTAATATAATGCTCACCAATTCAAATTTTTATTACAGCAAGTGATCCTGATAATCAACACATTAAGTTACTTCTTCTTGTAGTGCTCGCAATCATGTAACCTAGAAATCAACTGTCCGTTTGATAATTTCTTTCAAATGGCCAATCTTTTTATCGTACAGCTTGACAATTTCATTGAAAAACTGTTTAATGAATGTTGTTGTATAACCAATTCACTGAATATTACAATAAAAAGGAGATCTCAATGAATTTATTTCGCACGAAAAATATCGCAGATATGATTAGGGGTACAACCGAAAACCCCTTGAAAAAAACGCTTGGCTCACTCGATTTAGTATTACTAGGAATCGGTTGTATTATCGGTACTGGTATATTTGTACTAACCGGCGTTGCCGCTGCAAAATATGCTGGCCCCGGAATTATGTTATCGTTCATTTTATCTGGGCTCGCCTGCGGCTTTGCGGCATTAGCATATGCCGAACTAGCAGCAATGATACCGGTAGCAGGTAGTGCCTATACTTTCGCTTATGCGTCACTAGGCGAATTTATTGCTTTCATTGTAGGTTGGGCTCTGATTTGTGAATACACGGTAGGGGCAGCAGCCGTGGCTGCTGGCTGGTCAGGTTATGCCGTTGGTTTATTTAAAACAGCAGGAATCATCCTTCCCAAAGCATGGACAACAGTGCCTGCCGATGGCGGAATTCTTAATCTTCCTGCTATCATAATCGTTTCATTTTTAACCTACTTACTGATTTTAGGTTCAAGAGAAAGTGCGAAACTCAATAAAATCTTAGTTTTTATCAAACTAGGCTGCGTTGCGTTATTCTTATTTTTAGCAACGCCTCATGTCGATCCATTACATTGGCAACCCTTTCTCCCTTTTGGTTTTGATGGTGTTGCAGCTGGCGCTGCTATTGTATTTTTTGCTTACATCGGTTTTGATGCCGTATCCACAGCATCAGAAGAATGCATTAATCCAAACCGAGATATTCCGATCGGCATTGTTGGTTCGCTCGTCGTTTGCACCATACTATATATCGCAGTAGCTGCGGTGTTGACTGGTGTCGTTCCCTATGAATCCTTAAATAATAGCGAACCAGTAGCCTTCGCGTTACGTGCCATCGGTATGAATTTTGGCAGTGCGGTAGTAGCGATTGGTGCAATATGCGGTATTACTACCGTATTACTTGTCATGATATTTGGTCAAACCCGTGTATTTTTAGCGATGAGCCGCGATGGAATGATCCCTCAAAGCATGGTAAGCATACACCCTCGCTATGGTACTCCTCATAAAATCACAATCATTACAGGCACTGTAGTCTGTATTCTTAGCGGTTTACTACCTATTAACATCATTGCAGAATTATGCAACCTAGGGACACTATTTGCTTTTTGCGTGGTATCTGTCGGCGTTGCCGTTTTGCGAAAAACTCAGCCCAACCTGCATCGTCCATTTCGTTGCCCTGCTATTTCCATCGTGGTACCGCTTGCTGTACTCTTTTGTGGTTATTTGATTGCCAACTTACCAAAAGATACTTTTATTTTCTTTGGCATTTGGTACGCAATCGGCATGGTAGTATATTTTGGTTATAGTCAATATCATACTACTGCAGAGTAACAATCCTCTCTCTCTTTTAAAAAGAAGCTGTCAGACTATAGTCTGACAGCTTCTTTTGTACTAAACACATACAAATATTTTTCTTTCACCGGTTGCTTAAAAATGCGTTCTATTGCTTCGGCATAAAGATTCAGTTGCACGGTATAACGATTCACGAGTTCACTACTATCTTGCACCCAATCCGTCTTATAATCTAGTAACACAAGTCCATCTTCTTCATCAAACAAAACATCAATAACCCCTTGAATAAATACCCTTTCTCCAGTTTCAATCATCTCAGCATCAAATCGTTCTGCAGGAAGAAGCAAACTAAACGGTAGCTCTCGACGAACTTTGGTAGAATCACAAAGCCTCTTTCCAATATCACTTTGAAAAAAAGCAACAATACCGCCTACATCCACAATTTCTGCATGCTCAGGTAAGATAATTTCCTTCAATACCATTTCTGCTAATTGTGCTTTAACCCCATCTACTGCCAAATCTCGCTCCAAGTCTATATGTTGCATAATGCTATGCATCAATGTCCCTCGCTCAGCACCCGTCAATCCCTTGGCCTGCTGAATAAACTTAGGCCTTAGGGCAATTGACTTTTTCCCAAAGATTTGATGACCACTGTCCTCTGCTGATAGATCAAAACGTCGTTTAATTTCAGTCACTGATAATTTCGCTGGTTTGCCCACTATATGATTATATCCATATTGCCACCCTAAGGTTTTCTCTACCCAAGAAAAATCTTCGCCCTCGTCTACAGGTTCCATGTGTTTTACCTGTTCGAGCAGCGTCGCGGTTTGCGCTATATCGTCAGATAATCCAACCAGTTGACTCGGATTATAAATATGGACTTGCCATTTCGATACATCATCCGCAAAAATAGGATTACTTTGTAGCTCACAATCAGCATAATTACGAAGCACTTCTCCCCCATCATGGCGAGCCACAGCAGGGCAAATCCAATCCAAATAACTTTTAGCCCCAGCAATTAAACCATCAGGTAAGATCGTTCCTACCGTCTCCAACCCCTGGCACCATTGCGCAGCGTTTTTTCCCAGTTTACTAGTCGACCCTACTAAAATCAATTTTTCTCTAGCCCTTGTTAAGGCTACATACAAAATACGTAATTCCTCAGCCTTTGTTTCCATAATTAGCTTGTGACTAATACCATGACGAGCTAATGTTGGATAGCGAAATCGCAGCTCTGGATTGGTAAAGTAAGGCCCTACTCCTAGCGTTTTATGGCATAATACCAATGCCTTACTATCTTGCAAGTTGATTTTTTTCCCTAGATCGGCTACAAAGACAACAGGAAATTCCAGTCCCTTACTTTTATGAATGCTCATAATTCGGACCACATCTTCGCTTTCACCTAGCGCTCTAGCTACCGCTAAATCAGAACCTTTATCTTGCATCCGTTCCAAAAAGCGCAAGAAGCGAAATAGTCCGCGAAAATTTGTCGCTTCATATTGACGCGCCCGATCATGTAGCGCTCTTAAGTTGGCTTGGCGTAGCATCCCGCCCGGCATACCACCAACATAATCATAGTAACCTGTATCACGATAAATCTGCCAAATCAGTTCTGGTACACCCGTACGACGCGACAGATTACGCCACTGTTCAAACTGATTCATGCAAGACTGAACCTTGCTCTTTAGCTTATCATCTACCTGTTCTTGAGCCGTTTCATCTATGTACGACAGCAGTGCACTCCACAAATCATCACCTGCCCCGTACAAACGAATTTGCACCAACTGCTCTGTTGTAAAACCAATTAAAGGCGAACGAAGCACCGCTGCTAACGCAATATCTTGGCGTGGATTATCAATAACCGTTAGTACCGATAACATAATCTGTACTTCGATTTCCCGGAAATAGCCCGCATCCAGTTCCGCATACGCAGGTATCCCGGTTTGGCGCAGTACATCAAGCACGATATTTGCCTTTCCTTTAACGGAGCGGAGCAAAACAACAATATCGCGATACGCGAGTGCTCGATAACTTTTTTGACTTTTATCATAGACCTCATAATGACTCGTCATTAACTCATCAATTCTTCTAGCGATAAAACGCGCCTCTAATTCAAAACCGCTCAATTCCGCTTCCGCTACAAGGTCTGGCGCTGGCCCCTCAGTATTCTCACCTTCAATAGCTAGCTCTTCTTGCTCTAGCTCATCACGATCAATTAAACAAAGCTCTACAGGACCATCGAGAGAACCTTCCGCCTCTGGATAATCAGGGCCAGGATTGAGCTTCTCAGCCTCTTTATATTCTAGTTCTGCAACCTTTGGTGCCATAAGCTGAACAAATAAAAAATTGATAGCGTGAAGCACGCCTGGCCGGCTGCGAAAATTTTGCGATAAATCAATCCGCGCATATTCATCGCCTTTGCTTGGATATTGGCGATATTTCTCCATAAATAATTCAGGTTCTGCCAAGCGAAAACGATAAATGCTTTGCTTCACATCACCGACAAAAAATAAATTTGGCGTCTGACTACTTGCCACCAATCGCAAAATAGTTTCCTGTACCCCATTTGTATCCTGATACTCATCCACCATAACCTCAGCAAAACGTTCCTGTAGTGCCAAGGCCACCGCCGAAGGCGTTACTTCACCTGGTTTTGCTTGCTTATCAAGCAAAATCTTTAGGCAAAAATGTTCTAAATCATTAAAATCTAGCAATCCTTTGTCATTTTTCAGCTTGGAAAACTCCTGTCCAAACTCAATCACCATCTGCCCTAATGCATCTACTAGCGGTGCGATTCGCCGCATATCTGCTAACAGTTCTTCTGCTGGTCGATCAAAAAAATTAATTTTACAAGCATTTACTTTGTCTTTTACTTTTTTTCTACCATCTTGAAAATATTTTTTTGCTCGTTCATCGGTGCCTTTTGGTGCTTTGGCAATCGTTTCAAACTTATAGCAGTTCATAATGCTAGACACTTTTTGCCATGAACATTCCGCTGCCGTTAGCACTTCCTCTAGCAATATTAAATCGGCAGCAAACGTTTGGGCATATTCAGCAACTCCTCCTGGCCTTTCACTTTCCCTAAGTAGCGCATTGGTTAATTGAATTCCTTGCTCGATCTCTAAGATCACCTTATCTCGAATCAACCTAGACCAAGGTAGTTGATCAATATCGATGGTATCAGGCAATGAAAATTCTTTTTCTAGACCTGACAACCACTCATCAGGCCATGGATGACTGCGCGAAAAATTATAGAGTCCTAAAATCAAGTTATACAGAGAATCATCACTCTGTTCATCACCATAATGCTCAACGAGTTCCAAAAAACCAGCATCACCTTGTGCATATTTCGCTTCAAATAAATTTTCTAGCACATCCGTTTTCATTAGATTAATTTCAGCTTGCGCCGCAACGCGAAATTGAGGATCTAAATCTAATAAATGAAAATTTTGCCGAATAATATTTTGACAAAAAGAATGTATAGTAGAGATTGCCGAAGAATTCAGTAGTGCCAATTGCCGTTCAATATGCTGCGAGCGTGGCTGTTTTTTGAGAGCCTCACTTAACGCATTACCAATACGAGCACGCATTTCTGCCGCTGCCGCATTCGTAAAGGTAACCACTAACATTTTATCAATGTCTACCGGCTCTTGTTCATCTAAGATACGGCAAATAATACGTTCTACCAATACAGAAGTTTTCCCTGAGCCAGCAGCCGCAGCTACCAACAGATTTTTACCTCGTGTTTCAATTGCTTCACTCTGCTGTTTAGACCAACCCATGGTTTCCCTCCTGTTCTGTTGCAATGGTTTCAATAATCACTTTATCTTCTGGTTTAGCTAATCTACGGTACTCATTTTCGGGCAACAAATTATCAAATTGGCAAATAGCACTATACTGACAAAATCCGCAAGGTGTACGTTTATCAAGCGCATAAGGGCTAATATCAATGTCCCCCGCCATAATGTTACAAGCCGTTTCCACTAGTTTTTTCTCCACGTGATGCAGCAGTAATGAAAACTCTTCCGGGGTTTTCACATATGGCAACGATGCGCTATAAAACGTTTCATCTTTTTTGAGAGCAATCTTTAAAAATTCTGAGTACCCATCAATCGCACTATCAAGTAGCCGAATTACTTCTGGCTCAGCTAATACCCAGCCTGGCATTTTTAATAAATTATTTATTTTTTTGGCGATTTCTACTGGATCAAGCCGTATCATATCCGAAATATTGGGGTTCTTTAAAAAATAATATAATACCCCTGCCGGCAAATGCTCTGGATACGCATTACGCGCTACCAGTAAATACGTCAGTAGCTGTAGCCGCAGTCCATAGTATACATCCACCAGCTTCAGCCAAGCTCCGCCTGACTTATAGTCAATAACTAGCATATACTTCTTGCCTTGATGCTCAGCGGTATCTAACCGATCAATCTGCCCTACGATTTCAAGCCCAACCTCATCAGGCAACATATATACAAGCGGCGGCAATGCATCCATCCCGCGTCCAAACGATTTTTCCATAGCCATCGGCTTAAATTCACTCACGCGATCAAACTCTACCAAACGCCGCACCGAACGAGCCACCGTTCGTTTTAGTCTACCAACTAAATGCTTATGCTGCTCGGAGCTTAACAAAATTTCATTTTGCAGTTTAGGTGCTAGTTCATCTACCACTTCATTGACAATCGTTTGGCATTCCTGTTCACTCACACTTCCCCAGTCCTGACCATTTTCCTGCATACGATCCCCAAAACCTTTCAGCGCAGCATGAAGAAACTGCCCCCAGTCAGGAGCCTGCAGACGAAATACAGCTCGTTCTTTTAAACGAAGTCCATATTGGGCAAAATGTTTAAAAGGACATGCTTGAAAAGATTCAAACCGAGTTACACTACCTCGCAGTTTATTATTTTGTGGATAAAGACGTTTTGCTAACTCCTTTGGTAATCGCTCTACCTGATTGTGATGAAATAAACCGGCAACGCTTTGCTTTACATACCCTTCTAGTTCCTGTTGCTTTCGCGCCCAATTGTATACATCCCACCAGATTCCAGCAATAGGTTGTCCTTTTTTATAACCGCGTAGCACTGCTGATAGTGCTGAAATACTACGCTTACCATGAGCTAAATATTGCCTTTCATCACCTAGTATAGGTTCCACTGGCAAAGAGCTAAGAGGAACTGCTGAAAGTTCACGTAAATCTTTGATCAAAAGAGATGGGCTTAGCCCCTTCCCTTCTTCATCTGCCAGCGGATAACTGATCCACAGATACTCTGTTGCTCTCGTGAGCCCTGTATAGACTAAAAATCGTTCGGCAAATGAATCAGCCTGCGATCCTGGCGCTAATTCTAAGCCAAATTGAATCATCTGCCCGCGCTCTGCATCGGTAAGCAGTCCTTCGCCTCGCCCACGCATTGGTAATACTCCATCATTCGCACCGAGTACATAAATACTCCGAATATTTTCTAGGCTAGTCTGCTCCATAGAAGATACCGTGACATAATCAAGACCTGGAGGTATTAAACTCAATGTAAGGCCTTCTAGCCCTTGATGAATCATTCCCGCATAATCTTCTATACTCATTTCTTGATCACCACAAATTTCAACTAACTGTTCAAATAATTGCACAATCTGATCCCATAACTGGCGATGCTCACGAGCTTGTTCTAGGTCACCACTCTGCTCTGCATGATCAGCCCATACTTCTAATTTTTCAGGTACGGAAAGCCCCGCTAGCAGTTCATATAGTGCGATCGTCATCTCGATGACGGTAGTAGCTGATTTCATTTGCTGTTCAAACGCAATAAGAGGAGCAGATGCTTTGCTACGGATTTCATTGATACTTTGCAAATATCCCTGCTCCACTTCATTTAGTTCACTTTCTTCACCTAATGAAAAGCGACGGATAAAAGTCCACTCCTGGCCATTGGTCCATTTTGTACCGCGAATACCAAATTCCAATACATAATTTTCAATGCGATCCACTTCATCTCTCGATAAATCAAATAAATCCGTCTTAAAGGCTCGAAATAAAGGTTCATAGCTCCACCTGTCAATCACTACATCTAAAGCCGATCGCAGTAGTTCTGCTAATGGATGATGCAGAGGTTGACGTTTAGAATCACTAAAAAAGGGGATCTCATAATCCGAAAGTATTGTTTCGACAACATTAGTATAGCTTTGCGTATCACGAAGCAAAATACCAATATCACGCCACCGATATCCTTCTTCGCGGCAAAGCCTTAGAATATCCCTCGCCATTCCTTCGACTTCCACTCGACGATTTGCAGCCTCCACGATCTTCAGACCTTCAGTCACACCATTCCACTTTACTTTAGGAGAAGCGAAAAAATATTTCTCAATATGTTTTAAAAGTGGCGCTGTAAATCTTGGGGCCTCAGTGAGAAAAATTTCTTCCACCTCAGCTCCCATATTTTTTGCTAAATCGAGTAGTTTACGCCTTGTATCCCAGTGGCGATGAAACAACGCTGTCGGATTGTGCTGTGGCTCCACGCTATCTAGACACAAAGTTACCGTTACATTGCTCGCAGTCTGTAGCAATTTCGCAACGACTGTAGCTTCTTGCGGATTAAACCAAGTGAATCCATCAATCCAAACCTCTGCCTGCTGCAAAATGGCGGACTGATCCATTTTCTCCGCTAATAATGTTAAATAATCTTCAGGATCGCTATAACGTCCCTGCAGAAATTTTTCAAAGCCTTGATAAACTAAAGCTAGATCATGAAGTTTATCTCCAATACTGAGTTCACTGAGCTCCTGCTCCGCTTCAAAAAGTAGCCCAGGAGATATCCCATATGCTTTAAATTCCTGAATCATCCCTGCCAACATATCCGCAAAATTTCGTTGCGCAGCGGCCCGATGGAAAATCTTAAATTCTTGCTGATGTTCCTGTAACAATTGACTAAGAACTAGTCTTTTGCCAAGTTCCGTAATATGAGGCCGAACAGCGCCTCCTGTTTCCATTAAAATCCGATGAGCCAAACGACGAAAACCAAAAACATAGGCTCTCGCAAATCCTTCAATGCCAGGCGTCTGAGCCAGTTTATTTTCCACCTGAAAAGTAGCATGCTCAGGCAAAATCATAATCAACGATTCCCCCTCAGGAGACGCTTGTAACATTTTTCCCATTTCTTCTAAACAATAGTGAGTCTTACCAGACCCAGCACGCCCTATAACTAATGTAAGCTTCACCTAAATTTCACCGCCATACTATTTTTGCTATTTACATTACCATTCGGTATATCAGAGTAAAACTCCTACCAATAGTTGGTCTATTACTCGCACAAAAAAATCCCCCACGTATAACGAAGCGAAGGCCACTGTTTTACTCAACAGTGGCCTTCACTTGCATTTTTGTACAACTACTACTCTAGATTATACATACCTTTACTTTGCATGTATTGAAATAACCCATTACCATGTTCTTGTTCTTCTTTCTGAATATGATTCAATGCTTGCCGCGTAGCAGTATCTTTGAATTCGAAAATCGCTGAATCATAGGCTCCAGAGACAAATTTTTCGGTCATTAGCATGTCACTACAAAGAGCACTATCACTTTGACTGGAGTTTGCAGAAGAAGTTGCAGACGAAGCTGTATTGCTGGCAGTAGAACTTTGCTGACTAGGTTGACTTGATTGGGACGTCATTGTTGGTACTTGTCCATTTAACATTTGCGTAACAGTATTCAGATGTTGCTGTTCTTGTTCAGCATAAGATGTAAGTAGCTGCTTGAGCTGAGGATCTTGAGCTTGGCTAGCATACGTTTGATATTTTTGTATGCAAACTTTTTCATGTTTTTGTTGATCTTTTAATAATGATGTTTCTTTACTGGTTAGTTTCGTTGTCATTTATATCGCCCCCTGCTATTAGATTGTCACAAGGTTACTGTTATTATTCAACGAATAATATTTTCTTCTTACTATCCTAACCAATAGATCGCCATTTAAATTTTGTCAATATTGGCTGCGACTTCCGGGTAACATAACTGGTATTTGTAGTTGCTATTTGTTTTTAATAGGTGTATAATAAATATATTCCTGATATAAACGGATTATATTGGGGCGTCGCCAAGTTGGTAAGGCACGGGACTCTGACTCCCGCATTCCTAGGTTCGAGTCCTAGCGCCTCAGCCATTCGACTCACTAGCTCAACTGGCAGAGCAACTGACTCTTAATCAGTAGGTTCGGGGTTCGATTCCCCGGTGTGTCACCAGTAAATTCAAGCCTTCGCAGAGTATGCGGAGGCTTTTTTATGTTGAATTATAATAAATACTATGTTACTCTACTCGAGAGGTGGTTCATATGAAAAAAATAATAAAAGTCGTAGGGGCAATCATCGAAAATGACAATAACGAGATTCTTTGTGCGCTACGCTCTCCTGAAATGAGCATCCCAAACCAGTGGGAATTTCCTGGCGGGAAAGTAGAGGACAATGAAAATCTTTCGGAAGCAATTGTAAGAGAAATTCAAGAAGAATTAGCATGTACAATTGAATGTAAAGAGCTTTTCAACGAAAATACCCATGAGTATGAAAAATTTATAGTAAACTTAATCACTCTGAAATGCAAACTGATTTCGGGCACTCCCATTGCCACAGAGCATTCTAAGCTCATTTGGTTAAAACCTGAAAATATCCAGTCGCTAAAATGGGCACCTGCGGATGTTCCTGCTGTAGAACAAATCATAAAGGAAAAAGTATAGTTTTCTCTATTTGAGATCACTATACTTTTTTATTAACTTCTCATTTTTTATCAATTGCTATTTTATTCATGCAAGGGCAACTAAGCAGCAATAGGTCCTATCTATTCTGCTATGAAAGGTTTTCGCTCGTTAAATATTCATAAATCGAGTCTTCCACCGGTCGATGCATGAGAAACTTCATTTTCACGACAGAAACATGACCATCTTTTCCATCTGGCATTGTCGCTTGCTCAATACTGTCATTGATTGGTGTTATGTCACCCATATAGTAAAAATCATTGCTTTCACCATTACTTTTTTTAATAAATAACGGAATCCTCAGCCCTTCTCTATAATTACGAATCGCAACTACATCAGGACTATTGAGCGTTCGCTTCGATTTTGACATCCACTCAAATTCATAATGATTGATAAAACCATCATGATATTTTGTAGTATCTGATATATTTTCATCTTTATGATAGGTAACAAAAATCGGACAATTTCTTTTATCACTACGAATCATATATCCACCAACATTTTGCGCGATAGGATTTTTATCCCAATTTAAAATTCTAAAAACATCTTTCCTCGAATACTTTCTATACAATATAAATCCATCAATATACTTTGTTTTTTCAAAAAACCTATCATATGTAATTTGCGAGTATGTTAATACATCCATAAGAAAAGTAACGAACGTTTCATTTTCCAATAGAAGTTTAAAATCTCTTTCTAGTACAATCTCGCTATTGTTATCAGCAATGATCTTCAAATTGTACTTTTCTTTTACCGTTATTAATTTTTTATTTTCATTCTCTGTCACGAATTCAAAATTGATATTTCTGATACATGATGTTAACGTTTCATCCGAAACTACAATGCCATATCTATCAAACACTATGGCTTTAAATTGTTCTTTTTGAATAGATTCATTTTTTATGAGTTCACTAAGAAGAATCACTTCTTCTATTCTTTTCGTATTCGCTATTTCATTGGAAAATAATTCAATCAACTTCACTTGCATTGACGATAGACACTCTCGCAACTCTTGTTCTTGCCCTTGCACAAAATTAAAGTAGGATCTTGAATACTCTACATACAGTTGTGGATCTCTTGCACCATGCTCGAGAAAATCTAACATCATGGGATTTTTCCCAATCTTAAATTTTAGTAATTCATAATCCTTCACAAGATCTTTTTTAAGTTGCATATTTGCTTTATCAATTGACTCAAAAATTCGCTCTCTAGCAATTTTATCAAAATTAACAGTAGAAGCGCCTGGTATTAAATTACTGCCACTAACCATTAACTTACGCAAGGTATCTTTGTTATAGGAAGTATTACCATACAGAGCAACAGGAACTAAATAGCTATTACTATAATTCCCAATAAAATCAATAATCGTTACATATTCCTTATTATCCGCCTTTCGCAACCCTCTACCTAATTGTTGCACAAAGATGATAGCCGACTGCGTGGCTCTTAGCATGATAATCTGATTCACTTTCGGAATATCAATACCTTCGTTAAATATATCCCTTGTAAAAATATAATCTAATTTATCTACATCATTGTTGCTCTCCAATCTGGTGATTGCATCAGTTCTCTCTTTCTCCGTGCTACTACCACTCAAAGAAATCGATTTGTACCCTCGACTATTGAAAGCCTTTGATAGTTCATTACTTTCTTCAACCGAGCTGCAAAAAACTAAGCCTCTTACACACCCATTGTCACATCCATAAAACTCTGCTTTTTCAATAATGTTATGTATACGTTCATTGGCTGATAACAGATTAAAAGATGCATCTTCCTCTAATACCTGTCCATCAACGGTAATATCTGTTACACCAAAATAATGGAACATACAAAGCATCTGCTCTTCTAACGCCCTATGTAACCGTATTTCGTACGCAATATTATAATCAAATTCTTTAAAGATATCAAAACCATCCATTCTTTCAGGTGTGGCAGTCATTCCTAATAAAAACTTAGGTTCAAAATGGTTCAATATCTTCTGATAAGAATCAGCTCCCGCACGGTGTGTCTCATCAATTACAATATAATCAAAATGATGCTTCTCAAACTGATTCAAGTTCGCATCAATTGAAATGGTCTGTACTGTTGAAAATAAAAATTCTGCCTCAATCTCTTTTTGTTCGCCCGAATACATTCCCATTGATTTACCGCTACCAAAAACTTTACTATACGTTTTCATAGCAGCTTTAGCGATATTGGCTCGGTGTACAATAAATAGACATGTTTTAGGATTTACTTCTTTCACATCAAATGCTGATAAATAGGTTTTCCCTGTTCCTGTTGCTGAAATTAATAAAGCCTTGTTCTTATTTTCAAGTCGTAACTTTTTCAAATTTTTCAATGCTTCCACCTGCATTGAATTGGGGCGGAACATTTCGTTTTGAAAAACCATCATCCGATTTTCATCTCGACTAGAAAATTCCTTCTGCGCCTTGTATATTTTTTCATATTCATTAATAAATTCCGTAGTCACAGCTACCGAATTTTCAAATTCATTATTAAACTCTCGAAGAGCATCGCTTATCAATTTACCTTCATGAGTTGATGATACTTTTAAATTCCATTCTTTATTGGACCCTAGAGCACTAGCAGTAAGATTACTACTTCCTATAATTAAATCATAATGATTATCTTTTTTAAAAAGGTACCCTTTCGCATGAAAATCGCCCTTGACTACAATTCTTACATCAATATTGCTCAGCTTCAATAAAGTTCTTAATGCCTCGGGTTGCGTAAAATTTTGATATTGAGAAACCAATATTTTTCCTTTAATTTTTTTCCGTTCCAGTTCTTTTAATAAATTGATTAACACTGCAACGCCACTCTTTGTTACAAATGCTACTGAGAACCAAAACTCATCACAACTTCTTAACTCTTTATCAATCGTTGTCAAAACTTTTTTTCCATTTATTTTATCATTTAGCAATAGCTTGGGTAAATATTCTTGCTTAGAAGGATGAAGATTATCAATAAAACCTGATATTAAGCTTTGAAATAATTCGCCATAAAATCCTATCGGCGTCGTCCTTATCACATCTATTTCATTTTTCAGAGCAGTGTTCATAATACACCTCTATTAAATTACGTTGTATAGCATGACGATTAACACTATTTTACTATTTTTTATTCGCTATAGCATGACAAATTCCCTGTAAAATATTAATTTTTCCCATTTCATTATCCAATTAACTCCATTATGCTTCATATTTTGAAAACACCTGTCTTGTTTAGCAACTTCTAAGTATAGGTTAAGCCCCCTTACATCTCAATTTTAAAAGGGACGCAGGGACAAAAAACCGATCCCCCCGTCCCTGTATTAATGTCATTTATCTACAACATTCACATATCATTACTAATTGATTATTTTTTGACACTATCTATATTTGTCTAACTTTTCGACATTCTCCTTGCAATAAATTGCTATCTCCCAAAAATAAACAACCTAAAAATGCTTTTAACAATCCTCTTATCAAATAAAAAAAGCCTTCCACTAAGCCAAATATGATTATGGGATAGTCCACAAACTATTTTTTCACTTATGTGAAACACTTCTATTTAGTATTACTAAAGTATACCCTACCAATATCTCTATTCACCTTGCGCCATTACATCTAGATTAACTCTATAAAGATTCATTCTGCCGCTTTGCGTAATGATCATAATATCGTTAGCTATTTTTTTTAGCCAAATACGAACGGTAGACTGCCCCATTTCAGTTGCCTGCGCTAACTCTGGAATAGAAATACCTTCATCATCAAATAAAGCATTTTGTACTAACACAAAAAGTATATCGCGAATACTTTTATTGCCATCCGAATACTTTCCAATTTTGTCCACATAAAAATTAAACTGTTCGGCTCTTTCCTCAATAGTGATACATAAATTTTCAATGACTTCTTCAATAAATTCTAAGAAACCAATCACAAAAGGCGTTAAATCTCCTTTGTTCTTATAATCATTAGCATCTTTAAACATATCGTAATATTTCCTTATCCTGTTCTTAATCGTATATGACAAACTAAAACCAACAACTGACTCTAACTGTTGATTTAGCAGATAACTGCTAATGAATCTGGCCATTCTGCCATTTCCGTCATAGAAAGGATGAATATAGCCAAACATATAATGGAATACTGCTATATTCATAAAAGTGTTTAACTTATTGTCATGCAATGTATCGAGTGCTGAAGTCATGGCGGTAATAATCTTGGCTTCAGGGAATAATCCCTTATGAATTACCTTTTGGCTTTGGGAAACGATTTCAACAATATCTTTTCTAAAAATTTCCCCATCCGGGATATTGCTCGTATCATCCGCTTTTATTTCCGCCAAAATAAATTCGTCGTAGAGAGTCCTAATATCCTGACATGTTTTTAATTTGATTTTCTGTCTATTCGACAGCATCATATATTTTTGCACTAAACCATACAGGCGTTTTCTTTTTTTGTTTACGCTTTCATCATGAATCAACTCTCTAATTTCTTTGCGAGTACTACGAACGCCCTCGATCTCATTAGTCAACTGGATCTCGTCGACAATACATTTTCTTGTAAATTGTATTAGGGCAATCCGCGGTAAACGATTGGTAACTTTTAAGAGTCTCTTATCTAGTTGCAAAATACTAGTTATCAAATTTAAGACTTCCAAATTTAGGACCACAAAAGCTTGGTTATCGCCAATAGTAAAATTGTACTTATAAGTAAACTCGCTATTAAACCTTTCCCTATATAGAGTTTCATAAGACACATTATTTTTATAAAATATTTTATTTAAAGGCTCATATAACATAAACTTCACCCCTTTACGATAGTATAATGCAGAAAATCAATTAAGTAAATGCAATATATAACCACTTATATGTTAAAATATCATTTTTTTAATATGTTAATAGTTATTTCCTATTAATCTTTGTTATATTTTGCCCATTCCAACATAACTACATGCAATCATAGTCCATATTATTTTAGAGCGTTTTACTATAAAGCTATAAATTTCTCATCAATCTCAGAAGAAAATTTTTCAACCTCTTCTGGAGCACCTTCCTTCTTTTGCAAGCCAGCTTGTAACAATCCCATAGCCTCCTGAAAATTAATTTATCCCCACTATACTCGTTCTCTTTTGTCTATTTGTAGTTTTTACTGTTGTTTTTTTATAATCATTGCTATAATAGGGTAAAGAAATTTCAGACATCTTTCTTTACCCTATTATAAATATCCTAAGGAGCTGATTTGATATGCCAAGAGCTAGAAAAGTAATCATTGCTGATAAAATAGACGTGCAACCCACTATTGCTTTAGAAGCAGAAGTCCCACCTACCATTACTAAAAAAACGCGTTTAAAAAAAGATGATGTCTTTATTCCTATTGCAGGTAATAAGGAAATTGCAAAATGTGAAAAGGGAACTCATACTAAAATAACCCCTAAGAATGATGTAACTCCTGCTACAGAAGAAATGCAAAAAATAAAATTTAAAACATCACATAAAAAAGCTAATTATTGGCTTGAGAATGATATTTACCAAACGATTCTTGATATCTCAGAAGGAGATAAGGAAGCAAAAGCTACTATTATCAATCAAGCATTAAAAGATTATTTCAAAAAACATAAAATAGCCATTAAGCCACTCCGTGATAAAGAGAAAAAGGCTTAAAAAAGCATCTCCAGTGGTTACATAAAACCACTGGAGATGCTTTTTTAATGCTATTATGCTTTTTGCGCTTTTGCCCAAGAATCGCGTAATCCGACAACACGATTAAATACAGGCACTTCATTCGTTGAATCTTTTGTGTCAAGGCAGAAATATCCTTGGCGTAAAAATTGATACCGTTTGTCAGTGGTAGCCTGTAACAAGCTTGGTTCTACCATACAGTTTGTTAACGTTTCGATGGAATTAGGATTGATATCGTTCTTAAAATCATTGTCTTCGTGGTCAGGGGCATCCTGCTGTCCATCTGTAGACAATAGGTAGTCATATAACCTTACTTCCGCTTTAACAGCATGAGATGCAGAAACCCAGTGTAGGGTGCCTTTCACCTTACGAGTCGTAGTACCAGCACCACTTTTTGTTTCTGGGTCATATGTACAACGTAGTTCAATGACTTCGCCTGTTTGTTCATCTTTAATTACTTGCTCACATTTAATAAAGTATGCACTTTTCAGACGCACTTCCTTGCCAGGTGCCAAACGGAAGAATTTCTTTGAAGGAGTCTCCATGAAATCTTCCTGTTCAATATAAATTTCCCGGGAAAAAGGAACCATTCGCATTCCAGTTTCAGGTTGCTCTGGATTATTTTCAGTTTCCAGTTGCTCCACTTGTCCTTCAGGATAATTTTCAATAACGACTTTTAGCGGATGTAATACTGCCATAGCTCTGAGTGCCTTTGCATTCAAATCTTCTCTAATACAATGTTCAAGCATAGCAATATCAACCGTACTATTACTTTTCGCTACACCAATTCGTTCACAGAAATCACGAAGAGCCTCAGGAGTGTATCCACGCCGACGCAATCCTGAGATAGTCGGCATCCTTGGATCATCCCAACCATCGACTAAGCCGCCTTCTACAAGTTCCCGAAGTTTACGCTTACTCATTACCATATTGGTCAGATTCAAACGAGCAAACTCAATTTGCCTTGGGCAGTTTTCTATATTAAGGGCTTGCAATAGCCAGTCATATAGTGGACGATGATCTTCAAACTCTAAGGTACAAATCGAATGCGTGATCCCTTCCAAGGCATCTGAGATCGGATGGGCATAATCATACATAGGATAAATACACCACTTATCGCCTGTACGATGATGATGTGCCCGCATAATACGATACAAAATGGGATCTCGCATATTCAAATTCGGCGAAGACATATCGATTTTAGCTCGAAGTACCCGCAGACCATCTGCAAACTTTCCAGCTTTCATATCTTCTAGTAATTCTAGATTTTCTGCAACGGTGCGATTTCGATAGGGGCTTTCTTTCCCTGGTTCTGTCAATGTCCCACGATATTCGCGCATTTGTTCAGCTGTAAGATCACAAACATATGCTTTTCCGTTTTTTACAAGTTCAATTGCATATTGATACAGTTGATCAAAATAATCTGACGCATAAAACATACGATCAGCCCAGTCAAACCCCAGCCACTTTACATCTTCTTGAATCGATTCTACATATTCTGTTTCTTCTTTGCTCGGATTCGTGTCATCAAAACGTAAATTACAGAGTCCTTTATATTCATTGGCAAGACCAAAGTTAAGGCAAATCGATTTAGCATGACCAATGTGCAGGTACCCATTCGGTTCAGGTGGAAAACGTGTATGTACCTCACTCTTCAGTTTATTCGCTTTTATATCTTCATTAATGATATTTTGAATGAAATTAGAAGATACAACAGGGTTGGTTGTTGTCATAGTTAAAACTCCCTCGTGGTTTTTTTGCTTTATTCAGTGTTCGTCATCTATCTTATATTTCCTGCTTATCACAAATATTACTCTCATTTTAATCTAAAATATCCAAATTATATCGCAGCGAATCACTGCCCCGCACCCTCTTAATTTGACAAAATAAGCGATTCATGATAACATATTTCTTTATTAGGCAAAAATTCACAAATTTTTCATGTATTGTTCTAAAATATTCAATAACTCTACAAATAAAGCAACAACGATAGCTATCACATTTCTTGAAAGTAATAAGGTATCTTTAGTTTTCGGATGAAAAAAGAGGTGTAATATGGATCAAAGTGAATTTAAAACTAGTTTCCCCTCGCGAAAACCACGCCGACTAAAGAAAGGTCGAATGGTAGCACTATTAGCATGTATTGTATTTTTTGCAGGACTTGCCTATGCATTCCTAAGTGGTTCTTCTCCAACTACATTGGTCACTAGCTTATTTACGAAAGAGAAACTGAATATCTTAGTTCTCGGTGTTGATTCCCGAGACGATGATGTTGGGCGATCGGATACGACCTTTGTCATTAGTATCGATACAATAGCTAAAAAGATAACCATGCTTTCCATACCTCGTGATTCACGTGTGAAAATTGCTGGTCATGGTTGGGATAAAATTAATCACGCCTACGCTTTTGGCGGTTCAAAATTATCTAAATCATCAGTTGAACATTTATTAGGAATATCAATGGATTATACTGTCGTTATCAACGTCCAAGGATTTGTTCATATGATTGATGCACTTGGCGGCATTACGATTGACGTAGATAAACGCATGTACTACTCCGATCCATATGATGACGATGGCGGATTATATATCGATCTTCGTCCTGGTGTACAAAAGCTAACTGGTAAACATGCCATCGAATATGTCCGTTTTAGAGATGAAGAAGGCGATATCGGCCGCGTCACTAGACAACAGAAGTTTTTAAAGGCTGTCTTGCAAGAAATCGCTAAGCCTCAAGTCATTACAAAGCTACCTGATCTGATTAAAGAATTTGCAAAAACAGTAAAAACAGATATGCCGACAAAAGAAATAATTGCATTAATCCCACTTATAAGCGATGCGGCTAAATCAGGTCTACAGACAGAATCACTTCCAGGTACGCCAGCAATGATACAAGATATTAGCTATTGGTTACCGAATATTAGGGATGTGCGGGCTAAAGTAGCGATGATGCAAGGCATTACGATAGACAGTCGCTATTCGCAAGCAACTGACAGTTTAGCTAGCGAATATGCAAGTTCCGTTCCCAGAGAAAGTAAAATAATCCCCTCTTCAACCGTTGCTCAACACTCTGTAACGGCCGATAAAAAAACGGTTGATCCAATAAAGCCAACAACAACGGCTACTAAAAATCCCGAACCTAGCAAAGGAAAATCGGAGAATACAACGCCTGTAAAGATAACAAATATTACGGATTCGCAAACAGGCAAGAATGCAACAAACCAAACGAAAGAATCATCAGGCTCGACCGCAGAAAGCACTCCAAAAAATTCTACAGCCACTTCAAGTACGAAACCGTAAAAAAACCACTCTTTTATAGAGTGGTTTTTTTCTTCTTACTCCTCTGAAAGAAGTAGCCTATCCACATAGGTTTCACCCATATCAGTAAATTGAACCTGCCCAGCTGTCCAGTCCACTACTTTCTGTTTTAGCACATCTTCTTGTCCCAACTTTTCTAACACAATCAGAGTGATCCTTTCCGTAAACTGTTTATCCGCTATGATATAGCCTTGCATCCGAAGTTGATTTTCTAGCATACCCAAAAGACTATACTCAATTGCCACTCCAATCCTTGTATGACCTACCCGTTCTACAATCCCTACTTCTTTAATCCCTGCACTGGCACTTTTTCCATAGGCGCGAATCAGACCACCTGCGCCAAGCTTAATCCCACCGAAATAACGGGTAATGACAATGACTGTATCTTTTAGACCTGATTTTTTGATAATCTCTAAAATTGGTCTACCAGCCGTACCTGATGGTTCGCCATCATCATCTGACTTTTGATGCTGATCATTCTCGCCTACTATATAGGCAGAACAATTGTGAGTTGCATTCCAGTGTTTTTTTTTGATTTGTTCAATAAAATTTATAGCCTCTTCTTCGCTTTCCACGCGCTGTACATAGGCAATAAAGCGAGACTTGTTGATCTCAATTTCTGTTTGTCCATAATCTTTCACCGTTCGATAAAAAGCTAACAACTTCATTCACCTCAAATTAACCGATATACGTAAAATATTCCCCCCTGTGCACCTTCCTATCATCTACATGCATACAATAATAGGAAAGGAATTATGTTACGGGAGGTTGATAATTATGTCCCACCAAGCAGTATTACTGAAACAATGGGATGAGAAATGGGGCGATTATCCCTATGCTTCCAGTACAATTGCTGCGTCTGGTTCTGTCCCTACTTGCTTTTCTATGATCGCACAATATTACGGCATAAATATCAAGCCGCCTCAAGCCGCAGATTTTGCGATTATTAATGGATTTTATCCTATACTAAACGAAACGAGCTGGGATTTCTTCGCTACCGCTGGTCATTATTTTGGCATCCCTCTCTATCAAACAAGTGACCCAGACAAAGTAAAGGCTGCACTGCAACAAGGCATTCCTTGTATCGGCGCCCACGGTTTTGGCGAATTTTCTCCGAAACAACATTGTATCGTATATGCCTATATCACCGCTGACAATGAAGTCATGGTCCATGATCCAAACCGTGATGATACCTGCAAGCTATACCCCTGGGACCTTTTAGTTCAGGACAATGCCACTACTGGCTACATGGCTTTTATCCCCTCTTCTAACACGGATACTAAACACTCTTGAAAGCGTATATCCTCTTGCATAGTCCGCTTATTAGGTCCCTTCGTCCGACCACCTTGGCGACGCAATTTTGCTTTCATATCACGTTCCTCTAATAAAAAATCAATATTTTCATCTTGAAACTGTCGCCCTGCCGGACTAATGCAATAAGCTTTTTTCCCAAGAATCATCGCCGCTAATCCCCAATCTTGGGTAATAATCACATCATTAGGCTTTGCCAAATTCAGCACCTTAATATCTGTTTCTTGATCATTATCGCCCACTACCACATGATAGTCTGATTGAATATTATGATTAAAACTAGCTACCGTCCATACCTCTACAGCATACTTTTTTCCCATTTGCCTACAGATTTGTAGTACGGTTTTTGGGCAGGCATCAGCATCTACCAAAATTTTCATATTATTATCCTTTTACTTTCATACTCTTCTTAAGATAATTTTAACATATTTTTTAATTATATGGATATCACTAAATCATCTTCATAGCAATCATCGTGGATGTCCTATAGCCCATCCACGGCAGACTAACAATACAACTATCCTTTTCTTATTGCTTTATATATATTATCTTATATTTTTTACTTGTCAAATGACTATCGCTGTTTTAAGATAAAGAACAGGTAGTAATAAATCTATTTTAGGTTATACTATTACAAACAATAAAGGATGATATCAGATGAATGACAACACATTATTAGAAGCCTATGAACCTTTTGATTTTTATGAAACTGAAATTGAGGATGGATTCACCGCTCTCATTTATGAACCAATCGATAATGAAGATTATGTTCTCATTACCGATGTAGATGGGACTATGCCTGTGGATTTAGAACAAGAAATCATTTTTGCCGCTTATACTGCTGATGGAGCCTTTGCTTGGAGTGTAGGTTTTGAAAGTTCCCACCATCTCTTAGAACTACTAAATAGTCACCCCAAAAGTGATGATATAGTAACCATCGTAAAAGATTACCGCGACAATGGTGATTATTACTAAAAATAAAAAAGAAGGGTTTTGAGATGATCATTCTCAAAACCCTTCTTTTTTATTTTTTGACAAGTGCTTTTGCCTTTGCAGCCAGCGCAATTTCCTCATCACTTTCTGGTATAACAACCAAACCATGGGGAGTAGAATGTCCATCTGAATTTACATGAACAAATGTCATAAAGCCGTCTAATATAAAGTCTTCATTCTTTGCCATTATTACTTTTATATATACAACCATACTTGTCCGCCCTGCATAAGCCACTCTACTTTCATAACGAATAATACTGCCCTTTTTGACTGGACGGGTAAATACCATCCCATGTATATTTAAACAAACAGTATTTTCAGGGTTTGTCATATTTGAGGCAGCTACAAATCCCGCTTCGACTAACCATTCTGCACCGCGTCCAGCAAAAAGCGTTCCATGGTGATTCAGATCTTGTCCCTTCACTAAATGATGAGTAATAAATGTTTGTAATGCCATATCATGTCTCCCCTTTTAGATGATGTAATTTGTAATCTTATTATTGTTATGTATTCTGTATACAACACTATTCCCCTGCTATTTTTAAATGATTTATCAGTTATTTCTTTAAAGCTATCAAATAATTACGACGACTAGAGTGTTATATTTATGGGCGTTCTTGGGCAAACTACCACCTGGAGGTGAGTACATGGACGGAATTATTTGTGCAGAATGCCATACTTGGTTAACATCAGATATGACCAATTGCCCGAGTTGTAACACTGCTATTTTTCTAGATGGCGACAACAAGAATATCATTGACCGTCTACAACCCAATTGTTTGATTTATCGCTATGAAGGATCCGACATATTAGAGCCTGCCATAGTTCTTAGGGAAAATAAGGTAAATCTACGAGTCGCCACGAAATTACAGGAGTATACTGCACCTATCGTCATTTCGAAACAAAATGTCTATGCTTTTGATCAACATATTTTAAGTTCGATTCAAGCCTTACGGAACGAACGCACTGCTACTATTATGCGCTATGACCAACTAATTCAATCTCACTGGCAAGAATTACAGCGGTATCAATAATGCTTGATACCGCTGTAATTTTAAATTGAGTTGGTGACAAATTGTCACCAACTCAATTTCTTCTTTATCTAATCGTTCTTTCAGCTTATTCGCCAGCACATTATGGACGTACTTCATAATACTGCAATAATTCACTAACCGTTACAATACTATACCCCTGATCTCGTAGTTTATCAATGATAATGCCAATGGCTTCTGGTGTAGGTAGTGGATATTGGCCATCATGTAATAACACAATACTACCAGGTTGCACATTTTTCATTACTACGTCAACAACATTTGATACACTTGGGCAGCGCCAATCAGCAGGATCTACGGACCATAGAATCGTTGTATAACCACGTTGCTGAGCTTGCGCGGTAACAACGTCATTATATGCTCCTCCTGGGGGGCGAAATAAGACAGGTTTAGGCGCTACTGCAGTGATTACTTTTTCCGCCGCATCTAGCTCTTCCCCTATTTGCGTATTACTCATTTTAGCCAACAAATTATGACTATAAGCATGAGTCGCTATTTCATGTCCATCGGCAACTGCCTGCGCTAAAATTTCTGGATGTTCTTTTGCATTTTTGCCTAAAATAAACAACGTCAGTTTCACATTTTTTTCTTTGAGGACTGCTAGCATTTGTGGCGTTGTTTTATTATGAGGTCCATCATCAATGGTAAGTGCCACCACTTTGAAAGCGTAATCTGCAATATAAAACCCACCGTAGTCTCTTTGAAAAGACGTGGTGGGTTTCTTGTTATAATGGCCAGCACATCTTTCCCCAATACTCTTTAAACAAAGACAATTTAGAGTATGAGTATGCAGTCAATGCCTGCATACTCTATTTTTTTTAGGGTGATGCATATGTTAAAAATTATCCCTCCTGTCTGCTGTGGTATTGACGAAGCGCTGATTTCCAAATTGTTAGTCAAAAGGAAAAATATTCAGAATCGTAGAGGAAATTATCTATTTATGTAGAAATTTACAAGCAGTAGTAATAAATTTTAATCTGGAGGTATATTTATGATTACTTCTTATCAACAGAAAGCCATAAATATATGTATGCGAATGGTTCACCTTTTTTATATTGAAAAAGATATCGAGCCCTTATTGAATTATTTCAATTCGGAAGCTACCTGGATTGGTCCTGGTTCAGGCGAAATCATCCGCACTCTACCAAAAATCAAAGAGTATTTTCGGAAAAAATGTGCCGCAAATTTTTCTTATACAATTATCAGTGAAAATTATTTCATCGGCGCCTCTTCCAATGATAGCTGCATGGTTATTGCCGATATCCATTTTAGGAACAACGCTGAACAAAGCCATTATCAGCCCCATATCCATATTTCTATGTACTTTCAATTGATCGAGGAACAGTTGAAAGTATCCCAGTATCATGTTTCTATTCCCGTAAAGCCAAAGGACAATTCATCTGTCGTTTTCCCTGTTGATCCGGGAATCACTGAAGATAATCATATACAGCTTGATGTAAAACGTATGAATGACATCTCAGAAAATTTTGTCGATACCACGCATGTCGGTCTAAAAAGCTTCTATTACAAAGATAACCTGCCCTATCGTTATGTAAATAAAAAATTTCTTCAACTACTAAACTATAACACCACTTCAGGTTTTTTACATACTAAAAATAGTGATTCCCTTCCTCATATTTATCCCGATGACCAGGGAAAATATTTAAACGACTTAAAAAAATGTTTATCGAAATCTGTTAAAGGGCACGATAGCAGAAATAAGAAAGATAACGTTTATTATTCCTGCTATCGCGCCCTAACAAAGGATAATCATGTTATCCGTTGTTTCGAATGTGGCACCATCCATGACAACCATGGCGAGGTCATTATAAACAGCTTCGTTCTCCCCTTCGACGAAGCACTGTTGTCGATAACAGGTATCCCGTCCGATGATACACCCCCGCAATCACCTGCAAATAAGAAAAACTCCTCGATTCTAAACGATACTTTTATTGATATCGGCGATTCTATTGTCATTTACCCGCGTAAGCGCGAAGTTTATATTGCCAGCAAGGCCGTCGATTTAACACCATTAGAATTCAGTCTCCTATCGCTTCTGCTTGACCACGTGAATGATCTTGTGACGCTAGATGAATTCTATGAAAAAATTTGGGCCTGCAAATCGTTTCATACTACCAGCAGCACATTAAAAATGCACATTAGCCGTTTACGGCATAAACTCAAACTTACGCAGAACGGTTCTATCCGTTTATCCAGTATACATAACAAGGGCTATTGTCTCTCCATAGATTCCCACAACGAATTAGAAAATGTGTACACGTAGTTGCTCTTTACTTGCTTCCTTGGTTCGGCAGGGGTCATCCTTCCGGCAGATTATCAAAAAAATCTGTGGGAAGGATTTCTATTGTATATCCATCTGGATCATGCAGGAAATACACCCCCAGTTCTTTATGTTCTAAGGATACACACCCCATTTTCTTGTGGCGAGCAAGTGCTCCCTGAATATCATTGACCTTAAACGCCAAATGCGCTGGATTTTCCCCTAAATCATATTTTTTGCAACGTTTTTTATCCCATTTGAGTTCAAGCTCAAATGGGTTTTTTCCATCGCTCAAATACACCATTACAAAATCGCCAAAATCCTTGCGACGAATTTCTTTTAAATCCAAAGCCTTCTTATAAAACTCAACGGAAACTTCTAAATCAGAAATGCTCAAATTACTATGAAAAAATTCAAAATTCATATCACATTGCCTCCTTTAAAAAGTCATACTCATTTTAAAATAACAGCCAGCGGTTTTTGTTTAAAACCCTTTTACAAAGCTTGCCATGAATACACTTTCCTTGCTATTCTTTCCAAATTCACCGTTATACCCAATCTTAAAAGAGGAATGCTTATTGCTATGCCAACAATAGGCTACTTCAGCCATTCCAAGGACATCATCTTCAGAAACTCTCCCCGGCATATTTGTATTCATCATGCGCATAGACAAATCATCTGCTGCCAGCTTGCCTTTAACACCCAATCCTATTGTAAAATCCCCCGCTCCAGCCCGCGAATTCATACAATGCGTCCATTTCACCATGGCCGAAGCATATGTTGCGTTATAGACTTTAGCCATTTCCATATTGTAGCCATTCATTGCCGTTCCTAAAATATTCCAATGAATATCCGGCGTACCCTGGAAATGCATTGTAGAAAGACCGAAGCTCGACTGCAGGCTGTCCGTTTTATTAATCGATACCTTTTTGCCAAACTTCAAGGAAGCATATACTCCATTTGCATCATTTGAAGATTTACCCTGCAAAGTCGTTCCGGTATAGTTTACACTGTAATTATTAGCACCATTATTAGAGAAATAGGTGAATTGTCCGTCCGCATACGCATTATCCCGTGGATAATACGAAAAATGAAGGCCACCCATAACGCTATTGATATAACCGTTACCATTATAGAGCCCGCCATCCGCATTATCCTTAGCATAGACTGCATGGACACCACCATAGAACTTAGCTCCGAGCCGCCAATCCGCTCCGCCAATAAAACCATGCGCCTGGCTGCTCATACCGTTATCGCGCCATAAGTGGCCGTCATATGGCACAAAGAACCACTGCTGCTCTACCAGATCCCGGTTATTTCTATTGAGAACCCGATCCAATGCATTCATACCATTGCGAACGAAATCAATCTGATTCATCACCGCAGCCGAAACCATTTTTTGGTCATCCCCCGCGTTATTAGCCGTATAGATAGCAGCTTTTTCATTACTGACATTAACTGTCAAAAATTCCGGCATCTCGGTACTATACTGGATCTTGTCAAAATTATTGACCGTCAGCGTATTTGTTGCATCTGAGAATTCAATATTGTTAATCAGCGCCGACTGGCTTACGCTATAGGCTGTGCCTGCCGTATAGCCTGCCGCTGGACGAAGGATAAGTGCGGCATTAGAAAAATCAAGCTTTGTGTTTCTTGCGGCAAAAAGATCCTTTGTTGTAGCAAAATCCCGCAGGGTCGTTGCCCATTTGCCGATGCTTACATTCACACTACGATCTGTTTTACGCTGCGAATACATCGTATTGACACCAAGCTCGGCACTTAGGGTTTGATTGTTGTTGGAACTATTTGCCGTAACATCACTCGATACATTAATAACACCCGTATTGTTTACATAACGCGTTGCTGGTGTTAGCAGAACACCCTCAAAGCACATACCGTTAGCTGCACTGTAGGCATCTGTCCCGGTAGTGCTTTCTATGGCTGCATTGATTATGCCATAGTTATAATAATAAGTATTACTGGCAATTGTACCGTTTTCACCAATCCCATAGGCCTCTGCCGTAAGCGGTGCTAATAAACCTAATTGCTGGGTCGCTGAAAGACCTCTTGAAATAGCAGTTACCGTACCGTTATTAATGACCGTACAGCCGCCATTTTCCCCAATTGCATAAGTTGCGCCTCCGCTCCTATTATAGAGTATACCATTGTTCGTGAGCAAACCGCCGCCTTTGGTCGTTGCGAGCCCTCGCGACATATAGGATAGTGGTACATCGATATATAACAGACCATTATTAGTTATCGTAAGGCCGCTATGGGACGAAGTCATTCCGCGTACATTTGCGCCGTTGCTGCCATTTCCCGTTACACTGATCGTACCATTATTAATCATCGTAGAATTATCATTAACGTACATTGGATGCGAAAAGATATCGTACTGAGTATAACTAGAGTCTTCATCAAAATACATATTGATCTTACCATTATTGATTAAAGTAGAATTGTTTCCGGCAATCATGCCCCAGCCCATGATATTGTCATAGGTTTTTGACATATCCGAGGTTATTTTTAAATCATTTTTGTTATTTTCCACGATGTCCTTGAAATGCATGTTGATTGTACCGTTGTTCGTAAGAGTAACATAATCACCAGGAACCATGCGGCTGGCATTAGTTGGATCCGTTACCAGCGAAGCCATGCCATAAAAACACAAGTTCAGGTTATTCACACCTCCCGGAACATCATCCTTCTTATACAAAAAAGTAGCATCCCCTGCTGACGGAACACCTTTTGTATTGATGGTACCGTCGTTGACCGCAGTAGTAGGATTCGCTGCCGTACCACTACCTACTGTGACTTCATTAGCGGCTTTTGCATAAGACGGATACCCCGTGACCAATGCTACCATCATACACGCATATATGATTTTATTTGTCAATAAATCCTTGTTCATACTATTCTCATCCGTCCTTTGAAGAAATCCTTAATCCATTACTAGCCTCTTGCCCAACTCATAAGCTTTTGCCAAATCCCTTGGGAACTGTACTTCTCGGTGACTATGCTTTGCGGCCACATTAACGCCAGCTGCATGATATTTGCTATAGTCATCGAACTGCATTGTAAAGTTGGCCGTCATATATTCTACAGGGCCAAAAACCATCTCCATGAGAAATTTATCGAATTGGCAAGATGACTCTATTCCCAAATTATGCATAACTTCCTGGCTTGCATTCATACTATAGATGAATATGCTTGGGATGTCCTTTAATAAATACTCCGCATGAGTCTTCTCATCATAGTTTTTATAGGGAAAATGCAGTCGTTCCAGAAAGGCCGCTAAGCCACTGCTCATATGTCCCATATAAATTGGCGTTGCAAAAATCCAGGCATCCGCTTGCAATGCTTTTGTTAATAAGGACGTAATATCATCCTGTATTGCACAGCCTTTACCATAAAAAGAGCCTTTTCGTTTGCATGCATTGCAGCTACGACAACCTGTGTAGTGCAAATCATACAACTCAACCCTCTCTATTTCTGCTCCTTGCCCTTTAGCACCATTCAATGCTGAGTCCAAGAGCAGCGAACTATTACCCTCCTTACGCGGACTACCGTTAAAGCCAAGAATCTTCAATTTTCTTTCACCTCATCGTCTTAACTGCCTTAACGCGGTATTTTCCGTTCAGTCGATCTGCATAATACCCATCGTAAGCAAATTTGATATTGACTCCCCAATTAAACATTCCATTGAAGGTTTCCTGTGCCAAAAGAAACATTCCCGGTCCGTCATAGATATCCGGAAACAGCTTTTTATTGTACCACTGACCCTGTGGCTCCGTTCTTTGGATAATTGTCGATAATTCTTTTAATGCTGGAATCCGCCAGCCAGTCTGCCCCGCAATTTCTTTGTGCACAAAATAGCTCTCTGCTTCCTGCACAGACAAGAGAGGTAGTTCTTCCTGTAGCCACATCAGATTTGTATATTGATCAATCACACAGCCATTTTGAACGATATAGCGCCGGTCTTCTTTATCTGAAAGATTCATATAACCGCTACATACTGCAATACAGCCGCACTTTTGCATCTGCTGTAAGGGAATTGCGCAGCCATAACCAAAGTAAATGGCCCAAGTACGCGCATCATCATATAATGGATGTTCCTCACCTGTCCAATAGAAATCAGACTGTACATAGGACTCAAATGCATCAAAAACTGCTAACGTTTTCCCACTGTAATTTGCAATAAAGCGCAGCTCGTCAACTAAAGGAAGCCGCCAATTGTTATAGCCGCCAAAAAACTCTTTATTAAGTTCCTTGATATGCTCTTTTGCCTCCGCATAGGTAAACTGCTTTTTCTCTGAATACTTTTCATAAATTAGACCTGTATACATATCCCTAACGTAAAAATCCGTTTCACCAAAAGAGCAGGCTGTATTCTCTGGAACAACATCGATAATAAATCCTTCGGCTGAGAACTTTTCCTGCTGGCCGCTGGATGGCATTTTAAATACACCCTGACCTTCATCATCAAGCGTACGGACTAGGCGATAACAAAGCGCCATGTCCTTCTCAGCATAATAGCCGTCATAGCCAACATTAAAATTTGTTACCCATACGTAGGTGTCTTCAAATAAGTTAGCCGTTATATGCTGCAGGATTGGTGGCTGTAGTACATCATGCTCGAAAAACTCATCAAAATACCAGCTCTGATTTGCATAGCTTTCATCAAAAATTGAATTAAGTTCATGCACTGTTGGCAAACGCCAATCTAGAGCTCCGGCAAACTCATAATCTTTTAGCATTTTCTGCACATCATTATAACTTTTTCGTTCATTCTGTTTTTTCTGCCACACGAGCCGGAGTACCTTATCTGTGATCGTTCCGTCGCCATTATCAATAAACCGTTCTACACTCTGAAGTTTCTTCTCACCCCGGACAGCTAGTCCATAGCTTTTTAAAGATTTGTTTTTCGTAGTTGCCGCACCCAAATTGAAGTTAATGACCCAGCCGCAATCTGGCCTGATTCCATAGCTCTGTCCACACCAGTAATCATCCGGCACAATACCTTCAAATACACTTTGGGCAAATGCCGGCGCGATTTTTTTGTAGCTTATTAATGAGCGTAACTCATATTTATCTGGAACGCGCCAATCATTATAACCGCCGTAATTTTCCTCATTTAGCTGCTGGATATAATCTATATTGAATTCTTCCCAGCTCATCTTGCGTTGATAAAAATTAATGGTTGCCGAAGCAAGCGATTTTGCTTCCCAATAAAGACCGCTTTGCCTATCAAAAATAACTTTGACCTCATCCTGACATACTTTTGATAGCGCTAAGACCTGCCGCTGCCCATCACATTTTTCATATTGCATATAAATCGCCTCACTTTAAGCTTTCCTGCCGTCCGGGATTGGATTTTTCATCGGATTGAATACATCAATCGCTTCCGTATCGCCTACCGCTACAAAGGAGTGTTTGACATTCGGCGGAATAAGGTAGGCGTCCCCCTGGCCGATCTCAAATTTTTCATTCTCCATCTCAATAATAAACCCACCTTTAATCACATAGCCGAACTGCTCTGACTCATGGCTGTGCATTGCAACAACTTTGCCCGCTGCCATATTCCAGTGAAACACGTTCATGTGCTCACCTTTGCCAAAATATTGGAATATGACCCCTGGATTGATTTCCTTTTTCTCAATTTTTTGGTGATAAATCATCATTTTGCATTCATCTCCCATTCTGCTTCATTAAATTTTCCCTTTGCACGTTGGGGAGGCTTCTCAGAGAACAGGATTCCAGCTGTGCCGACTTCATTTAATTGGTATCCATCAAAAAAAATATACACTCTATCCTGAGGAACATTGGTAAGTTCCGAAAAAATCCGTACAAATTCCTTGGCAATAACCTTCTTTTGGCTTTCTGCCAATTCAATAGACTGAATCGTAATTGCTGGCATGAGTAATCTCCTCCTTACATTTTCGCATTGCAAATAATAACGGAATAAGCTCCTAAAATAAACTGTTGCTCCGGATTGAAGGGAATTGGCTTTGTATAGAATGCCTGTTTACCAAGATCGGTATTGGCAACAACTTCCCACAAAAATTTCTCAGGCAACTGCGGTAGCCAAATACCACAGGATTCAAAGTGGGCATTAATCCCAATATAAATAAAGTCATCCTCACCATCCCGCGTCTTGCCAGCAAACATGACTCCGATTACGCGATTTTCCGCTGAATAATCAAATTCCCAGGAATTCGTACCATGTAGACTCACGATTGGATACCCCTCTGGCACGCCTTGGGACATTTTTTGCAGAACAGGATGTTCCTTACGAAAAGCAATCATATTCTGAAAAAAAGTGAAAATTTCTTCATTTTTCTTCAGCATATCCCAATCGAGCCAGGAAATCTTATTATCTTGACAATATGGATTGTTATTACCATACTGTGTATTGCCGAATTCATCTCCCGCCAAGATCATCGGAATGCCAACACTCGTAAGCAGAATAGTTGCTGCGTTCTTAATCATCTTACGCCGCAGGAAATTCACATTTTCCTGATCACAATCACCTTCCCAGCCGCAGTTCCAACTGTTTTCATCATTTGCGCCGTCTGCATTGCCCCAGCCATTTGCTGCGTTATGCTTGTAGTTATAAGCATAAAGATCCCACAGTGTAAACCCGTCATGGCAAGTAATAAAATTAACGGAAGCACAGTCACCGCGCCAATATGGATTGTAGATATCCTCCGAACCTGCAATGCGTGAAGCGACATCTCCAGCCAGTCCTGGTTCTCCCTTTAAAAATTTCCGCACATCATCCCGGTATTTGCCGTTCCATTCCGCCCAGCGTCCGTAGGATGGGAAGCTACCCACTTGATAAAGTCCACCTGCATCCCAAGCTTCTGCAATGAGAATGGCATCTCTGAGTAGCGGATCATAAGCCAAAGCCTCCAGCAGTGGTGGATTGCTCATTGGCGAACCATCCTGATTACGTCCCAGGATAGCTGCTAAATCGAACCGAAAACCATCCACATGATATTCAGCGACCCAATAGCGCAGACAGTTTAAAATCATTGTGCGAACGATGGAGTGGTTGCAGTTCAGCGTATTGCCACAACCGCTGAAATTGTAATAATAACCCTCTGGTGTCAGAATATAATAGGTTTTATTATCAATGCCCTTAAAAGAAATATATGGGCCGTGCTCATTTCCTTCCGCGGTATGGTTAAATACTACATCTAGAATGATTTTTATATTATTCTTATGCAGTTCTTTTACCAAATTTTTAAATTCGTCAATTTGCATGGAATATTTGCCGCTAGCGGCATAGCCAGCCTTCGGCGCAAAAAACGCAACCGTGCTATAGCCCCAATAATTATAAAGGGTCTTCCCCTCTTCATCCTTACGGCAGCCCTCGAACTCATCAAATTCAAAAATTGGCAAAAGCTCAATTGCCGTAATGCCCAGTTTTTTTAGATAAGGTATTTTCTCCCGCAAACCAGCATAGGTTCCTTTGTATTTAACGCCTGAAGACTCATCTTGTGTGAAACCCCGTACATGCGCCTCATAGATAATCAGCTCGTTATGCGGTGTCTTAAGCGGCTGGTCGCCTTCCCAGTCAAAATCATCTAGCGAAACCTTCGACCGATACTGGAACTGATTCGACCAATCCGGCTCCACTCCCCATACATTTCGGCCAGAAATCAGCTTCGCGTATGGATCTAAAAGACACTTGGTATGGTCGTAAACATCGCCACAGGCAAAATCATATACCCCATCAATATAAAAACCGTATTCCAGATTTTCATAGTCGAGATCAAATACAATCATGGCAAATACATTGCCAATGCGGTAGCTAGGCGGAAATGGAATCACTGCAAATGGTTCTTGTTCATGATTTTGAAACAATACCAATTCACATGATTTTGCGCCAGATGAATAGATGGAAAAATTTACGCCACCTGGCACAATACATGAGCCATTATGTAAAAATAATCCTGGTCTAGTTTTATATTTGCCATATGTATCCGTAGGATTCGTGTCAATTCGCATAAATTTTCTCTCCTTAGCTCAAGGCCTTTTCTGCATCCTCAATGGTCGGGACACATTTTAGCATCTTAATAAAACCGGTCATCTCAAAAACATCGATGACTTCTGCAATCGGTGCCGCAAAAACAAGTTTCATCCCTTTTGCCTTGGCGGTCTTGGCCATAATTAACAAGGAGCGTAGACCAGAACTCGATACATAGCTGCATTTTTCCATAAATATAATAGTTGGCTTATCTTCAAATAAAGACAGCACTTCTTCCCTGACTAGATCCGATGTGGACACATCGAGCTGCCCATCTAAAGCGATAATTTTTATATCATCATTTCTTTCTACTGATACCTTCAATACACTCACCCCTCAAGTTTTTGACATGTTAATCGGCGGATAAACCTCGCCATCGACAATTGCATTGATAATACATGGTTTTTTTAGTTTCATTGCCTCATGCAACGCTACTTCAAATTCAACAATATTTCTGACCGTCCATCCTGCCGCCCCACAAGCTGCGGCATACTTTTCATAATCTGGATTATTAATATCCATAAACGCTTGTTCATGGAAGTTTGCCAGCAGGAATTTCTTAATAACGTTATATTCACTATTGTTAAAGATGATATAAATGACTGGGATATTATGTTTTACACAGGTCAAAAGTTCAAAACCGGCCATAAGGTAACCGCCATCACCGCAGGCACAAATGACCGGACGATCAGGATTTGCACATTTTACGCCGATAGAGCCGTTTACATGACTGGCCATCGGACCGAAGCTGCCTGGATTTTGATACCATTGATCTTTTGTAAGATTCAAATAGGCACTTAGCCATAGCATATGTGCACCAGCATCGCCTAAAATAATCGTATTTTCTGGCAAATGCTCGGAAAGGACCTGTACAAGGCGTCCTGGATGGATCTTATCATTGCTCATCTCTGGCAATTTTTCATCATACCATTTATTCCGGGTAAACATTTTCTCCGGCAAAGGCAGTACCTGTTGCTCTGTTAAATAATTGCTAAGCTTTTCTAAAGCATCCTTCGCATCACTAACCAGAGGAAAGTCACTTGCATAAACTTTATCAATTTCATGATGATCAATATTGATATGAAAAAGCTTTTTCCCTGCCATAAGTTTTTCCTGAAAGCCAAATGTAGCATTTTCCGCGAAAGAGTTCCCTACGGCCAGGATTGTGTTCGCCTGCGTAAAATATTCATTGGCGCTCTTATCGCCGCTGCTACCAAATACGCCCAGCGATAATTCGCTATTTTCCGGCAGATAGCCCTTGGCATCCATCGTCGTAGCAAATGGAATATGCCATTTCTCCACCAGTTCCGTCAATACACTTTGCGCTTGACTCCGGATACAACCATAGCCAATAAGCAGCATCGGTTTATTGACGGCGGACAAACTCTGGGCAAAGCTACGGTTAAACACCGCGGTTTCTGACTCTGCTGGACGAATCAGCGGGGTATGAATTTCTATTGTACGATAGAATGGTACTGTAGCAATCGTTATATCCTTGGGAATATGAAGATGTACTGGTCCTGGCCGCCCTTCAAACGCAGTATAAAGCAAATCCTCCAGTACTGCTGCGGCGTCTTTAGCATCCTCTAAAATCACGGACTTTTTCGTTGTAGCACTGAACATTGCCTGGGAATCTGGTGTGCGTGAAAGGCCAGTAGACTCGTTCAAGGCGCCTTTGCCGCGCATACGACTTGAAGTATATCCGGTGATTGCGAGCATCGGGATAGAGTCGGAATAGGCTACGGCCAATCCCGAAAACAGATTGAATGCGCCCGGTCCGCCCGTTGCAAAGCATACGCCCAGCTTACTAGAGTACATGGCATATCCAGCTGCCATAAACGAAGCCGCCTGTTCATTATTTGTAATAATCGTGTTAATCTTACAAGATTTATGGAGTGCTAGCAGCATAGAGGCATTGACCTGTCCCGAACCGCCAAACACATAATCAACTCCGATATCTTCTAGAACCTTCACAATGGTCTGATTGACGTCCATTAACTCACATCCTTATTTTGAAAAAGTTCCATGCGAAGCGATTATTTAGCTTTACACAGAACTTTTTCTATAAAAATTCTTAAATTATAAACCCTTTTCCTTTAAAACTTCGACAATCTTCTCACCATAAGCAATCGAAGATTCTACGGATGTACCAGTGACAAACGGCCAGTCGTAAACTACACCTGGTTTTTCACGCGATGCGGAAGCATCAGCCACACACTCACCGTTTGGACCTACTGCATCGCGCGTGAGGTCTTCAATCGGCCACAAAAATCCCGGTGTAATGACGTCTGTTCCCTTATTATCCGGTGTTGCGCCATAAAGTTCATAGGTCGTATCAAAATCACCGTAGAAATCCCAAGCACGCGGATGAGCAGCAATTTTCTTGCCATAAATAATGCTATTATAGTTGTCATCTGGATCACGCAGGAAGACCAGAGTCGATGTAGCATAGCATAGGCCTCCCACAAGCTTGTTAGATTTATAAGCATCCATGAGGAGCTTATGCAGGAAATAATCGTTGCTCATATCGATCATAGCACCCAACCCTCCGGTCAGAACAATCGCATCATAATCCTTCATATCTGCTTCTTTGAACTTTATCGGCTGAGCCCACTCATCGCCATCCACTAATTCTTTAGTACGATCGCATACTTCCTTAGGATTTGTATAAACATTTTGTATTGGATCAAAGAAATTGGGATCTACGCTGATTTGCAACGGCAGAGGTTTCTTACCAAACCTAGTTGCTAAAGTAAGCTCATGCCCTGCTTTTTTCAAAATGTCCCACGGAGCCTGTAACTCCTCACCCCACGTACCAAAATTCGTTGCCGCTACTAATACCTTTGCCATTTAAAAATCCTCCCTTATACTTAACATTTTTTGTAAAATTCCCCCAAATAGGGGACATTGTTACCTAGTGTTAGTTCTTTAAAAGCGCAATGATTTTTTGAGCAAATGCCTGATGTGCATCGCCAGTCCTGGCAGAAACCAAATCTCTATCGACAACAACATCCTCATCAACATAGTCAATACCCATGAGATGAGCATCACCTAACAGATTATTATGAACTACCATTTTTCGTCCTTTGACCAGTTCATGGATCGGCGCCATAAGCCAAGCTCCATGGCATATGATGCCTTTAATCATATGCTTATCAGCAAAGCAGCGCTGTAAGAACGCGCAAGCTGGTGGCAGTTTTTTTATATCTTCAGTATACCGCAGTCGATCTGCAGTATAACCAGCTGGTATAATTACAGCTGCGTATTCTCTTAACTCTCTATCATCAATAAACTCAAAACTCTCTGAGCACTGAAACGCCTTGCGTTCTTCATGACCAGTAAAGGTCAGACTATCATTTCCCCACAAGCGGCTCAAAAAATGAACTTCAAAACCTGCATCATTGAAGCAATGGCTGTAATATTCAATCTCTGGTTCATAAAAATCACTTTCCAGCAAAACCGCTATTTTTCTTGGCTTTACCAGCGTTTCTCGGGGCAGATTTTTTTCCAGGATTAAATGGTTTTTCTTATTCATATATTTGTATTCCACCTTATCCATAATCGTCGTATACAGGAAAATACCGAGTCCGCCAATTGGCCGATCCTCAATGCTTGCTTCCAAATCGACATCGCAGTTTTTCGCTAAAGGATTGTATGGAATACCTTCATCGGCAAAAACGAACCTTAGAAGATGCTGCTTTGTGAGGTATTCACAAGAAACATAAATATTACCTTTTTCTTCGGTATAAGCATAATCAATAATATTTACTAAAATTTCCTCACTGCATATCTTCAACCGATTTAGTAGTTTTTCGTCACTGACATATTTTTTAACTTCCTGCATAATTGTCTCGAGCATGTGGGGCAATTTTTTTATATCAGGCAGAAATATCATGTTTTTCAGCATAACCTTATCCCTCAAATGTATCCTGAATATTTAAGAAACGATCTATGCCAGTCATTTTAAATACATCCAGCACAGCTTCTGATGCACCACACAAATAAACATCTACCTTTGCACCAAGTTTCTGCTTGATAAATACAATCGCCCGGATACCAGCACTGGCAATATACTCCAATTCATCCGCATACAGTACCAGTGTTTGTATATCTTTTCCCACAAGTTCTCTAAGCTCATCCATAATCTCTGGTGCAATGGAAGCATCAATATGTCCATGCAACTTAACCTTACTTACCTTCCCAATTTCCATAACGTATTTAGCCATAACATAATCTCCCATCATTTATTTAGTAACTGGCACAATGCGTACCTTAATCTGCGGACGATGATCCAGCTCTGGCAGTTTTATAGCAAACTTCTCAGCATCAAAATCGCTCCATGCTTCGCCATCAATCCATACCGACTCAATTAGGCAACTTCCCTTCGGCAGAATATCCGGCTGAACATACAGTACATTATTTTCACTAAAACCATTTACTACTGGCTTAAAGTAAAGATCAAGTGGCTTCTTGGTATGCAACAAATTAATATAAACTGCAGACAAAAATGCCAACTCAATAGAGTGATAGCAGCTCATAGAGTGACTGCCCTTCAGTCGCTCATTACCAGTAAGGAATGGAATGCCATTGTTTAGGACGTTGAAGTAAACCGCGCCATCATCATGATCCAGAAAATAGGTGTTATAAAAGGCTGCCGAGCTTCGAGCTAAATCAAGATATTCCGGCGTCCCAAGTGTGCCGTACAAAATCTGGTAGGCAAGAATACCCTGTTCCTGCTGCCACCATGCTTTCCGGTCATGCCAGGTAAAGCGATAATTGCTCTCGCCTTCTTTTAATGTCCGAGCCACGACATCATACCAGCCGCCGCGTCTTACATCCATGCCGTATTTTGGCATCAGATCGGCAATTTTTTTGGCAAAATTAGTATATTTTTCTTTAGGAACAGCGCTAGTGATACGCATAAGATTCCAGGCAATCTTCAAATTGTGACCAACTACAGCATTGTCCTGTTGCCAGCTCCAATTTTTATCATGGCTCCAGTCATCATAGAATCTTTCCTGTACAAACGGGCTATTATCATCATCTTGAAAATGTTCTTCAATGCAGTCGGCTGTATATTCCAAAAAATCTTTATATTTTTCATCTTGCGTTGCTAAATATAAATTAATGAGATAGGCGGGTGCATGATCACCTACGGAATTCCAATTCTTCTTGCCACAATTGTGCTTGAGCGAAGGACTCTTGGGATCAAAGGTCACCGGATCAATGTGCGAATAATATCCGCCATTTTCTGTATCGATAAAGAACTTATCAAAGAGCCCGATTGTCATGCGGATATCTTTCATAATCGCAGGATCTCCATTCAGACGATAAGTCTGCGTCGGGCCTGCCAAAGCATAAATCTGTTCATACATTGGGATAGCTTCCATGTCATCATCGAACTCCGAGGTAAACAACTTATGCTCCCGGTCACCCTGTACATCAATGCCATGGTACCAGTAAACGACATTTTCATCGGTATCATAGAAACGCATATGGTCTCGCAAATATTTTGTACCCTTTTCAGCAACTTCCAGGAAACGATCCTCACCTGTCAGCATATAGGCACTCGCCATACCGTAAATCATGCGGGAAATAGTATCGGTCTCCTGCATGAAATCCGCTTTGCGTACACCGTCGAGGGTGAGCCGCGTACGATACTGACTATAGTCAATCTCCCCATTAGGGAACTCCGCCTTGATGTAAAAATCCGCGATGCTTTTGGCCTGATTAATCCACCAGTCAGCCTCTTCAAAACGCATTTCCTGGGGCTTTCTGCCTGGAAAGTCAATGTAAGCGGCTTCAAATGTCATACCCGCCTCATCGGGATAATAAATTCCATACACAAATAGGAGCTGACCTTTTTTAAGCATTTTTTCGATCTGCCCCGTGCAGTCATGATAGGGTTCGTCAAGATTGCGTAGCAAGCGGGCATAGACATTAGCTGAAAGCTTTACCTGTACCTCCTGGCCACCAAAACTTGTAATTACTGCCGTTCTCGTTGCACGATCATAAGATTGACAATAGCCGCCAACCGTATCAGAAAACTCAAAATTCATAACGCTTGTCCCCCTTTTTTATATAGACTCCACTATTCAAAATTTTATCACAATTTTACTTTTTAAAAGTAAAGGTTTCTTTACTCTTTTTGTTTTATTTTGTCGCTTAGCTTTAAGGCCATCATCGTAATATCATCTGACTGTGGCGCTGTACCTACATGTTCCTGCATAGATTCCTTAACCTTTTGCAAGATATCCTGTAATGGTAGTGTCTTATCAACGCCATTAAGGCAATCAAGCAGGCACTTCTCCGAATACTGTCCTTGCTTATTGTCCATAGCCTCTGTCACGCCATCGGTATAGAAAAACAGCATATCACCCTGAGCCATCTGGAGTTCCTGCTGTACAAAATCCATATCACCCATGATTCCAAGTACACAATTATTCTCCATTTTCAAATAGGAAAAAGATTTGCTTGCCTTATGATAAATTAGTGGCGGATTATGCCCCGCATTTACATAAGTAAACTGGCCGGTATTGACATTAAGGATCCCCATTAAAGCTGTCACAAACATCATTTCATCGTTATTTTCATTAAGTTGCAGATTGGAATTCTTCATGGCCAAAGCAATATCCGTGATATTTGCCTGCGACATTACAAAATTTTTCATGATGGTCTTCGTAATAACCATAAATAAAGCTGCTGGTACGCCTTTGCCAGATACGTCAGCGATTACGACTGCCAAATGCGAGTCGTCCACCATATAGAAATCATAAAAATCGCCGCCAACTTCTTTCGCAGGATACATCGTTGCATAGATATCGAATTCTTTACGTTCTGGAAAAGCAGGAAAAATACTCGGTAGCATACTTATCTGGATATTTGTAGCCACATTTAATTCCGTAGCAATGCGTTCTTTATCTGCTGTTACCTCTTGCAGATTATCCATATATTCGTGTAATTCCTTCGTCATCGTATTAAACGACGATGCCAATGTTTCAATTTCATCCCCTGTTTTGATATCCAGCTGTATAGCAAGATTACAGCCGTTCATATCACGCACACCATCCGTCAGTGCTTTGATTGGCTGTGTGATCCTTGATGCCAGTTTCCAGCCTACAAACCCTACGAGCAGCAACAGGATCAATGCAGCCAGCCACATCAACCAAGATACACTAATAATCTGTCGTTGCATCGTAGAAACAGCTTTATATGTCAGACCGATAATATTCTCCCGGCTTTGTACAGCCGGAGCAATGACCTCAGCTTTACTAATAACAGTAGCAAAGCTCCAGCTGACATTAGAAAGCGGTGCATAAGCAAGATAACATTCCTGCCCATCCAAAGTTACCTGAGCAACGCCCTTTTTCCCCTCTGTCATTTCCTTGGCTGCTGCTGCCAAAGATGTATTGCCACTCCCACGTAAATCTACTGGATGATCAGAATCAGCTACCAGCTCGCCCTGTAGATGCGGCGAAATAATCACTTCACCTTTATTATTTAGGATGAAACCGAACCTCGTGTCACTGGTCTGCGTATCTATAACAATCTGGTTAACCTCGATAAGATAAGCTCCCGTGCCTACCACCCCCGCAAACGAACCATTGATGGTATACGGCGCAGCACATATGATGCACAAACCGCCACCATTAATATCATTCACCACATCTGTAAATACTAATTTCTGAGCCTGTGATGCCTTGATGTACCATGGTCGCCCAAATGCCTCATACGAAGCTGGAACTAGATCTGCGGGACTCGCAAATTTCCGGTCTGATATTTTATCAGCCATAATGACAAATCCATTTTTCGATGCAATATACGAAGAGGCTACTACATTACTAATAGAATTAAATTGCGTCAAAAAATCTTGTATATTGCCAGCAGCGCCGATCTCCCGTTCAAGCGCTTGATCATGTTTATCCTGTACAGATGCCGAATACATAAGCTGTGGCACAATTTGGCCGGCATTTTCACGGCGCGGTTCAGCAACACTGATCGGTATATACGCATCTGGATTCGAAGCAATCTTCGTCATCTCACGCGACAGGATAGTCACATTATCGCTAATGTTTTTTATCTTTAAATCTGTATAACGCGCCTTTTCCTGTGCCATAGCAACGAGCTGTTGTTTCGCCTGCTCTTCAAGAGTCTGACGACTGTCATCCGCTGCGCTATTGCCCAAATCTGTACCAGTTTCTACGATACTTTGTTGTACTCCCCACATACCGTATAGTGAAATACCGCTCAAAATCACAATAGATACTGCACTGCACAGTAATACCAACAGTATAACTCTCTGCCCAATTCTCAATTTCATGTCGTCAACACCTTATCCCCTGATTGAATAACTTAATATAATCCAGCACCTTATGGAATCGTTCGGTCAATACAAAGTCATCCAAATGAAGTGGTACATTCTGAGGATCATGCAGAATCATGATTTCCCGTGCACTGCACAGCGGCTGAAAGCCTGTAAAAAAATAACCCAGTTTTATAATTTCCTGATAAGCGATTGGTGCGCTGTTATCACTTACATTTAAAAAAACATTGAATGTCTGATATGGTGCTGTATGAGCTGCACGGATCTCTAAAATTCGTGAAACAAGATCCGCTCCAGCATGATCGACATGAATGGCACAATTTTGCTGTAATGAATCATTTACAAAAAACAGCTGACTTTCCCCGTAAAGTTCCGGCTGACCGCTACCAAACGAAAATTTCGCACCCAAATCGCCATACAACTTGGCGGCGAAATCAAGATGTATTTGCGGCAAGAACAGAACGCCCGCATCCTTCTTTTCTTTCATCTGGATCATCACACCTTGCGGATGCTTCAAATTTTCATCCTTCGGATAGGAATGCTGAATGTTCTTCATTAGGAATACGGAAAAAATAAAGCCGCAGGGAATAAGCCCCAGCCTCTCCATCGGAACTTCTGTGATCTTATGAAACACTACTGGCAAACAGCATGCCGCCGACACCTTCATCAAATCCACGATCTCCATAACATACTGGAAAAACGGCCAAGACATATGATACCCCCGGTATTCCTGCTTAAAGATCGCCGAAGCGATTTCACACATATCCTCACGCGGTAAGAACCGTTTAATAGCCATCATCCCTGCGATTTCGCCATTATCCAGTTCAGCCGTCAAGAACCTTATATGACCGCTCTCATTCTCCTCAATAAACGTTTCTGCCTGATAAAAGCTGCGTTTAAAGTAGGTATCCGCATACTCAGAGTGAACGCAGCGGATAAATTCCGGCGCATCCTTATTTTCAAATGGCCGGAACCTCACCCGGATGCTTTTTCCTTTTTCAGGGTTTTGAAGCATATGATAATGCATAATATGTCCTCCCAGGGGATTCAGGTTTTAGTTGTGCGACAAACAGCCAAGCCTGAACCCATCCATTATTAAATCAGAGTATCACTGTAAGATTATTTACCCCAAATGTACTTTTATAGTTCACGCTTTCAGCCGCCTTGATAATCATTTCTATTCCCAAGGAATCACCTTCATCAATAAGACCTCGCGCTTTATGTTTTTCATAATAGCCAATAGGATTAAAGCACGGTCCACTATTGCGGATACGCAGGATCACCATAATGCCATTCTTTTTTTCGCTGTCAGGAACGACTAAAATACGTACATCCATCGTTTGTTCTGGCATATTCAAAAGACAATGATCCCGGATACTGACCATCATCTCTTCTAAAGATAAACGAACCAACATCGTCTGCTTCACGCCTAAATTATTCTGCTCGCAAAAAACAGCAATTTTTCCCACGCTTTCCACAATAGATTTAGTTTCTGGCTTAACAACAAAAGAAATATAAGAACCGTTCATTTCTGCCTTAAGGTCAAGCAGTAATATACTGGATCGCCTTTCTTGTTTACGACAAGAAAATAGTACTATAAAAAGGGTACATAGCGTTAAACACTCTGCAATTGCAAAAGAAATCCAAACGCCAAACAGCCCTACTAGTGGCGCTAAAAGATATGCTGATAAAATTATGAACACGAAAGACCGGCATACTGTCATCAAATTAGCAATCCAAGTAAAACCTGCGGATTGATAATAAGCAATAAAAATATAGCATAATACCGAAGGTATGAGGCTGATTGCAAATAGTTCTACGGCATGAGATGTAGCTGACAAAGTAAGTTCATCATACACACCAAATACCTGGCACAACGGTTCTGAAAAAATAATTATTATAGTAGTAAGCACGGCCATCAATATGAGTCCTAAACGAAATGCCTGCTTCTCGATCCGCCTCACGCTGACATTATCACGTTCACTGGTAAATACACTAACAAAAGGTACTGTAGCCTGTGCTAAACCCGAAAGGACTGTAATTGATAAAATTCCCACTGTCGAAACTATACTGAACGCAGTTAATCCAATGCTACCAGCTGTCAACAAAACAATCCGATTTAGCAATAAAGACCGTAAAAATGTTGCTATGTTATTCATTGCCGCCGGAGTGCCAAGACGCATTAATTCCAAAATATCTTTTCCGCGTCCCCGCAATCCTACAAGCTGAAAAGCACCTTGCCCTCGGACAAGACATGCTGTACCTCCTACAGCAACAATCATAGATGATATCACGGTCCCCCATGCCACACCAGAAATCCCCATCCTAAATTGAATTAAAAATAATAAATCTAGTATGACATTCAATACTGCCATGCCTAAAAACAATCGAGTCAACAGGCGTAAGCGTCCCATTAACTTAAGAAAATTATATGGCAAATAAAACATTGCCGTTCCTATACCGCCTAAAATATAAATTTCACTATAAGCACTAGCCATTGGATATAATTCATCCGTCGCACCTAAAAGATATAATAAGGGACGCATAATACTTAACCCTAACACTGAGGTAATCAGTGAAAACCCGACTACCAATATAACAGATAAGGTCAACGCTGTATTAGCCGAATCCTGATCATCCTGTCCAATCGCATATGATGCAAGTGTTGAACCACCTACACCAATAAGCGCACCAATAGTGGCGAATACAAAATAAACTGGCGTAACTATGCTCATAGCCGCAAGTCCCATTGCTCCTAATACATTACCTGTAATAAGACAGTTTGCCATAGTACTGACCATTACGCCAAACATTGAAATCACAGATGAAGTAACATGCTGCGTAAAAACTTTTTTTATAAAGTTATCACTGTCAGCAAGTAACACTATTTGCTTTGCTGCTTGCTGCATATTATCTGCCACCTCCACAAAGTCTTAAATCACCCCTATTTCGTAAATAAATTTCATTTATCGCTTGCTAGACTATTGCAATATTAAAATTAATTTACCACTACTACTAATTTAACATATTTTAGAACGACCAAAAGTAAAGATTCCTTTACTTTTCGACAATTATTGCTATTACGTTCATTATTGTGACCAAAAGAGCACTTTCATGCTTGTACATTTTTAGATTGCAGGCAATTAGCCTGCATGATTAGTTTGCCTACCACAAATCACTTTGCCCATTATTTTCAATAAACGTTCCAATTCACTAGGACTTGGTAATGGTTCAAATTTCCCTGTTTCAGCATCTCGGAATCCCTTGAAAACTAATTGCGGCTCTTTCTTTTTCATTGCTATCACCTCACGGCAATATATGTAAGACTTGATTGTCCTAATTACGGTTATTTATTATGCCATAGCTTAATAAACTTGAATGAGTAGGACTTAAATTAGGAAGTATGGATGTGAAAACGATGCATGTAATCTACGCTCGTGTATCAACGGAAGAACAAGCCAAAACTGGCTACGGGATTAATAGCCAGCTTGAAGCATGTCGATCAAAATTTTCTGAAATGGGACTCTTCGTTGGCAAAGAATATATTGATGATGGTTATTCTGGTGAGTTTATAGATCGCCCTGAAATGGATAAATTACGAAATGATTTATATTCTGGACTGGTCGGTAAAAACGATTATATCTGCGTCTATGACCCTGATCGCCTTGCGCGCAACCTTACACATATATTGTTAATAGCTGATGATATTGAACGGGCTGGAGCGAAATTGACCTTTGTGACAGGTGATTACGATGTATCTCCAGAGGGTAAACTTTTTTTCAGCATTCGTGGAGCAATAGCCGCATTTGAAAAAGCCAAAATTAGAGAAAGAACTACACGAGGAAAGCGTACTAAAGCCATGGAGGGTAAAATTGTTCAAAATAGCCAACCCTACGGCTTTGATTGGGACATTGAAAAAAGTCTATACACGATCAATGAGCCGGAAGGGGAAGTTGTTGCATTAATCTATTCATTATGCGTAAATAACAAATTAGGAATTTACAGGATAACAGATGAATTAAGAAAACGAAACCTTTTAAATAAGGAGAATAAGCCGTTCTCAGCAAGTCATATTAATGACATTCTAAAAAAACCAATGTATTGCGGAGAATATCATCAATTTTATTTATCCTGCAAGCAAATTGGACAAAGAAAAGTTAAAACGACTAAAGCACCTTTGGAAAAACATGTACTGATTGATATCCCCCCTATTGTTTCAAGAGAAATATGGGAGCAGGCCCAGCAGCAATTAGCAGTCAATCAATCTATTTCTAAACGCAATACCCAGCATAACTACCTATTGCAAGGCATACTCTATTGCCCTCTTTGTAACCGAAAGCTAACAGCGACTGTATGCCATGGCAAAAGGAAAAACAGTGACGATGTTTTGTATTTTTATTATTTTTGTATCAGTGAAAGTAACGCCAATTACAAAAGGCAACGTTGTGGTAATCGCCGTATACAAGCTGATTATTTAGATTCACAAGTTTGGGATACTCTAAAGTTAATTGCATCAGGACAAACTGACATTAGTAACTATATTAAAAACGATAATTCTAAGGACTATTCCAATGAAATCTTACAAATGAATACACAAAAAGAAGCTCTACTACAAAGAAAAATCGGCATTGTGCAATGGTTTAAGGATGGCATGATTGATAACCCCACCGCTACTAAACAAATTAATGATCTTAATAAAGAAATAGCCAATATTGACCTATCCCTCAGTCACTTATCGATAATTCACAATAAAAATAAACCTGCCGAAATACCAATCAATGATATTTTGCAGGCTACCACGTTTGAACAAAAGAGAAGCATTATGCTGCAATTTAGTTATAAGATTTTTGTTGTTAAAACCGAGGATCAGTTTGAATTTTGGTTCGAAAGATGATCTATATTTTTTTGCACGTGTTGCAGATTGTTCTTACAAACTGACTACCTTATGGGTAGTTGGCACTTTTTTAATTACTTTACCATCATAAGCAAGCATGCCATCTGCTAACACGCTAACAGATAATATTACACCAACTACAGCGCCCAATAACTTCGTGCGCAATGTAAACATACCATTCCCTCCTCTATAGCCTCTTGCATTTTACGCATATGACAACAAAATTATACCGAATAACTCGCATGATTAGCTAGCGTTGACAATATACTATAATAACTTTATAGAGGAGGAACTTCATGTGTTTGTATCTACTAAGCTTACCATCACCTTTATCGTATGGTTGTTGCTCTTTCTACCAACTCAGATTGGTATGAGTGCACCACTAACCATTCATGCAGAATCGGCTATTTTAATGGATGCTAAAACCGGGCAAATTTTATATGAGAAAAAAAGTCATATTCATAGCGCTCCAGCTAGTACTACAAAAGTACTAACAGCCATTATTGCGCTTGAAAGTGGTCATCTTGATGATGAGGTGACTGTTAGCTTGCGAGCAGCCAGCACAGCTGGTTCATCTATGCATTTAGCGGCTGGGCAAAAAATCTTGCTAAGGGAATTAGTCACTGGGCTATTACTACGCTCAGGCAACGATGCAGCAGTAGCGATTGCTGAACATTTAGCTGGATCCGTTGAAAACTTTGTCATCCTTATGAATGATAAAGCCGATACCTTGGGTGCCCTCGATAGTCATTTTGCCAATCCTCACGGTTTGACAGCAGTTGGGCATTATTCTACCGCTTTTGATTTAGCGTGGATCACCAGATACGCATTAACCAATCCCACTTTTGCAGCAATTGTTGATACACGTGAAACAGATATTGATTGGCTAGATCGACGAGGAAAAGAACATGACCAACATCTTCGAAATACAAATAAATTGTTATGGTTACTCGAAGAAGTAGATGGAGTTAAGACCGGTACGACTGGCCAAGCTGGACCATGTCTTATATCCAGTGCGACTAGAGGCAATCAACAGCTAATTGCAGTAGTACTACATGATCACTCTCGCTGGAATGATTCGCTTGCGCTATTAAAGTATGGTTTTGTCACTTACGAATTATATGAGTATGCCAATAAAAACGATATTATCTCCGCTATTCCTGTAGAAAAGGGACTGAGCCCTGTAGTGGATGCCATCGCCAGTAGTCAAGCCAACTTACTTGTAAACACGAATGATTATAAAGACATTACCGTCACAATTGACTTGCCAGAAATAATAAAAGCCCCTGTATATCAGGGGCAAAAGATTGGTGAAATCGTCTTTTTGGTACGTCAACAAGCGGTAAAAACAGTAGATATCATTGCCGGACAAACAATCGATGAACACACGTATACCAGAACATTCTTATATTACTTATTACATACGTTCCGTCTTCTCGCTAACTGGGGAGTCTTATAAAGGTTTGCGGTAAAAGAATGGTAAATAACTAGTAAAGCCAATCTCACGGAAATTTAATATGGCTTCTGTACCGCCAACAAACATCACGCCGCCTGGTTTCAGTGAGTTTAAGAATCGGCGATATAATCCATCTTTCGCTTCTTCTGTAAAATAGATCACCACATTACGGCACAAAATCAGATCAAATCCAGTATCAAACTTATCAAGCAGTAAGTTATGCTGCTTAAATTCGATGCGAGATTTAATATCTTCATCGATAACATACGTCGAATTTACTTGTTTAAAGTACTTAGACGCCCGGTTAGTGGAAATATTCTTAAACTCAGTGCTGGTATATACACCGCTTTTGGCCTTCGCTAACATTTCCACATCCAGATCTGTTGCCAAAATGCGATGCCTTACATTCGGTGTTAAATCTTTTAGAATCATTGCCAATGAATAAGGCTCAGCCCCTACAGAGCAGCCCGCACTCCATATATTCAGTTTAGGATTTTTAGCTAACAACTCAGGCAAAACCTTAGTTTCAAGTTCTGAAAACTTTTCTGGTGTACGAAAAAATTCCGTAACATTAATCGTCATATAATCAATGAATTCTTTATATAATCGACTGTCTTTATCTAATAGGTTAAAAAATTCTACATATGTACGCGCCCCATAACGACTCATCAAATTATTAATCCGCCGTTGCATCTGGGCTGGTTTATAATCATTCAAATCAATACTGGCTTTTTTTTTAAATTTTTGCTTAAACAATTCCCAATCTTGTTCATCAGACATGGTAATTCCTCCAATCATTTTTGAATATATTCGACATTTTATGTGAATCTCCTACTACACTCAAAAAATACGATCGGCATCCGATGATCCTATGTAAAATCTAGGCACTCGTTTTCCTACCATGCATATAATTTCATAGTTGATTGTCCCCATATAAGCAGCAACTTTTTCTACTGGCAAATCCTTGCCGCCAAATAATAACACTTCATCGCCCAGCACGACCCCTGGAATATCCGTCACATCAATCATACACTGATCCATACATACTCTGCCAACTAATGGTGCTTGCTGACCACGTACCAATACTGTCGCTTTATTGGCCAATAAACGTGACCAACCGTCAGCATAGCCTATTGGTAATGTTGCAATAAGACTCGGCTTGTTGGTAAAATAAGTTCTTCCATAACTAATCGATACTTGTGGTGAAACCTCTTTTACAAATCCTACTTGCGTCTTAAATTTCATTGCTGGTATCAGTTCTATCTGTTGATCCACTTCATCAGAAGGCCATAACCCATATATAATGATGCCCGCCCGTACCATATCCAAATGCATATCCGGTAAATCCAATATGGCTGCACTATTTGCAATATGCCGAATCGGAATCTTGATATCCTTGCCTTCGATATACTTCATAGCATCCATAAAGCGGCTATATTGCTCATACGTAAAACTTTTATCCTGGCTGTCTGAACTTGCAAAATGAGAAAATACACCTTCTATTTCAATACCCGGCAGACGATTGACAGCTACTGCAAATGCACCTGCATCTTCAGGGCGAATGCCGATTCTGCCCATGCCTGTATCAATTTTTATATGTACTTTAATGCTCTTGCCAAGTGTAGTAGCAGCAGCCGATAACGCCTGGGCTGAATCAATAGAAAAGATGGTTTGTGTAATATCATTTTCTGCCACGAGTACGGCCTGACATGCTGGCGTATGCCCTAATACTAATATTGGCACCCGGAATCCAGCTTTTCTTAGTTCTACTGCTTCATTGACAATTGCGACTGCCAGTCTGTCAGCACCTGCCTGTATTGCAGTTTTAGCGACTGCGATAGCCCCATGCCCATAGGCATCAGCTTTCACAACCGCACAAACTTTAGCATCCTTTGCTGTTTTTCTTCTGATTTGCCTTATATTATGTGCAATTGCCCCTAAATCAATTTCTGCCCATGCCGATCGTTCAAACATACAAAGTCCCTCCATTTACCTCCGAAAAAATAGCCCTATAAGAGGACCTTTTTAGCAGTTCCTCTTGTATGGCTATTTTTTACATGACTAACGACCAAGCGCTACTTTCTCTTGCGCTTGCGTTTTTTGATATTTCACAATTAAAGTATCCAGTTTTTTGCTCAACTCACTGACTTCGTGATCAATCATATTACAAGATTTGGCTATGGCCAATTGATGAAGCTGAGCCCGCATACGTTCAATCTGTTCTTCTTGTTCTAGCAATTTAGCCATCGCTATATACCCCTTATTTTTTTCATTCGCACTTGCTCTTTGAGCCATGTATACCATTCAGACAACCCTGCCTCCGTTTGGCATGAGGCCTGCACTAATACGGTATCTGGATTAATATTCGTAATATCTGTTATCGCAGACTGCATATCAAAATTAGTATAGGGTAATAAATCCACTTTATTTAGAATAATGACACTAGCTAGTTTAAAAATAGTAGGATATTTTAAAGGCTTATCTTCGCCTTCGGTAATACTAAGTACCGTTACTTTCACATCTTCACCAATATTAAACTCCGCAGGACATACCAGGTTCCCCACATTTTCAATTACGATCAAATCAAGATGGTCAAGATCGAGACCATTCAGTACACTACTTACCATGTTAGCATCAAGATGACAGCCACCACTGGTATTGATTTGCACAACGGGTACACCATGCCGTTCAATCCGCTCTGCATCTTTCGCCGTAAATAAATCGCCTTCAATTACAGCCATTGAGAGTTCAGCCTTTAACCCTACAATCGTTTTTTCCAATAACGATGTTTTACCACAGCCAGGCGATCCTAGTAAATTGACAACAAAAATTCCCTTTTCGGAAAGCCGTTTATTTATTTCATTTGCAATTTGATCATTTTGATCTAAAATATTCGTCATCACTTTGATTTGCATTTACTCCACCTCCAGATAATCTACAGCTAGCTCTCTCCCCGATATCACCGAAACACTCGCTGAATTGCATTCAGGACATAAGAAGCAATACCTTTCAACCGTAAATTGTTGATTACAATGATTACACTGACCAATCAGAGGTATCGACTTGATCTCAATCGTAGCTCCTTCAGCAATCGATCCCATTGACAGTGCTGCAAATCCAAAGGTAAGAGATTCCGGTTGGACGCGTGTCATCTCTCCTATTAGTAGCTTAATGCCAGTCACTTTTGTTGCATTATGCTCCACTGCTGTTTTAAGTACAATATCCAGTATCCCCTGAGCAATGGCCATTTCATGCATCTTTTTTCCACTCCCATTGCCATTATTGTACGATTATAATAATACTTCGTCACTAGAACATAAATTCCTGTAATAAAGGCAATTTTACTAATCACCTATATTTTTCACTATCTTTGGAACTATTTACATAATAAATCACAGCATAACAAGAAGATTTTTCGTTGATACTATGATTAGAACAACATGAGGAGGTGATTATTATGGCCAGAAGTAACAAACCTGTCAACCCAGGTGCTGAAAACGCTCTTGATCGTATGAAATTAGAAGTAGCCAACGAACTAGGAATTTCCGATCAAGTACGTTCTCAAGGTTGGTCAACCATGACTTCCGCTGATTGTGGACGCGTCGGCGGTCACATGGTTCGCAAAATGATTGAGCAGTATGAATCTGGTATGAGTGGCACTAGTGCAACTAGTAGCTCTTCCGGCACACTAACAGCTCAATATGATGCCAACAAACAACCTTAATAAGAAAACCATGGGCGGCCATAGCCGCCCTTTATTTTTTTATATCATACTATCGTACTTCAAAATTCACACTAATTTCAGTATTTGGCTCAACAATCGCATTCTCCGGTATATTTTGCCTTACCGCGAGTCCCGTACCCGTTGGCACAATGGCTAATCCTAGCTTATTTAGTTTTTCTGCGGCCTCACGCATATTCATACCCAAAACATTCGGCACTACAACTTTCCCAAGTGGCGCTTGCACACTTGGTTTGGCTTGTTGCGTCGTAGACGGCTGAGGTACCTTAGGAATAAGATTTGTAGTAATGATTTGAGGAGGGATATTAAGATAACGCATAATTTGTGCCATAATCTCACTAGCCACAGGTGCAGCAATTTGGCCGCCATAATATATCCCTTGCGGGTCATCAAGAACAACTAAAATAACGACCTGAGCATCCTCTACCGGTCCAAACCCCACAAAAGAAGCAACATAACGTCCCGCAGAGTAACCGCTACCATCCTCTTTCAATTTCTCGGCGGTACCCGTTTTACCACCAAAGTGATATCCCTTTACGGCAGCCTTATTACCGCCCCCTTCTGATACTTCTTTTTCCATCATATCGCCAAGTACCCGTGCCGTTTCAGGGCTAATAACTTGCCTGAGCGTCTGGGTAGAGGCTACACTATCAATCGAACCATCCGCATTGCGAATTTCCTTGACAATATGAGGTTTCAGCAATACCCCATCATTCGCAATAGCCCCTACAGCTGCCACCAATTGCAATGGGGTAACAGCAATACTTTGTCCAATTGACATCGTAGCTGTATCAGAGTCACTCATATCTTTAGGATCAAACATGAGTCCTGCCTCCTCACCAGGTAACTCAATACCAGTTACCGTCCCAAAGCCAAAAGATCGAGCATACTCTGTCAGTTTATTAGCTCCTACTCGCATGCCAACTTGTACGAACCCGGTATTAATTGAATATTTTAGAATATCTAGAAACGAAACATTTCCATAGCTTTCACCATTCCAGTTTTGAATCCGACGACCAGAGACTTCTACATACCCGTGATCAAAAATTTTCTCTTCTGGATATACTTTGCCTTCTTGCAGTGCGGCCGCTGCTACAATCGTTTTAAAAGTGGAGCCTGGCTCATAATTATAAGCAACTGCTCTATTTTTCCAATCATTGCCACTATATTTATAAAATTGATTTGGATTATAGGTTGGTCGATTGGCCATTGCCAAAATTTCGCCAGTATGAGGGTTCATCACAATAATAGTAGCAGCGCGAGCGCCAGTGTTTGCTACCGCCTTATCCAAATTTTGTTCTACAATAAACTGAATGTTCGTATCTAATGTTGTGTAGATATGTTTTCCTTGTTTTGGGGGCGCAAAGGTAAAAATGGATTTAAAAATTGGTATCCCATGACTATCAGTATCAATATTTTGTTCAAATAACGTACCTTTAATCTTTTTATCGAGAGTCATTTCCAAACCATCCAGACCAATATCATCGGTACCAACAAAACCTAAGACCTGCGCTGCTAATGTATCATTGGGATAATAACGTTTACTTTCCTCTAGGAAAGCAAGCCCTTTCATATCATACTCCTTTATCACCGCCTGTATATTTTGAGCCACATTCGGCTCGATCATACGTTTAATCCAGATAAACTGCCCACCGACCATCAACTTTTCTTTTATATCTTCTGGCTTCATTTCTAATAAGCTTGCCAATGCCCCAGCGATTTGATCTGGTTCTTTAATCTCAGATGGATTTGCATACAATGATTTCGTCATACCACTGACGGCGAGTTCTCGCCCATTTCTATCAAAAATAGTTCCCCTCGGTGAGTGTAGCGTCTTGTTTTCTCTTAATTGAATCTCAGTTTTATCTGTCATACGTTTACCATCAACAAACTGTACCCACGCAATACGTACACCTAATACAATAATCAATAATAATAATATGCTAAGAAATAAAGCAATACGTCTCTCTATTTTCATCGCTACTTTTTTCGCCATTTATTATCAACCCTTCCCGAACTTTACAATATATAGATATCACTACATCTTCTTCATAGCCATGCTAAACTAACAATACATCTGGCATTTTTTGAATGCTTTATATATACTCTAAAAAGCTATTATTCGTTCCGCTTCTGTTATTTCCCTGCCAAGAGGATAAAATCTCCATAATTTGCATAAGAAAAGACTTGGCTTCGACCAAGTGCTCAGACGAAGGTCGAAGCCTTAGTCGTTCTTACTTGGAATCGAGAAAGATTATACTTTCTGATTCCGCAAAAAGAAATAGAGCCTATATGCTCTATTTCTTACTCATTTCTTTTATCTTCAAGTATTTTTGCTAATACTTTTTTAAACCGACCTTGCTCTTTCTTTTTGAGTTCTTCCTTAGTCTGGCGATAATCCGATCTTTGTATCGAGTTTACTGGATATACACTCATTACCTTGGTTATCATTTGCATCGCCCTCCTTGGCTCTTTATATATATATCGTAATATATGATGTTAAAATTAATATATTACAATAATTAAAATAAAGAAAACTTGACTTCGGTCAATCCTCAGCGCAGACCAAAGTCTTAGTTGCCCTTACTTGGAATCGAGAAAGTGATATTCTTTCTGATTCCGTAAAAAGGTAACCCAATTCGGACACTCTTTGCATTCGAGGCAATGCTATTGTATACAAAACCGTGCCTGACTTCCATCTTGACACGCCTCAATTTCAAGCCGTGCATCGATACTACTTTTAAGCTCTGGTACATGAGATATAATTCCCACCAATCTTCCTGAATGTTGCAAATCGATAAGACAGCCAATGGCGGTATCTAGCGATTCTGGATCAAGAGTACCAAACCCCTCATCAACAAACATTGTCTCTAAGCTAATGCCTCCTGCATACGACTGAACCACTTCAGCAAGGCCTAGAGCAAGGGCAAGAGATGCCTTGAAGCTTTCCCCACCAGATAACGTCTTCACATGCCTAGATTGACCCGTATAATAATCAAACACTTCAATCTCGAGTCCAGTTTGCCCGCCACCTTTGCCTTTTTGCGTGATCCGACTCATCTGATATCGTCCACCTGTCATTTTTTTGAGGCGAGCATTGGCAGCATCAATGATATCATTAAAAAAAGCAGCTAATACATAACGTTCAAAACTGACTTTTTGTTCATTATCACCCCGTGCAATTCTTGCCAAATGTCCTATTACTTGGTGTTCTTCTTCTTTGCATCCTAATTTTTCTACAATGCTAGCAATATTTTGTAGCATCGTTTGGTTATGAGTTTTTCTTGCTACAATCACAGTACGCTGATCAATCAGCTGAGTCTTTGTCATCTGGAGCTTAAGGTGTTCAGACTCAAGCGCTATGACATCTACTGGAACAAGTCCCTCAACCGCTTGCTGACATTTCGCATAATGGTCCATCGCCGATCGAAGTTCTTCTTGATATATATTAATTTCTTTTTCCAGACTAGTGATTTTACTTTCCGTCAACTTGGCTGTATCATAGTCTGTTTCCCCTTCAAAACCGGCATCAGCCAATGCCTCCCTAAAACGTTCCTCTGCAATTTGTAGTTCCGCTTGTCCTTCTTGTAACGCTTTGGCAATCGTTTTTTCCTCTGCCACTATGCTAGCATAATGGAGTTGACTCTCTCGGCATTGCTCTTGCGCTACCGCTAGTGCTTGCTTTAGAGCACCAAACTCTTTTTCTACGTTCACTAGTTTTTCTGCTAGTTTTCCTAACGAACGTATCTCTTGTGGCAGTTCTGTTTCTAGGACTTTCATTGCATCCCTACTACTTTGTGCTTTGGCAAAAAGTGTTGTGTACTCTTCTTCGATATTCGCAAGCTCTAAGCTAAGCTTACTACTCATTTCTACTTTCTCACCTAATGTAACCGTTAATTGCTCTTCATCTTTATTTTGTTCTGTGAGTTTCTTTATTTCTTCCATTAACAGTTCTTGCTGTTGCTGGTACTTTGCTAACGTGCTAAGCATATAGGCTGCTAATTTTTCAGTACTCAGCGCAGATAATTCTTCTTCAACCATTACACCTAGTTCTTGAGCCAACCTTGCTACTATCTGGTTTTGAGCATACTCATCGGCTCTTACGCGTTCATAATTGTCTTTCACGTCATCGTATAGTTTTCGCGCTTCCTTCTCGCTTTTTATCAACTTTTTTAGTTGAGATTCCGATGGAATATTCCCCTGCAATGTAGCGAGCTTGGGATGATGAGGCGAACCACAAACCGGACAAGCATCACCCGCCTGTAGATTGACTGCCAACAAACTTGCTTGTCCGGCAAGAAATAAGTGTTGCGCCTCTTCGTAATCCGCCCTAGCCTTTTCATATGTTAACTCTTCTTCTACTTGTCGCTGTTTTAGCCCACAAATAGCTTGTTGCAACGTCACTTGTCGCGTTCTTTGCTCTTGCCATATTTTCATTTTCTCATATATTGTATTTACTTTTTCCAATTGCACCGCTTTACGTGCATATTCTATCTTTGTAACTCTTACTGCATCAAGAGTACTTTGGCACTCTTTGATTTCTTCCTTCATCTGTTCTAGCTGTATTTTATGGTGATCGCGTTTGCGCTTAACAATGATCAATTGATTTTCCAATTCACTATTTGTAATCTGCCGCTCATCCCAGTCAGCCACTTTCCCAGCTAGCCCTTTTAATCTTGCCTGCTCTGTTAAGAGTTCATTCCGCTTGCTCTCTTTTTCTACTTCTAGTTGGTAGTTGGTTTGCTTTCTATCTACATCAACCTTAGCATCGTTTTCCTGTTGCTCGGCCTTAGCCAACTCTATTTTTCGTTTTTTCACATTTGTATCGCGACTACAGCGATATTCTTCGACTCCTTGGAGCCCTAACGCTTTACGTCCCTGCTGAAGTCGGTTCTTTCTTTCATCAATTTGCGTCTGACCTGCTTGTAACGCGATTTGTTTCTGCTGCGCCTCATCTCGTGCACGGATTGTTAGATTATCAGCTTTGCCTTTAAAAATGTCATGCTGTTTAGCAGCTACTGCTTTTTCCTGTTCATCGATCTGCATCTGCAAATCATTTACTAGATTTTCATCGATTTCAATTGCCTTTTTCGCTTCTTCAACCACAAGGGGTACATTATAATTTTCTACTGCCAATATCGCTTCTAGTGGTAAATCACTGCCGTCCAAACTACGAATGCACTCATTACGTTGATTTTCTAAAATGCTGATTTCTTGCGATAATGCTTTTGCCTTATAGTCAAATGAATCTTGTATGCGACGGAGCCCCTCTGTACCAAAAATTTTTTGCAAGATATCTTGCCTAGCTTTACTATCTGCATTTAATAGTTCCCGAAACTCACCTTGTGGAATCATGATAATTTGCTTAAATTGATCATAACTAAGACCCATAAGCTCTACTATTTTTTCATTTACTTCTTTGACGCCAGTAGTTAGCTTACTTTCCCCGTCCAGATTTTTAAATTCCGCCTCCGCATTCTGATCGGTATAGCCCTCTCCCCGAGTGCGTTTTTTACGTTGTTTGGGAATACGTTTTACCCAATAACGCTCTCCTTTTAATTCAAACTCTAGCTCTACGGCGGTGAGCAAATCAGCCTTCGCAAAATGGCTACGCAGATTTTCTCCATCGCGATCTCGCCCACTGGCTCTCCCATATAAAGAATAAGCGATGGCATCTAAAATGGTCGTTTTCCCCGCCCCTGTATCGCCAGTAATCACAAATAAATTTCGTCCTTGAAGCTGCGTAAAGTCAATCACCTGTTGAGTCGCGTATGGGCCAAAAGCCGTGATGGTAAGTTGTAGAGGTCTCATATTACGCCTTCCTATCTTCCGCTTCTAAAGCGTCAATTGTTTTTGCTACCAAACTAGCCTTTTCTACCGTAAACTCTTGCCCCGTTATATCTTTATAAAAGTCTTCAAATAATGTTAGCTTTGATTTTTGTTTATAGCCTTGTCCTGCTGAAGTTTTACTATCACCCACCTGCCGTTCTTTGACTTCCACATCGAGTGATAATACATTCGGATAAACAGCCCGTAGCTTTGCCATAGGCTCAATCAGCTCACCCTCATCCGTAAGAGTAACATGTAAATAATCTTCTGTATTGGTATTCATATACACCCTTGGATCTAGTAAATCTTTCAAGTTACCCTTGATTTGTCGCATATCTCTTAGTGGCCGCAGCGTTTTGCACTCTACTGCCAGTTCTCCATCTTTACCGATGTGGGCTAGGGTAACTGATTTTTGCTGTTTTGCTTCCGAAAAAGAATATTTTAGTAGCGAGCCTGCGTAACGCACCCGCATACTACCCGCTTGTTGTGGGCCATGCAGATGTCCAAGAGCAGTATAGGTAAAATCTTTAAAATGCTTTATATCTACATAATCAGTACCTCCAACTGCTAACGTAACAGACAGAGGTCGTTCTGATTCGCTCAGTTCTAGTTCTTTCATCCCTCTAATAAAACCATGTGTCACAATAATATTTCGTT
>Ga0209639_1000342_pt1 | contig 70532 bp, 42 predicted proteins | sample EPASupsiteHSE605_FD_187268 | JGI IMG/M metagenome (GOLD analysis project Ga0209639, IMG submission 187268) | Bioremediated contaminated groundwater from EPA Superfund site, New Mexico - Sample HSE6-05 (SPAdes) (version 2) | ecosystem: Environmental > Aquatic > Deep subsurface > Groundwater >... | reverse complement strand
AAGAATCACCATCATGATTACGTCTCTAGTCCATATGTCTTCTGATCATAGTAAAAGAAGATATTGTATTTTGTATTGTGGTTGAATGATAATGAGATTATTTGCAATGTTGGTTTGGGATGTGAAAATGAAAGTATAGGTCAAGGAAGGTCTTACGTTGATAAAAATATCAATATTTCTAATTGTTTCTTCTCAAGATATTCATCATACTCGGGATATGGTGGCGTAATATGTGTTACTGATAGTTCTTACTCAATGAATATCGATTACTCAATCTTCTATAACTGTGTTTGTTCTAACTCTGGTGGAGCAATATACTTCTCTTCTTTTAATTCATATCTCAGAATGATATGTGCTAATAGCTGCTCTGCTTCTTCTTGGTATCATTTTGCTTATCTTCGAGCTTCTCAGGTGAATCAAGTGGAGTATCTATCAGTATCAAATTGCTCTCATACTACATCTGGATATTATCCTATTCTCTTATCCACAGGTAATCATAGAGTTGACAACACAAACAGTTCAATGAACAATGCTAATCAGGTTTCTGGTATTGTTATCTATTCTCCATCCTCATTCACAAGCTCACACTGCACTTTCTCAAACAACAAGGTATCTGAGTGGATTTGCAAATACTTCATTTCTACCTCAGGAACAATATCAATGTCATATGCTAACATTGTTCATAACAACAGTCCGTTTCAATATGGAGTTGTATATGTCGAAGGAGCAGGATCAAGAAAGATGATGTATTGCATATTCAAGAATAATCAAATCAGACTATTCTGTGTATGGTCAGGTTCTCTTGAAGTGTCTCATTCGTACATAGATCACTCTGCATTATCATTCTCTACTTCAACTGCAGTATCAACATCAAATAATAATTCATTAACTAATACAATCACTTATCAATTGCAATTCTTCAATGCTCTTCATTGTAATGCAGATATACCTCTCATTCAGAGATCATTAGAAGAAACTCTAAGAGAAACTCTAAGAGAAACTCTAAGAGAAACTCTAAGAGAAACTCTGAAAGAAACACAAAGGGAAACAGTAGGAAGAACATATGATTCAGAATGTGAAATGAGGATGTTATCAAGTGATTTGGTGAAAAGAAAGAGTGATATGTATATGTATCCAATCTTCATTTCATTTGTGATTGTGTAAAAGAAGTATTAATAATATATTATAATAGTATATGAAGAAAGAGATCAGAGATCAGACAGAAGAGAGAAGGAAGAAGATAGAATATATTGTATTTTGTATTGTGGTTGAATGATAATGAGATTATTTGCAATGTTGGTTTGGGATGTGAAAATGAAAGTATAGATCAAGGAAGGTCTTACGTTGATAAAAATATCAATATTTCTAATTGTTTCTTCTCAAGATCTTCATCATACTCGGGAGATGGTGGTGTAATATATGTTTCTGCTAGTTCTTACTCAATGAATGTCAATTACTCAATGTTCTATAACTGTGTTTGTTCTTAATATGGTGGAGCAATATACTTCTCTTCTTCTAATTCTTATCTCAGAATTATATGTGCTAATAGTTGCTCTGCCTCTTCATGGAGATACTTTGTTTATCTTAGTGCTTCTCAGTGGAATCAATAAATCGATACAAAAAACCAAAGGCACCATACTCAATATTAACATTGCTTTCAAACCCTATTAATTGGTAAACTCTTCTAAAATTCATTTTGATGTGTTTACCAGAGACTGTAGGAATCCCATCACATTATCAATATTTTATCTATTTCAATACTAATCGATCATAATTCAAAAATTCATCATTATGAACCATAACCACTTGAGCTGGTGTCATTTAGGATCCCCCAATTCAAATTTGTTATAAATATTATTTATAATAACATTGAAATGAAGTAAGACCAAAAAATGGTTTTTGTGAATGATTTCAACATTTCTCACAAATATTACAATGTCCGTTATATTGAAATAAATTATAGTTGTTCAGTTCATTTTTCATGAATACTGCACGAATCTGTGTTATATACTATTCATATGAAGGAAATACAAAAGCTATAGCAGAAAGTATTTCTGAGGCAACTGGTGCAAAACTCATTTCATTGAAATCAGTTAATGAAATGGAGTCAACAGGATTTATGAGGTACATATATGGAGGATACAAAGCCAGGATTGATGATACCCCAGAATTAGTCCCCTATGATTTCAATGCTGATGATTATGATTTAATTTTCATTGGAACTCCTGTATGGTGGTATACATTATCACCCACAATCAATTCATTCATGAATAAGACCAAATTTGAAAACAAAAATGTTGCCATCTTTTGTACAGATGGGGGCGGCATTGGAAGCACATTCACAAAGATGAAGGAGTTATTAGTTAATAATAATATTGTTGGCGAGAAAGAATTTGTCAAAGTTCTGAAGACACAGGGATCGACAGATGTTGCCAAACAATGGTCAACAGATATAGTAAACCAACTCAAATAGCTAAATCAAACCTTCCAGATATGAAAAATGAGTATATAAATCATCATTAAGATGGGGAAGTGTTACAATCTTGTATCGAGTTCCGGCAAGTTTCTCATCAACTATCCCTGATATGCTTTTATTAAGAAACTCCTGATCAGATTTAGTGATCAATACTAATGAAGGAATCATTTTTTCCTTCAGAATGGGACTAGCATGCTCAAAAAGATCATTGATGTGATTAAGGCAATAAACAATAGATGCATGATCAAAAACAAATACCGCTGCATCGCATTTGGCCAATGAATCAGCCTTTTCAGCTTCAAAGATTGAAATGCCTCCAAAATCATCAAAACAATATGTATTCCCTTTGAAATTAAACTTCCGGTGAATCATCCCAACTGTATCAACAGGTGGATTATCTTTCTCATAATCACCTGCCAAATATTCAACTATAGATGTCTTCCCACATTTTGGAAGCCCAAGAATAGTAAAGCGATACACTTTGTTTCCTGGGGTGCCTGAAGACACTGAACTAGAGGAGCAACAGCCCATTTTGATAAGGAAATAATCGTGGTTCGTTTTATAATTAATAATGAATCTCGGCATTTATGAGTGGAGAAAGGCGTTCAAAGAAGGTGATCCTTTTATTGAAAGGATCGAATCCAACGATTTTTTAATGGACACATTTGTTTCGATTGATAATGAGCTTGAGATAGTTTCTAAGTACAAAATTACCGATCTTACTGATATCTCGATTTCGATTGATAAAATCATTGAATATATGCGCGATTTATGGAATAATTCTAATGAGACTCAGATCAATTATATTTCATTTGTGAGATTTTCAATTTTAATGGAAAAAAAGGTGCTTCTAATCTGTAGCGAAATTTTTAAGCTAATTGACCTATTTTCTGTTAAGAAGGGTACTATTAAACAGATATCAGCATTTTCTAAGGCATTTATACAAGGGATTTCTTCAATTTGCAATTCAACAACACCACAAGCTAGAATTTGGAAAGCAGATCCATATATTCCCAAACAGATTCAAGGATTTGATCTATTATTGTCCAAATTCTCGGAACTTGTTTTTCTTTTAAATGATCTTTCATCTTTGCTTGACTCTGATGAACAAGAATCAGTTCATTTGAATTCTCTTATTAATTCATTATCCGATTTGATACCGACAAAATTATTGAACAACCCTCAAAGACTTTGGGATGCTCAGTTTAGGCTTTATGAATCAAGATTGACCCAAGCCGAAGCATGTGCTGCATCAAAGCTTCATAGCCAACTAATCGTATCATCCAGCTCACCTGAAATTGTTTTACAGGTGTTTAAGTCGCATCAGTATCTTCTTTCGCGACCAGCTGCAATTCAAGAGCTGAATCATGAGTTTTCCGAAGTATCATCATATATATCTTCTCAGATTAGTAGAATAATGGATGAGATAAGAAGAATGTCAAACGAGAATCCCGTGACCAATTTAGTCTGGTTTCAACAGAAAAAAGTCACCCTCGACGGATATACAAAGTTTTGCAGTATTATTCCGGATTCTAGCGAAATAGTGAAAGAACTCCAAACAATTTCCAGTGAATTAAAGGGATTTGGTTCTGAGCAAATGAAAAGATGGGTTAAAGGTCTTCAGGCTAAATTGTCTACTTCATTACAGGTTCCTGCTGATGGTCAAATTATTGAATTTGGAACCGAAACTGGGGGATCATTTTTAGTTAAATTTAGCGATGATTTGTATCAATTTATTCAAGAGGTTCAAGTTTTGTCTTCAGCTAAAGTTTCTGTTCCCACAAAAGTTTTTGAATTGGCTGAAAAAGCAACTCCTTTGTTTCATCAAGCACTTGTCCTCCAAAGAGTATCAATGTTTTATAATGGAATGTCTGATAAGATTATTCATTGTCACAAACCGATGCTTTTGAAGCAAGCAGCTGAGTTTGAGAAAATTGTTAAAGCGTCCAAAAAGATTACATCAGCGACAGCACCTCAAACTTTAGCCAAGCTTCAGCAGTCTCTTTCAAACATTGTATCATCAAATTCATTATTATCACAGGAACATTTTCGTATTATTAAGTTAATTTCTGAATTGTTTTCCATAGATTTAATTGATAAAAAATCAAAATGGAAATCAACTATTCTTGAAATCCGACAAATTGTATCAAAAACAGTAGAGCAGGGTTTTACTGAGTCACAATTTTGGACAAAACATCTTGATATACAGCTTTATAAGGCATTACAATATCAATTTAAATCATCTTTAGTTTCATTGTCAGAAAAAACCAATCAAATCAATGTATCAATGGTTTTTAGTGAAAATAGAGTCCAATATAAACCATGTGTTGAGGAAATCCGAAGAATGTATTATCAGTCTGTTAGTGATATGCTTGAATTTCCAAGAACTTTTAATGGTATTGCTCATGATTCTTCTTTCTTTTCTCCGATTTCCACATCGTCCACAGATTCAGTGTTTTATGTTTATCAAAAAGGTGAAATTATGATTAGAAAGCTTGATGAATATCAGTATCAGTATAAAGAGTGGAGTACCTTAGCAGTAAACATGGGAAGAATGGAAGAATTATGCCAATCAACAATAACGACAGCTGCAGAATGGAAGTCAAATATCAATTTGGTAGCTATGAGGAAAGACAATATAAATAAAATAGACGACTCCGTTGTTATCGGATGCTTTGTGGTTGATAACTCACAAGCTAAAGAGGGATTTAGACGCCTATTATCTCAATTTCAAACCATTTTGCTATTTTCTCTCAGAAAAACACTTCGATCAGAATTTGAAAATGTGAGATCATTTGTACAAAGTGGGCTTTCATTGGTTACATCCAAATTTGATACAGCGGAAGCAATAGCTGATTCCCGAAGCAAATTTGAAGATCTTATCCGTCATAAAATTGAGATGGAACTTACATTCAATTCATTATCGGAAAAGGTAAATCTGCTGAAGGCTTATGAAAATATTGAAGAAGAGTCATCTGAATTTGGGCAATTAAAATCAGATTGGATGAACCTAACCGAACAAATGAATAAATTTGATGATACAGTGGCATCTCAATTTGAAAATGTGAAGAATAAAATGAGAAATGAATTCTCTCAATTGAAGATTCTGATACACAACTTTAAATTACGATGGGATGAAATGAAACCAAAAAACATCAACTATGATGATGAATCAGTTGTTGTTTCGATTCCCAGAATTCTGAAACAGTTTAAGGACCAAGGAGATGAAATCAATGAAAAGTATCAAAAATTATCTAAGTCTTTGGCTAATTTTGATGAAAATGTTCAAATTGCAGAATTTGATGAGTTTAAGAATGAACTTATCATGCAAGAAAATGCAGTTGAATTAATGAATGAATGGAGGGGAAAACTTATAGAGCTTTCTTCGCAAAAATGGGATCAAATCTCTGCAAAACTATTTACTTTTGAAGATTTTTTGAATGGATGGAGCTCAAAGATTACCTCATTGCCTTATACTTCAGATGCTGCATTATATATTGACGAGATAATTAGACATTATAAAACTATTTATCCATTTTTGAAGTATGCGAGAGGTGATGATTGGTGTGATGATCATTGGACCTTGTTCTATAAAATGGTCAGTCTTCCTCATTCTACATCGCATCGTGATTTAGTTTTAGGTGATATTCTGGAAGTTGGTGATGCAATCCAGTCAAACATAAAGAATCTAAAGGAGCTTGCCGAAAGGGCTAGAGGAGAAGCCACCATAAGAACATCTCTTGAAGAAGTAAGATCATGGTTTTCTACAACTAATTTTTCATGGTTTGAGCATGTTTTTGCATCAAGGTCTACACCTATTGTGAAAGATTGGAAAGGGTTATTAAGCGATTTAGCAGATAAACAATCACTTATCAGTTCTCTAAAAGATTCTCCATATATCAAAGCATTCCAAAGCGATGTTGTTTTGTGGGATTCTAAATCTGTATCCCTGGCTACATCATTACGATTTTTAAACGAAATTCAAAGAAGATGGCTCCATCTCGAACCAGTTTTTGTTAAGAAGGCTCTCCCAGAACATCAAACATCTTTCGAAGTTATTGATAATGAGTTTCGGCAACTGATGAAGAATCTCAAAGAAACAAGGAGGGCCTCGGCTGCCGCAGACCTCAATCATGATTCTATGGAAAAGATTTTACAAAAGCTTGATCAGTTGAACAGGGTATTGAATGTTTTTCTAGAACAAAAGCGAGATAAGTTTTCTCGATTTTATTTTATTGGAGATGAAGATCTTTTAGAAATCATCGGACAAGCATCCGAAGATGCTACTATTATTCAAAATCATCTCAAAAAGCTATTTCAAGGAGTATCATCTGTCAGATTTGATAGTACAAACAAGACCATCATGTCTGTTATTTCATCTTTGGGTGAAATTGTTGATCTTTCACATCCTGTACTTTGTTCTGGGGCTGTTGAAGATTGGTTGATGACTTTGTCAAATGAAATTTCAGAGACTCTGAAAGCAATATTTACCCAAATGATGAAAAATAAGCCAGATAATGATTATTTTACCTATCCATCCCAGTTAACTTTGTTATATCACCAGGTGAAATTCACAGATCTGGTTTCTAATTCCAAAGATGTCAAGAAGCTTGGTGCTTATGTTGAAGAATCACTTCATAGACTTGTTTCTACTGAATGCAACGATGAGTTGCAAAGGTACTCTGTTCGATCTTTAATTATTGAATATGTGCGATTTAGACAAGTTACTGAAGATATCACTGTTGCAGGAAAATGGAACTGGCTTAAACAACTTCGTTTTTATTACCGTAATGGCATATGCTATTCTGAGATGGGAGATGCTGTAATTCCATATGGATATGAGTACCAAGGGAATCCGACAAGGTTAGTTTATACTCCTCTTACAGCTAAATGTTACCTAACATTATGCGAAGGTATCGCGCTAGGATATGGAGGTAACCCATATGGTCCCGCTGGAACTGGAAAAACTGAAAGTGTCAAGGCGTTAGGACAGGCATTAGGAAGGCAAGTATTAGTATTTAACTGTGATGAAGCTATTGATGTCCAATCAATGTGTAGAATTTTCACAGGATTAGTCATGGGCGGAGCCTGGGGTTGCTTTGATGAGTTTAATCGTCTTGATGAAGAAGTTTTATCTGCTTTATCTCAACAAATTCAGATTATTCAAACAGCAATTCTTGAGAAGTCATCTAAAGTCGATTTGTTAGGAAGAAATATCACAGTGAATCCAAATGCTGGTATTTATGTTACATTAAATCCTGCTGGAAAGGGTTACGGAGGAAGATCTAAATTACCAAGTAACTTAACTCAGCTTTTCCGCGCAGTAGCAATGTCAATACCCGATAATGAGCTTATTGCCGAAGTATTGATGTATTCACAGGGATTTCATTGTGCTAGAGAAGTATCAAAGCAATTAGTTCTTGTGTTTTCGCTTTGCAGACAATTATTGTCTCCAGAAATTCATTATGATTGGGGTCTTCGTGCACTCAAAAGTATTTTATCAACAGCAGAAAATTGGATGAACAATATTGTTGGAAAAGTTGATGAAGCAGCTTTAATTGTTAAAGCATTACGGGTTTCTACTTTGAGTAAGCTTACATATCCAGATAGAATTGCTTTTGAACAGATTGTAAGCGATGTTTTTCCATCTGTAAATATTGAGACAGTTGAACAATTTGAACTAAGAACTGCTGCTTCAGGAGTTCTAAAAGAGCAAAAATTAGTTCAATTAGATTATCAAATAGAAAAGATGCTTCAGATGTGGGAAGCCATCAACCAAAGAACTGGAGTGGTTTTAGTAGGACCATCGGGGTGTGGAAAAACTACTTTATGGACTCTCTTGCGCAAGTCTCTATTAAAAATCGGGATTGTTGTTGATGTTGAAGTCATGAATCCCAAGTCAATGCCAAGGCAAAGATTGCTCGGAAGAGTTGATTATGACACACGTGAATGGTTTGATGGCGTATTAACAAGAGCTGCTCGTAGAGCAGTTGCATCTACAAATCGTACATGGATTGTGTGTGATGGTGATATTGATCCAGAATGGATTGAATCACTTAATTCTGTTCTCGATGATAATAGACTTTTGACTCTGCCAAATGGTGAGAGAATCCAATTTGATAACAAAGTTAATTTTGTATTCGAATCTCATAGTTTAGAACATGCTTCACCAGCCACTGTTTCTAGAATGGCTGTAATATTATTATCACAAGAAGATCTTACTGTAAGAAATATTTGTTCTTCATGGGTTGATCGATGGCCAAAAGACTCTCGAATTCAGTATCTGATGGATAACATATTCTATAAATCAATTGATATTCTTTTCACAAGAACAAATGCTTTTGTTTTGGCATCAACAATTTTTGGTGTTACCAAAACAATGCTTTCTCATTTAGACAAGATTTCTGGATACAATGACTCTGAGTTTCTAAATTCCCTAATTAGAGGATCATCATGCATTCTCCCACCTTCAGACCAACAATCTTTTGCAAACGAGCTATATAAATATGCGAGTCAAATAGGACTTGCATTAACGGGTGTTGATCCTGCAAATATATTAGATCAGTATTGGAATGGTTCAAATCTTCAACTATTTGAATACCAACCAACACCTGCTGAACCTCAAGCAATTGATGCAACATCATTACCACTGGTTTCAACAACAGAGGTTCAAAGGACAATCAGCACTATTCGCCCATGGATTGAATCTGGACAACCAATTTTACTTGTTGGTCCTCGGGGAAGTGGGAAAACCACAGTGTTAGCTCATTTGTTTAAGCTTTTGCCATCTACTTCAATTATTACCATTAACTGTTCTGCCAAAACAGACGCAGGAAGTCTTTTATCAAAATTAATGCAGCAATGCACAATCGCATCTACAGCTTCAGGCCAAGTATTACGCCCAAGAAATACTGAAAAGACACTTGTTTTCTTCAAAAACTTCGATTTGCCAAGACCAGATAAGTGGGGCACAGTTCAGCTTGTTTCTTTTTTGCAACAACTTTTAACACATGGCGGTTTCTATAATGAGGATCTACAATGGATTAATATTGAAAGAATCCAATTTGTTTTTTCAATGAGCTCATCAGAAAAAAGACCAATATCTTCAAGGTTTACATCAATAATTCGTGTTTCTTCAATTCATGATACTCATCCTTCTCAACTTCAGGCAATATATTCTCATTATCTTGGTGCCATTTTATCCAAAACATCATATTCCGACACTTCAAAAGTATCTTCTATTTCTTCGGCTGTTATAAAAGTGTTTCAAAGGTTTAAGAACGATTTTTCTGTAGATGAGTATCCACACTATGAGTTTACTTACAGAGACATTACGAAATGGATTCTTTCAATTCAAAGATATATACACAATTCTAATACATTCTCTCCGAATATTTTCATTTATGAGGGAATAAGACAATTCTCAAACCGAATTGCTAGTTTATCAGACAGAATGAAAATGTCCAAAGAGATTAAACAAATTTTCAAAGATACTCTCCCTCTTTTTGAAGAATCTGATTTCGAGTATGCTAATTTTCAAATCGAATCAAACGACAAAACTCCTTTGTATTTAGTTCAAATGGAAAAGAAAACATGCCAAGAGGCTCTACAAAAGATTATTCAATCATACGAAAGAGAAATGGGACAACTTGATATTTTCCGAACCCCAGATTCTGATGGATTGGCCAGTATCATAATGTCAATTATTGCTGTTCCTTCATCAAACATTGTATCAATTACTTTACCTGGAATGTCTTTTATTGAACTTTTGAGAGTTATATGCCATTCAAATGGTATTGAAATACATTCACCTCCAAGTATTGCCAATTTTAGCTTTTCTTCATTTTCAATTTTTTTGAAAGAACTGATTATCAAAGTTGCTCAAAAAAATGAAGAAATAGTTTTTTTAATGGAGGACTACCTATTTGTTGATAATAGTATTCTTGACTCATTGAATTCTTTAATGGCTTCTGGTGAAGTAGGTGGTCTATTTTCACAAGCTGAGCTTGATGGATTGGTTGCTGGCATACAATCAGAATACAGGGAAGCACAGTCATCATCAACACCTCAAGAATTTTTATTTAACAAAATTAAGAGACTTGTTCATGTTGTTGTTGTTTTGAATCCATTACATTCTTCATTCAAATCCTATTTTAGTTATGCTCCTTCATTTATTGCTGACTCAAGCATTATATGGGCAACTGAGTATTCTCGAGATTCACTTGCATATATTCCCCGTCAGATACTTCTAAGAGGAACAGATATCAATTTATCCAGCGAAATGTTAACCAAATTAATACCAATGTTTGTTTCTACTTATAGTTCTGTCGATGAAGCTCCTTCAAAGTATATACAATTTCTTCGTTTATATCAAAGGTTATTTTCTCAGAAAAATGGAAAATTACTCGAAAGACAAAAACATTTAGATATTGGTCTTTCAAAGCTTAATGATGCTGCAAAAACAGTAGATACATTGTCAGGTGATATTCAGGCAAAGAAAGTAGTTTTGTCATCAAAAGAAAAAGATGCTAAAGAAGCTATGGAGAGAATCAAAAAAGCAGTAACTGAGTGTTCACAACAGCAATCTCAAATAGAAAAAATTCAAGCTACTCTATCGGAAGAAGAAAGTAAATTACAAATCGAGCAAAAGAAGATTGAAGACGAACTTGGAACAATTCAACCAGAAATTGATGAAGCACTGGAGGCTGTTGGAAAAATCCGAAGAGAACATTTATCAGAAGTTAGAGCTCTTTCTAAACCACCCCAGGCTATTCAAGAAGTCATGGCTGGTGTTTTACTTATGTTTGGAGAGACTGATTCTTCATGGGCTAATATCAAGAAAACCCTGGGTCAAGATGGGTTTTCTGGGAGGATTATGAACTTTAATTCCAATTCACTTACTCCAGACATTATTTCCAAAGTCGAAAAGCATCTACGCCAAAAAGCTCTGTTTTTTGAAGATGAGACAATTCGAAAAGCTTCACAAGCTGTTGCACCTCTAGCCCAATGGGTTAAAGCTAATATCCGATTCTTTTCTGTTTTGGAAAAAGTTGATCCTTTGAGGCAACAAAATGCTTTATACGAGAAAGAGATTCAGAAGAAAAGGGCAAGATTGCAAGAATTAAGGGACAAGAAAAAGTTTGTTGATGATCAGGTTTCTCAATTCCAAGAACAATATCGAATTACCACCAAAGAAGCCGAACAATTAAAAAATGATGTTAGAGTTGCTGAAGAAAGTCTTCAAGATGCATCACGTCTTTTCTCAAAGCTCAAAGATGAAAGAGGCAGATGGGACGAACAAAGAGCGCAAATAATGAATAGTATTTCTAAATTGCCGAAAGAATCTATTTTGGCAGCATCATTCGCAGCATTTTGCGGCCGATTCCCAGAAGATGAAAGGAAGCAAATGGTTTCTCAATGGATTGCTGGACTCACACTAACTGAATCATCTTTCAGCATTGGTCATTTCATGTACACTGAGAACGAACTTCTGGAACTGCGCGGGTGCCTAAGTGGTGATGCTTTGTCACTTGAAAACGCTGTAATTATTTCCAATAGTGTGTCTGTTCCTTTGATTATTGATCCAACAGGAGGAGCTTTGCAGTGGCTTGTTAGCTATTGTCAAAAAGCAGGCACCCCAGCGACGGTTTTACCCCGCGGCCATGATAGATTTTCTTCTGAACTTGCTCTTGCTGTAAGATTTGGGAAAACATTAATTATAAATGAGATCGACTCAATAGATGGTATTTTATTACCTCTGATTAGGAAAGATCTTGTATTCTCTGGAGCAAGACCAGCAATTCGTGTTGGAGATAGAGAAATCGATTATAATGACAAATTCCAATTGTTTTTGCTTACCAGACAGCCACAACCACAACTTCATCCAACAGCATCTGCTCATGTGTCTATAGTGAATTTTTCTGTCACAAGATCCGGACTCGAATCGACTCTTTTATCACTAACTCTTGAAAAAGAACAACCAGAAATGCAAGCAGAAAGATCTAAGTATATCGCTAGTGAAGAAGAAATGAAAATGAAATTGAGTAGCTTTGAAAAATCACTTCTTCAAGCTCTCGTTGAATCTGATGGAAGTGATATATTACGTAATACCGCTCTTATTGATACTTTGAATAGAACGAAAGAACAAGCGGCGGCTGTTGCTGAATCACTTGAAAAAATTGAATCCCTTTCTCGATCTCTTGAAGAAAAAGCAAATATTTATAGATCACTAGCCAAACTTGGAGCATCATTATATTTTGCAATATCATCTATGTATAAGCTTGATCACATGTATAGGTTTTCTTCAACACTATATCTTAGATTGTTTTCCTCAATTTTCGATATTCAAATCACTGCTACAGGACAGCATAGGTCAATTAAATACGAAGGAGAGCTTATTAAAGTAATTTTCAGACATATATCAACATCAATGTTTAACAAACATAGGACTGCCGCTGCTCTTCATATTGTGAGATCATGCTATAAAGGTATGATTGATGAATCTCATTTTTCTCACTTAATAAGTGAGTTGACGGCAACAGGAGATGCTCCAAATTGGGTACCAACTAATAGAAAACCATCTTTTCTCGGATTTGCGAAAGAGCTTCCAGAGCTTGTCCAGGCTCTTAAAATGAAAGATCCCACCCATAATGGGATTTGGAATGACTGGATAGCACTTCCTCATCCTGAAGAAACAATGCCAATGATTGATAATCAACCAATATCTAAAAGAGGAGTATCACCATTTACTCAACTTCTTTTGGTTTCTGTGCTTGTTCCCCATAGACTTGTTCCAGCCATACAAACATTTGTTACAGAAGCCCTTGGTCTTGGACAATTTTCAATTCCTTTCGAATATTCATCAATTCTCACAGACAAAAGTGGTCTTCCATATATATTCATAGTGTCTCCAGGAGCTGATCCCTCACAAGAAATACGAGAAATTGCAATAAGATCAAAAATAGTATTAAATGAAATAGCTGTTGGTCAAGAAGGGTTTGACTCAATTGTTACTAAGGTTAAAAAAAGCTCATTCGAGGGAACCTGGCTATTAATTAAGAATACACATCTTTCTATTTCTATGGTTTCACGACTTGAAAAAGAAATTGCCGGCCTTACTGATAAGAAACCTTCATTTAGATTGTTCCTAACAACAGAGACTCACCGTCAGTTCCCCACACTTTTGCTTGAGAATTCTATTAAGGTGGCTGTAGAAGCTCCCCCAGGAATTCGAGCGAATTTAACCAGAACCTTTGGATCATTGGAGAACGCAAATATTGATAAGGCTCATATGAAATTTATTGCTGCTGTAGCATATTTTCATGCAATTATCCAAGAAAGAAGAACATACATTCCTCAAGGATGGACAAAGTTTTATGAGTTTTCTATGGCTGATTTCAGTTGCGCGCTTCAGATAATTGCAAATGCAAAAGATGATTCTTCAGAACAATTTGAATATGTTAGAGGACTGCTTTCATTGGCGGTTTATGGCGGTAGAGTTGATAATTCTTTTGATTTTACTATTTTAAATTTATATCTTCAAGAATTTCTCTCAGAGAAAAAGAATCCTCTTAAAATCGAAAGAAATACAACAATGAAAGACATTATTGCGAACGTTAAGAGAATGCCTGAAAGAGATGATCCATCTAGTTTCTTCTTACCACCAAATGCCACAAAAACTGTTGCAATAAGTCAAATGCAAAACACCATCGATTACCTAAGAAAATTGTCTTCGATTGGTGGTGAGGATGGTTCCATATCAAGAGCTCAATGGGCAGAAAAGCTTCAACCAATTGCTGAAAGATGGAAAGATATAAACAAAAAGAATCCAGGGATTAACAAAGGCCAATTGCACTCACCTTCAGACGATTCTCCTATGGCCGCAGCTTTGTTTAGTCAGAGTTGTATTATTCATGGCCTCGTACAAAATCTTAATGAGTTTTTCAAAGATGTTGATGGATTTCTCAACCATGGAGATTCTTTGTCTCACCAGGTTCAGAACCTCGGCAAGAGCTTAATAAATAGAGAAGTGCCTGAACAATGGTCAGATATTGCAGAAGGACCAAAAATCATTACAGAATGGCTATCAGAGATCGCAAGGAAAGTAGAAGTTATTGATGCATTAGCTTCAGATCCTAAAATTGTTTTCAAAGGAATTGAGCTTGGCGCCGTCCTTAGACCTACAGCTCTCCTTGATGCACTCAGACAGCAAACAGCAAGAGAAACAAAGACACCAATTGTCAATCTCCAGCTGGTTTTCTCTTTCGGAGAACAAAAGGAACTGGCTATATACGCAAATGACATAGTTCTTCAAGGAGCTGTTTTCCAGGGTCTGAAAATAGCACCAATGGCTAAAGATGGACCCACTGTTTCCAAGTGTCCTTCATGTTGTTTCTCCTGGGAACCAATGAAAGCAGACGAAGGTATAGTTAAAATACCACTATACAGTTCATCCTCTAGGGAAAAATTCATTGTAGCATTGCCAACACCATGCCAGGATATTAAGCCTCAGGTTCCTTCAACTGTGTTTGCTTTCGCAGGTGCCGCCTTCTTTATCGGAAATTACTAAAAATATATCGAACAGACTAGTTCAATTTTAAATGGATCCAAATAAAAAAGAGCCCCTTGAAGCCTATGAAAAGAACGCAAAAATCATGTATTATGTTGGCTTTGCCCTTATGCCACTCTCCTGGTTGCTTTGTTGGTTATACAGCTCTGCCAGAAAGCACGAAAGCGGCTATCTTGAGAAAATTAGTACCCGGAGCTTCTATTTGTTTTGGATTTCTATATTTATTATTGGAATATGGACTACTGTGTATAGCGCGTATTGGCCGAGTTTTTCATCGATAGCTTATAATTATCCTGTTGGCGAGCCTCAATAAAAACTATTTGCTGTTTACTTTGGAAGAATTGGAATAAGCTGAGGATGATCGAAATGAGGATAGGATTGTTGGGTTCCAATGCTTTGAACGGATATTGATGCAGCAACACAAGCAACTTTTGCTGAGTCAACAATTGAAAGATTCTTAGACAAGCAGTATGAGAATGTACCGAGGAAGGAATCTCCAGCTCCGGTTGTATCCACAGCTTCAACCTGCACAGTTGGAATTGGCACGGGTTCTTTACCTTTCTCATGTACAATTGCACCTTCAGATCCTAGTGTAACGACAACACATTTGACTCCTTGATCATAAAGCTGCTCAACACTTCCAATACACTTAAGCTCAACCTCGTTGACAATAACAATTGTCGCATTGGCGAATAATGAGAGTTCAACATTGCTTGGAATAGGAGAAACGTTCAATATAGTTGTAGCACCACCTTCTTGAGAAATCTTAAGGGTTTCCAGGGCCACATCAACAGGAATTTCGAAATTTGTAACAACAATCTTGCTCTTTCTGAGATTCTCGGCGTTTTGATGAACCATTTCAAGGGTTACTGGGCAAGGATGTATCACAATGGCTGATTGACCCTTGTCAAGAACAAAACAAATTGCCAGACCAGTAGGAACGCTCTCGCTGATTTGAATCAGTTCGGATTTAATTCCAATCTTTTCAAAATGCTCTTGAATTTCTTTGCCAGAGCTATCCTTCCCAACACAAGTCAAGAGCTTGGGCTTTGTCGAGTTATCGCAGAGAAATGCAAATTGAGCACACGCGTTTGAAGCTTTCCCACCAAATCCCCTGTTAAGGCCAATTCCATGAATGGTTTCGCCAATATTAGGTAATCTGGAGCATCTGGAGTAGAGGTCGATGCTGCAAATGCCAACGAAAGAGACTTCCATTAGGCCAAAATAAAGTCATTGTTTTTTACTCATTCGGAACGAAAAGACCCTGGTGAGGATATGTCCATGGACTTACCTTGAACCTGCCATATGCTGGAGATATCATGTTAGCCTCAGTGAGCACTGGATCAGATTTCGGTATATGGGCGCCTTTACGGTAAATTTGATATGGGACTCGGAAATAGCGGCGGTGCCTTTTTGGAATGCGCTTCTTCCTATCACTAACGGAAAAGGCGAAACTAAAGAACAGCAAAATTAGCATTTGACATATTGTCAGAAGCAAAAATATTTTTTCATCCTCAGGTTATATCCACAAAATCCAAAAACGTCTTTTTGTTGTTTTTTTAACATCCAACATTCGGATATTATGTGGGTCTTAATCATCTTTTTAATTTTTAACACACATGAAAAACAATTTAGCAGTATTTTTTATATATTATTGTCAAATCGAATGCTGTTTGATTGAGAGTCACAACTGTTCCGTACGGATATAGTTTATTTTTCAGATGGAGTGTGTATTCACCATTTTTTTCGCTGATTCCCAAAATGTTCAAATAATCCGCTAATTCAACTCTCATATTGTAAATATTCCCAGCCACTGCACGTATTTCTATTTGTTTATCGAATATGTAATCCGAAATAACGGTATTCATATCATTACTAAGATTTTTTAAAAAATCTTCGTGATCGTCGTTCTGACTTCTTTTCGCCGAATTGATCACTTTTATTAATAACTCTTTCAACAATCCACATTCGAAATTAAATTTTAAGTGTTTATACGTTGCAATCTTGAGTTCCATTTTGCAATATGAAAAATTTGATATTAATAGTAAAAGAAAAACTCCAAGATAGTATGCTTTATAGCGAATGACTAGTACAAATCAGCAAATTGGGGCTCATTTTTTCATGGAAGAAGTTTGTGAAGGTTTAAAAAAATGGGAAAGAAAAGAGCGAAAAGGGAGAACTTGGGAAGATTTACAACTGGGAGAGGATCAAAAACTAACATCTTCATATTCTATCTCTGAGACCTGGTTTGACGAGATTAAAAAAAAGAGAGAGAAACTTGAGAATTCTAAAAGGGGGCTGATTAGATCGTTATTTGTGATTGTGGATTTATCCGATCGTGGTTTAGAGCAGAGTTTTTTCGGTGTTGCGAAGATTCATGTATTCAAGGAAAAATTGATTCAGTTTGTATCAGACTATTTTGATCATAATCCCATGTCTCAGTTATCCATTTCTACCACTTGTGGATCGAAATGTGTTATTAGATCTAGTTTTAGTTGTAATCCAAATGATCATATTGATGCAATTAACAATTTTTCCAAAATTACCCATGATGGTGATCCTTCTCTGCAAAATTCATTGGAATCTGCAATATCAATTCTCAAAACCACACCCGAATTTGCCACAAAAGAAGTACTCTTGGTTTATGGTGCTCTATTGACCTGCGATTCATTCCCAATCGACTCCTTGATCAAAAAGCTTATCGAATCTAAAATAACAGTATCTATCATTGGTTTTGGTGCCCAAGTTTATGTTTTGAACAAGATTGCTTCTGAGACAAAAGGAGAGTATCATATTCCAATATCTGATGAGCATTTAGTAGAAATTATGAATTCAAACCTAATTCCTCCTCCATTCAGCAGGGAAAATCAAAATGGTGTGCTAATTCCATTTGGATTTTCCATCTCATCATCAAATGAATATGCTTCATATGATATCTATGATTTGAAAACCAGATTTAAAGATTCCCAACAAAAGATTGGAGGATATCATTGCCCGAAGTGCAATACAAGAGTATTTAATGTTCCTTCATACTGCCCCGTTTGTCAAATTATGCTTATCGGGCCGGCCCATTTAACAAGGACAATTCATCACCTTCAGCCTCTATCAATGTTTGAGGAATCAAAAACAAGTGACCCATGCTATGGATGCCATACAGTTATTCACAGTCACTCATATGTTTGTACAAAATGTGATCGACATTTTTGCTCAAAATGCAATAAGTATATTCATGAATCACTAAAGAATTGTCCAGGGTGCTTATCTAAATAAAAACAAATTTTTAGAATAAATAATGCAATATTGTAGAGATAAATCTACCAATATCTACTAGCATGGATTGTATCTTCATTGAATCTTTCCTTGAGGCACAAGTGTGCTCAATACAATCTATATCTATGTTATGTATTCCAGAGAGAACAATGAGCTCATTCTCATAAGAACTGCTGATACTATCGAGTTCTTGAATTAGTATTCTTGCTGCTTCTCTTCTTAAAAGGAGTGTATGACTCCTTTGTGATACCAATGCATCAACCCCAACTAAAGAAAGTAATAATTCTGTAAGAAAAGATATAAAAAGATGAAGATTTGATGGGTTGTCAACCCTAAATCTATACAATCCTAACACTAATGATGCCTGTTTTTCGATAAAAAGTTCAAAGTCAGAGATTTCTGCCCTTCCATTTATATCAAAAACAAAAATGCTTTTCCCATTACAGTTGATAACACCAGAAACGCAGTAAAAGCCGAATCCTATATCCGAATTCAGACAAAACAAAACAATGTTATTCTTTTTCCTAGCAAATGTAATAATTCTGCTCATCAATGGATTTGCAGCATTTGAAACGATGATAATCTCGAACGTTTCACTCGAATTGCTGCTCAATCTAGAAGAAAAGTACTCATAAACGTCCACAATTCGATTAATGGAATTCTCGTTGTATTTAAACAGCGGAATTATTATCGAATAATCAACACTTCCTTCTTCCATTATAGTTTTAACACTACATTTCGTGCATCTGTGAGGAACAAACACTGCCCGATCAGGATCACCTATTGGCAAAAAGAACCTTCTGTAGTTCCGCTTCACTTCCTTTTTAGAGGCAAAAAGAACAATAATAATGATAAATATGGTAATGGCAATGAGAGAATAATCAACTACAGCAAGAAAACCCGGTTCGTTCCCCATTTTTTGGGGTATTTTTGCCCAAAATGGATCTGAGTTCTAGTGTTCCTGAAGAGATAACTGCACCGAAAAATGAGCCCAAAAAGGAGGAAACAATACAAGAAGCTCCTAAAAAGTCCATTTTGCACGAAATTCCGGATTTCAGAGACGAATATTGCCTATCTGTTGTTTATTATATATCGGAAAAAGAGTAAAACAATTGTATTATTTTTTTAACATTGACTTGTGCCATCTCCATATTTTGTAATCATGTCCCATTCATCAGGGGGAAAGATTTTCGCAATGTTGACTGTTGGAATTGGCCTTTCATTGAAAAAGGGATGCCGAAGCGCTTCATGCGCAGTTATTCTATGTTTTGGATTGTATGTTAAAAGTTTAGCAAGCAGATCAAAACCTGACCCTGGAACATCTTTAAATAGTGATGATAGAGTTGAAATGGAGTTATTTGGTGGCCTTTTCCTGTATTCGTTAAGATGGGAGCAGTCGTCAGGCCTCGCAATATCTTCACTTCTGATTGGACCCATTATCTCTATGAGTTTATCTAGCTGAAGCTTGTTATAAACAGTTGGATTTTTCTCTTGGTTCTGGTTTTCTGTTTGAAAAAGGATCTTACCAGTTAGAAGTTCGGCGAAAATGCAGCCTGCAGACCATAAGTCAACTGCTGTATCATACTTTGCATCACCTAATAGGATCTCTGGTGCTCTATACCACACAGTAACCACACCAATTGAATGATTCTGGTTAGGGGCTTCAATTGTTCTCGAGAGACCAAAATCAATGAGTTTAAGAACGCCTTGGGATGGAGAGTTGTGTGGCATTACAATAAGGTTAGTTGGTGTTACATCGCAATGCACAATAGATCTTTTGTGCAAATGATCAAGAGCAAGAAGAAGTTGAAACAAAACAGATTTCACTAGCAAATGTGACATATTCATTCGCTTTTTGCCATAAAATCTAACAATTTTTCGTATATCACACGCTCCGTATTCGTATACAAATGATAAGATTTTTTCTTCCGTGTCTACATACACATCTTTTGTCGAAATATGAACAATGTTAGTATGGTTTATCTCATTTATAAAAACCAATTCTCTAAGTACAGCACTCGGAATGTTTCTATCATCTTGAAGTTTTTTGGTCTGTTTAATTGATACCATCATATTTTTATCGGTATTACGATACCCCTGAAATACATCACCATATGTACCACTTCCAACTTTGTTTTTAATCACAATATCGTTCTTAATATGACTTTTATTCTTTTCCATTTTTTGTATCTTGTAGAAACAGTAAAAACGATAATTATGTCCAGGGCCCCAAGTAAGAAAAATGGTCAGATCAAAATCATGATTGTAGATCAATACAAGAGTGGAGAATTACATAATAAAAATACCGACTCAAGTATACGAACAGGCTTTATAGTCTCTCCTTCGCCAGATCGTATTGATGAATCGATTCAGAATAGGGATTTGAAAGCAGTTGAAAGACTTCTTCGGCAATTGGTTCAGTATTTAGGAGGGTATGGGAGTGAATATGATAGAAAGCTGGCGGAAAATGGAGTATTGAGCCGAATACTCGGATTAGCATATGAAACAGAAGAGATGGATTTGATTTTTATTATGTTGAGGCTTTTTGATGCAATTTGTAACAAAGAGCCATATGAAATCAATATTAAAGATGTGTTTAATACGAGTGTGCATCAATTTATCAGCGGAAAAATTGAGAATTTTCCTCCAAATTGCATAATACTATCACTTAGAATATTGTCAAAGATATGCTATTATATTTCAGGCGCCAACCAAATCATCCAAAGTTGTTTCCCATTTCACCTAATCTTCCAAACAAGATATCCATATCCAGAACATTTTCGTCATTGTATTGCATTCATTGGGTCTTTGGGGAGGGGCGAGTATGATCTCGGTTTTTTCATAATGCTTTATGACTTTTTAGAAAGAGTGATAAGTGATAGTTTAGAACAAAAATGCTATAGTATGATTGGAATATCAATAGATTCTTTATTTGAATTCAGATCATCAGATGAACTGATTGATCACCACATTATTGACTTCATATTTGACAATATAATGAAACTATTGCAAATACCAAAAGGAGAAAAAGTTATTCTTTTCCTAACCGTGATTTTGAAAAGAAACAAAGAAAGGGCTTCAATGCTTATTAATTCGATAAACATAACTGGTATAAGTTCACTGAATGATGATTGTTTGAGAGCTATCTTCAACTTCTATAAAGAGTGCATATGGAATAATGTTGTCATTAATTCATATGAGTCATTTTTATATGAACTGCTGGGTGTTATTCATAATTTGTTTGATGAAATGACAAAACACACAAAAATTGTAGTATACTTGTTATATGAAGCAATATCAAAAAACGTTGAACCAGAAATTCTGGTCAAGTTGATTGATCCTTCAATCATTGGTATGATTTATGATGGATTTGGTTTTGATGACATTCAATTATACCAAGTACTAGCGAACACATTGTTAAATATTAAGAGAAAACAAATTATGGTAAATGGAAATACTACCATATATGATAATGAAAAATATATAGAGGTTGAAGAAACTCTAAATTGTTTTGAAAAGCGGTTTTAGCTATTAAGTATTGATTCAAGTAATAAAATTGGATGATTTGGGTATTCCTCTAGTGTTACAAAGCTCTTAAGAGTTTCAAAGAGTTTTTCATCAACGAAAACTCTTTTTATGCTTGAAAATCCCATACTTTTCTCTTTTATTATTATTTTGCACATTGATCTTATCAGTTTTTTTATATCTTTCTGATTGACAATCTCGAGATAATCTAAAATTTTGTTTGCGAACATATTATTTGTGAATATTTCAAGCAATAATTCATAAGGAATCTTTTTGCATAGCACAAGAAAGAAGAAAAATAGTGCTCTCATAGTCTTAACTGGGAAATTATTAAACCAATCAATCAGGAACTCTTGGATCACTCCTCTTTCCCAAAAATATGTAAAACAATCTTCGTTTCGAGATAAGTACCCGACAATATAAATATTTGTTTCCATTTGTTCTATTACTTGAATTGATTTCTGAATTATCTGAAACAATCCCAGAGAAACCAAGTGGCCTATGTAATCAGAATCATTGTCTTTCACGAGAATTGTAAGAGTCTTGTATAATGCAAAAAAAAATTCCTCTTTTGCATTTAATTGATGGAGCATATCCATGAATATCTCAATATTATCTTCAAGTTTAAGTCTCTCTGATAATAATGATGGCATAGCATCAGATACCCTCGCAATGATAATCATTGAAGCACTCGATATGTTTTCTATTGATGAGATGCATTGTTTGATTAAGTAATCTATCATAGTTTGGTTATATGTTGATCCATGATTCCTATCAGCACAAACATAATCTCCCATAAAATGCAATACTTCTATAAGAATTAGAGCCCCATTTTTTATTGTTTCATCAAATTGTTGATCAATTGAAACTTTTTCATTGCCAAACATTGTTTCTAGTCGTACTTTCTGGTAGAGATCTAATACCGAGTTTAGGGTATATTCTTGAATATCAAATCTTTGAACAAGTGTTCTCAAAGATTTAATTGCTTCAACAATCATTTCTGGGTAGTTATATTCCTCGATTATACTCAATAATAAAAATTCATATTTTATTCTCGACTCTGTATCAATTATATGAATAGCGCTATTTATAATTACCAAAATTCTTGAAATACACGATAGTGGTTGGATATAGATAATTTTTTCAACACTTTCAAGCAAAAACATGATTGAAATATCTATGTTAGCAATACGATTGGCCTGATATTCGAAATCATCTAGAAATGATTGTAATTCATCATTTTTTTTCTCTTGAATAGCATTATAAAGTTCAGAGAACATAATTTCACTATCATTCAAGTCAATAATCCTTCTAGTTTTCCTTATCTGATCATTCTTTATCATATGAAAACTGGTTCAGGAGCTTCCAGAGAACTTTCTCCTGTGATTTCGCCTGAAAAAAAAGATTTTATGATCATAATATTTCCATTGATGTGTTTTACTGCATTTATTTTGGTAGTTGCACAAAACAAAAGACCATTTTATTGTGCAAATGGGCTGAAGTATTTCTGCAAAAAATGTCCTCATAATTCCAATTGCTATTTGCGAAATTTTTCTTGTTTTAATGATTCAATAAAGTTCTTTGATGGCTGTCTTGATAACCAATCAGATTATGATGAGTATATGTCAATTTACTCTAGATTTATATATTATTATGGTGAAGATCAAAACTTCACCTCAATATCTGATTTTTTCCCGTCTATTCCTTTTGAAAAATTAAAGAAGATTATTGAATCAGTGGGTGAATTCGTAATTCATGATGATATGAAAGTGAGTTATATTAAACCAGTCAAAATATGGCACTGCGGATTATTAACAATACTCCTAATTTGCATCTATATTGTTTTCAATCAAGTTTTTGCACTGTTTGGATAAAAGATAAAGATGTAACATTTAGTATACTCCGCCTTTTTGGGCCTCGATTCTTTCATCAAGCAATTCCTATTGCTTTTTTGAATGCAAATACTTCTTCTGGAGTCACACGATCAGAATCCCAATACCCACTATCTGTTCTATTATTATATCTCTGCTTACTACAAGCAAAGATATCTTCCATTGGAACATAAGAATCAAAGTGCGGAAATATCAAGTCCGCATCAATTTTATATTGCTTTTTCAGTTGTCTCTCCAAAGCTTTGTCTCTTGCCCAGAACGGTATTGTTTTCCCATGAATTTCTATTGGATTTCTTTCATACATTGATTCATCATCATCATTGTCTTCAGAATCCTCAGACATCATATAGTTGCAAACTTCCTCATATTCTTGTATCTTTTCTTTATGTACTGGAGATTGGCGCAAAGGTGATTTCTTTTCGTTAACAATTGCATCCCATTTTTCTTTGAAAAGGGAAGCATTTTCAGAAAACTCTTGAAGAGAAATATGGGTATGGTTATTTGACTCATTGTTATTATCCGAATCAGATTCATCACTGTCTTCTAGTAAACAATCATCATCAACGAAACGGACTGTAGAGTTGTTTGAAACGTGCATTTTCTGTGAAACATCTATTTCAATGACTTCTTTTTCAGAATTATCATCAGAATCATAACTTTCAAAGGCCTTTTGGGGTGGTTCTATATTTGATTGTTTAAAAGAATTCTCCCCAAACATTTCCATCTGGAAGTTTATCATACTCAACCAATCAAAATGAATTCTCTGCTGTGTTTCGAACATCTGATCCTGTTTTTGAAGTAAATCATTCATGGATTCAATCACATTTCGAATTTGGGACATGAGGATTGATATACGTTTAGAATAAATCTATCGTTTCATAAACTAATGTCAAACGTCTTTCAAATGAGCTCAAGATACACACCAAATAGTAAGCAGAAAACCGAGAAAGAGTTGAATGAATCGGACATACTTGATGATTATCTCAAAAAATCGTTCACACTTATGAGTTCTTGCTATTATCCTCAGAATGAAGATATTTTTCAAAATTTGTATTCAAGAACAGCGACAGGGCGATCAATTCCCGAAAAGAAGGTTTCATTTCCATCGTCTTTGGCTGATTTAAAGTTGAAGAGATTCACAGAATCTAGAATTAGTTCTTTGGCAGCACAAAAAGAGCAATTTGAGCAAAAAGTTGAAATGACATCTCGTGCAATAAGGGAAAATAGTGTCGACTTGAATAATGTGTTTTCGTTAGAGACAAAGAAAACTATGAAAAAGCCGTTATACTTAGTTAATGCTGAAAATGATCAGATGATAGCACAAAAACAGAAAGATTTCCGCAACAAACCACTTGATATGCTGAAAATAGAGAAAGAATATACACAAAGACTTGAAAAATCTGCAAAGAAAGGGAAAGAAAGAATGCTTTTAAGGAAGCAAAAAGAAGAAGGAAACCAAACACTGAAGCCTTCATACGAAAGAAAGGGCCAGCCAGAACCAGCACTATCGGAAAAAATATCCGAAATGAATGCTGTTGCTACCATGAAATACCAGAGACAGATATCTTATGGGAAGGAGATAAGAGAAACAGAACGAACAAAAGTACCCAAATCTCCCCGATATTTTTCGAAAGACGACGATGAATAAACAATTGAAATATTTATTAAGTTTACAAACAAAATGGAATTGATTTACTTACTCAAGCTTTTTATACCTGCAGCACCAACCTTTTTGCTTTATCTCATTATTCTCTATTGGCCTAATATGGCATCTCGCTTGATATCTACTTTTTGTCTTGATTTTTTATCGAATATGATTTGGTCGATTCTTTTTTGCTATCTCAAAGGAGAAGATTTCAGCAATAAATTTATGGTTTTCATATGCATAGTTTTCCTGGTTGTTCTATTTATACAAGTGCATACCGCATTAGTTTTCTTATTACAAGTGAACGAATCACCAATCAATAAGAATTTCCACGATACAGTGAAAGAGAACATAGGATGCCCCCCTGCTGTTGAGTTTTTGAAAGTTCCGACAGAGTCAGCCACAGGGAGTGCAACTTCATCAAGGGAGACATCTCCAACAATATTTAAGTATGGATCCTGGCAGGATATGACTCAAGTAAGGGATGTTGTTTATTCGGAATGCTTGAGAGTTACTACAGCCACAAATATTAGACTCTCAGATTCAGCCAGAGCAGCTATTCTAGAAAAAGAGGAAGAACTCAAATTGAGGTATGCACAAAAACATAAGAAAATTATTACCAGGCTTTCATGTGATGGTGTTACCGAGTATTTTGTCTCAAATACATCAGGAAAGCGAACAGGAACACTGGGTGTTTTAAGGAGCCGGTTTGGCCGCATTATGTACTACCTTGCTATTGTGTTTGGGTACAGACTCTTCTTTGAGTGTTCATACTATATTGTCGTTAAAGATACAAAAATCCAACTGGTTAAACTAGTTGGTACCAAGGAAGATGGTTTTAGAGCCCATCATAAAGAAATAGATACAGATGCTCAGAACAAATTCTCTTTGTTTATCGAAGCAACAGATGAGAAACACCGTATTGTTCCTCCAAAAAAAATTAATGTTAATTGATCACTAAACGCTGTTTTCGACCATTGTTTTCCTTTTTTCTATCTTTTGTTTCACAGAATCAATCTCCCTTTTAAGCTCTGGTATTTTAAACTTCTTAATCTTTTCATTCTTGGATTTCAATTCTTCAAATTTTGGAGGCAAAGGTTTAATTGGTGGAGATTGATAAGAAAACACAGCACTTCTATTCAGCGTGAAGTTATCTCTATTAATAAAGTCGTTAACAATATCGAAATTCAACATTGACCTCTCTGCAAATTGTTCAATCTCATTTACATATAAAATAGGATACGCTGATGCATTTCCATAAACTTTTTCTAAATATTTCATCTTTTCATCAACACTGATAGGAGTAAATGATTCTTCCATTTATTAACAGTTTACTCAGGGTTCTTCTTTCTTCTATTGATAAAATAGAGGGCAATCATCAACAAAGGCAGGTATTGACCCATTATTCCTGATTTATCTTTGATCATTGTGTCTACTTTGATCATATTGATGAGTCTTTTTGATTCTTTACTCACTATGGTGATCAAAAGGTTTGTATTAGTTTGCATTACAGCCGAGTAGGTTCCATATTGAGTACTTCCAAAAGCTTGTAGAAGGAGATTATTGCCAATGCTGAAATTCACTGTTGTGATTTCTTGTTTTCCAAAAAACAAAGAAAAAACTTCTCGGTTTTCTCCACTAAATCTGAGTGTTATATTGTTCTTTTCAATAATTCTACGCGTTTTCACCACATAAATTTTCCCTATTAGAGCGTCCTCGCTTTCATGTGGCAAAAGCATCAATTGATACTTGCCAAGAAAATCACCTGAAAAATCTTCCTCAATAATAGTCCAGTTGCCCATCATATATTCATCACCATATATTGGATACCTCTTAGGGCGGCCGCTCTGGCCCCAAAAAAAGCTCAGGAATGCGAACAACATGTTTACGTAAGTTTACGTTGTAAACTGAGGTCCAACGGTTAATGTAAAGAACCACTAAAATGCAATCACTAAAGGTTGTTTTGGTTGGTGATACCAAAGTTGGAAAGAGTTGTATTCTGAGCAGATTTGTTCAAGGTACATTCGATAGAAATATGCCAGCTACCATTGGTGCCGCTTTTTTGTCTAAGGTTATAACCACATCTAACGGTCCTGTTCGGCTTCAACTTTGGGATACGGCAGGCCAAGAAAAGTTTAGATCTTTAGCTCCGATGTACTATCGATCATCATCTGTTGCTGTTTTAGTTTATGACGTTACCTCAAAAAGTTCATTAACAAATCTTGAAGACTGGTCTGCTGAAATTGCAGATAAAGCACCACATAATATCAAACTTGTTGTTATTGGAAATAAATCTGATATGGTTGATGAAAGAGTTATACCAACTGATATGGCACAAGAGATAGCGAACAAAATGGGTGCTGTATTATTTGCAGAAACATCAGCCAAAACTGGGGCAGGTATTAACGAGATATTTTCTAAAATTGCAGATCTTGATATTGCTCAAGAAGACGTGATTGAGAGACCAACCACTCATCCTCAACCCAAGAACACGAAAGAGGAGGGATGTTCATGTTAGACATAAACCCATTATGACATTTTATTTATAATTCGTCAGTGTTTGGTTTTTCATCCTTTATAGAATCACCAAAAATTGCTCCTTCAGTAACAATCCAAACACTGGCTTTAGAAAGCGATGAGCAATTGACACTGTACTTATTTTCATCGTCTGGAAACTCATTTTCAAATGAAGTTTGCAAATAACAACCATATTTGGAGTTTTTGAGCTGAACCTGCTGATCTGTATCCCAGTAAGGAGGAGTCCTGCAAATAACAGTCCACTGACTACTTTCTCCCAATATTTCATTAGAAACTCCAATTGAAACGTTTCCATCATTATTAATTGCCTCGATGTAATGATTATTGATTGAACTCTTTAAAACAACATCATCACCGCATTGAATTGAGGATCCATAATTAATATTATCACCAGATGGCTCAACTATCCACATCCATCCATCTTCATAAGGGGGTGGACTAGAATATGCAAAAGAAACCAAATCTACAGAATTCTGAGGTGGACTAAACGAAGATAAACGGTTCTTTGTATACATATTAGTAAGCTGGACAGAGGATAAATAAGTTATTCGCCCGCAACATACCAAAGAATAAAGGAGAAAAATCATTATTTGAATAACCGTAATAATCGTAATCGGAGCCAAACACGATCATTACGGCTAAGGTCTTCATAAAATGGGGAGACACAGGACACATAGGGCCGTAATGAAAACCGTTACCAACATGCACAAAAAGCTTACAAATAAGAGAAATCGTGATACTAGGCTAAAAGAAAGGAGGAAGGATTATGTAGAAATGAAGGGGGAGATGATAAAGAGAAATCAAGCTATTCTTGATTCTTATGATCCTACAGTGTCTAAGAAGATTCCCATGGTTAAAGCGAGTAGTGGTGTTAATGAAAAATTCTTAGAAAGGGTTATCAACGCTCAAAAAACCTATAACAGTATGTATGAGACTTGTGAATCTTCTGATGCTGTTGTGTGCATTCTTGATGCAAGAGATCCAAATGGATGTCGCTTTATTAATGTTGAGGATGATACAAAGTCAAAATCCAAGCCATTTTTGTATATTGTGAATAAAGTGGATTTAGTTCCTAGAGAAGTCGCAGAGAAGTGGGTTAAGTTCCTTAATCTTGCTGCTCCCACTGTTGCTGTGAGCTTGAAGTCAGAAGAAGTATCAAAGAAAGTTCTTGAAGAGTTTTTTGCTCAACATGCTCCAGAGTGCAAGAATTTTGCTGTTATTGGCGCTCCATCTGTTGGCAAGTCTCTTTTAGTGCAATACATGGGAGATACATTCCATGAAGTAGAAAAATGGCTTTGGACTATGTGCAATCATACATTAGCCCTTATTAATGCTGTTCCTTGGAAAGGAAGGATGAGAGAGTTTGTTATTGGTTTATTTGAAAGAATGCAAGGCCAGGAAATATTTTCTTATTTATCAATCAAACCTGATGAAAATCCTGGACAAGTTTTATCAACTTATGGTCAGAAACACGCTATTGAAAGATCTAGAGTTCCTGATGCAATTCTTGAGAACTTTATAGATGGGAAATGGTGTTGGTATTCAATTCCACCAGAAGAAGGTTCTAGTACAGAGTTTTCCTCAGTGCAAATGTTGGTGTTTGATCAGTGCTCATCCATTGAAAGCGAAAAATATGTAAAGTTATCTCCTGACACAACTGTTGCCATGGATATGAAGGCATTAGAGTATGAGATCCCAACCGAAGAAGAGGAAGAAAGCGATTACAAACAAGATGGAGAAGAAGATACTGAAGAAGAAGAGAAAGATGAATAGAATAATAAAGAAAATACAGCATTTAATGAATCATCGATTCTAACTCAATCAGTTTTCTCATTTCCTCAACAGATTCTGCATCTGTTTGTTCAAATATTAAAACAAATTCTCCACATGATGGAGAATCTTCATTAATAATGTTATCTTTCAACATTGTGAATAGCATTGGTTTAAGCCGACTCTCTAATCTGTTCTTTAGCTCTTCAGCTTGTTTTTTAATCTGATTTGGATCTTCTGGAATTCCATGAATTGGCAATTTGGCCCACACAGGTATCTCTTCTGATTTAGTTGCTCTATCAAGAGAAGAATGCAAATAATTGGTAACACCTTTCAGGTCATCCCATTCGGATAACTCACCTTGATCAAATTCTTCTTCTTTAACAGAACCAATCTTTACCATACCTCCCATTTTTAAAGCCCATTTTGGAGGCTCTTCATTTGGTAATGGTAAGTCAGAAGGGTTATTGGGTACTATTTTTGTAGTTTTCTTGGTTTCAAATTGCTTTTGGCCTAAAGAATTTTTACGAGTCATCAAGCCATTTGTTTTTTTGCTGGATATATTGGATGGCAAAGCAATATGTACCTGTTTCAATTGATTCTCGTTCTCTTGTATCATAGTCTTTGTTCTTTCTTTAACTAAAGGTAATTGTAGAATCAAAGAAGCAGTTGGTCTTGATGATGGACTCGGATTCAACATTGATCCAATTAATTGTCTTAGGCCATGGGAATACCTTGATGATACTCTTTCATAATTTCCCCTGATAACAGATGCATACAGCTGTTGAGCTGTTTGGCCTGTGAAAGGCTTTTTAAGCATACACATCTCATATATGATGCATCCGAGTGACCAAATGTCAGTCTGTGCATTATATGGTGCGTTACTCCATACTTCTGGAGAAAGATAGAAGGGAGTACCAATAACCGTTTTGCAAAGATCTTGAGAGCCATCCAAAGCTCTTGCAACTCCAAAATCTCCAATTTTAGCGACGCCAAGCCTGGTAAGAAACACATTTTGTGGTTTGATATCACGATGGACAATTTTTTTATCGTGAATATACTGCAAAGCAAGGCATATTTGTATTAAAACTTTAAGAACTTCGTCTTCGGAGAAAAAATGATTTTTCCTTTGTATGATCTTTTGAGATAAGTCTCCGCCATCAACGTATTCCATAACAATATACAGAAACCCATTTTCCTGAAATGATTCTTGATGAGAAACAATATTAGGGTGCTTTAATGATGAGAGAAGGCTCACCTCAATTAATGCTTTTTCTCTCTGTTCCTCTGTCAATGAATTCATTTGAATTTCTTTAACTGCAAAGAAATCTTTCCCCCTTTTGCATTTAACCAAAAAAACACGTCCATAGGATCCAATTCCAAGGTCTTTTATAAACTCATATTTTTGCATTATGTATTTTAATTAATGAAGAGTGATTCTATGGAAATGGATTATGAGAGCATGTACATGGCTTTTGTATCAATACAAAGATTCATTTCTAGTAGGTCTATCAGTAAGGTATTGTTGAGATGTTATTGTATTTAAAAACACGAGTTTAGGGGATTCCTGGAGTTACAGGGTATGAATGCAAGGATTTTTAAATAGAAACCAATTTCATCTAACAAAGATAACATTTTTTCTTAAACATTTTTATTCATTTGTGTTTCTTCTTCAACGCATGGGAAAAAAAAAACAACTATTTTAACATATAAAACATATTTATTGATCTTTAACCTGGACTCTACAAACCTTTATTGTTGAGTTGTATAGCCCATCAACGATTTGCTGAGCAAGAGATATGAGAAGCATTTGTGTTTCTTCTGCATCTTCGGTATTATTGATTGTTTTTAACATTTCATCAAATACACTGACATAGTATGGAACTCCACCACAAGAATCTTGTGTAAAGTTAATTGGGATTGGACTAGATTCAAAATATATAAGAATGATCGATTTGGATGAAGTAGGAATAATTGAATATGGAGAAACAAAATGAATATTTGATATATCCCTACTTTGGGAAAACCTTGGATAAAGACGCTTCAAAAAAGATTTCTGGTCCTTGCTTCCAATCATGTAACTACCTTGTGAGATAATCATTTTAACAACATCATCAACATATATTAAGCAAGATTTTCGACTTAGAAAACTCGCAAAAAAAACTTTTTTGTTGAGTGTATCGAAATCATCCATAATAAAAACACACTTAGTGAACCCAAATGCAGAAGATAATATCCTGGGAAAATCTAAAATATAGCAGTAAAGATCAAACCACGAGTCAGAATAGTTCCATTTAAAGAAAAGATCATTCGATATCTCTTGAAGATTTATACCAAATTTCTTATAATCCGGAGTTTTGGAAAACATGCACTTTGGTATGAATGGGGCTGTGGTGCAATTAGGGATTGTTTCAAAAACAGTACGAAGTACATTCACATGATTAGTAAAACATGGTTTTTGAATGGACAAAAGCAATAAAGCAGTATCTAAACAGTAATAATAGAGAGATTCCAGCTCATTATACTTTTCTAATATGATGGATGAATCAAATATATAAATAAAGGTGCGTTTCCATTCACCATTCGAAATCAATCTCAAAAGCAGCTCTTCAAAAAGAATGGACATTAGAGTTGATTTCCCAGACTTTCCAGGCCCAACCACCCCTAATTTGTACACACTTTTGTTACCATATTCATTTAAAAGCGATCGAGAATATTGATACATGTATTCATTTCCATATATAGTGTTATTGATCTCAGGAAACCCAAACTTCATTTTTATTTTTTCAAATTCCAAAAACCATCTGATAGAATGCATATTTTCAAATTTTTCAATGTTATGATAGAACAATCTTTGTTCTTTTTCTAACATGAACGGAATCAAGTACAAAATGTCTTTGAAATTCTGATTAATTCCATTACAAAAATTTCCATTCACGAATAAAACATCACCATCTTCCACATCATCGATAGTTTCAACAACTGTTCCGTCACCAAATCGAAAAAAAAAACTGTCAAGCAAACCAAATTCTTTTCTCACAGATTCTTCTAAGTCTTCGTAACATCTTGGCAATGGAATAGTTCGATTTTGCGCACTCTGTTCATTAAAACAAAGCACTATAATTTTCTCCATTTTTGGTCACTTTTTTGATGTACGTTTATTAAATATGTGGAAAGTATATGAAAAACTAGAAAAACTAGGATCAGGAACTTATGGTGTTGTATACAAAGCGCGAGGACTGATAGATAAAGAAATTTATGCAATTAAAGAAATAGATATAGATCAGCCTGAAGGGATTCCACCCTCAACCATTCGGGAAGTCTCTTTATTAAAAGAGCTGAAGCATCCAAATATAGTTGATCTCAAAGAGGTACTGTATTATTCTAATTCTATATATATGGTATTAGAATTCTTAGAAAAAGACCTTAAGAATTTTATTGATATGAAGAGGAATATGAGTCAAATACTAATCAAATCTTATGCATATCAAATGCTATCAGGGGTGTGTTTTTGTCATTGTCACGGAATAATACACAGAGATTTAAAGCCCAGTAACATTCTGATTAATAGGTTAGGGTTACTTAAGATATGCGATTTTGGGCTTTCAAGGATGTTTTCTCTACCAATGAGACCATATACAAAATCCATGGTCACACTTTGGTATAGAGCACCAGAGATTCTCTTTGATAGCCCACTCTACTCGATTGCTATTGATATATGGAGCGTAGGGTGTATTATTGCTGAAATGATTAATCTTAAGCCATTGTTCACTGGAAACTCCGAATTAGCACAAATCATATCTATAATGGGAAGTTTAGGAAAGCCTCCAGATGGATTATTTGAAGGAGCTGATCAAGTTCTTCAAGAAATTACAATCCCGATCCCTGAAAATGGTACAGATTTCCGTAGCCTAATTGATACTACTGATGAGGATGCAATTGACTTGATTTCCAAAATGCTTAAGTATGATCCAAATGAAAGAATATCTGCAATAGAAGCACTTAACCATCCATTTTTTGTGGATTTACCTGAATCAGTTAAAAACACATGTATTCCTAGTGAGATTAAAGATGATTTATTTTATTGTTATATTTTTCCAAATCATTGAAAAAATCATCCAATGATGCTTGATAAACAGACTTAGTTGACATCATGTTATTGATCAGAAATGTATATTTAGGATCTTTTTTCAATTCATTTAAGATAAAAGAAGGAATTGTGCTATTAATAGGAAAAACTTCTTTTTGGGTTCTCAATCTATGATACTGAATTGCAACATCTTTTAGAAAATAATCTTTTGATTTCTCAAAACTAAAGTTGTTATTATCAAGAATCTCGAAAAAGAAATTAGTTTCTGATTGAAACTCTTTGAAAAAACCATGAATGTATTGTAATGAGCTTGATATTGTTTTTAGGGAGCTAGGCAATGATGATTCAATGAAATCTCGAATATTGAGTGGAAAACTATTCATGGTTAAATCAATAGCAATAATAACATCAGGAATCCTATGTTTAGGGTATACTGTATCAAAAATTAAGAAAAAGAATCTTAAATACTCAATAATTGTGTTATTAGAATCATTCAAAAACATTTCATTCTGTTCATTCATCAGTAATTTTGTTTCATCTGAATAGTGCTCAAAGAGAGTCTTCCATTCGTTTTTGCTTTCTTTATTATAAATTTCGATGATTTTTGATTCTATTTTTGAGTAAATATCCTGTTCTTTTAATCTTTTTACAAATTCTTCTTTTGGTAATTTATTCAAACTTGGATAAAGATCCCGACATTTTTCCCAAAATCCAATAGATTCGATAAAGTACTGGTAGCTAACTTTTCTTTTCTCATTCCGAATGCTATTTGCATACATGAGTTGTTTATAAAAACATAGCATTATTTGAAGAACCATTATTCGAATATATTTCCCAAAAATTGGTTTCTGGATAAGATCCTTTAAAATAGTCCTGGAATCATTGAAACCATAAGAATTTTTGACCACAAAAACATCATCATTGGGTTGTAATTTGAGCTTCTTTTTCATCATGTATGAAACACTAAAAATATCATCAGAAAAATCATTATGCGGTTCTTGTCGAATATACTCTAATGTTCCTGCAGTTGAAACCAGATTTTTAAGAGAAGGTTTGGCAGGAAAAGTCAATGATTCAAGATCAGATATAACTACATGAAAATTCTCAAACAGCAAAGTATTAGCCTCTTTGATATCCCGGTGTATCATATTGTTCCCATGAATATAATCTAATCCCAAAAGAATGCAAATCAAATATTTATGACTAAATTCTTCAAAGCAATCTGGATAAACTTCTGAGTAAGAGAATGGAGCATATTTATAAAAGCTTTGGTAGTTAGATGCATATTGGTATTTCATTTTTAATAAATTTGGATGTTTAAGAAGCCGAGAAAATAAGAATTCCCGATTAAACCATTTTAAATCACTAAAACCTTTTCTCGAATACATTTTATTTTTAAATAAATCCTTTACAGCGATCACTACACCATTTTTACCTTTTCCAATCATTCCTATTTCTTTAAAGCAGGTCAAAATATGTTCTCGGCTTAATTCTATCATTTTATTGACAATTTTTCGACTCACTATTTGAAAACATAGGAGGAAGATTTAAACCCAAGTCTCTTATTCCCCCCAATACACTGAATATTTGCTAGAATAGAAGCTAGTTCTATTGATTTATCGTTGGTTGATGCACTTCTTGCTATCATCGCCCATGCTCGTTGGCTTTGGTTCATCAAAGAAGGAGGTTGATTAGACTTTTTCTCTTTAGCTTTTTTCTTTGAAACATCATCATACACATAAGGATCGATATCATGCATTGCTTTCAAGGCGTTATAACATGTGTTACGGACTGATGGTTCAGGATGTTCACGGCATAATGTGTTATATATTCCAAATACAATTGGAAATATATACTTGGTGTTTTCAAGAATATGAGGAATAATATGAATGTTATGCCACATTCTAAAGGAGATTTCTGATACCCTATTTATATGGGATTTTGTACATGAAGCAAAAAATCTAAATAGTTGCTCGCATATCCGAGAAAAATCGCTCGATGATAGATATTCACAAACAATTATAATAATTTTTAAATGACCAATTTGCTTTGATGGAGACAGAACAGGCCAGTGTTTGAGAAAATAATTCAGAATTGTTAACGAATAACTTGCATCTCTCTGCAAAAACATATCTATGATCTTAACGATTTGTTGATCATAAATCATATAGTGTGGAGAGTGAATAATTGGAAGAAGCCCATAAAAGAATGCGTCTTTTAATTCATTAAAATACTGAGAATTTGGTATTTTGTAATAATGCATGAAAACCTTTAAAAAAGGTGATACACAAAATGGAGGCATATATCCATCAATGTATGATATAATGAAATATGTTGACTGCTTGAGAACAATTCTGGAAATGTTAGGATTGGTGAATGATGATAAAAATTGAAAAACAAAATTCCTTTCATTGGTATCAGGAGAATTAAATAAGGATAGTATTTTGCTCAAAAACTGATTAGTAAAATGCTTATCATTCATATGGAAATTTTGAAATTTAAATAAAATTTGATAAACAATGCTCAAATGGGGCCATGAGTTTTCATTGACAATCGGCTCATCGCCATTAAAAAAGTACTTGAGCCCTAAATCAGGAAAAACTCGAAATAAATTTGCTTCAATCATTAAAAATAATTGATCTACAACACATTCGGTTAGATACTGATCGTTAATTGGATTAGAAATCACAGATAATATCTCATTCAACGCATTTGATTTAACTCTTTTTGCCACCAAGTCAGCATCAGCATCTGTGTAATCACATTGGACACAGCATATTTGAAGTTTCTTCAAAAACAGTTCTTCTTTAGATTCAAGAGTATTATCTCCAAATGGAGGAAGATTCTCGAACTTAATATCTACATGACCCTTTTTATGGTAAATAGAATATGTAGTAAGGGATTTAAACTGAATATTATCACTTTTTGGGGAGAAATCATCGGATTCAAAACTCCCAGAGTCCGTAATCGGTTTCTGAGCCAGCGCTTTCATGGAAAAATACGAGAGCCTCTGAAGAGCTGAAGGAGAGCGGGATAGTTTGCTCACACTCAAGCAAGAGTCACGGCCGGTATATCTTGATAGAATCATCAGAATACAACGATAGAACTAACCAGATGGATTTCAGAGAATAATTGCAATATTTTTATTGATACAAATTATAAAATGTCATTGAATTATTTTATCAAAAAATTGAAATTTTGATAAATATAATAATTAATATTGAAATATTCCGTAAAGTTTACAAATGGGTAATCAACAGTTCAAGCTTTTTCCTCCTATCGAGGATTAGGGTGTCAACGGGTTTTCGGTTGAGAATCAGTTCATCACCGAAGACAGATTTCATTTGGTTTGAAACCTGTAAAACCACGATTTCTGAGTTTTTAAGGTCTTCTAATAATTGATTATATGTAGAATTTTTTGGATCAAAAAATCCCATTTCAATTCTAAGGAAATCTTTGATCTGTTTATATAAGGAATCATATCTAGTAACTGAATGAAATGCTTTCTCCCAAAAATCAAGAGCTTCTGATAATCTATTGCTTTCTTCAATTGTTTGAGAGTACTTAACAACCATATCAAGTTTTTGATGTATTGAAAATCCAAGCTTACTCCAAATTTCATCAAGTCTCTTGTGAATTGAATCGCCAGAGTTATCTGTTGAGATCAACACTGATTGTTCCAGCAAGTAATCCATGTCTCTTTTTCCGCTTGAGTTTGTGGAGTATCCAATTTTTTGTTCTCCATTTGCCTGTGCCTTTATCACTGCTGCTAAGTGTTCATTCATCTTGGATCTTTTTTCTTCTCTCTTATCAATTTGCCTTGGTGTTCTAACTCTACTTTGTTTGGGAGTAATATAAGCATCATGAGGTTCTTTGGAATCAATTACAAAAACATTTGATTTTGGATTTGGAATGTCTTCTACAGCTTGTGGGAGACTTCCATCAATTTCCTCAATTGGAGATATGTTATATGACATATCACTACACAATTCTGATATTTTAGTCAAGGGACAATTAAATGTACCCATTCTATCATATTTGAGTGGGTCATTGAGCCTCCAATATGCTTCTCGAGATTCATTTTGACTAAAAGTATTGATTAGAGGAGAATTCCGAGAGTTATTATTTCCTGGCCTTGATCCATGAGAAGTTTGTGACATTAGAATCCTGGGTTTGCTTTTAGGTTTGGTGAGCACTGGATTGATAAATCTGGTCTCACATGGAACAGTAGATGCCCTATTCTTTGGTCTGCTACTTAGATATGGATCTTTAATAGAATTTTCAATACTATTAATAATAGACGGCTGATCAATTTTCATTTCTCCAGAAAGAACAGGAATAGCACCCCTATATGAAGGAGGGAAAAGATTAACAGTATCACATAGTTGAGATAGAATTCTGTTTTCAATTTCATCTGATTTTTTTGTCTCCGATCTAACTTTTTGTACAACTTCTTCGGCTTTCTTTTCTTGCTTTGGAGCATAGTCTATGAATTCAGAAGCGGTTTCTGGAGTTAGTTTCTCATATATTATCCTTTTTGACTCTAAAAACTCAGATATTAGCCTTTTCCTAGCGTCTACAACAGATAGTACAAAAAATTTCATTGTTGAATTGAGAGATTGTCTTGTCTTCGGAGCATCTAATTTGCCATCATGCTTCATTATTCTAACAATAGATGACACATAATCTTCAAACTTGTCTAGTGCATGGGATTGATATATTGTATCTATATATGGTAATCTAGCAATCTCTTTTTTATATGTCTGAACAGTCTCCGTTAAATGCCAAAAATATTGATATTCTTCAAGAGAAATAGATTTTGGAGCTTCCACAATTTCGACTTGCTGGGGTTCATGCTGAAACATCCTTTTATACTGATAAAACCTGGTAAAAACATCATCAGGTTTTTCTGCAGTGATTTTCAACATACCTTTTTTCTTAAGATGTAACACATATTCAGCTGCTTTCGTCATTGTTGTTCTTGGCGAAGGTGGATCAATAGGATCATGTTCAATTGGTAATTCATTTGGAATACCATATAAAAGTCTCGCTAAAGATTCTTTACTAGGGCTCAGTCGAGGCATGTATCGAAAAAAATCATCAATCTCTTTTTGAAACTCATCTTTTTTACTCATTTTATATAAAAACAAACAATTTTTGTGATGAGAAAAAAAGAAATGTGACATTCTCGAATACGATCAATAAACATTTCAAAAACAAAACCCTGATAAAAGACCAGATGAGAAAATTTAATTTATTCAAATCATGATTGATATATTTATTTCTAAAAACTTGCCACTTTTTGCAATGAAAACTTGTTTAATCCTCCACAATTTCAGGTTTTTAAACTATCATGAGTATCTTTATGCGAAAATGAACAATAATTTTATCATTTTATCATCATTATTTATGGTTGTTTTAACCATTTTGATCAATTTTAAAATAAATCAAATAACATGTTCAAGGAAAGAGATTTGGACCCATTTTTATTTGGAATGCATCAAATTGTATAATTTGATGCATTCCCTATATATTATAATAATTCTTTCTTTTGGATTAAAAAGAATTAGGTTTTTCGTGTGGTTCAACAAATTATTCTCTAAAACAGAACCCAAAACTAACAAAAACCTTAAAAAAAGCTTCACAAACAGAAAAGTATTCTTCAAATCTTCATGTTTTCAATGGATAAAAACTGTATTTGTGGTAATTTTGGCCATTGGCATCAACAAAAATCAAAATCAGCAAAAACAAAACAATCAGAAATAAAATATAAACCAAGAATAATAAAGAAATGCATAAAATCCCCAAATATTGCTCAATTGAATAAAAATGAAATATTAAGGGGTTCTGGTTTTGGATGCGAATTGGAAAATATTGCTCAAGGAAGATCTTATGTGGATATTAATATCAATATTTCTAATTGTTTTTTCTCTAGGTCTTCTCTATATTCTGGTAATGGTGGTGTGATTTATGTTTCGGGTGGAACTTACTCTATGAATATCAATTATTCTATGTTCTATAAATGTATTAGTTCTCCCGAGGGAGGCGCAATATTCTTCTCCGCTCCATTTTCATATCTCAGAATGATATGTGCTAATAGATGTTCTGTTTCTTCTCAATCAAATCCTTTTATTTACTATCATTTTGCCTATATACGAGCTTCTCAGGTGAATCAAGTAGAGTATCTATCAGTATCAAATTGTTCCCAAACAACATCTGGATATTATTCTATTTACTTAGAATCAGGTAATCAGATGGTTGACAATATAAACAGTTCAATGAACAACGCCAATCAGGTTTCTGGTATTCAGATTGAATCACCATCCTTTTTCACAAGCTCTCACTGTACTTTCTCAAACAACAAAGCAAATTACATGTGCATTAGGATCAAATCTGACTCAGAAACAATACTAATGTCATATGCTAACATTGTTCATAACAATAGTCCCTCAAATGGAGTTGTTTTTATTAATGGAGGATCACCAAAGATGAATTATTGTATCTTTAAAAATAATCAAAATATCTTATTTTGTGTATGGTCTGGTACTCTTGAAGTGTCTCATTGTTTCATATATCATTCATCATCATTTTCTTCTTCAACAACAGTATCAACAGAAAGAAACAATTCATTTACATATATTCTGACTTATCAAATACAGTTCTTCGGTTCTCTTTATTGTAATGCTGATATGCCTCTAATTGATAGAACTGCAATGAATTATACATTTGAAACACCAATAAAAACTCCATATGAAACCCCAATGAACACTCCCCAAGAAACCATAATGAACACACTTCATGAAACTCACATTAATACTCCCCAAGAAACCAAAATGAACACTCCTCATGAAACCCACATTAATACTCCCCAAGAAACCAGAATGAACACTCCTCATGAAACCCCAATCATCACTCCCCAAGAAACCAGAATGAACACTCCTCATGAAACCCCAAACATCACTCCTCATGAAACAAAAATGGACACACTTCATGAAACCCACATTAATACTCCCCAAGAAATCAGAATGAACACACTTCATGAAACCCACATTAATACTCCCCAAGAAACCAGAATGAACACACTTCATGAAACCCACATTAATACTCCCCAAGAAACCAAAATGAACACACTTCATGGAACCCCAATCATCACTCCCCAAGAAACCAGAATGAACACACTTCATGAAACCCACATTAATACTCCCCAAGAAACCAAAATGAACACACTTCATGAAACCCACATTAATACTCCCCAAGAAACCAAAATGAACACACTTCATGGAACCCCAATCATCACTCCCCAAGAAACCAGAATGAATACTCTTCATGAAACCCCAATGAACTCACTTGACTCTTATGGACTTATGGGAAGTATCATTCGTGAACCAAAAACTCTTTTTGCAGCTACATTCATCATCATTATAGTGGTCATTGTTGTAATCTTCTACACCAAGGGAATGGTGTTTCTTGATGACAGCTCATCCACACTAGATTCTCTTAAAGAAAGGACTTTTTGGGCCCCAAAAATATGATTAGTAATTCCAATTTCATAATGATAAACACGAAGAAACAATACAAAAACTACCGGGAGAATATTTGAGGTCTAATAAGAAAACAAATAATTCAAAGAAATGAGGGATTAACAGAATTAATATGAGGGATGTCAATGGGAAGACTATTTTTAAAAATGGGACACCAGCTTCTGACATAAACCTCATTAATATATCTAAATAAATAATTTCCTTTTTTGTCCAGATCTTTCAGTTTTTTTTGATTCCATTTCAACCAACTCGTTTTTAAATTGATTGATAATAAGGGTTAAACTATACCTTATACCTTACCCAAGAAACAAACAATTTTTTATTCTTTGATTTTTGCTTTGGATTTGGGAACAGAGACAACCCTTCCATCACAAGTAGTAACAATTATTGATAATTCATTCCTGGAAAAGGCGATTGATGAAGGCTCTCCCCAAACATGACCGAATGATTGAAGTCTAATTTCAGGTAGGAAGAAAACTTCAAAAGCGAAAAGCTGCCCTTTAGGTGTACAGAGAGCCATAAAATCAAACCCACGGTTTGATTCCCATGTACACCAGCATGATATATTAAACTCAATATTTCTTACACAATGTAGGTCGCCATTTATTGTGTATACATTAATGTAATGTTTTTCTTGGCCATTTTGGTATTTTGTATAATAAACCAGTATAAAACCCCATGAATGCGTAATAAGTACCAACTTTGGGAAACAATCTCCCAGATATTTGACAAATGATACGCTAGATCTACGTGAATCAATTAAATAAAGGTAGCCATCATGACTACAACTAGCAATCGCCTTAAATTCATTTGATACATAACAACATGTAATCTCTTGTCTAAATGATGCAACTCGAAATGATTCCATTGTATTTAAATTCACAACAGAAATAACAGTATCACAACCACCTGTTGCTAAAAATGAGCCATTTGCATCAATACAATTGATATTGCCCGAGTGGCATATGTGTTTAACTTGATTATGTGTCATTAAGTCATAAATAATAACATATCCATAAATTGTACCAATAATTAGCTTGTTAAAAGTTAAAGATACCATATTTGCTTTCCCTTGAGGAAGCTGTGATGGATCAATAGAAAAAAGTTTTCTCATATTACTTAATTGATCTATCACAATAACGCCTCCCGTTGAGCTGATTAATACAGTTGATGATTCTTGGATCCAATATGTGCTATTGATAATGCTTTCTTTGACGTTGAATAATACTTTTTCAACATGTTCGACAGAATTTGGAACAATATTTCTTGTTGGATGAGGAAAACTGAATAGCTGGGTGGGTATTTGGCCACAGTGTCTCAATGTAGCCTCAACTAGCATAGAATCTATTTGATTTTGAATGTTCACATTATTCCAAACATTTTCATACATATTTGGATCATATGTATTGAAAAACTCTTTTGCAGATTCTCCTTTTTGTTTATAACCCCATATCAAATCAATCCACTTTTCAATAGTATTATTTGATTCCAATGCTTTCCTATGAAGATAAACAAAACGTAAAGGATTTCCTTGAGCCCATTTAGGTAATTCAACATCATTTACAGGGTCTCCATTTACTTTCCCTAGATCAAATCTATTTCTATTCATTAAGAATTCGGTACTAAAAAAGAATTCAGGAATAAGCTCTCTATAGTCGTTCATATGACTTGTGACCATCCGGAATGTATCAGGAATAGAAGAAAAAAGTCTTGCAGCATGATCAAATTTTCCTCCTTGAAGCTCAATGTGTAATGAAGTGAATGGTTCGGTTCTCAATAAATACAAATATACGCATAATGGGGACGAGTAGCACATGCTATAAAGAAAATTCCTTTCGCTCATTGCATAACCATCCTCAAGATGGGCCAGCATGTCGTTTTTTCTTGATTCCGTAAAAACACCAAGAGGATATTGAAGATCTCTTAATGGAAGATTATCATAATTAAATTCCTCAAAACTGTAGTCAGAAAAAACCCAAGGAAACACTGGATACATACTGGCATCATTAAAAGTCCTTCCACTAACAGTATTCAGGAACATAAGATATTGAAAAGTCGAAATCTCGCCCGTGATCCACTTCTGCATTTCAGGTTGATAATTAATGAATATTGATGAATGGTTCATCTGAAGAAGGCAATGACTAAAAGAAGATTGACGGCTAACGAATTCGACAAATGTTGATGAAGAAGACTTCGTGAATTCTATTAAATATGAATCACCATTATACAAAAATATCTCTGCTCCATTTTCCCTGTGCAAATGATTTCGCCTAAAAACAGATTTAATTTCACATGATCTAATTCTTAAAGTTTTTTCATTTTCATAACTAATAATTATACTCTCATTTTGAATGAACAATATGGCTTTTCGAACAAGATGTATCTTATGAATATAAATCATCTCTTCGAAAACTATATTTGTGATTGATGTAGAAGGGATCTTATTACTTTCAATAAGAGTATCATTTGTAACTTCAAGAATGGTTGGTATTGATTGAGGAACTTTAGAAAGTTTCAGTTTTTGAATTAATTCCAAAGCATGAGTATGAGATCCTGTATCACGACAAAGAGATGCTTCCTTGTGATCATCATAGCTTTTATTGGGTTTGAATTTCATTGGGCAATAATGAGCACACAAAGTATTATCTCTTTTGCAAAAATCATCATTTTCTAATCGTTTAATTGAGTTTGTCCATGGAGCTTGGTCAAATGTCATCCTACTCCAAAACATTTTCCATTTCTTTGCTCGGTTTTGAAGATTTGTATCTAATATATTGCCGACATTCATGTTTGAATCAGGGCTTTGGAAGGAAAACCCTTGATATTTTAGCAATTTGTTTCTAGATTTAGATATGAACTTAAGTATAAAAGAAGAAACTCTAGGGATTTCGATTGAATAGTATATTCTTTTCGGCTCGAAAAAATCAATGAATGATAAAATATTAGTATTTGGATTGAATGCATTGAGATCAATTTCGCTCTTTGTACAAAGCATTTTGTTATGGTACTCAATAAATTGCATGTGTTTCCTTATAAACTTTTGTGAATGAGAATATCGAAGAAGTAATGATGCAACATAATCTGATGAAGATGTTGAAACAAATGAAGCCAAAATAACGATATATTGTGTCACAGAACTATTATCAAATGTAAAGCAAATGTCTAAACAATTCTTCGCTAACTGAGCGTCAAGCCATTCTGAAGACTCTGGGCACAAATCCAGAGAATAATTATATGAAATCTCTTGATGCAATTTAGATAATCTTTCATAAATGGTTTGGGATATGATTTGATCACGATTCAAACATTGAAGATGATTCAAAATATATGAATTGTGAGTTTGAGATGAATGGTAAAACATAAAGAAAATGCAGGCTTCTATTAAAGATAATATTTGAGCATCTGAATATTTTTTAAGATTGATCTGAATTAAACCAATTGCACTGAATAAATACTCTCTAGTAAAGCTTTTAGATTCCGAAACAATCTGCAGAATAAGCATTCCAAGATCCCAATTCTTGTTTGAGCAGCTCAGTATAAAACCAAAAACTGTCTCTCTATTTATTTTGTCACTCAAGGAAATCGAAGCAACTAAAGGCCAAAAAGCCCATGCTTTATGCACACAGTATTTAACATGAGGTTGAATCCCAGAATTAGTGAAAGTATAAAACAATGAAGGATGTTTTGATAACAAAGCGAAACAAAGTAGTAATATTGGAGGATGATCATTAGATAGTGTCCACAATTGATTTAAGAAACTTTCATCAATAGGGTGATCTTGAATTATGGAAAAAATCAATTCGATATGATTAAGTAATAATTTTTTCTTGAAAATTTCACCATCATAAAAAGATATTAATGTTTCAATAACGGCTAATGATAATTGAGAGTTTTTTTGTTGAAATAATTTGGTTATAATTGGGAAATATATCCACATAGATGGAACCATCATAAAAGGCCTACTCTTGGACTCAGAAATATGACGAATCAGCTTTAATATATCAATAGAAACCATATATGATGAAGAGTTAAGACATTCATCAAAAAGCAGATTTACATCATCATTAGTCATTCCATAAGATGCAATTTCGGTTAGTGTCATGATTATATGTTCTTTGATTAATTTTATTGGTGATTGAGTGTCATCTTTCATAGAATTCCAAAAATAATGAAGAAATTGAGGGAATGCATTTGCAAATGAAGTTTCACATGACAGAGATAATAAATCATTAAACCAATGATGAGTAATCCTAATGAGTGATTCGGTATCGCACAAAATCCATATTTCGGGATTAAGCAAAATCTCATTGAATAGAGATTTTCGAAATTTTGGATGAGTAGTATCAACATATATATCGAAAAAACCACAATATGCTTCGTAATCAAGGTGGTCTGGTATTTTAGATAATAGATATGATACTATTGTCCAACATGAATCATCAACAAATGAGACTTGGGATTCATAACTGTGGACAAACACCAAATCAAAAAGATACAAAATATGAGAAATACTAACATTAATACCATTAGATGGGAGTCCTATCTGAGCAAATAATGGTACTAAAGAGGAAATTTTAAAATAGTCAATCAATATGCTAGAAAAAGAGCTATTCCATATAATTTCAGTCCCTTTGAGAGAGACATTTGAATCAATGTTCGAAGCAATATTCAAAATAATTCTATTATTCAAAATTTTGGGACTAACAAAGATATGCGAAGCACTTTCCAGTTCTTGAGGAATTCCATTTAGACCCATTTCTTTGAAATTAAAACGAATTATATCGTCCGTTAATACAAAAGAGCCAATAAGCGGTGGATACTGAATGCTTTTACCCAAAGAAAATCCTATTGTACAATTTAAACTTTCATTACGGAAAGATAAAGAAACATCAATTGAATTAATGATTTTGGAATCAACATATATTATGATTCTGTTGTCAAAATATCTTATTGAAAGCAAAAACCATTGATTAAATGGGAGAGAATGCTCAAAGCATACTGATTTCCTTTTATTTTTAAAAACAGACTCAAAACATATCGAATGAGATTGAATAATGATAGAGAGCTTTCCGCTTTGATCAGATAATTCAATCAAAGGAAATATATCGAAAGCAGGATGCAATTGTAACCAAAAACAAAAACAAAAAGACCGATTCACAAAAATTGATTTCATATCAGTAATTATAATTTGATGTTCATGACAATCTAAAGGTAAGTAAAACCTAGGATAGTAATGAAGCTTTTGGAATAGTTTTGTAAGAGTATTTACACCAAGTTCAAAAAATTTCGATCTCACTCGCCCATTATCTGGACAAAATAGAGATATAAACTTATGAACAACATCATTAGACGAAACAAAAATCGCAATATCCAAAAATATGGAGAGAATTTCATCAGAATATTGTATATCCGATTCTATATATGTTAGGAGCAAAGTATCAAATTGACCTTTATGCATCTGAACAATATTTATATATGAGAATTGTATTAATGATATCATCAAACTAAAAACCTCAGGCTTTGGATATAAAACCATAAAAACCATTTGGAGATAGCAAGGATATTTTATAAAAAACTCATTTGAACCCTCGGATACAAACTGACCAGCTAATAATGATTTCAATAATGGAATAAGAGAATCAACAGAAGTGGGGCTGGGATATTCTTTAATTTTATTAACCAAGATACTCCTTTCTGTTAGATACATGCATAGAAAACCAGAAGATATAACAAAAAAAGATAATGTCTTTGATATTAGTTGATAAAGTTGAGCTTCATTATTCAACATTGATAATATTTGGAATAGAGGGACTCGAATTGTAGAGAAAATCTCAATCGAATCTATTCTATAAGAAAGTATGGAATTAATCCAATCCATAATATCTACAATTAACAAAATGGATCTAGAATCGCTAATATCAGATCGACATATATCGAATATTCCCCTAATAATCGAACAATATGTAGAAATTTGTGATGAAGAGATCAAAGACCAAGTTTTTTGTATCGAATTAAAAACATTAATTCTGTATTGAGAATCAAATGCTAAAAAAAACAAAACAGAAGAGAACATTTCATCCTGCCAGTATATCTGAAAATAATTAAAATCTTCCATTGTCTCAAAAAAATAATGCAACACTGATGTTAAAGCAATGTTTATCACATTATTATTTTGACCATTTCGTAATTCATAATAACTCGGAATTATTGTTAATGCTAAATCGTTAGCAACATTAACAAAGTTTACTGATGATATTTTACGCTTCAAAGATCGGAATATAATAAAAATTTCACTTATTAACATTGGATATACTCTCATAAAAGAGAAAAAACGAGAAAAGGATGTACCACTATAACAAATAAGGGAATTAACTATCGTATACCGCATTTGAAGAATTCTTTTGGAATGAGGCTTCATGTTGAAAACGGTGATTGAAGGAGAAAATAATGAAGATCTTGAGAGAAATGATATTAAAAATGGACAAAATTGTATCTTTTTCATTTGGATAATAATGAAAAGAAACGCCTCATATACATAATCACTTAATGACCATTCTGTTAGCATGGAAAAAGACATAAATATCGAATTATAGGATAGTGGGAACAAATCTGCTATTTTCATTATCAGAAGAAGCCTTTTTTGATCATCATTCGATAAATTGGTTCTAAATTCGGATGAAAAAACACTTGGATCGTAATACTTGATATAATAATCAACATTTTCAGATTGAGTACTGGGGAAAGTATGGGATATTGATCTAATTCTTGGAAACTTAACATGGTCAAACCCCCCATAATATTGATAAATGGGATCGGAGCAGTAGAAGTGATAACGAAAAGAATCATAAATATTCAGGGGCAGAGAATAATGAGGAATGGAAATTTGTTGTTTTTCTTTTTGTGAACCAATATGGAGGACCAATAAAGATCCAAATTCCATAAAAAATTCCTTTACAGTGTTCCATTTTAAAAACTTGGCTAACGACAAAAAGAAGGATAATGAATGAATATCAAGGGAATAAATTCCCTTTAATCTTGATTGAAATACTTTTTGGATTTGTTGATATGAAAAAGAATCTAAATAATTGTGTAAAAGTTCATGGAAGAGAGAAAGTAGAAGAAAGGGACCACTTTGATTTTGATAAGACTTAGAAACCATGTGAACAATTGCTTCTGACAATGATAGTGAAACATGAAGCTGATGATCGACATGTTCTCTTATAAGATCCACAACAATACTATAATCAAATCCCTGATTGTCGGAAAAACTCTCCAAAACTTGAGAAAAAATACCACTTGTTATCTCAAAGTATGCTGTATCAATTACTTTATTAAGTTTTTTTAGAATCAAACATCCAATCGAATTATTTGAAATATTTTTGCATAGCCATATGATTGAAATGTGCAAAATAATATATGTATAATATGACGAATGCTCTTCAAAAGTAAGAAAAGGAAGTTTTTGAAAATCAAAATCAATAGGTATACCAACAAAATCAAGCAAATTTAAATAAAAATGATCATCAGATAATCCTAGAGCATAATCATATATAGATTCATAAGAAAGAATTTTCTTTGAAAAAAACATGGAAAAATCTTGGGAATCAGACAACTCTCTTGGAGGTGATAATAACAATACTTGGAGAATTGGCTGGTTCATTGGATCATTAAAAAACAATTTCCTCTCCATACTTATCCAAAAGTGCCAATTTCAGGTATCGTCACCTCACCTCTGTGTCAACAGGTCAATTCTTCAGAAAAATTAATTGTCATTTGTATTTTACCAAGGTATCACATGTTTAGCTTTTTGTGCATGCTGCCAATCAAGCATAATGCAGAGCTATATTTCTTTTTAAGGGCTTCAAATTCTTGCTCGACATTTAACAAATAGTTTTTAAGTTCCATGAATTTTTGTCTTTGAGTTTTGTACTTTTGATATAGCACTTTATATTTTTTCATTGATGTATTACCTTCATTATTAGTTGAAACTTTGGCCATAAATTTGGGAGATAACTCTTTCGAAACATTTTTATATTCAAGTAACACCTCCATCCATTCATTCATGAAGCTTTGGATATTTTGCCTAAGAGATTTGTTGATATATGCCTGGAGTTTGTGAATTTCATGCTTTTTGGAGCTCCAAATTGATCTGTATTTGCTCTTCAAATCATTAATATCATTAGTATTATTCCCTTTCAATCTCTTAATGTCTTCGATATGTTTCAGATTCATCTGTTCGTTTGAATACATTAGATTGTCAATTTGTTTTTGTAATCCTTCGTTTTTATCCTTTGATTCATCTATATTCTCCATTAATTCACTGATTTTGGCTTTATGAAGACCGATTTCTTTTATCAGAGCCCCTACCTTTTCATCAGATGCCATATTTTGAGACTCTCGCAATTGGTTAATTTCTAATTCGATATTCCTTTCTTTTTGGAGTAAATGTTTGTTGGTTTCTTTGAGCTTCAAAACAATTTGCTGATAATTACCATTTTCTTCCAACAAATGACTATTTTGATTCTCCAATGCTACTTTTTGATCATTAAGCTCTTGAATAGTTCTTGATAAATCGATTTCTTTTGATTTCTCTTCATTCAATTCTTTTTGCATCAAAGTTATAGTTTTTGTAGACTCTAATGAGGCCAATTCTAATGATTTTTGCAAATCTGAAATCTCTTTTTGTAACTGTGTAATTAATCGATCCTTTTCATGAGTATCATTATGATATTTTTCTATTTCTTGTTCCTTGGTTTTAATATCATTTTGGAGTTGTTCAATTATCATTCTTTTTTCATTTTGGAATTGCTCTGATTTTCTCTCCATTTCAGTAATATGTATCTCATAGCCGGAAATTTTGACAAGCAAATCATCTTTTTCACTAATAGCAAGATCTTTATAATTATTGGAATCAAAAAGAGATTGAATTTTCTGATTTTGTTCATCAATTTTCTTTAAGAGAGCTTCGATTTTTTCTGAACCATCCTTTTTTTCTTTCTCTAATTCATTTATCAGAGAGATTTTTTCAGAATCAGTTCTAGATATTTGATTCTTATAAGATTCAATTTCTATCATCATCTCATTAATATTAGAAATCTGATTATTAATAGTATCCTGTTTAGAAGAAATATCAAGATTACATTCATCAATTTCTTTTTCTAATTCCAGCATTTTTAACTTTGAATCTTCAAGCTGGTTTGTGACAATATTCGTAGATTCATTTGTGGTCCCTTCAGAAAATTTAATTATGTCTTCCTCCAATTCACTGATTGTTTTACTCTTTATTTCCAACTCATTTTCTAACTTTAATACTTGCAATTTACAATCTTCGAATTGATTTTCAAGCTTCTTTATTCTATTATCCATCTCCTTATCAATATTTTGATTATCATCATGCTGACTATTCAAAGATATAGATTGTTGAATTAATAACGCTTTCATTTCCTCTTTTAATTGATCGTTTTCATGTTTAAGTGAGATAACATCCTCGTCGTTATTATTAAGCTGGCGAATTTGACTCTCCTTGACAAAAATCCGCTTTTCCTCTTCGTATTCCAATATCTTCTTTTTTAATAATTCGATTTCATGTTCTCTATCTTTGAGATCATCTTTGATTTTATTGTCCTTCTTTAAGGATTCAATCTCTTCATTTTTAGTTTCCAAAGTATCATTATAACTCTGAAGAGCCTGATTAAGTTTTTGAATCTCGGAATCTTGTTCATCAAATTCTTCTTTCAATTTCTGAAAATCATCTAAATTATTCTTTAGTGAAGAATTTTCCTTTTCTAATTCGGAAATCTTATTCTTTAAACTAATAATTTGAGATGATTCACTTTGATGAGCAGATTGATCCGATAAAAGGATGTCAAAATTCTTAATTACTACCCTAATTGCTTCTAATGAGAAATCTTTCATTAATGATTCATGAGTTTCTAGAATTGATTTCTGCATTTCAAAAACAACTTCTTTGAGTTCTGGCATTGGTAAATGGGCTTTAATAAATGATACCAATTGAGAAAAAACCGGATCACCCGAAATTTTGAATAATAAACACTCTAACAATACTATAACAGATAATTCTCTGACAAATTTAGGCGTATCTTTCTGGCATAATTTTACTAATAAAACTAGGCCATTTTGTTTGCTATTACCCAAATCTTTGGACATGTTGTTGATGAAAAACAAAACAGTTGAACTTGATTCCCATATTAAAACAGATATAAACTGCAAAATTGACCTAAATTGCTTTGAATCAATGGTTTGAGATGATATCAAAGCATTAATTACTAAAGATCCGAAACATTGAATATCATCTCCTGTAGGACTACAAAGAAATAGTGTTTGAGTTGTGCGATCAGACAATATACAAATTCTCGATAATGTAATTATATTCATGAATAAATTGACCTTTGAATCATAAAATTGTAGAATTGAAAGTGTATCAGGTTGCTTAATAATTTCATGGGCAAGAAAACTCGGATAATCCGAAGATTGATACAAGAAGCATTCAATTAAGAAATAGTAGCTCTCTTGTTCGGCTTCTTGTTCTGAGGAAAAAATTAATCTGAGAAGCGAAGCAAAATCATTTGACATTATTGCACACAGATCATGATTACCTTTAATTAAATAGCCCAATAACCTGATTACACTAACTCTATTGTCCGTATTACTTAAAACTAATGATAAAACTGTCCTGACAATATCCTTAACAATGGTTTCTTTTCGAAAATTTGGTCCTTCTTCGGATTTAAACAAAACAGTCAAAAATGACACAGCATACTTTGAATTCATTTTTAACTGGCTGTAAACATGTGATAGATATCCGGATCCAACAAACAATTTTTGGTTCATTAGGTGGCCTGAAACAAGAGATTCGAATGTTTCTAAAACTTCTTGTGGTTCTGTTGAGAATTTCGCAATTAAATGATCGATAATCTGAAACATAACCATTTGTTTAATCTCATTATTACCATTTACAAGTGTTCTAATGAGGGGAAATAGATTACGATATAGTTGGGGGTTATTTGTGTTTGATAACCCAATAAGAGAACTTTGAAATGAAGCGTTGTTAAAGAACAATTGTTTCAGAGGTTCTGGGGCTAGTTCAGAGAGTCGTTTAAAAATTGATAATGACCCCCGTTTCCTATTTTCATTATCTGATTTCAAACATTCGCAAAAGGCTTCAAATGAAGCCTTATCTCCTATCATAAACTCGGTATTGGAAACAGAATCAGAATTCGTTTCTTTCAAAAGAAATATTAAAATCACTAAGATGCCTTCTACAATATTATTATTAGTAATATTAGATGAAAATGCCCGTAGAATTGATTGTATATGCATAGAAACCTGTTTTTTAAATTGGCCAACTAAAGGCTTCAAATCAGATATGCTATTCTCAATATCCTCGTTTTGATCAATATTCTTGAGATATTTTTGAACAAGCTCTTCATCACTCTCGTTATTGGCGCCAAAAAAGTTCTTTATCATCTAAAAATTGAATGACTCTAGTAAGAGACACCTTCATCCTATTTGGAAATAACATGGGTTTCCTCTCTATATTATCATCCTGGGCCAATTGTTTCAGGCTGACTCATAAAATTTGATGAGTACTAAGCATAATATCTCGATATCAAGTAGTGTTCTAAAGAACCCGATGGCGTTTTCTTTTTTTAGAATTGCGGTTGATTCGGATCCAGAGTCTTCTGACTTTATCAAGAGTTTGGACATTATCACATCACAACAATTTCTCTCACTTTATGGAGAAATGTGCCTTGTTGACTTCATAAAAGACTTAATAGAGCGGCGTAATAGTCGAAATGAATTATTAATCGGGATATTTCGGAAAATAATGGGGAGACCTGTTGTTTATCTAATTCTTATTGAGCTGAAGGGAATTCCAGATAATGTTTTGCAACTCCTTCCAGAAAATGATAAAAATTATTATATTGCGCTTCAGAAAGAAGTATTTTCAAACCTAATTAATGATTGTGTACAGAAAGAGTGCAAACTTGACACCCCATTTGTATCTATTTCTGATGTATTGAATGAACTCCCACCAGAGGATATTGGTGATCCTGCAAAAGTCCAACCATATATTAATTTCTTTAAATCAAGTGATAGAGTCATCGCAGATTTTGTTATCAATCTTGTATCAGTAGATTCTAGTTTAAATAAAGAAGTTTTGGCCAAAAATAGTATTCCAAGTTTACTTAGGCCTTTTAAATCTGTGAAACTGTCCATAGAACAACTTATTCTGGCTTTTGATGTCAGGGTACCCTTTGTAACAACCCAATCATCTCTCCAATCATTCTTATTGGCCTTAAAGGAAGTGACCGGACTTAGATCAATACCACTTTCAACCTTTTTAGGAAATTGGGAACACAAAAAAACTCAGCTAAATATTCTTGCACAAATTGCATATTCAAATTTATCAAATATAACTGTTCCAAAATTGCCCCAAATGAGATTCTCACCTAGTTTAATAGGTGATTTTAAGGGAGATATTTGGAGGCTGCCCGAGTTTTTGATTCTTTTGTCCAATTTGTATAATTCAAACCAGGTTGATGTGGTTTCTATTTTAAAGACGATATCTCCTCAGCTTTCAACTGCTTTGCTTCTTTTTGTTCTTGCTAATCAGAATGAAATTTCTAGGTTTGCAGCCTTTTTATTACAGAATCTATTTAAAAGCGAGAGCCAATATATTACCTGTATTTCTTCTCTTTGGTCACTGAATAGAGAGTACTTAGTTAAGGTTACAGAGATTTGTTATAAAGAAAAACCCCAACTTATTGGACGTTGTTACGATATTGCAGATGATTTAGGAGCAATTGAGGAATTTATTTCTCTATCTTCAACACAGTTTTCCATTTTGTTAAGGGTTTTTTGTTTCTTTCGACATGGAGATGATTTTCAATGCCTCTTTGATTTAGCGAAATTCGATGACTTTTTGTTTCAACTATTCGAGAGTCCTACTGATTTTGGGATTTTTGTCCCAATGAACTTTGAAAGGAAACTTCAAGACTCTGGAAAAGATGAGAGTGCTGATCGGCTTTTCTTTAGTCATATCAACAATATTTTTGATAATTTGGATTCGAACCGTAGGAAAAAGGTTGAAGAATTGTATTGTAAATGTTGTGATAGAACTCCATCTTTATCGGAATGCCAATTCAAATGGTCTCAAAAATCTATAGCTAGTATTGCACATCAGCCTCTTCCATCATTTGAAATCACTCATGCTCAAGAAATTGTGTTTTCTGAAGCATTTGAACAATATGTGAATGGAATAATGAACGATAATTATAGTGATAAACAAATTGTCGAGAAAAACGGAGAAACAATTGGTCTTCTTTTATCTAAGAATTTATTAAGTCCGAGTTTTGCTAATGAATTCCTAGAAAAAATTGAGCACTTCATTAACTATCCAGAAGATTCTAACTTTTATGCTTTTGCATCAAAAGCTCTGAGTGCTTTGGAACCAGGATTGCCTTATTTCAAAGATTTTGCTAGGAAAATAATTAATTCCACATCTATAAAGCTTAAATTTCCCAGAATATTCGAACAATCAATATTGGCTTGTACTCCAATTGCTTCATTTTCTCAGGAATTCAAAGAATTTAGTACATACGAGATTAAGATCCATCCTCTATTTGATTCTATGTTAAGATTGAAACCCTCTTTGAACACCCCACCGCATGAGTATTGGCCAAAATCAAATAATTTCGATAAGTATAATTTTAATTATATACTCACAAAATCCGAGACCATTTTAAAATCCCCTGAGGCTCCGATTTTCAATTCAGAGAGTTTTATTACTAATGCATTTAATATGATGATGTTTATGATTAAAAGACCCTCATCTTGTTCCCCTATTATTCTTTCTAGATTGGGGCAATTTTTCCAAAATTATTATATAAAAAAGAAGAAACCAATACCAAATAAGTATCTCAAGTTTACTGATTTGATATTTAATGCATACCAATCAACTAAGCTATACCTTGTTGTTCCATTCGTTTCACATGTATTTTGGAGTGTTCCCCCATTGTTCCTCCCTCCATGTCCATGGACTGTCTCAATTCTCAGCATACTTGGTGCAATTGCTAGAATTCCATACTTACGAGGATCGATATATACGGTCATTCTTGATATATTTAGCAGATTCAATTGCGAAATTTCCGATATAGAACCATCAAAGATTCCCCTATTGACGTCAATCCCATTTAATAACTCAGATTTTGTAATCCCTCCAATTAATTTTTCCTTAATTGTTCCACCTATTAATAGAATGTACTCAAAAGATCCAATTCATGTTTTGATTAATATTTTATATCCACAACTGTCTTCAGCATTAAGTTATGAAATATTTGATTTCATATCTTCAAAATCAATATTAATCGCGGATTCATGTTCAAAAACCGTACAAGCTCTAGTGTTAAAAGATTTTTCCCTATCAATAGACTATATCGGTTTAGAAGTGTATGCACTCAATATAATTAGCCCAGTATGTAGGCCTCTCTCTGTTCTATTATCTAAAAGTAAGTTTAATAGAGCAGAAACGAAAGAGCTGATTCCTTTCATAGATTCATTGCTCACACAGAATTCCATCACAATTTCTAAGAAACTTCTGAATGTTTCAATGAAGAAGCATATTGAATCAAGAAAGAAATCATCATCATCTTTTTGGGATATTGAGTATTTACCTCGTCATATTGCTAAAATTTTGCCTGAATCTCTTCATCCATACAAACAATCGCTTGTTTCTAAAACTAGTACTATTTATGGATGTTATAGTGTTCCATCCTTTTTGAAGAAGTGTTATTCAAGATTATCTGCTTTAACTTATTCATGTAAAGCGAAACCACTGGTTTCTTATGACCAAACTCTTGAGAAAATTATTATTGATTCTTATTCTCTTGATAATAAGAGTCTTGATGGAAGCAGAGGGTTCGGTTTCGTTTCTGTCTACAAATGGAGTGTTCTTTTTCAAACAATCATTCACTGCTTTCCTATTGGTATTGAATTGGAGTTTGCAGCATATGGTGCTTCTCTTTTAAGGCATATTATAGATGTTTTCAAACCCTCAGGGAATGAACTAAGTATCTATTCGATTCTTCATGATCAAATTCCCCACATGTTGGTTTTTATTGAGTTGATTGAAAAAAATATTGTTAAATATGAGCACATTGAACCTTTAATAATTCATCATATTGATAACAATACTATCAAACCCAAGGATCTTCAACATTTAATTGGTTACCTATCGCATCTTAATCAAAAGGATAACAAAACCAGTTATAAGTATCATAGGATTTTATCTATTTATTTTCCTAATCAAGGCCAGACAATAGGTAACTCTATGAAAATGTTCAATGATTATCTTTATATATATTTACCTATTAATTTCATTCCACCAAACCCTGCCCAAAAATCCAACCCCTATTATGTGAATACTTTTGGAGGTCTCTTACAATACTATTCAACTGACTCTCCATCAAATAAGAATATTGGTAAGAAGCCTCAATTCATTCAAATGTATAATGATGAGCTTTGGAAGTATATTCTTTCATACTACTATCCTTACAAGCAAGATTTGATTATTAAGACCCTGTTTTCAATGCTCAATAATCCACCTGAAGATAACCCACCTGATAAGATTCTCCAGAGTTTTGTTAAGATTGTTTTTGGTTATTTTAATAATGGAAGGATTACTTCAAGCTTCATATCTGTGATTATGTCTACCATTGTGATGCATCTTAGATTCAAAAATAATGATTTTTGCAAAATATTTGGTGGACTACTTAAAGATACATATCCATTTGAGTATCCAGATTTCACATTTATATGGCTCTATTTATTTCCGCATGTTTTAGGTTCCTTGCTTGTCGATCAATCTCTATATGAACCATCATCAAAGCTATTTAACTCTGCTTTTGGGATCCTTTCTGTGTATCCCAATGACTGGCATTGTCGCCAGCCTTTGAGGAAGATATATAAAAGCTTACTTCGCCTAACAATGCTATTCATTCATGATTTCCCCGCATTTATGTACCAATATTCATATGAATTTCTCATCAAAATACCTTTAAGATTCAGAGTTTTGAGAAACATCATTCTTTGTTGCCCACCTAGAGATGTTACGATTCCAAATAATCCGAGCATAGAATTTGACAAAATATTTGATCAGCTTCTTCAAGGAAGGATAACTTTCCCAATGTTGCGAGAGAATCTTTGTGAATATGAATACCAGAATATAATGAGACTGCTTCTTAAACTCAACTTCCATGAACCAAAAATTAGGATATATGCAAAAGGCTTGATACTTTCTTCTTTGACTCCTAAAGATATGATTCATACAATTGAAGCACTATTTGATTTAGTAAGAAATGACTTCCCCGTTTCAAATGACATTGCACAATGTATTGTCAATATATTTAGGACCCTTGATTTCCAAATTGGTGATATGTCAGTGCAGAATGCTATTGCAACAGTGCATCAAGCAAGAATTAAACCAGGCCCAGCACCAACCCCAATTAAAAAGATGAATATTGAACCTCACAAATAAACTCAAAAACGATTATTGACACTTTTAAGAAACTAAAATGGAAGGTCGATTATTTATCTCTGGTCTGCCTCATAATGTCAAAATCGATGATGTCAATAGCCATTTTTCCAAACATGGTCCTATTGTTAATATTGGTTGCAAGAAAGATCCAAATGGTTCAAACTTTAATGTATATATTCTTCATTATAAAAGTTTCTCTGATGCAGAAGCGGCTTATGAAAAAATTAAAAATGAAACATTTGATGGTAGGACCCTCCAGGTTACAATTGATAAAATGATATCAAGCCCAAACCATGATAGTTACATTATCCAACCCAAAGATGTTCCCCCGCCTCTTCCAATCAATTCTGAGCCTCAAATTAGAAACATTCGACCATCATACCGAAATGAGCGCCCTTCAAGAGATACTAGATCTAATAACAGTATCCTCTTTAATGGATTGACCACTCTTTTGTCCCATTATAGGAGCTTCTATAATCGCAATCGATAAATAAATATTTCCCTTTGCTCTTTATTGAAAAATACCAAAAGTATCATTTGATATTTTTAGCTGACCATCAATACCTACAATGATGATAGTTCTAATAAAACACACTTCGGTGCTGCATATACTCGTTGTTCCCGATATTGTCACAGAATAGAAAATCCCATCCACTAAATTAACTGAGTTATTATTAATGGCGGGAAGGAAATTATTGGGGAATAATGACTTAAGGATTTCAATTATTGCTTTCTTTCCTCTGATAGGTGCTCTAGATTTTAACGCGTAGTTATAGTTGTTTTCAAATAGTGAAAACAATGGTGATCCAGATGGTACTTTAGGAAAATAAAATGCAAATTGTGCATCATCAGCATATAGATCCCCTATGGATTCTATTTTTTTTGCAGCTGCAAGTAAATAATATTCCATAAACATATCTATTTCTGGATATGATAGATGCGCTGTTGCAGGTGGAATGACCTGAACATCATCCTCATCAGTGGATTGGTCTTCGAAGTTTTCATTGTATGTTTTACCATTAAATTCAACATTATATGAACTCATAAAGCTAGAGGATAACTCTTCGACAGGTATACCATTGCCGTTAAGCTTGATCGATGTCAAATCTGGAAGAAAAACACTAATAACACTGAAATAATCTGTTTTTTTGATATTGTTTGAGCTTAAATTTATTGATTTTATCTCTATCTGATGTTTTCTCGACTCTGCACCTAAAAGATACATGACATACTGAAAATCTCGAAAATAATTTAAGTTAATCTCAGAAAACGACGATGATAGACTTTGTAAGTCCTCATCTCCATCATTGTAGTGATTCTTAAAATATAATTTAAGATTCTTGCTTATTCCTGGATATTTATCAAAATTATATTCTGTGATGTATAATTTTTGTTCATTATATTTTATCCCATTTAGCTTTAAAATTGTTTTGTTGATTCTATTATCGCTAGCTAAGCAAATCAATTCGGATTTATTTTTTTGGAATTCTATCTCTTTTTCTTCTTTCATTCTCTTCTTAATTTCATTTCTAATGAATGAACATAATCCTTCTTGATCGAAATCATGGCCTGAATCAATAACAATTCCAATTTTTTCTTTTTCATTTCTATTATGCTTCATATAACAACTGGAAACTTAATATTTCGACTCTTCTTCAACTCATCATTAATATGATGCACCAAAAAAAATCTGATCCCAATAAATCTTTCGACAAAGATTCTTCAATATGCTATATATACAAGAAAACTGGAGCATGTTTAGGTGGGATAATGAAAAACTGTTGTTTATTGCATCATGTTCAAAATCAGATTAATAGGTGTATTGTATTTCATCACTTGTATCCAAACCCAAAGTTTTTTGCCAGTTTTTTTAGTGAAAATGATAAACCAATTATTGATCCTATTCAAGAACAGCAGGGACTTGATGCATTCTTTATGGATATATATTTAGAGGTTGAAGTCTTTGGTAAAGTGGAAGATATGATTATTTCTGGTAATATATCTCGCCATTTATATGGAAATGTATATGTTAGATTCGTAGATCCTGCTTCTGCACTCGCATGCATGATCGCTTTGCAAGGAAGATACTATGCTGGTAGAAAAGTTGTAGCTAGCTTTGTTCCCACCAACAAACTTTCTTCAATAAAGTGTAAAGACAACGAAGGATCAACATGCATACACGAAGATAAGTGCCATTTTGTTCATCCACTTAAAATATCTCCCCATGTTCTAATGCAGGCATTCCCAAGATCACATTTCATGATACCAGATAAGCTCAGAGATGCTCCAAAAAACATTGTTTATGATTCTCCTGATGATCTTCTCTATGGAAGATCCAGGTTATTAAAGCGCTAAATTATGAAACCTCTGGTTTTTTATGAAGGAGGATCATGGCTGATTTGGACAGCCAATGAAGCTGAAATTTTGCTTCGAGATGCTGGGATAATGGGAATGCCAACAATGTCTTCTCCTTTCTATCCTCGACAAATGAAAGAATTGTGTCTTCCTATTGAAATCACCAGTATCGAAGCGAAATGGTGTCATGAAAATGGTTTTTGTAACATATATAAGCCAGTTTTTCCAAAAGAAATCAAAAACATTCCCGAAATTGGAAATAATACTGAAAAGGTTAACCATACACATATTGATTCCGAGTTTGAACTTGTTGAAGCCGATATTCCTGTCATTTCAGATATAAAATACAAGTCTTATTGCAAACTCAGGGAAATGGGATTGTTTATTCTTGATGGATCTGCTTATGGGTGTGATTATGCTATATATCAAAATGAACCTTGGAAATGCCATGCGTTTTCTTTGCTGTTTTGCTTGGAAGGGAATCTTGAATCCCGAAAACTGATTCAATTATCTCGAATTGCTGATTCATCAAAAAAATCTTTACTATTATCAAGCTTTTACGAAGACTCCATCAGATTTATGAAATTTTCGCGCTTCAAGCCGACAAATGAATAATTGATTTATGGTTTTATCTTCATCTCCCCGATTCTCTTCTTCGTTTCATTTGACAAAACAATATATTTCTCTATTTCAGCTATTTTCATGAAAATATTGTCTTTGTTTAACTTTTTATACAACTCTACCAAACCTGGATCATTTACCTCGGGATTTTTCTTTGAACCTTCAGCAATTTCTCTTTCAAGTTCTTCTATCTGCTGGCTTAAATCATTAGAGTATCTTTGGAGCTCAGATAATGACATTGAATACATATCCATCTAAAAAATGACATATTTTTATTTTTCTCCCATTAACCAGATCTCATTAAAGACATTAGAAGATAAAAGAACAGGAGATTCTTTTATAAATTTTCCAAATTGTTATTGATCAAGATGAGCAAAGAGATTAAAAAGCAGCATTATTATGATATTAGTTCATTTGAAGGTAATTTTGATGATAACCATGAGCCTCCTTATTCAAATGAAAGTAAAAAGCCGGTAAAAGATAATTATCCTAATAAACCTCCAACAGATCAGTTTGCTCCATATATTCCCAATAAAACCATTAAAAATCCTTGATATTTGTATTTTTTTCTTGTATAATTATTTTTGATGATTGAATTGATGATCAATGGAATCCCTGTTGAATTTCCCCACGAAAAACCGTATGATGGACAAATAATGATAATGAATACGGCTTTATCGGCAATGAAGAGTAAAAAAAACGCAATTATTGAATCCCCAACGGGATCTGGTAAAACTGCTGCGTTATTGGCTTCTTCTTTGGCATATCAAAAAACTGATGATGATTGTCGGATTTTTTACTCAAGTAGAACGCATACACAGCTCAATCAGGTGATTCAGGAATACAAACAATTGGATTTCCGAGCCAAGATGACTGTATTGGCCTCACGAAAACGATTTTGTATCAATGAAGCTGTGAAAAATAGTCCAAATATTAATTATGAATGTCAATACATTGTTAACAAGAATGAATGCAAGTTCCGGAAAAAAAGCACCAATATTGCAGAACTTACCTCAAACAATGGTCCTTCCAAATTTGATATTGAGGATCTTATTGTTTTCGGCAAAGAAATTGAATATTGCCCATATTATCTTTCTTTGTCTCTGGCTGATTCTGCTAGAATTGTGTTTTGTACATACAACCATATTCTATCAGCAAATCCGGTATCTAACATTACGACAGATGATTCTATTTGCATATTTGATGAAGGTCATAATATAGAAAACTTTTCTATGGAAGCTACTTCATTTAGTGCTAATTACCAGACTTTGCATAATGTTCTTAATGTCTCTGCAGAAATGGCGGCGCACAATCCTGATGATTTGACTTATTCTCTAATACACAAAATTGCAACAATGATGTGTGCATATGTTTATCAAACTCATCAACAATTATTGAACTCTGAATTGCATTATAAAGCGGATCCAAATCTTGAAGCTTTTTTGAATTCGTGTAACATATCGCTTCGTAGCTCGTCAATTATTTGTACAGAGCTAATTGAATGGGTTAAGGTTGCTGCAAACATGTATCGAGATCGGCATATAGATTATTTACTAACTTTTGCTACATCTATTTCAAATCCATTAAGCATTGTTGCTATTTCAAATATAAAGTCTTTTCAAATTCTCTACATACATAATGAAGTTTTGAATCAATCAATGTTTAAAATCATATGTCTTGACCCTTCTGTTGTGTTTAAACAGAAAACTAGTAAGATATCAACTGTTATTCTATCATCAGCTACACTCTCTCCCATGAATTATGTTGTTAAAGAATTGGGGGTGGCCTTTCCATTCACGGTTTCCACTCCTCATATTATTTCACCAGATCGACTTGTTGCTCTTAAAGTAGATTCCATTAATAACACTAGAATGACTTCGAATTATAACTACTTTGTCCAGAAAAAAATTGAGATTTCCGAAAATTTGGGTTCAATGGTTGAATTATTATCAAAAAATGTTATTGGTGGCATTCTTTTGTTCGTTCCTTCATATAATGTCAAAGATGAAATAATTAAAAACTGGAAAGAAACAGGAATGTTCGAAAAAATTGAAAAGCATAAAAAGATTTTTGAAGAAAAACAAGGAGAATCACCTAAATCGTTAATTAGGGAATATAATAAAACAGTTGGAAAAGGTATTCTCATTGGAGTGTCAAGAGGGAGTTTGAGTGAAGGAATAGACTATAAGGACGATCAATGTAGGATTGTAATTGCTTTTGGAATACCTTATGCATCATTCACAGATCCTGTGATTGTTCTAAAGAAAGAATGGAACGATTCTCAAAAAAATGGAATGACAGGATGGGATTGGTATTCATCATTAGCATTCCGTACATTATATCAAACTATTGGCAGATGTATTCGCCACAAAAATGATTTTGGAACAATTATTTTAGTGGATGATAGAATAAGTGGATCACTTAATGGATTTCCTGACTGGGTTGTTAGGAGTTATGCTGGATCTTTTTCTTCAATTAATGCGGTTTTTAGCACTGTCACATCATTTTTGATTACTAAACAAGGTGGGTATGATCCAAATTATAGCTACTTCATTAAGCATATTCCCAAAGATATCATTTCGAAAGTATATGAAATACCTGAGTTTGTTAAAGTTTCATCTGATGCGAAATTCAAAAAATTGATTCAACATCCATCTTTCCAAAGATTGTTGAAATCTCCAACATTTCAGAAGTTACTTACTGATCGAGTTTTTTTTAATAAGTTAATATCTGAAGATTTTCAAGAAATTGTTGTTGAAACATTGTATATTGATAGTGTAATTTCTCAAGACTTGAAAGAAACTATCATTCCAATTAAAAGAACAGTAAGTTCAGGCAATAAACCAAATAAACAAAAAGCACCTCCAAGTAAACCCGCAATAATACCAGAAGTAATAGATAATATTGACTTTGAAGAAAATACCAAGTTACCCAATTTCCTACATACAATAACTCCATCAATGTCTTTTTTCTGCTCCAAATGTCATCAAGATTTATTTTCGATTTCTAAGGTTGATGATCTTGAGTTCCTAAAAGTTAAAAGAGAAGGCTTATTAAAACTTTTGCAAATGGTCAATTCTCAGCCTGTGATGTTGGTGTATCATTCTAATATGAAAATGATTAATCTCATATTCGGAAATGATGAATGGAATGAAAGTGATTTAACAAGGTATATGTGTGTTCATTGTCAATGCAAAAACACTCTTGGAATCCAAATAATGGCTGCTCCAAAAAAAGAATCTCATTTAATTGGATCATATGCGTTTCTTGTTAATTCAATAAGGGTGAATATCAATGGTAAGTTCTTATCTTTTCAGGAAATAGGAAACATTCCAATGTAAATATATATATTTATTTAACAATATTTTGATTCTAACAAATCCCTTCTTTTAACTGATGCTATAGCACACAATTTGAAATAATGTATCCATAGCCAGGCCCATGAAAGATCACCATTATGCACTTGGTAATCAAACCTCTGTTCTAAAAGTTTACTTATTTCAATCATGCTTGTTCTCATAGATCTCTTCTTTTTTTCTCCTATTAAACTCATTGCAAAACTTATCATTTCAGGTTTATATGCAGGGACTTGCATTAAAACTTTGGAATAATCAATAAAGAGATCTTCAAATGGAAATCTAATTTCATTTGATAATACAATAGGAATACAAAGTGTCCGAAAAGTATCGAATAACCTCTTGGTTGTGGGTCCATCACCATGGGGAACAACACAAAACTCACTATGCATCATCATTCGAGAAAAATTATAATTATAAACTGACTGAGATGGATCATATCTTTGAGCATGAATAAGAATAGAATGTGGGATTTCATGCATTGCAGCAGCCATCCCTCTTCGAATTCTTGTTGCACACTTATCATATCCTGTTAACTCAATCTGTCCAATAAAGAAAGCTGATATTGGTCGATCATTGGGTACATATAGTTGATTAATATTGGAAGTTAAAGGAAAATTAACATTTCTCCAAGACTCTCTTACAGAGTTAACCGAATAATCAAAGTTCAAATCACCCAAAGTCAACATTGAAGGAAGCGTAAGTTGTTTTTCAAGTGTCAATGGAATAGCAGAATGGGAAAACAACATTTGCACAAAAGTATGGTCAATTCCACCATGTTTTGAAAAATATGGGCCAATTTGATTCATTGCTGGAATAACAACATTATCAATATCTGCAAACTGTCTCTTCTGATTGTATAAAGCACCAAATAGGGGAACATAAAATAGATCGCAATCATTAGGATTTGCTGACAATAGCTTAGATTTCTCAAGTGTTTCGTGCAAAATGAATTCAAATACAGTTGTATGAGCTAAATTCTGCTCTATTGCCGAAACATATTGGATCTTTGCCAGTTCTTCCTGATATGGTATGGATATATTATACTTATATATTTTTAAAGGCGGAAGTCTATGCAAAAAATAGTGATAGTGCTTCGTCAGACATGTTTCTTTATCGTTCAAGTCTCGTTTATACTTTATTACTGAGACATAAATCGTTATTACAAATAAAATCAGAAAATATCCCGCAGCAAACTTACCTTTTCCTTCTTCTTGTTCGCTACTTGGCTCCATTCTGAAGTTTATGTATAAACGTTCAATCAGAAAAGTGAACGATCAAAGTTCACAATATTTTATTTTTTGAATTCTCTACAGTTTACAAAACGATTAAATAATATTGTCAATTATCAGGCCCGAAATCTTCAAAAACATATTTTGAAGACCCTGAGTCTTTTTCGGGGTCAGGTATTTGATCATCAGGTAACTCCATTACTTTTTGCAAGATCTGTTCCATTATTTTGCATTCGGGGTCTTTTGATGGATAAATTTTTTCAAATTTTGATTGTTTGACTGCCTCTTTTCGAGAAATCTTCATTGCTTCCAGTATGATTGGATTTTCATCAACGAACACAGACCATGTTTCAGGAGTCCATCCCCATCTTCTGGCAAGTAATGCTGCTTGTGCTGCCTGCATTGGGCATGCAATTCGCATTAGGTCTTTAAGCATTCCAACTTTCATTCTCCTTTCTCTGCCTCTATAATATTTAAGTGAGGGTCTGTAATTGACTTCAAGTATCCATGGATTAAGATTCTTATCTAAAAGAACATCAAAACCAAGAAGTTGAAAACACCTTGGGTAACCATTTGGAGCACATCTCCTTTGTTCTCCTCTTTGTAATGAACCATATGCAGAAATAATCGACAATGCCAGTGCTTTGTCGATTTTCTTCCATAGCTCCTCTATATTAACACCAAGTTTTTCCATTACGGGAAAAACATCTGAGATTAATCTTGAAATCTTACTAATATCAACTCCAGGTCTGCCTTTATTTAATGCCACATTGGTTAAATTTGCATAAACGGATGAATCAGATCCGGATTTCTCTGAACAGAATCTTGCAACACCATCTCTATATGCGTATATTCGAAGTGGTGTGATTGAAGCAACTAAAACATAGATACGCAGATCAAACTTTGTATTGTCAAGTAAATATGAATCTATATAAACTTGGGCTACCGCCAATCCCTTTGGAGCTGTGTATGGCTGGCCAGGGTTTAAAATTGTAATTCCTCTCCCAAAAGATCCTCCATCTGGTTTAACAAGATATCTATGGTCCTGTTTAGAGTAATCTGCAACAAATTCGGCATCCTGAAGTGGCAAAACATAAGATTTCGGTAGAAAGTTGAAATGTTCAGGATAATACTTCATTATTTTCTGTATGCCATAAACAAATGGTGCCTTTCTGCATAAATAGTTCATATTTGGAATCCTATTCACCATCTGCCAAGATAATAGAGAAGAAAAAAAGTCAACATCTTTGATTGTATCATGCCATATCAAAATAACTGTTGAATCGTTTTGTTTCTTCAATATATCAGCCTCTTTCATTGCTTGCTGAACAGATGGGAAACGTGGCTCAGGAATACAAGCACATAGGGAGTACATCATTTTACTTTACTAATCGTGTATCTACAGTCCTTAACGATCTCATATATTCAAAGCTATTGATGTAATTGATAGGACTAGTAGATGGAAGAGAGTTGTTAGCCCTAGAGACTGCGCATTTTCCATTTTTGATTCCCAAATACAGTTGGTTGGTGGAATTGGAATGGTTTGACATGGGGACACTTCAAGAGGAGTGATTTCTTGGAGGGTTTCACATAAATATGTGCTCAGGTGTGAGAGGACGTATGTATTGGTTGTAATGACTGCTATTGTGTTGCCAGAAGTTGAGAGTGTGGCTGCAGAAGTAGTGAGGAATGTATATTCATATAAATTATGAATGATATAGCATGTGAGAATATTGAACTTTCCTCCACTATGAGAAGTTAACAGAATATTAGAATTATTGAAAAATATACAAAACCTAAAAGAGATACCAATTGTTGAACCGGATACGCCAACCATGTGTATTACCCCTTGTGATGAACCTGGTGAATTGTTTTCAATGATATGGCAATATGAAATATCTCCATTGATAAGGGCAGGATTGGTATTAAAATAAGCCATTGTATTTGATGAAACTTCATTTTTGATTAACGTATTATGAATCATTTGGAGGCCATTTCTATGATAGTCAAAAAGAACCGAATAAGATGCTGCAAAGTTTTTAGAAAAATTACCATTGTTGATTATATGTCCTCCATAATAAAGACTAATTCCATAAGCTGTGTTTTTTTGGAATGATGAATAACATACTGACAAATAATCTAATAAAATAGTTGTGTTAGAAGTTGATGATGAACCCATTTGAATTAAAAACACATTATAACTCCCAGATATCGAATAACTTCGATGAATGCAAGTTCGAATTATTGATATATTCCCCTCATTTGTTGATGATGAGCAAAGAAACCCACCACTACTTGATGATGAACTATTGTAACTAATTACATTGGATAAAACAAGGCTTGAACGAAATGCTAGCTCGCAATAAATACATCCCCCTGATGCCATTGAGTTTATATTCAAAAAAGCACAATTGAAAACAGAAAATTTCTCAAGAATATCTTTGATGTATATTGATCCTCCAGATGAAGTTGCAGAGCAGTTTGTGAAAGAGATGTTCTTCATGAAGGTATTTTTAGTTGTTTCCAAATACATCACTCCACCTGCCCCTGATGAAGATCCAATATTCGAAAATGAATAATTTTCAAAATTTATGTCAGGTATAACCCAGTTCGCTTTCGTCAACTTAATCGCACCTCCATCAGTGTTCCCAGTTATTGAGTACATTTCATTATTATAAAAATTCAAATCAGCCTTGGGAATAACAGGATCAAGCCTTATATTTGATGGGTTCACAACATCAAAATTAATATTCCTTTCATTTGCAGACAATAATAAAAGTCTTCGTAAAAAGACAGTCTGTCTTAACATTGTAAAATGATGGATAGAATAAAAAAATTGTTTGAAATTTGAGCCTGTCAGTTTATTGAATTGAATTAAAAATTCAGAGTAACGTTTTTATGAAAAATATTTGCCATTTATTGTAATGAGTAAGAAAACACAGCCAAAGTGACATAAATGATATGGAAAAGCTGAGTAAGGGATATTGAACCGCTTGATCCAGAATTGGTTTCGAAAATACAATCTGTGGGAGGAACAGGCTGTGTTTGACATGGAGTGATTTCCAAACCCAAAATGTTTTCAAGTGTTTGACATAGATATGTGGAAAAGTGTGATAGTTGATATGTTGAGGTTGGCTCTACAGCAACAATAACGTCATTTGTTTGAATAGAACACTGAGCACCCTCTGTAAATTGCAAAGAATACAAATGTGTGTTATGAATAATATGGGATGATAAAACGTACAACTTTCCATAGCTTGAGGCCGAAAAAAGATAATTGAGATTTGAAAAGAATATTGAATATTGAATATTCAAGATGTTAGACCCAGAAGATGCAACAACATGAACTACTCCATATGAACTTGGGGAGTCATTTCTGGAGAAAATTGAGTATTTCAAATATGTTGCTACATTAATGGTATCAACATAAACGGCGGTATATGCGCTGACAGTGTTATTAAAAAAGTTATTATAGGTAATAACAAGCCCATTTTTTGGACTTAGTCGATAAATGTTATTGTAATAGCCCATGTTATTGGTGAAATTGTTATTCTCATAAAGTTGGTTACCATTATTGGAATAAATAACTCCAATCCCTGCTTTTGTGGGGCTTGATTTAATGCAAGAAAGATAGCTGATAATTATTGAAGAATTTGAAACCGAATTAGTTGGTAATGAACAGAAAAAACCTTTTCCATTGGATGATGTAAAACACTCCATCATACATACTTTTAAAATCGAAATATTGGAATACACATGTGAGAGACCCATGTAAGCAAAACCACCATTGCTTGATGAAGAGCAGTTGATGCAGATAATTTCTTGAAACATGTTCTTGGAAATCGCCCCTGAATCTAAATAAATAGATCCACCACCATTTATTGATATCATATTCATAAATTGGCAATTTATAATAAATAATTCACCATAAATATTACTCAAGTAAAAACTTCCTCCAATACCTCCAGCTTTTCCATTTATAAACGATGTATTTGTTAAAAATAAATTTTCATTAATTGAGGATATAAATAAACTTCCTCCATGATTTGTTGCAGTGCAATTATTAAACCTTGAATTGTTAATGAACATACCCCTAGCTCCTTGAATATAAGCCCCACCACCATATGAACCCAACATATTTTTAAAAGAATAATTATCAAAATTCAAATATGGAATGACCCAATTAGCACTTGTCAAAGTAATACCTCCCCCATTGCTTGTATTGTTCATATTCTTTAACTCATAATTATTAAAATTGAGATCCATTCTCGGAACAACAGGGTCAATTCTTTCATCATTGGGATTAATGATATCAAAGTTAATATCCCTCACAGAAGCTGACCTTAAGAACAGTTGAAGTCTCAATCTCATCATTTATAAAATGATTCAAAATGTTACTAGTAATCCACTTTTATTGTGAAAAAACAAAATATATCGTATCAATTTTTATGTTAATATTGAATATTGATTAGTGTCAAATTGGTTTAAATACAATTATATTTATTCAGCACTGTAAGGATAGCACCTTTTTAGCCTCGTTAGAATGAGAATTTTTGATGAATGTTCATTGGGGATTGAATGGAACCCCAGTTTCGCAATACAAGTTCAAAAACACTTATTCTTAACAAATGTGATGATTTAAAAGACTTCAAGACTCCAATTTGATTCATAATTTGGTCAATCCTTTGAAGCTTACGAATAGGGATGTCAATTGTTGAATAAGTCTATTCAAATAATTAAAGAGGATGTGCTCAAAACTATCTCCAAAGATAAATCAAGACCTAGATTGACCAATGAAATTCATTAGAGGTACAACAAGGGATGTAAAGAATCCCCTGACAATTCATTTTTACTTTTTTTTGACAAAAATGCTAGGGGATTGGGGAAATCATTAAAGGTTTATGAAAAACCCTTCGACTCATGAATTACCCTTCAACCAAAGAAAAACCTTTCAACTCATGAAAAAGTCTTCAACCAAAAAATTATTAAGTTTTTACTTTTCTCTGTTTCTGAAAGTATTATTATATTTTCTCACATAGCCAATGCCGAATATTTGTTGTTTTTTCCCTTTTTAATGGTGAGTTTAACAGTGCAA
>Ga0209639_1000338_pt1 | contig 70858 bp, 45 predicted proteins | sample EPASupsiteHSE605_FD_187268 | JGI IMG/M metagenome (GOLD analysis project Ga0209639, IMG submission 187268) | Bioremediated contaminated groundwater from EPA Superfund site, New Mexico - Sample HSE6-05 (SPAdes) (version 2) | ecosystem: Environmental > Aquatic > Deep subsurface > Groundwater >... | reverse complement strand
TATAACACCACCAATCCCTTTGAACGTTGTACTTCGTTTGAAAACACAACCTCTAACAAAAAAACCATCATAGATATCTGATGGAATGGTATCTGATGATGTTTTACTAATTGCTCGTTCACTTGAACTATACCCACTTATATCAAAACACTGATAACACAGAAGAATAGCAAACATTAAAAATGAAATGATAGTGCCGTTTAACTTTTTCAGAGATGACTGTAGTTTATGAAAACACCCAATTCAGAGATCAAAACAAAAAATGTGAGAAATGATTAATGTGAAAAACAGTTTCAAAACATGGTATCAGCTTCTAATCCAAAATACAAATAAATATCATTTTGTTTTATGATTGGGGGATTTTGGGCGATTCTATTGATAATTTCTAATTCATTTTTGTGAAGAATTGAAGGATCAGCATCAAATTGACAGTTTTCAATCACAAGGTATGATCTACCATATCTCATTGCAATATGTTTCTCTTTAGGACCATCAAATAGACATGTTGAAACCGTTATATTTTGATCGATTGTTTCAACTGATATTGAATGCACTTGCATTTCACAGAAGTTCCTTATGAAAACGCAGTTCTCTATTCTTGTGCATTCCATAATGTGTGAGCAAGTATATGCAGCGCCACGAGATCTTGCAGTGTTGTTCATAAAAAGACAGAAAAATACATTGCGCCGAGAAGGATTCCATGAGAAGTCAAAAAACCCACCAGCGGCGACTGCATTATTGAACACAAAACAACAATTTGTCATATTTCCACCAGCTCTATCAATCCTCAAACCACCAGTCCATTTATCCGCATGATTATAGGAGACATTAACGAGATTCAAATATGAATTGTTGGATTCAGAGTGAGAATCTGTATGACTTGAGGCACTATATTCTGCAGAGTTATTGAAAAATAAAATGCGCTCATAATAAACAAAAGTTGTTCTGTTAACAAGGACAGCTCCGCCAACTTTTGCCCTATTCCCTGAGAAAACACAGTCAGTAACTGTGAAATTGATCTGTGTTCCAGCAATTGCACCTCCTCTAACAGATTGACACTTCATAAAAGTACAATGATGAATAAAAATTTGGTTATCTCGATAAACTTGTTGAGTATCATACGATTTATTTGAAAATATTTCCATAGAATTAAATTCAAGTGCGGAATTTAGAAACATATTAAATGAGACATCACGAAAACATCCAAATTTGACACAAAATGAAAATCCATTAACAAACTTAGAAAAATGAGACCTGTGGATTAAAAATGTGGTACTAAATTTCATAACAGGAGTTTGTATTATATGCGATGAAGAATATGAATTGGAAATGAAGAGATTTGATAGACTCGAATTAAACATTGTTGGCATTAGTGTACGATTAAAATGACAAGTCCCAAAAAAATCTTTATTATATCTTAGAGCTCATTCTCTCTTGTATTATCTTGTTCATCAAGAGGGTTTTCCTCGACCAATTCTTCTATTAATTCGGGTTCTTCAATCTCTTTTTGAACAGAAGTGGTTGTTTCATTGATTTCTGGTGGGGCAGTACCTTCGAATTCAAACATAACAACCCAATTTTCTTTCACAGAAAGGTTGGCTCTATGTATTGTAAGAATACCATTAGTCCATTCTGTGTTGAAAACGCTTCCTTCTTGTGTACGAACAAGGCTTGGTTGTTGGGATAAACCAGCAATTCTTATCTTTTCAATTCTAGCATCATAATCATCATAAAACTCGCCGCGCACTTGTTCATTGTTATATGGCCTTGAACTTAAAACTCTATCACTATACGTAAACCTTCTATGTATATAATTTCCTTTAGCAAATGCAAAAGTCATTTCATCATCAATATATAGATCACCTGATGAATGGCTTTCTTCATCGAGACACACTATCAGCTGGAATGGATCCCTAAACTGAAGATGCGTTGTCCTCCTTTTCCACATTTTAATTGGCAATATAGATCCTCCTCTAATCAAAACAGGAATATGGGTAATGGGAGCATCAAGGCTTATCATTCCTTCTTTACAGGTTTTTTCATTGAGAGTGCGATAGTCAAACCATCTGCAAAATGGAAGTTCGACTCTTCTTTCATTATCCAATTCATTGAAAACAGGAAGAATTAGAACATGTGGACCTAACATTACTCGATCTTCTGTATCCGCAAACCTTCTGTCTTTAGGAAATTCCCACCATAATGGACGAATAATTGGTTCTCCAGTCAAATTAGTATGACGGGCCAGAGTATACCATACAGGGAACATTTGATACCTTTCATATATCGCTTTTCGTGCACCCTCCAAATAGCCTCCTTTAAGAGTGTTGGGTTCTCTTTTCTCAGAATCATGATGACAGTGCTCTCTAAAGAATGGATAGCACCAAGCACCAAGCTGGAACCATCTCACAAGTAATGTTGGATTAGGCGAGTCAAAGAAACCTCCAACATCAGCGCCAGAGAATGGCATTCCTGCCAAACCAAGGCTCAGAATCATTGGAAGTGATCCTCGTAATTGAACCCAATTTGCGGTATTATCTCCAGTCCATGTAACTGCATATTTTTGACTGCCCGCAAAGAAAGACCTAGTGAGTACAAATGGACGATCATCCCCATCATCAACACGTTTGACTAACCCTCCAAATGTTGCAGAAATCATCAAATGACCATAGACATTATGAACTTCACGGTTTTCATACCCATGATAGTGAACAGTATCCTTAGGAATAGTGTTATCGGGCTGATCAAATACAGCTGGTTCATTCATATCATTCCAAACATACAAAGAAAGGGTTGATCCTTTATAGTTCTCAAATTCATAAAGGGTTTCCCACCAAATTCTTGCCCATGGACTGAGAAAGTCGACCCAAACAGAATCACCTGGCCAACATTGAGCAGAGTACTCAGAATCAATACGTGTTCTAACCAAGTATCGGTTATTGAAAGCTCTTTCAAACAAAGGATATCCATAATCAAGTCTTAAATGAGGATCAGATAATGCAACGACTTTTCTTTCCATTGGGTCTATCTCATCTTGAAACTGCACTACATCCTTAAAGTTATGGGGATGAAACGTAAAGTATAGCTTGTCATCAGTATGATCAAGATCTAACCATATTGCATCATGAGGAATGATTGATTCATCAAGTTGCTTTGTTATATCTCTAACTTCATTAGTTGTTTTATAACCCCATCTGCTCTGATGATATCCTAAGGCAAACCCTTGAACTAATTGAGGTCTTCCAGTCAATTTTGTGTACTGATTAATGACATCAGAAGGTGTTGGACCAAGGAAAACAAAGAAATCAATATAACCACCTTCAGAAAGGAATCTTGTCATCGCACCTCCTCTCTCCTCACTAGTATCAACCCATGTTTCAGAGGGGTTACACCATAAAAGACCTGCGCTGTTAATCGTATCCCTTGAAAGAACAAAAGGTATAGCACCATACATTGCCATTACATTCCCAATTTCATATTTATGAACATCCACATTGAACAAACGAATTGGATCTGTGATTGGTTGGTACTCCAATTGACCTCTCCTCCTTAGTCTGTGAGTTGTATATGGGAGAGTAAGGTTGAGTGTGTGCTCAGGTAATCCACTTAACCTAACAGCATTTCCATGCCATAAGAAATCCATTGCAACCGATGTTGGACCATTTGGAACCTTATCAACCACGCCATTGAAGTCATTGGCATCGAATAGCCTCGGATTCCTATTTCTATCACGATTGTGCTCAAAAACAGCGGTATCATCAGGATTAATGGTAACAATTCTGCCTCTTTTAGTGGTGATGGTTGATTGGAAAGGGGATTGCTGGATTGTGACTTGAGTATCCATATATCTCAAAAAAATGTGAGTGGCATTCTGTGAGTTTGAATATTTCTTCGTTTGATTGACTTCAGAAAAAGCTACCACCGTTCTTTCTTTAGAACAATCATACCGATGAAACGACTCTGCTTCAGTGGGCTCAATTCTATATCTAACACCAGTTTGCAAGAAGAAAACGGACATAAATAATTGCTTATCATTTTGATCATCTTGAATCAAAACCCGAAACGATTCTGGCTTAAACTCAATTGAACGAGGAATAAGTTTCCAGTGTTGCTTCGATACTTCGCGGTTCCTAAGACAGAAACGAGACTGCTCACACTGACGATACTTGTCTTCCTCAACAGACAAAACTAGTCCAAAAAATACAAATGAGAAAACAGACATCGCTTTAGTGTTAAATTGAACAACTTTGTTCGACTAAAAAAAGTTGTCTGGCCAGATGAAAAATGCAGAGAGAATGGATTAGGCAAGGTTAGGAGAGAGGATGGGAAGAAAAAAGAAGAAAGACATAGGAATATTTAAGAAATGGAGATCTAATGCAAACCAAAAAAGTAAAATGAAATAGAAATGTTGAGGAATTGTGCGGAACGGATCACAAAATGCTTACCGTTTAAAAACCTCGAGTGTATGGTTAAACTGGCGAAGATAATGAACAGTCATTAGATTCGTGTAATAACCAATTTGATTTTTGAACTAGTGTGTTTGGTCGTGTAAAAAATTGAATAAAAGGGATATTTTACCATTTTAATAAAAAGTGACAAAGAATGTAAAAGTGGCGGGTTTCATACCGCTTCCAGTTGCTCTTGAGATATGGTGCATAGCATAGGTAGGAGTTCAAGTGATTAATGATGAATGTATTAGATGGACCAAATTTATTGAGGAATATTGGTTGATTTGCATAATACAAGTAATTATCAGAATAGCAATTACTGACATACATTTTTCCAGATTCTATATCAAACATACATTTTGCAATATTTTGATATAATACGCAATGAGATACATATGATGTAACTTGATAGTTTCGGAAAACATTGGAAAGAGTTGCAGAGCCTTGATTGTTGGATACAACATTTGAATATTGCATATAGCATGTACCGCTCCCTTGATAAAAATATATGCATCTATATCCATTATCTTGATTATTAGAAAAAGTGCAGTATGAAGATGATGAATTCACAGGATAATTGAAAACAGCACCAGATCCATATGACAAATGATTATATGATGAGTTCATATAGTCACAAACCTGATTCCCTTGGTTAAATCTGACGCTTTCATATAGTGTTGCTGAAGAAATCCGGCTTTGTGTGATAGAAAGGTAAAATGCTCTGTTAATCTTTTGAGAAGAACTAACAGAGAAATACCCAAATTGATAATATTGCCCAGAAGACACAACAACTTTATGTGAACACACTTTATCAAGAACAGATCCTCCAGTGCCAGTACAAGTAAATGTTATTGCTCCGGCTTTGGGTGCTATTATTGTATCAAAAAAAGACCCCTCTATTAACATTCTACATTCAGATAATGTGAGAGAAATTGCACCGCCATCTGTTGAGGAAGTTAATGATTTGTAAATACAATTGGAAATATAAAAATTAGTTGGAGCAGTGACAATCCTGGAATTAACACAGACTTGGGGTGAAGTAGAAATCTGAAAGTGCTCGAAAAAGTAGAAAAGGAAAAATGAGAAAAAAAACATAAAAAGATGTTACAGTGACTTTAAGCAAACTGGATTTTCCGCAATGAATTTGTTAACATGTTTAGGAGCTTTCTATTTTTGTTGATTTAGAATATTCTTAATTAGTGCCATATCACCAGGTTTTCTTGACCAATTTGCTTCAACAATAATGAGAGTAATACATAACACTAAGGCAATACTACCTAAAACAATATAAGAAATCCCCAAGAAACTGTTTTTAGAACCTAATACAGATGAAGAAGATAGAATAAGGTACTTTTCACCATTAAAACCATTTGTTCCATAGTTGTCTTGAATATCCACTGTATAAGAACCTGGTTTAATAACACAGTTACTACATATAGCATAATCCTTAACTACAGTTGAAAGAGCAGATACTCTCATCCACACAATGAAGTGCTCATTTGTTTGAGCACCAGAAAAGTCAGTATACTTCTCAAGCCACCTGACCCCCGTTTTGTATTCGCTACTTAATGGCTGATATAGGTATTGTCTATCAGATTTCCATGAAATTCCAGACTCGGAAAAAATTTGAGCGCTGCTTAGCCAGTCATATGTATCATTAAAGAATGATGCGGCAGATAAACCACATGGAAGCAACCAGTTTGCAGGAAGAGCCGAATCATTAACTGATCGATATGGAACACAGGCAGACATTCCACTATAATCGACATATGATCCAGCAAGTTGCTCATCGCTTCTCGATTCCATGAATCTGCGATGATTTTGATAGAAATCAGTCAACTTGAATCTAAGATAAATCGTACCAGTCATTTCTTCCTGAACATTAAATGTTATATTGCACAATTGCCCTATAATACACTTATTATCATACCTTTCTTCATATACAATAACTCTAGAATTGGTAATTGTAAACACAATTCCAATTACAAGAGAAAAAACACATAAAATAGCAAGCCCAATGACTGTAACCCGAGGAGTAACGATGGGACGCCACGCAGGAAGCTTCTGTTGACCAAAATCTGAATCAGAAATGGAAGAAAAATCAATAATCTCTTTCATCTTTATGTTTTTGTATCGGAAACGACCAAACCTGGTTTTTCAATCTTCGTTTGATCCATCAGAGAAACTCTCTATTTCTAACATTTGCCATTCATCTGCCTTTCTAGCCCACTGGTTAACCGAGAATGTAGCCAATTTGGAACTCTTTTTCTTTATCTTTGTTTTCTCAATTATTGATTCAACAATAGATATGAAATCTGCCTTTTCTTGACTTGAAAGCTCATCATAAACCCCGTTCCCATATGAATTGGAAATTCTTAATAAACTCACGCAGTTTGTAGTGAGTTGATATCCAAATTTCTGATCTTTTCCTTTAGTTATAACAAGGTGGTGACAAAGTCTTGATACCGCGTCAGCAAATGATTTTGTCAACAAGTCATTTCCTTTAATCGTGTTCAGACAATGATTTAAAAACAATGTATATGTTCTGTTATTCTCAAGGTCTTTTTGAGAAACTAAAAAAGCCGCTTTGGCACATCCTTTGCTCAATAAAGAAATCCCAATTTCTGGTCTTAAAGATAATATACATGCAACAATATTCATTCCACCTCTTCTGAAAGTTTCAATGCAATACCTAGAGATTTCCTCAATAGGGAGATCACCCATTGCATTGACCATGCATCTGATAACAATATCTTGTTTAATTTCGCTTTGTGAAATGTTAATCTTGAGTAAATATCTTAGGAAAGAACCACATTTTTCATGGTATTGGTCAATCATTAAATAACAAAGAGCTAAATATTGAATTCCATTTATATTTGACAAATGGTATTTTTCGTATATAAGCTCAAATAACATTTGAGCATAGTTTACAATAGATTTTTTGCTATCACTTCGAATAATATATGCCAAAGCAATTGGATCAAAAAGACTTTGTGATAAGTAGTAGCATGAATAAGACCTTATGCTATCATATTCTTCGGTAGGCTGTATGAATCTCGAGCAACTTACAAATATTTTGCGAACCATAATAATATGGTTGTTCATGGGAAGAACTATTTGTAGTATAAGTTCTAACATTTTACAAGTAATACTATCACCAAAAAATTCGACTAAAACATTCAATGCATCAAAAGAAGCGGCAACTATCCACGATTCTCTGCTACAAATAATTTCGTGTAAAAAGAAACCAATAAGAACATCTTGGGGTATAACAATAGAAGAATGTTTTTGGAGCCAAACAAATGATGGTAGTAAATCTTGGTAAAAAGAAGAGGCATAGTCTCGAAAAGATTTTAAGGGCTTCCAATCTGAAGGGGTTTCCCATATTTTCATTGATTGAAAAACAACTTCGGCAAAAACAGGGACCAATTCCATAAAAATTGGTGGTACTTCAATTGATTCATTTTCTTCGTTCCTTGCAACAACACATAAATGAGTTGCTATTGAAAAATATGGAGCAGACCTTTGACGGCATTCTGATAAACCAGTAAAATATACAGATACTAATTGAGAATTGGATATTGAGGATCTTTTTGTGATAAAACTTAGATATGTCAACAAAAATTTCCCAGATACATCAAGGTCTATACTAAAGCCAGCTTTAACTGACTGCAAAAACTGAACTTCATATAATTCTAATAACATATTCCCTTCTTCAGTATTGACGTCTTGGAACAAATCAACAGTCATTTTGAGGATATTATATGCCGCCGCCTGTAATTGCTGATTGTCAACAAGGGAGTACTTTGATGATACAGCGATTATATCATCAAGAATCTCAGTTGAAAACTGATGTTTATTGCTTATTCTTGCAAGAATTATACCACATATTTCCAAAAAGCAAATTTTCACAAGAGCTGCAGGTTCTATAGAATTTGTTGTTATATCCAATAACGATGATTGAAGCAAAATCCTCCTGATTTGAGCAATCCAAAATTCATTATTGTCTATATTATTCACAATGGAAATAATAAAATTCGAAACTCTGATGTCATTCGAAACTTGAAGCAGTGTTAATAATTTTGGGAAAATAGATAATTTAATATCAAATGATTGGAATCTGGACAAACCAATATATGTGTCACAAGCTGATAAAAGTAAACCATTTGTTGCTCCCAAATATGATGGAAAAGATAATGATGTAATGTGATTCAATGGATGAACAAATGTATAAATTGATTGAATACATTTATAATATGCTTCTTTAGCATAATAGACAGGCGTAAGTCTAACAGAGTCAATAAATATGCTCACCATTGAAACAAGTGATTTTTCAAGGGTAGAAAGCTCGATAGATAAATGTTCAATTAATAATGAGAAAGCCTCAGATAATAAATGAAGCGCAACAGGTTGAAATGATGTATTTGTATGTAATACAGAAAATAATTCGTTCATTTCAGTTTTCATTAGTCCCAATGGCTCGAGAGCCATCGAATGTGTAATTAATAACGATGCCAGAGCATTTGAGGCAAATGGAACCAAGTTACTATTCCTTAGTTGAATATTAATATATAAAACAGATTTAAATAGCTGTTCTTGGTTCAATCTATTGTAATAAACCAAGGAATTAAGCAAAAGACATGATGATGGGGTTGGATTGAATTCTATGTAATCCATAACAGAAGACAATAAACTAGGGTTGTATTTGATGAAAGAAGACAATGCTTCCGCAACCAACTGAGCATGAGTAACACTTTTTGTATCAAGTTGCTGAAAGAAAAAATTAATAATACTAATTGGTATTGTCTTACAGTATTCTGTTTGACATAGAGATATTAACAACAATAAAGATATTGGCTGTGTAGATATGCTGGCCATTAGATACTTAATTATTTCATATTGATCAAGTTCATCACATTCTTTATAAATTAATGGAAAAGTTTTAATAGATTTCGTAATAACTTTTTGATCATTTTCTTGTTCATATGTCATTTCGGTGTTGATTTTCAATAAATCATTACCTGTTGGTAAATTCTTTCTCATAAAACTCTTAATAATGTCGGTAGATACTTTGAGAGAGACTAAACTCTGTATAAAGTATTTACAGAAACCATAAGACAATTCTTTATCGATTTTTATGGATTTGATTATTATATCAAAAATATTTAGAATAGAACCATTAATTTTTTTCATGCATTTGATGGATATTGATATTAGAGAATTAACAAATTTTGTATCCGGGTGAACAGATAAATATATAAAAATCCACTTAAAAGCTCTCTTTTCAATCCTTTTCAAACTATTTGATTTAGAAAACTGACTAATAGCTGTATTAATCGCCGATTCTACAATTGATTTATTTATTTGAAGATTCAGCTTTGATGATAACAAAACAAAGCACGAAGAAAACATATACTCATTTATATTGACAGCCATCAACGATTTCTCAACAATATCAATAATCCTTTTGTCACTATTATGTAATGAATCGTCAAAATATGATAATCTATTCAAAATTGTCCTTAAAACACATGCATATCCATATGATTCAATTTCACTATTTCCAAATTTTTCAAGGCAGGTTAAAACAAGAGAACTTGCGGCTTTTTGATGCTGCTTAGAAAAATTATCAAAGAACACTTGAGCATATTCTCTTTCTTTTTTATCTAAAGATGTTGCCAAACGTAATGCAATACTCGATACAACATTTGGTTGAATATCATCTCTAGATAATTGGACAAGCAATTTCAACTGTTCAGGGGTATGCGGTTCTTTTAACAACCCCTCAATTAAATTCAATCGACTTTCTTCAGGAATCAAGGGTATTAAAACCTCAAGATTAGATACAGAGTTCTTTCTAATATAATGAAACAATGAATCAGAATACTCTTCAATCATTCTTGGTGATAATAAATTGAGAAAATTGGTAACAATGAATGAACTAATCGACGGAAAAGACATAATAGTATCGAACACTCCAGATAGAGGGTTATTTCTAGCTGATTTTTTCTGGCTAACAGCAAATTCAGCAGCATCATTATTGTTTGATAAAACCACTGATAGAGGAATAAATAGGCATTTTGCTATAAGTGATGATGCAGTATTCTTAATAAAAGGGAAAGTGTCCGCTTTTAGCATCAATTTGATCGTTTCATATATTTCTAAATAATTAACATTACTATAGGTAATTAATACTTTGAGTAATTTTAGTCCAGCAATAATTGTGGCTTGTTTTGGTTTTAAAACAACCTTTTTCGCAAATTCTAAAGCTTGGGGAATATATTTCTCAACAGTTTTGCTTTTGGTTTTGTATACACATCTTAGCGAGTAGGCAACTGCAAACTCATTGCTACCGTTTTGTTTAAACAAACTTTCTATAAATCTAGGAAGTTGAGACTTCGAGTTATGCCCATAAAACCTAATAACATAACCTGTCGCAATTATTGTAGACGTGGAAGGGGCATTAATTGCCATATTAATCAGCTCCCAAAGTTGTGATTTCTTCACAACCTGATACATTTTAAGCAATTTGCTGGCAATAAATAGAGAGCACTGAACACTGAGATTTCCTCCATTGATTTTAAATAATGATAACAAAACTTCTTCAATTTGTACTTGTTTCTCTTCTATCAAATCAGCATTAATATATGGATCCAAATCAGTTATTTTTGACATTATAAGCTGTTCAGCAGACATTAGTCTCTTTGAATTCGAATATGATTTTAAATTGGTAATTACAGATTCCATTTTTTAGTCACTTTTAATAAACTCAATTAGAAAAGTGGAAAGAACTGGATGAAAAAAGGTGACACCAAAGAGCACGATTAATAAACATAACAATATAAAATGTGTTGTGAAGAGTTCATATATTGAAAAGCATTTAAACACTCCAAGAGCACCAATAAACATGAATAAACAGAATATAGTTTTGCTTGGCCATAATTATTTGCAATACATTAATAGAACATTGATATATTGGGCAACTTTATCTTTGATATGACTGCCATTTCCAGAGCAAAGAGAATATATCAAGAAGAAACTGTGAGAAATATTGATATTTTAATCTTTCACTTCCAACAACTACTTAATATCATTATCATTTAGCCCCAAACATATAGAATTCAAAAAATGCCCATTTACTCAAGAAATCAAAATTGTTACTAGATATGCAAAAATAGAGATTTCATATTCCATTATTTAAGCCTCTTAGGTGAATCAATTAGAATGTTTATATCACCAAATGTTCTCAAACTAAAATATGTTCTATTCACAATGATATAACACATTATTTCTGAGTATTAAAAATCCAAAAGAATCAATGAATACTATGCTTTTTGGCTTATAGTATTATTATCATTACGCCAACATTGTTCGTGAGCTATAATTATAAAGGGCTAATCGTGTTATTCCCAGAATTGAAAGGGAATATGCATATATCATCACTCCTGTTATTTCATAATCTGACGCTTAAAACGAATTAATAGCCTATTTATGATATTTGTAATCAAATCGACACAAATGACTATAATCACTGTGATATTTGACAGTATTTTTTCCCAAATTAATTTTTCATGTCACTTTTTATAATTTTGCTCTGTAAAAAAACTCTCAAATTTGAATTTACAATTTTGAAACAAAATAAACTTACATTTTATTGATTCATGATCCCTAATCTCCATCAATATGATAGAAATCTGTATTATTCGAAAATAACGTCATATATAATAATAATTATTTTTAGCACATATCAATACTCACGTTTTGGAAATTGTTTTTTAAATCTCTTCTTTTTGGGTATCTCAAATTTTTATAATTTGATTATTTTCACATATGTTTGGAAAATTGTACTATTTTTAATTAATCGAATCGAAAGATGCCTGTTTTTTGTATTTAAAATGAGGATAACATTTTTATTACTTTTCTCTAAAAAAGAATCAATATCTAAAAGAATAGTTTCCAAGTTGACATTCTTCCTTTCAATGATTTTAAAGATAATTATTACAGTATTCATGACTTATATTATGAGTGATCTTGAAAAACAAAATGACTTAAAACAACCAGGTAAAGTGATTAACTCCATAATCAAGGTTTATAATTACTCCTCCATCATGCCCATATTATGGTTGAATACAAATGGATATATTTGGTGTCTTGGTTTAGGATGTGAAATTGAAAGTATTCATCAAGGAAGATCTTATATTAATACAATTATCAATATTTCAAATTGTTTCTTCTCAAGGTATTCTCTCTATAGTGGAAATGGTGGGGTGATATGTGTTGATGGTAGTTCTTACTCAATGAATGTCAATTATTCAATGTTCTACAATTGCGCTTGTTCTAATCATGGAGGCGCTATATACTTCTTTTCTTCTAATTCTAATTTAAGAATGGTATGCGCTAATAGATGTTCTTGTGGCAATTCTTCGGTTTGTAATGGTCATTTTGCTATTGTTAGTGCTTCACAAAAGAATCAAGTAGAATATCTATCAGTGTCAAAATGCACTTATACTTCATCCGGATACTGTTCTATTTATTTGCAAATAGGAAATCAGAGAGCTGACAACACAAACAGTTCAATGAACAATGTAATACAATATTCTGGATTTCGAACCTGGTTGCCATCTTCTTTCACAAGCATTTATTGCACTTTCTCGAACAACAATGCATCTGAATTCGTTTGCATGAACTTTTATTCTACCTCAGGAACCATATCAATGTCATATGCTAACATTGTTCATAACAACAGTCCATCTGGCTATGGAATAATAAATGTCAATGGAGAAGGATTAAGAATGATGATGTATTGCATATTCAAGAATAATCAAAATTTTTTATTTTGCGTATTAGCAGGTTCTCTTGAAGTGTCTCATTCATTTATAGATCATTCATCATCATTCTGTCTTACAAATTTTGTATCAACAGTAACAAATAATTCATTCATTAATAGATTGACTTATCAAATACAATTTTTCCATTCTCATCATTGTAATGCTGATCTAGCAATAAATAATAGAACGCCAATGATAACTTTTGAGAAATCTCCAATGAGATTTTTTGAAGAAAAGATTCTCATCATGGTAATGCTGATATGCTTCTGATAATCTAAACATCACAAAAAACCAACCGAGAGACAACTCCAAGAACCAATGTTTATGAATGCGAAATGATAATGCATTCAAGGGCAAAGGTAATTTGGGGAGGTGACTGAATCTTCATGCTTTTCTTGATAAATATCAAAAATTCAAAGCTCTATCATTGTTTTTCCCAGAGAGGAGTTTTTAAAATGCATCCTTTTCCACCCATTTATCACTATGGATATGTTCAATCAGTCAGAGCTGTCACTTTTAAACACGTTCAAAATCACTTTTTTCAACAATATAACCTTATCAATATTCCATATAACCCTAACAATTTATCCATGTATCGTTTCATCCATCAGAACGATGAATTACATAATTATTTTCATAACTTTACCTTCAGTTCACTTTGGTCGATGAGCTGCTGCAGCTGCAAATACGTCCCTACTGGCATTGTTAGTCAAGAAGTTCTTGATGTCACAATTAATCTTTGCCGTGAAAGAAATATTATTCTTCCCACTTTTGAGCAACTTGCTCACCCAGAATTGATCCCAGCTAAGATTGTTGAAGAACTTAAGGGTGTTGGCCTTTGGGATGTTAATCCTCTCAATCTTTTTAGAGTATCATGGCACAATGATGTTAAGACTGGCGGATTTGGTAAAGTTAACTATGTTGAGATTCCACAAATCATCAGTGGCGTCAAGGCTCCAATTTATGTTATGATTGGAAAGCATTTCCCAACTGGTTGCCACAAGGTTGGTGCCACATATGGTGCTCTTGTTTCTCGCCTTGTTCGTGGTGCTTTTGATCCCACCAAGCAAAAGGCTCTTTGGCCATCCACTGGTAACTACTGCCGTGGTGGTGCATTCAACTCCCGCCTTCTTGGTTGCACAGCTATCGCTGTTCTTCCAGAGCTCATGTCTCAAGAAAGATTCACATGGTTAAAGGAAATCGGTGCTGAAGTTTATGCTACTCCTGGATGCGAATCCAACGTTAAGGAAATCTTCGATAAGGCTGGAGAATTAACACGCACAGGCGCTGGTTCTGTTGTCAATCTTAACCAATTCGAAGAAATGGCCAACCCAATTTTCCACTATCATGTAACTGGTCCAGCTATGGAAGAGGTTTTCAACGAAAACAAGAAGGAAGGTTCTCGCTTTGCTGGTATTTGCCTCAACCAAGGTTCTGCTGGTACTCTTGCTGCTGGTATGTATTTACACAAGAAGCATCCTTTAATGAAGGTTGGCTGTTCTGAAGCTCTCCAATGCCCAACACTCATTTCCAATGGTTATGGTGATCACAGAATTGAAGGTATTGGTGACAAGCACGTTCCATGGGTTCTTAACGCCAAGGATCAAGATGTTTTAGTTGCTATTGATGATGAAGCTTGCATGCAAGTTTTCCGTCTTTTCAACACCCCTGAAGGCCATGCCGTTCTTAGAAAGGTTGGTGTCACAGAGGAAATGATTGAGAATCTCCAATATTTAGGCATTTCTGGTGTTGCTAACATCCTTGGTTGCATCAAAATGGCTAAGCATTTCGAATTCACAGGCAAAGATATCATGATTACTGTTGCCACCGATTCTGCTATTATGTACAAGACAAGACTTCCAGAATTAGAAGCTAAGCATGGAAAATACACTGAAATGCAAGCTTATGCTGACTATTTCCGCTTCCTTCTCGGTGCTACTGATGACAACCTTGAGGAATTAACATATGCTACACGCAAGAGAATTCACCACCTCAAGTATTACACATGGATCGAACAACAAGGCCGCCAACTTGAAGAACTTAACGCCCAATGGTATTGTGATTCATACTGGGATCTCCAAATGAACGCTGCCATTGAATACGACAGACTTATCAAGGAATTCAACCAAAAGACAGGACTCCTTAAGAAGTACGAGTAAAAGTCATTACGTTAGTATTTTTATGAGTAGAAAGGCTTATTATGAGAGTTTAAAGACGAAATCCATTAGTCTCTTTAATATGGTTATTGATAGTGATATTAGATGCTATGTTCCACCTCAAGATAAGATAAAAAACTTCATAGAGCTCAAAAATACTGTTAATTCCGAACAAATTAACAGAATGGAAGAATCAGTCAACACATATTTGGAACAAGTTAAAAATTCTTTGCCTCCTCTTGAAAAACAAGTTTCCCCTAGGTTTTTAAGAAGTAATGAAGTTCCATTTGCGTATGCTCCCAAAACCATTCAATCTTCAAGGAGGCTTGGAGCTATTTTTAATGTGGCAGATTATTACAAACCCAAACAGCCAAAATTGTCTTCTAATTTAGAAGATACATTGGTTACACAGAAGTTCAAAGAGTTTGTTTTTCGTTCGAAAGAACGGATGCCCAAAGTGCTTGAAGAAGCGAAAATTTCCCCTCCACCTGATGCACCAGATAGAATCAATTCAAGAAGAAGGAAGAAAGTATATCACAGAATACCAAGGTGCTCTAAAACATGATATTCTTCTAGAATATGTGTAGTTACATGGGGATTAAGTGCGAACAAGTCATTAACGAGCTCATTTTGGTAGTTTTCATCAAAAGAATCCCAAAAATATAAAGCTTTGTGAAAAATCATATCAATTATTGATCCGTTTTGGGATAGTTCAACACATCCTGCTAGCTCAACAAATATCCTTATCATATAAATGATATTTTGGAATGAGGTTACTATTTCCAATAGATGATCCAAAAGGGCATAATTTTCTTGAACAATTACACCAGATTGTTCAATTATTAGGACAAGTATCTCGATATACTTAAGTTTGATATCATATTCATCTTCAATTGAGTTCAAAATAGTAAGAACAGGAGGAAGCAGAAAGCTAATATCTAGATGTTTTGATAGCTTTGAGAAAACTGTAATAATATTGTCATGATTATTTGATACATTAAATAAATTGTCAATAAAATATTCTTCATAAAGGATTTGTGATTTTTCAATGCATATATCGACTAATATATCTAACGAATCAGAACTGGGATCTCCTGTAAGAATATAGTTTTCAATCTCTTGAAATGAATTATTACTCATAAATGGTTTCATTTTTTGGAATAACAACCTCATTACTGTTAGTGTTTCCTCACATGTTTTTAATTCAAACACATGATAGATACAATTTTGGATAGTTACAATATCCATTTCATCAATAGTTGATGATAAAATACAATATACAGAATGTCTTGATATATCCTCGGAATTTCTATATATTTGCAATAGATAACAAAAGAAATCTTCAGTGAGAATCATTTCTTTTGAAACAATTAATTCGTTAATACATTTTGCAACGATGACAGCAATTAAACTATTACAATCCAATTGAGACAACAAAAACAAAATCAACTCTTCTGGATAGGTAGTGGTTTTTTTCCTTCTATTAACGGCCAATAATGTATGAAGAAGCCAGAGAGAAGAATATTGCACAAGAAGATTCTCACAGTTAACTCCTCTATAAGCTAAAGAGTAAGCTGAGTCATAGCATTGGAAAGGATCATCCACAATGACAATCGATAATAAAAAGCAAGTTAGGTCATGCTCAATGTCATTATCTATATTATTGTTGATAAAACTAATAAAATGGTATCTGCTATTTGGAATACTATATAAAACTTCAAAACAATCAATATAAACTAAACATTCACTATCAATATCAAATACTCCTTCACGAGATTTCAAGTAGAATGACACCATGACAGTGAATAGTCTTAAAATGATCCATTCATTAGAATTAATATCCAACTTCGCAATGCTTTTTATAAGCTTGAAATACTGATATGACAGACCATCCTGATATTTATCAAATGTATCAAAAAAGGAAACTATTATGCCAGATAAATCTTGATTAGATTCATTGTTTCTTATTACACATATAACAAATTTCAAAGTTGATAAAACTGATACTTGATTGTTAATTAAAAGCGAAGCAATATTGCAAGCGGAATAATCCCATAAAGCACTCATTCCTTTGGAAAATAGACATAAAATTGAGACTGAAATGGAACATTTTTCAGAATTATGCAATGTGTTTGGAATAATCAAAATCAACTTCTTAAATATTGGGGAAAAGTCATTTAATTCGATAATTTCTTCCAGAAAATCATAGACACCAATATAATCACATAAAATCCAACCTTCTGGATCAAAAAATGAAGATAAATCTTGATCATTTTGATGCAATGCACATAGAATTCTGGAACAAAGAAAGCCAAGAATATAGCAATACTTCTCAGATAAAATATGTTTCCATTCAGTATATAAATCCAATATATCGTAAGCATATTCTATTTCTTCACTGACAAAATACGCAATCATTATTAAATAGAGCATTTTTTCATAATGGTTTCGTGTTTCGCTCAAAAAGTCATCAAAAACAATAGACAAACATGATTTATTATCTCTCATTCTCTTCTTCAAGAGACAAAAATCATTATCTAGGTTCGTTTTCATCTCATTTTAAAAATGTTTCAAGGACCAGATGCCAAGAAATACGACTTATCAAAGTGCAACCCGATATTAGTATTCTTGTTTTTGTTTATTATTTGCTATTTAGGAGGGAAAAATACATACAATGATAAGTTTTTTAGGATCAGCCAATTGCCAGAGAATAGAAATGAGCTTTCATTGATCAAAGAAATAGAATACGCCATAGAAGGAAACAAGGTGAGTTTTAGAATAGTTGTTGATTATGTTTTTCAAATAACACTAGATAATTTTTTAAATTCGTTGAATATTGTTGTTAAATCCGGAATTGTGGTTAATATTTTGAGAAAAGATCAATTTTTGGATATGAAAATAGAACAAAATAATATAACATTTTATATTGTAACACAATTATATGGAAACACAACATTTTCATTGCAGTATCACAATATAATAATCAAAGAAGAAGTAAGGACAATCGATAAAATCCATTGGGCCTTCGGTGGGAAGACTTGTGCTATTGGAAATTCCAATAAGACAGATTTTTTTGATGTTTGCTTCAACAATGGGACACTGTTCACATATTTTGTCTCTGAAGCAAAAACACAGCCAAATTCGATTCTAATCAGTAACGATCCTAAGAATAAAATGCAAGAAATAGCTAAGGATCATTCATTGACAGTATATAAAGGAATTAATGCGATTATTGCAGATTCCAGTACAATTTTAGGAGTATTAAGAAAATTGTTTGTGCCTCTATGCAAAATAGATAGTTATACAGAAGTTCATATATTCTATAGCAGCCATTTGCCATTTAGATTTCTCTTGTCATTGTTTCCTAATGCAAAGACTCATCAAATTGACGATATGATATGCACAAAAAAAGCTACACTCATACATGAAGATATAGATTCTTTGGCAGACCTCAGAGAAAGAATAGGATCTGGGAATATTACAAATTCTATTATTGTTTTTGACACAGATGCTTCGTCATCTTCAAAAGGTTTGGTAGATTATATCGAAAAGAATTTTCCGGGTTTCAATTTCGAAAGGGTTTCTTTATCACATAAAAATGATATTGAGGTTATCCGAAAGGTTAACAAAGCGAAATACTTAATCTCTTTCGATTCTTATGAATCACTTTATATGATTTGTCTTCAAAAGGGAACAAACTTAATACATATTACTGAAGAATCAAACACATGGGAATCACAATTTGCTTCGTATATGGGAATTAATTATAAGAATATCTCCATTTCAATGTTAAGCGCTTAAAACTGAAAAGACTAATTTATTGTTAAACAATAGTAAATGAATGATATGTCTCTTTTACATCAAATTGGGATTTCCTGCTCGAAAAAGGGATTGGAAATTTTAGAAACAATTAAGGAAGTACAAGAAAAGTATATTGAAATCAAACAGGAAGTTGAAAATCTTCAGATTATTAGGAATACTGCAATTTTGCATTCCTGCCAATTACAAAGAGATCTTGATTATCTCACTGGGAAAAGATTGCAAATTAGGATGCAAAGGATTAATAGAAATGAAAAAATAGCTCAAAACGAGTGGATTCAAAAAGGTGAAGGGATAACTTCTTATCCTTCCGGGTTTTTAAGAACAAATGATTCATTTAAAACCAAAGAAAAGCAATTTGTTGAGTCTACGATTTCTAAAGGATATGAATTACATACTTTATATCAGTATCAAAGTTCTTTTGTGGTTGTAAGCTTATGTTTCAGTAGGGATGGGAAATATTTGGCATACGTCGACCAAAATAAAGTCCAAATTTTAGAATGCACTGATTTTTCGAAAGTTTCATCATTCCAAATCGTAAAGGATGTTTGTACTCCAGATAATGCATGCCTTTCTATTGTTTTTTCAAACGATTCTTCCCTTTTAGCGGTTTCATACCAATCAAATGTGTCGGGTGTGGCTGTATTCAGCATTACAGAACAATCTATTAAGCATATTATTGAAACCAAGTACAACAGTATTGTATCGATTCTTTTTTCTGAAAATGACAGTATTTTGTTTATTTGCACACGAGATGGCCACTTGGATTCTTATGATATATCAGACTTGAAGCAAATAAAATCTATTAGCGAAGGAACTGGAGACGGAGTGTTTGTTTCTATGTGCTATTCTCTTAACAGCAACCATTTAATATGTGGGACTCCAAGTGGTACAATAATCGAATACGATGCCAATACATTAGATGTATGCGAAGTTTTCCCAAGATTGGGCGGGGATGTACTAATCAGTGTAACATCATCACGTGTTCACGGTATATATTCATCATGCTTTTCTAATGGAAATATTGTTATATGGTCAAAAATCAGGCCTACTATAAATATCCATGCTCATTCAGATTACGCAATAAGTTCATGTTTTTCTCCTATTCGGAAAATATGCATTACTTCATCAAAAGATGAGAGGGTTATTGCATGGGATTTTGAGAAGCAAGAAAAGCTTTTTGAAATCCCTTATCACTCAAATACTGTTTTCAATGTTTCCCATCACCCAAATCGGGATGTCTTTGCATTTTGCACCGGAGATGGCTCAATATGCATTATTGAGTATATTGAGACCAAAGTTTCTTTTGTAAACCAATGAATTTTTTATTTGCCATTTGATCATTTCACAAGGCAAATTTACCCAATGACAAATATTTCATAAATGCCACTTTATTTAATGCTAGAGAATAAGATATGTATCAATGTTTTGCATCCTGATTTATATATTAAAAAGATCAGAGTTGATAAACTTAGCACAATACGGAGCTTATATAGGGTTCTTCCCGAAAAAGACAGTATTTTCATTTTCAAAAATGAAATATTAACAGGATCTCTTTCTTTCTGCTTTTATAATATAGAAAATGACAATAGTATTGTAGTTGTAGAACCTTCAGTTCTTAAAACAATTGGAGATGATATTCTTCTTTACTACCAAAAGTGTATATTAATTACTCCCTCGATATCTGTGGCCAAAGAAAGGAATAGGCTTAAGGATCAGAAACTGATGCAGCTAGAAATGAAACCTAGATTATTTCGCAAAGTTTATTGCCTTTCCGTAATGCCTGATGAAACCTCACCTCAAATGACAATATCATACAGTGACAAAAAAGAGATTTCAACAAGTCCTTTACCTGAATTGTTATGGTAAATACGCTTATGCACCATTGGAAATCATGATAAAATCCTGTCTAATTGAAAGCTGGTATCTCATCAATATTAACATAAATATTTTGATCGCCCTTTTCAATTGTGATTGATTTTCTTTCGGAATTTTGAAATACAATTTTATAAAGATCTGAATTACTGATCGAATGTTGATAAACTTGCCAAAAATTGAATTCGGGCATTGAATTAGACATAAAAAGGTTAATTCTATCAATTGCAAAAACGCTTTTTGAATTTTCGGATTTTGGTGACTTATTACATAAATCACACAAAGATGGTAAAAGGGGCATGAGTGATTGTTCGAGTGGAATGAAAACTTCTGATTTTAAATCTAGCGGGAGTAGAATCGACAGTATAATAACTAGATCATTATACTTGATTATTGCTAAAAGTTCAAGGCCATCTTTCAAGTTTACAGTTGGCAAGAAAGTAACTTTTTGTTCCTTATCTGGCATTGTTATCAGAGCTGTTATCCACTGAAATGTGTTGATGAGCGGCTCTGGAGCAAACTGAATGAGTCTTTTCAGGGAGGAGTAGTATGCAAAATATAGAGCTTGAGTATCTTTCATACACATTGTTGAATGAACAAGACGTTCTTTGTGCAAAAAAAGCCCACTGTTAACATTCTTCAAAGAATGTTTTGCAGTAGCCAAAACCCTTTCACACGCGGTCCATATAGATATAACTGGCTTCATTTTGTAAAAATATGGCCTTTTCTTGAATATCTCTATTAGATCGACAAAATTAGCATCTGAAAAATCATTGTTCTGCTCAATAAGTCCTGTAACAGAGTCTCGTGTTGGAAGGGTAAAAACAACAGAAAAAACATTTCCAAACAAATTTGTCAAGTCAATTAGAACTTCCCTCTGATGTGGAAGTGGATTTGCAAATGAGGCCGCACAATACACTTTTGAACCCAAATGATAAAAGCAAGTAAACCCCTTATCTGTTTGAAAGAATTCGCACTCTTTGTTTGATCCAAAATCATTGCAAAATCCTAAAAATGTCATATATAATCCAACAATATTGAATTGATCATTAATTTCGGTTGTTTTAGGATAGAAATACAAAACTGTTGGATCAGCGCCTTCCTCTCTAGGGGGAATTCCATCAAAAGCACACAATGAAACCAATGAAGGAATTTCAAAATCCATCAAAGAGAACAAATAATTGTTTTTAAAGCGGAATCTTCTCTTTTTATATATTTGCTCAATACATTTTTATGTTGTTATTGTTTTTATATTTTTCTTCCCAACAAGGCGATTCTGATGAGAAAATCACCTATAATGGTCAGAAATATACTTTGATTAAATACACCAGTGTTGGAAACAGTGTTTTCGAAGCGAAAGGAGATATGCTTGTTGATTATTTGATTGTTGGCGGAGGTGGAGGTGGAGGTTCAAGACATGCCGGTGGAGGCGGCGGCGGATCTGTGATTATTGCATCTAATGTGCTATTGCCAAAAGGTATTTATACAGTTACAGTGGGTGATGGTGGTGATGGAGGCTATGGTGAACTGAATTCAAATGGAAAAAATGGTCAAAATTCCGTTTTTTGGGACGAAGTAGCAATTGGAGGCGGTGGTGGCGGATCATATGATTCTGGAAATGGGAATAATGGTGGATCTGGCGGTGGTGGACACAACATGAACAAAGCAGGAGGAGTATCAACCAAGGTGGCATCTAAAAGGGGCATCTCTTATGGGAACAGAGGAGGAAACGAGGTTTCAATAACGATCTTTTGCAATGCTTATTTTGCAGGAGGAGGTGGAGGAGCAGGGGGAGCAGGGTTATCTGGAGTAAGTATGAAAGCAGGAAACGGTGGTCCAGGGATCAAATGGATTGATAATAAATACTATGGAGGAGGTGGCGGAGGTTCCGTTTACCAAAGCGGTGTTGCTGGTGATGGAGGAATAGGTGGCGGAGGCGGTGGATCTTCGTACACTGGTGCTGGGCATTGTTCAAATGGTGGTTTACCTGGAATTGGTCAAAATGGGGGAGGCAATGGAACAATTCAATCAGCAACAGTAAATGGATTTGGCGGAAATGGTGGCACTAATACAGGTGGAGGAGGAGGAGGAGGATCGCAGTTTTATAATGGATATGCATATGGCAGAGGAGGAAATGGTGGATCTGGAATAGTAATTATTGCTTATCCAAACAAATTGGAGACTATTATACCCAAGAAGGTTGTTAGTCCAAGGATCCTTCTATTCATTGCTGCGCTGATTCTCTAAAAAGCAAAAAATTTAATGTTTTGGAAATGGGAGAAAATCCCAACAATTCTTCAGTTTTCTATTCAGAAAATATCTCTAAAAAAAGAAATATCGGGCGAGTTTCAACTATCATGGGTTCGTGGTGATTCTTCTGGGTCAACAAACAAGATCGTTCCAAATTCGAAAGGAGATTTGATTTTTAACAAAGAATTTATCTGTCCATGTACAATGTATATAAATAAAAGCGATAAGTCTGCTCGACAAAAGAATATTAAAATGGTTTTAAAAAGATTTTCTGATTCTTCTACGTCCAAAGTATATGGGAAGCTTTCATTGGATTTTTCTAATTATTTTCTAATTAAGGACCCATCATTTGTTTGTATTGAAATGGAAAGTGGGAGAAGTGTTCCCCCAACTCTGAACGTGGTTTTTCAATTTGCCCAAAGTTCTTCATCTTTTTCCAATTTCCTAATCGATGAAGGTGATATGTCATTTATTGGAGATGCTCAAGAGAAAAAAATATCTGTTGATGAATGGGATACCACAGAGTCTCTCAGTTCCAGCAGAAAAGAACTTTTAATGCCTAATGATCATGTTGGCGATGCCACATTCTCTCTAAGCTCTTTTTCTTCAAAAAACAGACATATTGAAAGGAAAAAGAAAAAAAAGTCACATGAAAAAGAAAAGGCTAAGATTAAGGATACGATCCCAGAAGCACCAATAGTACCTATTAAAGAACCATTGAAGGTTGTCCAACCAAAGGTTCCTTGTTTTGAAGATAAAATATCTCTCATGATTGAAATCATCACACGCCCATGGCCTCCATATAAGAAAGATATCTTCATTGATTCAGCAAATAAGATTAAGCTTCCTCCATCAGTTTATCCAATCTTTAAAACACTTGATGAGATCAAGCTATTTGTTCCACAACACTCTGATGATTCATCATTTGATATGATCATGCAGAGATTTATTAATGAGATTCCTAATGTGCCTCTAAATGATCGATGTTCAACCGAAAATCGTTTCTTAACATATGTTATGTTATTTGTTTTTGTTACTAACAATATACAAAGTGGATTTGATAAATTTAGAGTGGATAAATTTGTAGAGCTCATGTCCCCACTAATTATCAATACCATGAAAGCATATTTGAATCCAATTTTAATTAGTTTCGAAGCAATTATTAATAGGTTTATTACTGCAAAGTTTAATATGCAGCATCTTATATATGACTTTGCTCAGGTTTTCCAGTGTTCGAAGGACTCCTTTCATTTCCCAATTGGGATTCAAAGGCTTGTTTTTTCAGCTTTAATACAACTTGTCGATTTTAGATGCATGAAAAAGTTATTTTCCAATCCACAAAGGTTTTGTTTTTCCAATTCTGCACAGTGGTCCTCTTTTTTATCAGCATTTGAATCTGATAAATCTATTATTTTACCAAAAACCCGCCAAACAGTTTTTGTGATAATGATGGCACATAATATAGCTTTAGATCCAACTCTTAAAAATGAAATATGTCCATCATTAGATAATTCTTTTATTCTATATATTCTGAAAAACTTCCAATATGATGATTCCGTGTCCATACCAATTCCATATGATAATTTCTCAAAATTTTTCGGTGTGTATAATGATAGAATTCCAGAAGAAGATGCAACACCAATTCCTCTAATTTATGAGAGTATTATTGAAGGAATATCATTAAATTCATTTAAAAACATTGTCATCGATGATATAATCAGCGAATTGTATCCTTATATGAAGTAATACTTTTGGATACGTGTTTATTGAGACATGTTGTTTTTTCATTTCTCGAATTTGAAGAGTATCATCATTATTTCTTTCCCCAAATATTTATCCTGATCATAAAATGAGAATACTTAAGGAATTAGTACCACTCTCAATAACAAATCAAATAATACTCTAGAATTGGGATGATAACAGTGTTTAAAACAAACTTGGTAATTCTTTTTATAGTTTAGTTCCACCTCATCTATAAATACTCCATTTAATGATCACTTGAAGATCATTTATATTTAATGGGAAATACTGCTTCGTCTCTTGACTACATGTCTTTCATGGCTCGTTTAACACAACGCGATGTAGACAAAGAAGATACCTTTTGGACCGAAATTCTTTCTTTAGCGCCTCAGAGAACCGAATTATCTATCCCATCATCAAGGTTAATGAACGAAATTGCACATAAGTATCCAGAAAACCTGAAAAAATTGCTGGATTTTTGCGGCAATTATTTAGAATTAATGAGTGGAGCAGAGGCTAATGCTATAGTGCCGCAAAACGTGAGAAATCAGATATCTGTCGTCCTTTCTATTTTTTCAATGGGAATTGTTGTTTTAGTATCTGATAAAGATAACGAAGGAATATTTAATTCGATAAAAGATAGTCTGATCCCACGATTTATCAAGTCTTGTAACAAATGCATGTATATCAAGAATCTATGCGTTTTTGGAGAAACTGAATACTGGAAAGCTAGCCAATGCGAGCCAGGGATACATTTGCTTCGGAGAGATTTCCTTCATTCAGTTTTAATTATGTTTAATATATCCAAAATTGCCAAATATGATGTATCAAGCTTTCAAATTGATGTACAACTGTCATCATCCCTCTTTATTAACTCTCTTTGTCAGTATTCATATTCATTTGTTAGAAGTTTTAATTACGGTAACGATTTTGCAAGTCTCATTGATTTTTTGAAAAATGGATACGCTCTTATGGCAAAGATAAGTTTAATCGATCCTGAATTTGGTAGCGCGATTAGCGAAATTCCTAATCATTTAGCTGTGGGCGCTTTTACAGGGTCCAAATCATTAACATCAACAAGCATTTTGTCATTCAATCCAGTTTCTCCAATAACATCTGAGTCATTAACATTTCTTTACCTGGTTTCTTTATACAAACCTGATTTTGCTGAATATCTTGCAACTAATGGTGTTTCTAACATTTTTATTGCAGACCTTTTATTAACAATGCAAAACACATATGAAAGCGTTGGTTTCTGTTATCTTCATAGTATAGTTGTATCAACAATATTGATTCTCACATATCCTCCTCAAGGTGCAAAATTACTTAATGAGCAATTTACCTCATCATTTCAATCATCTTATAGACCTCATAGAGGATCATATGCTGATCTATTGATTGAGATCATGTCAAATTTTGCAGATAATGACAGTCTGATATCTTCAATAATTTGCCTATTTCATCATATTGCACCATATTTAACTAATTCAACACTATATTCTTCTTTTCGACTATTGCAGCTATTCGAAAAGCTCAATTCTCTTCCAATGAAAGAGAAGAATCGTAGAATGATCGAGTTATTATTAGAAACTTTTGCCAAAATAATCCAAACTAAGCCACTATTGAACACGAACATGCTAATATTGATTAGCCAAAAGGCTCATCTATTTAAAAAACTTAAAACCGATAATATTGGGTTTAATGCCTCATTGGATATCATTCTTAAGTTTTTGTCGGAGGCCAAAAGAGTATTAATTAAGAATAACAAAAGGAAACTTAGCACAGATGAAGCAGTAGAAGCAATAAAGCAAATCAACACTGATGAGCTTTTCCCGACTGTTACTGTTTTTGATGATCATCCGCATGTATTCGAGGGTGAGATGAAGGATACATTCCTAGAATGGTCGAATTTGCTGTTTATGAGAACATTCGATACAGAAACAGAAAAACTGAAGATATTAAAACTCCTTTAATGAATATTTAGCACCCACATTTTGATGTTGTATCTTCTTTTTGGGATATTTGAATATCAACTTTAACAGGAATGGGCTTAGCAGTCACTTCAGATGCCGCATCTTGTGAAAATGGAATACTTGCAATTATTTCAAAAAGCTCATTAATATTAATCGGGGTCCTTGCACTGGTTTCAATGAACTGAGAGCCAATTAAATCTGCATATTTTTTACCTTCTTCATAGGATACTTGTCTTTGTGACTCAAGGTCGACTTTGTTACCAACAACAATAATTGACGGAGATCCAGAATTTGTCACAGTGTTGTGCCATTTTTGCATATTTTCAAAGCTAACTCGATGTGTAATATCATATACTAAAACAGAGATTGTCGAATAGTGCAAATACGACGTAATCTGTGCATTAAACTTTTCTTGTCCCGCAGTATCCCATATAATCAACCTTATGCTCTTTCCCTCATGTTCTATGGTTTTGGTGAAATAATCAATTCCAATTGTGCTTTGGTGATCAGAACTACATGAGTTAAACACATACTGACTTATTATTGATGTCTTACCAACAGCAGAGTTACCCAAAAACACGATTCTATGACAGTTAGACTCATTCATATCGAACTGGTTGTCAGATCAAAAATCTCTAGTTTTTACTAACAATATATGTAACAACAGTGCCATTTTTGATTTCCACATTGCCTCTTTCTTTTATCTTGAAAGGGCCACCATACACCAGTTCATAAACGGACCTGGAAATGTGAACCTTCATTGGAATTCCATGGTGTTCCATCTGTTGAGCCATGGCTATAGTTGGGCCCAGTATTTCGAATGTTGGTTTTCCAACTCCAAGGACACCAGCGACTATTGGTCCCCCAGTGTTGATTCCCACTCTAATTTGTAGTTTTTGGCCCGTTTCGGCATTCAGTTCTTCTACAGCATCAATTGCTTCGAGGCCAAATGCAACAGCATCTTTTGCGTGAAGGGCTGGTTGGTTGATTTCCGAGAAAATACCACCAGCAGCCATATAACAATCCCCGATGCATTTAATCTTGGTCATTTGAGATTTCTGCGCAATGAGAAAATCATATTTCTTAAAAAGGAGGTTCAATGTTTGCATTACTATTGTTGCATGATTTGAGCTACACCATGGAGTGAATCCTACAATGTCGATGAACACAACAGTTGCTGATTGCACAGAGAAACTGATATCTTTTTCACCTTTCTGAACCCGTGATACTAACGATGCTGGAAGAATTGCCGCTAACATCGAATCACTTTTTGACCTTTCTTCTCTAATGAGTCTATTATATCTCACTGTTTGTGTAATGTCTCTCATCGTGACGATTTTTATCTGATGTTGAATTACGACTGATATACACATGTTAATCTCTGTTCCATCATCTTTAATCAAATCAGCAAATATATCATTTGATGTGGGGTTATTTTCTAGAATTGGTCTGAAGTTACCATTAAACATATTTCGATTAAAAATAGTGGATAGATCACTCCCAATGATTTCTTCTGGTTTTGATTTTCCTATTAATTTCAAAGTCACATAATTAACAGCATGAATTTTCCCATCTAATCCAGATGATATTATATAATCAGGGAGATTATAATATATATTATCAAAAAATTCACTATTATGCTTTGTGTTATCAAAATAACTCTCAGCAAATTCTCCAGAAAGAAGCCTTGTTATCTTATTATTTTCGAACACAACCTTTGTAGGACAATGCAAAAGCAATTTCAAAACATGCCTTGTATTCTCACCCATTTCATATACTTTCATCAACATGAAAATCTCCACCATTAACATAAACAATGAGACAATGATAATTTGCGTATTATCTTTCATGAATAACTCTTGCACATCTTTCTGAATTGTTGGGATAATCTCTTCAAACATAGGATAAAGGAAATTATCATAAACAGGTGCTATCAATAAATCAAATGTTGTGGTCATTACTTGATCTCCAGGGTCCATATCAATATCATAATCTAGTAATGCATACAATTTTGAATCAAATCCAGGTTTCATTTGAGTTAGAACAAGATCAGCACTAAAACATTCACTGATCTCAAATAAATTTGATGGCATTCTCATCGGGTCTTTGCACACAATATCCTTTGCAGACTCAATAAGCCCTTTGGAGAAACCATTGAAAGGAGTTTCTTTGTCACCATTCCCTCCAAATCTGGCTAAATGATAGTATTTTTGGGCTAATTCCATTCTAGATTCATACCTATTAATAATGATTGGCTCCGTTAAAAGAACAAATCTTGCTGGAGTTCTCATAACAGCCAAAGCATTGATTGCCAGCAAAGCACCAAGTGACATAGCATATGAACCAGTTATATAGTTTAGATGCGGAGCTGAGTTTTCCACAAGAATACTTTCACTTATCGTCAATTGAATCATTATATGAGAAATAAATATTCCCGAAAATATTAGAAGCAACGATCCTGCAAATAGTTGGATTAATCCTGAAGAATTCGCTGTTCCATCATTCCCTGAATTGAATATTTTGAGTATGTTTTCCTCTTGTCTACTTATATCTGAATCATGAACGGAACTTGATCCGCTTTCATCATGTTTAACACTCATAAGACTTTCAACAATTTGTGAAATTACATTCTTTGGTAATGAAACAATACTCTGGGCAACATCATTTTGATATGATAATATCATTTTTTTCTGGATATGATATGACACCATATTTGAAGTTATTATCAAAAACATTACAATATATAAAAGAATATTACATATTCTTTTTGTATTATAAGCGGTATCATGTAGTGACTTTATCATTCCATCAAGGGCCGAATTACAAAACTCAGTAATATATCCCACATTCAATAAAGGGTTGAGAATAATAGATGTGTTCAATATACTCACATCTATTGAAGTATTTGAAAACAATAAAGTGGATAATTGAAGAATTGAATCAAAAAGGGCATGTTGAAGATCTGTCTTAAACTCAACTATCTCTTCAGGGGATCTATGATACCTATAATTGATTGTTTTCCCAAAAACAATTTCTTTTGCCAACTCAACAATCGGATCTCCTTCAAATGTTCTGAAACCACTTACAGACTGCAAACCAGTTATTGTATTAGATATAATATGTATTGTTTGTTCTACTAAATCCCAAGTTGAACCAAGAGATTTTGGCGGTATTGTTCTATTCAATCTTGATCTTGAGAAAAACCCTAATTCTTGATATATATACCTCATACTGAATGTGGCCATTTGAAAAGCACACGATCTGATATTGGCTAAATGGTATATATATGGCAAAGGCTCCAGAAATGAATTATACAATCTAGGGAGATGCCAAAACATGCCCATACAAACAACAAGAAAGAATAGAAAGAATAATATTAACCTTGTGTATATTGAGTATTTTGTAGCCGGTATACTCAAATCATCAATACACTTATTCAGAGTAGAAAGTGTTTCATAATTAACATTAATATCTTCTTCAGAATCACATTCAAGAATCCCTCCCACAGGAGCTTCGTATGTAAAGGCTACTTTGTTATTCTTTGCAGATGAGTAGGCAGGTAATAATGGGAAAGCCAATAGTCCATGCTCATGACAATGGTCAGAGGCAAACATAACACCTCTTTTAAAGCCTTTGGTCTTTTCGGAATAGATTTTGCTTCCAACTTGATCAGCTTTTAATTCTAAAAGGAATCTGGAATATGATCTGGTGACAAAACTATTGTTTGGATATTGTTGTATTAAATGTTGAAAATCTGAGTCAATACGATCTATTGCCTCATATGCCCTCAAACAACAATTCTCGATTTCATAAATATTTCCTTGAATGACCATATCCCAAGCTCTTCTCAGTTTCAATCTGGCAGAAGAGAGTTTTGAGGATAATGAACTTAGTTTTTGTTTTAATGAAATAGAAAGATTGGTTTCTCTTTGTTGAAAGATGCTGATAGCTTCAGATTTAATGCACCTATAAGCAGCACTATGATTCTTAACAATTGAAGCATTTTGGAAAGCCCAAATCAGCTGTTGATTTTCTTCTGGATATACTGCTAAAAATTTTGCAAACACAAACCAAAAATCTGGCTTAGATGACCAGTCATTCATACCTACTTTAAAAATTGCCCAGTTCAAGCAGATTGGATGGTTATTGGTAAAACCAATAATTGCCATATTCAAAAAATCATTGAATGTCGATGCGTAATCATGGTATTTTTCGCTGTTTTCCTGAATCAAATCTAGTTTTTCTAATATAGACATGCTCCTTTGGATAAATAATGTACCTGATAGCCTTTTTAATACATAATATAGGACAATAAGTCCAAATATATATTCCAATTTTGAACTCTTATTAATAATCAATAGAGAACATAGCATCAGTGATGAAATAATTCCAAATACAGATGCTGCAATTATATTGTCAGAGCTGAACTTTTTAACATATCCTCCGTATTTAAATGGAGTCCTCAGCATTAAAAAGTATATCAGAATTGATACAATGATACAACACATTTGTACATGTTTCATATTAAGATCAGAAATCCCTGATGAAATAGATAATATTATGGTAAGAACAATCATAGTATGTTGAGGTTTTGGGAGAGTTGACATGAAAGAAGATGGATAAAACACCAAACTCTGACTGATTATTGATATATATAAGGATGAATATATGATTGTCAATGAATATGTAGATAATGCTACAAAAAGGTTCAATATAGAATAGGAGTCACGGAATATCATATTTGCTAGGGAACTCGAAGCAATCATGCAAGCAATTGGATGCAATAGAAATCCAACAGATGAGGTGTACAATCTCAAGATGATTGTTGATTTGTTAGATAAAAGCCCATATTTTTTCAAATCTCTTGCAGATTTGAAGAGATAGACAAGAAATATACTCTTAATCAAACAAAAGCCAATAAGAAAGTATAGCCCCCCATCCATTCGATATGAAGGCGTGTGAAACAGCGCAACACTTACAATCACATTTATTACTTTCCTTTCAATGCTGCCCATTGGCCAGATACCGATGTTTCCTGATTGCAAGCCAAAACAAACAATTTGAACAACCCTTAATATTCCAACAATCACATGAACTTCCCTATAATGCAAAGAAAGTGAGTATAAATACGAAAATAAGGCCATTAAATCCCTGCGTTTCGCTTCCCACCATGTCTCTTGAACAAGACCACCATATTTAAGAATACTATTTGAGTTGAAAGATTCAATTGTATGAATGGTTCCCGAGGGATGACTTGTCATACCATGCGCCTTTTCTATCCGCATTATGATTTTATTCAACCAATAATTGTGTAAATTATCAAGATAAAGCTCTCACAAATGTTTCTCATTTATTCTCAGAACTCATTATAATTTTGAGAATTGCTTTGTTTAAGAACTTTGTGAATGTTTTATTCGTTTCTTTCAATTTTTTATCTGGACTTGTCAAATCCATTTTTGCCACAATAGTTCTGGAATAACTGTAATCGGAATACAGGTTTACAAACGGTTTTGTAAAATCAACAATGGATAGGGAAAGTCTTGTTTCGAGTATTATGGATCAATGGAAAACCCAAACGTACACCATTTTTAAGAAGAAAGCCGCCGCTTCTGTGGTTTTGCTTGGTAGCTCCTTGTCACCATACGATATGTATAGGGATTTGTTCTCTAATACTGTTTCTTCATCAGTGAATGTTTTGACCGCTGCTTCATCAGAATTCCTTCTCAAGAAGATTTTTGCTTCAAAAGATAGCTTTTCTTCAAGAGTTATCATCCGCATGGCATCCGCTGCAATTGCATCATCTGTCTCCAATTATGTTTTTGAAGAAACACGATCAATTTCCGGTCTTATACTGAGGCCATTATATGCGGGCTATTCAGCAGCAGTTTTTTATGTACTTACTCACCCAATTGATGCGTTAAGGTATTTAGAGCAAATTAACCCTGAAGCATACAATATAATAATCACTGTAATAAGTAATGAAAGAACATCCTTTGAACAAATCATAAGCATAATGGATTCTCTTCACATTGATTCTTCTGAGCTGAGGAACTTTATTGATAGTATAAATCAATAAATATATACATTTTTAGTTTAAATCCGGGGAGAGATTTCTTTTTCGTATTGCAAGACTGCTTATTTGGGTTAGTTTAGGTTTGGCGATTATTGGTTTTATATCCATTGTGCATTTCTTTTTTAGCCCAGTCATCAATATTGGACTGTTTAACTTCGGTTTAGTTCCAATTTCTCCTGGTTTCTCTTTTAGGATTTTCCTGAATGATATCCTTTCATTCGGATCTACTTTTATTGTGGAATTGATTATGCTAACTATATCATTTGGGAGTTTAATTATTGAAAACTCTCCCTTTGTTAATTGTTTCATCATCAATATTGCATTATTAACATTCCAAGGAAGGTTTCCTGTCATAAAGTACCATAGAATCACTCCCAAAGACCAAATAATCGACTTTCTATTCTCACTTAATGAGCTCATAAAGTATTCAGGTGGTAAAAAACCAACATGATAAGGATCCAAAGGGTGTATTTGGGGATTTAGTTTTAGGGGAGGTGGAAGTATATCTGTGACAATAAAGCATTTTTCTGCGCTCATAAAAATATTAGAAGGCTTCAAGAATACAGGTGAAATTCCCTTATCTGACAGGTATTTTATCATTCTCACTAGCACTTTCCATTGCGCAAATAGAACATTGTGGTTGGGCTGTAAGTTTTGCTGAATATACGTTTCTAGGCCGATGCCTTCAATGAATGGTCTCACGCATGATATATACTCATTTTCAATATTCACTGTTTTATACCCTATTATGTATCCACTTTCAATAGTATTTGTAATTCTAATATGATTAAGAAGCCTATCTGCTTGTTCTTTTGATCCCATTCGTTCTCTCAAAAAGACTTTGCAAACATGAACTGAACTATTGGAATCGTCTCTGATAAGATATGTTGGACCATAAAAACCTGGTTTCAATGGCTTTACCACAGAATAGCCTGAGGGAACAGGAGAATTGGACAATAGCATAAAAATTATTTTTTGTGAGTTCCTTTTGATAACTGATTATTGCATTTTCTGAGTTGAAATTCTCTTTGAGAGACATTGCTATCAAAAAATGGAATTAAATAAATAATGGGTTAAATTTGAGAAACTTTAGTATGAACGAGCGACATAAGCCCAGAATTTGGCGGGTTTGCCGGTTATAATACATTTGATACCCTCACCTGGTTGTTGTTCCAAAGGACGATATCCACGTATTTCACCACCACATCTTTCATGAATATATTGTACACCTTCAGCACCATCTTTGGTCATTGTGTGATAAGGAATTCTAGCAAAACCACCCTGTTCAAGAATGGCGCCGATTTCTTCAACAGATGAAGCGTCAACAATTCTTGATTTAAGATGGGCTTGGGCACGTTGCTTAAGGGCAGAATCGTATTGTCCAAGATAATTACGACATTCTTCGACAATATTATTGAGCTTAAGGGTGAACTTACCTTCAATTCCACGGACCACAAGAACACATTCATTGTTATCATAGTCGCGAGCACCAAATTCTATACGAAGTGGAATGCCCTTCATTTCATAGAAATAGAATTTCTCACCTGGGCGCTTAGATGTGTCACGATCGACAGAAACCCTGAATCCAGCGTTCTTAAGTTCTTGTTCCAATTCTTTGACTTTGATTTGCATGAGATACTCTTTAGCCTTTTGCACTGCTTTGTTATTCTTTGGAATTACGCCATCAACAAGCTGAATATGAGATTGCTTGACCAGAGGAGCTTCAGGGTTAATGGCACCAGTTGGAAGAAGAGAAATGAATGAACAGGATAGGGCTGGACATTCGGGATCAACTTTTTGTTCGGCATTTAGAACAACAAAACCTGATGTGAAGGCTGGGCATGTTTGATCAATAACACCTTCTGGAGTAAGTCTGATGAATCCTGGTATTGTAATTGGTGATTCTGGATTTACAGATCCATCAGAATTTAGAATAATGAATCCATTTGTAACAGCTTTGCATGAAGGATCAACACTACCATTTGGTAAAATAGTAAAGTATGGATCTTCCATATAGTCAGAAATCATAGGAACAATTACCACTTGGGTTGGAGCAATATCTGTTGGAACAATAAGACCTTTATCATCTCCATGCATAGACAGGACTGCTGCAAGAGCACGAGTAGAAACACCAATGCATGTCATATATCTATGTTCACCATTAACTTGAATATCAAAAACCTTACTGAAATGTGTACCAAGATAGTGAGCGCCAATTGTTTGAAGAACTCGACCACATGGCATAACAACATCCAAAACATCTGTAAATTCAGCTCCTGGGAACCTATCCCAATCTGGTCTCCTTAAACGTAGACCATCAATGGAAAGGCGTTCAGTCAGAACACGATGAACAATTTGCCAGCATGATTCAAGAAGTTCTTTAGCTTCTTCTGGAGTTTCATGAACAGTGTGAGCTTCATTCCATGGAATTTCACGAACACGAATTAATGGCTTAGTATTCTTGGTTTCATAACGGTAAACGTTGCAAGATTGGTGAACCATTAAAGGAAGATCATCGAGAGACTTAACCCATAAAGAAAACATTGAATACATAGCAGTTTCAGAGGTGGGACGAAGGCACATAGAATCTTCATGCCAAAAACATTCTGATTGAAATCCCTTAACGTGATCAGCTTCCTTTTCCAAGAAAGATCTTGGAATATATGCAGGAAATTGACATTGCTTAATTCCAATGTTTGCGTATTCATCCTCGAAGAGGTGCATAATATTGTTGTGCATAGTATATCCGTATGGAAGGAATATGGGCATACCCTTAATATCCCAGTGTTTATCAACTATTCCGGCTGTAACCATTAATTCTTCATACCAATCAGAAAAATTGGATTTTGGAATGCTAAATGTTAAATCGGCTCTTTGCGAGGCCATTTTCTTCGCATTGTCTGGCTTCTCTTTAGGAACACGATTTCCCTTTCCAGCTTTTGCCTGTTTTGAATCCATCTAAGAATAGTCCGACCAGAAAGTTGGCGGTTTTATTGAATTAAAAATTTTTTAAAATTCACTTTTTCATTGTAGTTGGTCAACAAATTGAATTGAAACAGTAAATTTCAATTCAAAAAAATCGTTTGGTAACTCCGACAGCCCGCTAAAAGAAACATGATTTTATAAAAATCGTATTTGGTGGACTAATGCTTGCTGAATCTTTTGATGGTTTCTTGAATTTGGCTTATTCTCACTGGTTTTGCGAGATAAGCATCCATTCCAGCATTTAAACAGACTTGTTCATCACCCTCAACAGCACTAGCAGTGAGTGCAACAATTGGGATTGATTTGAAAGGCTCTTCAGATACCCTAATTCTCTTTGTAGCTTCAATCCCATCAAGTACAGGCATTTGACAATCCATGAAAACCATATCAAATTCTTCGTGTGCAAGTTTTTCTATTGCTTCCAATCCATTTTCGGCTATTGCATATGTACATCTTAGGTTATCCAGAATTTTTTTCATTACAAACTGATTTGCTTTGTTATCTTCCACAACAAGAATCCTCTTTGTTTGTTCTTCTCGAATAATTGTTGGTGTCAATGATTCTGGTGCTTGCTTTCCAAATCTAATGGCATGCAAATGCTTAAGAACATGATGAATCATTACTGGTTTGGTTATGTTTTGCTTAAAAACTGAGGATTCACCTGCCATACATAAAGATATTACATGTGGAGAATCCTTCTTTCTTTCTAGCATATCTTTGATTTGCTTCCATTTCTGATGGTTTCCTTCAACAAAAATGGCAATCACTTTCTTATTCATTATTTGTTCTTCGATTTCTTCAGGTTCGGCACATTGTATCAACTCATAATGATAGTTAGGCAACCACTCTTGGAATGACTGTGCAATATTAGTATTCTTTATATATAATATTACATAAACAATTGATAAAGAAGGATGACTATATGGAAACATAGCTGATTTAAATGGAATTGAGGCAATAAAAGTGGATCCAACACCAGGTTCAGATTCAAGTGAGATTTCTCCTCCCAAAAATCTAGCAATTTCTTGAACAAGCGATAATCCAAGTCCTGTTCCACCAAAATATCTCGCAACTGAAGCATCTGCTTGTGCAAACCTATCGAAAATAATCCTTTGCTGATCTTTTGTGATCCCGATTCCAGTATCTTTCACTTCAAGAAGACAAATCTCATCATCATAATTGTCAATTTCCCATGACAATTTAACAGTGATTTCCCCTTGTTTGGTAAACTTTAAAGCATTAGAAAGAAGATTATTAATCACTTGTCCAAACAATTGGGGATCCCCATATATTAATGAGGGGAATGGATATTTAACGTTAACATTTAAAAGAATTTTGTTAAGGTGGGCTCTGGATGAGCATGCAATTACTATTGGTTCAATAAATGCTGATAGGTCAAAAACCACAAAATTGGTTTCAAAAGACCCTTGTTCAATTTTGGTAAGATTCAACGTATCATCCAATAATTTCATTAACTGATAAGATGATGATCTTATTGAGTCAATTAGTAATCTTTGTTCACTCGTCAGTTCTTGAATTGACAGAACATCGAGCATTCCGAATATTCCATTCATTGGTGTTCTGATCTCATGAGACATGTTTGCAAGGAAGACGGTTTTTTGTTTATTTGCTTCCTCCGCCCTCTTCCTTTCCTTTTCAAGACTATCATATGCTTCTCGAAGCTCAGAAACATCAATGCACACACCAACAATCATCTTTTGTTCTGAGTTTGCCTTACCCCTAACAGATACCCAAATCTGACTATTATTTGGAAAAACCAAAGGAAAATCAAATTCAATATTTCCATTAATTGCAAATGATTTGTGAATCTGTTCAATAAATGATTCCCGATAATCGATATGAACTTGTTTTTCAATAAAATCCCAGTTCATATCAACACCTTTAACAACTCCAGGAGTGAAATTAGTTAGAAGAACAGAAGGTTTTCTCTCATCAATAAATCTCCAAAGAGATAATTTTCCACAGGATAACAACAAATCCCTTAATTGTCTTGTTTCATTCAATTTGATTTCCATTTCTTTTTGTTTTTGGGTAATCATTGCTAAACAATGAAGAGTACCATTTGCAGAATATGCTATTACAATTCGATGCCATTCATATAATCCAGATATTTTTAAAATCCTGATTTCTCCAGTCCATTGATTCTTTGATTTGGACAATAATGCTGAATAATTGTTAATAAAGCCATCTCTATCATCGGAATGAATATGATCAATAAACTGAGAGAATTTTTCTTCCTTGCTACATCCAAGCACATCCCATATAGTAGGTTGTTGATATAGTGAATGAACAGAGTCATTAATTGGATCTACAACCCAAAAAATCACCATTGAAGTGGATCCTGTCATCTGAATTCTATCATCAAAGACATTTAAATTGTTTTTAGCTTTAGGAAAACCATCAATGCAAAACATAAAACCAATTTCTTTGTTGGAAGAGCATGCAAATTCAAAAATATTTCCTAAAGTGTTAGCAACTCGAATCGATACTCTTTCTCCATCAACTAAAGGAGCAATCTTACATTTATCTGGATCAATCACATATCTCTCTAATGTTCTATCTATAGAAGGTTGGCCTAAAAATTCAAATAGAGAATCATTATCCATTATAATACAATCATTTAGAATTGAGAAAGACATTACATTTAACTCTTTCATTGATTTCTCAACATCTGGGAGTGCACTAATCAAGTCCAATTCTTGTTTCTTTTTTGGAGTAACCTGCTCAGCAATTATTGTGACAATAGTGTCTTGCATAACATCATCCCAATTACTTACTGCCGAAACTGAAAAGAAGAGAGTTTGATCGTTTTGAACCTGTATAATCCTTTGTTTAATGTAACTCTTATCTTTTATCATTCTCCGGAATTCTTCCCTCACAATATCAATATCTTTCATGCCAATTTTCTTTTCAGCTTCGAATAAATCCTCTAAAGTTTGAGGAGAATCTTTAATTATTTGAGATTTGAAAGTAAGAATCTTTCTCTGACGATATGCAATTTCAATATATGTAAAGACCGGGGATGATTCGAACAATGCAACATAACGATTATATTTCACACTTAATTTATGAGAATTCCATATATGATACATGAATAATGCACACAAATTATAAAATGGGACTCCCAAATCCTGCAAAACATCATTATCTGTATCATAACCAAGTTCATTAATAACAATAAATTCATGTTGAAATCCCTTAACCCTACTAATGTAGCATCTAAATCCATTCTCAATCAAATCATGAACAAATAAAAACCCCTTAAGATCTTGATTGGATTCAATAATTCTAAGTATTTGTTGAGTTGGTATTTGGTTCAATCCTTGTTGTACATATGAGCAAATTATCTCTCCATCTCCTTTAATGAGATATGATCTACGAATTCCAAGCTTAATGCAACACAACCTAACAATTTTAGGAAGATTTTCATCAGAAAATGGATTTTGACTTAGTATCAAATTCATTTCATGAAAGAGTGATAGAACAACAATTACCAATTGACCATATGGTTGGAATGGAGCAATAATCGATGCAGGCAATTCAGCAACACACCTAACATTGTTGTCCAAGGTAAAATTAATACGAACAGGTCGGATATCTCTAAACGAGGTAAAGGACACCGACGGCGGTACTGTGAGACCATGCATTGAAGAATTAAACTTACACTCAAATGCAGGGTTTGAACCTTCAGGAAGGTTTTCATCCCAAACAACAACAACAAAGGAATCATTCATAATCGGAAATGCAGCAACTCTTTGAAATGTATGTGAATGATCACCTCTTCGAAGTCGAATAACAAATGATGATGGAGCGTTTGATTCTTTAGCTTTATTCAGACATTTAATTAAATATTTATTTGCCAATTTGTCAATAGCATCATTATTAGGGCCAAAAACCTTTTTCAGGTTGGAATCATATATCCAAAACAAACTCGAATTTGCTTGTATAGGACTTAAAGAAACAAAATATAAAAAGTAAATCCAAGCTAAAATTATTGCAGAAATTATAGATACAAAAAGAAAAACACCCATGCTAGATGAAGGATTACATATCAAATCAGAGACCCGATCTTCCTCCGATGAATATAAATCGAAATTAGCTGTTATTCCGCTAATAAGTTTCCACATAGGATCAGAAGCCACTGCCATGTCATAACCATCAATTTGAGTGATTTCAGATTTAATTTTATAAGAAGAATCCTTTTCAAAAAGAAATACTATATAACCTTTGCTATATAGACTAGAGGCAATTCTAATAGCTCCACCAGTTGATGGACTAACAGACACATCATTTCCTTTGTTTTCTTTATGCTTATAAACATAAAATTTCGGCAATTTTGATTTAAATTGGCATATATGCTTTAAATTTGAAGGAATTCTAGAAACATTTGCTGATTCAGATATATAAATATCAATTGTAGAATTAATCTGCTGGGTTTGAGTTTTCATTAACAAAAACGCCTGTGTATCGTTTTTAAACATCAATGGAGCAATTCCATCAATTAAAACAATTTTTTTGATACATATAATCATCAACATAATCACATGACATAGCATTTAGAATTGTTGTTGTTTTTATACCATTTTATAATGATCTAAAGCAAAAACAAGATCCAAATAATTTACATAAACGGCGATAATGGAGGATTTAAGTGGGATAAGAGCAGTATATCTAAACTCTATAGCGTCATCTCTTGTTGAATCTAGTGCCCAACAACAAAATAATTTTAGGAGACCAATCGATTTGCCCTCATATCGAATCGCTGCAGAATTTGTTGCTGATTACTTAAGGGAGAACAACATGTTGAATTCATTACAAACAACCTATCATGAAACCAACCAATATATTAAACAGCGCCATGGAAGTTCGTGGATATTTCAGAAGCTTCAAATAGATGAGAGAAAGCCAATTATTCATCAATTAATTGGTTTAACAAGGCCAGAATACAATCCTGAAGTCAAAGCAATGACAAATGAATCTGAGCATGGTTCAAAAGTAAGAATTCGGAGGAAAAAGCATCGTACAAATAATGATGAGGAACCAAATCAATCAGGTGATACTTTTTCCACACTAGAAGACGCTAAGAATATCAAGCCAGAGGTAAAGAGGCGACATAGGCGTTCAAAAACGAATATGATCGAAAACAAAGATGAAAATCATCCCCAAAGTGAAGATATTAACAGTATTCCATCAAACATTGTTGATTCCATTGAGTTCGAGACCGGATCTAGTATTCACATTGAACCCAGGCTTGATTCTGATACGGTTAATGATACATGGATGGAACTTGAAGAAGAGCCCCCTAAAGCAATTCCGTTATCAAAGAGCCCATTCTCGGAACAGTATGCCCAGTTTCTATACCCAACTCAATTCTCAAATCCTGGGATTATTATTGAAAGCGAACCTCTTACTGAACAAGAATCGACCCAAATCGACTCGTCAATACCTAACGGGCCATCTGATCTTGATGAGATTTCAATCAAAGAAGCTGATGATATTGTTGATGAAGTCATTGAAGAAGCAATTCAAGTTCATTCTCAAGCCGAATTTGAAGTTATAGAAGAAGAGGAAGATGTAAAAGAGATGAATCCAGCAGAAAATGAAATTATTGAAGAAATCGAAGTCATAGAAGAGGAGGAAGTTGTTGAAGAAATTATAGAAGTGATCGAGGAAGAAGAAGTAATGGAAGACTAAACAAATGAAAGGACCTGTGTAAATTTTGTAAACGTCCGGTTTTGTAAACTCATATTCGTTAAAAAGATCATGCAGTGTAAGTTACGTCCATTAGAAGCGATTTGTGTTGCTGGCGTTGTTGAAGATTGTCTTGATCGACTGAGAGTTCTAGAGTCTTTGACTCCGAATGTCCTTACTCAAAGAGATGAGCTTTCTACAATTTTGGGCGACACTGTTGCTCAGATTATTCAAGAACAAAAAAGAGCAGAAGAAAAATATGAAAATTTGGTGAAAAGGAGATCAGAATTGAAGTCATTGAGCAATAAATCTAGGTATAAAAAGAATCAAGAAAAGATCGAAGCCCAAGCTCGTGAATTGCAGGAATTAACTCGAGAACTATGCAAAAGGCTTAGAGAATCACCCAATGTATCAGAGAATCTTATGAAAATTCAGACAGAGAGAAGCAAACTTGCTGAATTATTCCTTGAATTTAAGGAAGAGCTTATAAAAGATTATTCATTCAAGAAAATTGCCGAAAGTACCTCCAGTAGCACATTGAAATACCAGCAAATGATGCAAGTTATGCAGCATGATAAAGAAACTCAAAAACAAATCAAAGATCTAGATGCCAAAATAAGGAAGATGGAATCTGACATGGCTCATAGACTTGAAGAGCTAGAGGCCAGTATAAAAGAGCAAAAGGAGCAGCTACAACAAATTCAGTCCAGCAACGAAGGCGAGAAAGCCAAGAAAGATGATGAGAGAGAAGCTAGAAAAGCAGCAATAGAAAAAATAAAGAAACTATCAGGCGATCAGCTAAATATCCAATTACAACAAGCCCACAAACAATTAGAGAAAGAGAAACAAGTTCATGAATTAACACTAAAATACTTCCAAAAACGATCCCACAAAATAGCACAAATGACAGAAGAATGGAAAGCAAAGGCAGATTCGGAAACAACTACAGAAAGAACACGACTTGAGGGATTCCAAAAAAGAATAGAATCAGCAGCAAGTGATTTTGCAGAGCTCAAACCCGAAAAAGAAGAAGCAGACCGTTTGATGAAGCAAGAAATGGAAAGAGCTTCAAGAAGAGCAATGCAAGCAGAAACAAGAGCCCAACAAACAGATTTTATGAACAAACTGAAAATACTGTTTATGTTACATGCCAGGATAAGGGGTCCACTACCCAAGCCTAAATCAAAGGGAAGAAGACGATAAGTAAACTATAATGACACTTTTGTTGATGCTCATTAAAATCTATGTTTAGTGCATCTCTTGAAATCATTGACAAAATCATATCGCGACCTGATCACATAATCAATTTTTGTATTTTAGCACATGTTGATCATGGAAAAACGACTCTTTGTGATCATTTACTTGCCACAAATGGTATTATAAGTAAGGATTTAGCAGGCCAGATTAGGTATATGGATTGCTTGCCAGCCGAAAGAGATAGGAATATTACGATGAAAACTTCTTCAGTTTCTTTATTGTACAGAAAAGAAAATGAAGTTTTCTATCTAACAGTAGTTGATTCACCTGGGCACGTGGATTTTGAAGCAGAAGTTTCCAATGCTGTAAGATTATCAGATGGGTGTCTTGTTCTCGTTGATGCAGTGGAAGGAGTTTGTGTTCAAACAGAGCTTGTTCTTCACAGTGCTTTTGAGAATAAATTGACACCAATTTTAGTGATTAACAAGGTTGATAGGTTATTCACAGAACTATCACTCGATCCTGACGAAGCTGAACTATATCTTCAAAAGCTTTTAACCGAAGTCAATGCAGCAACCCTTCAAGAGAATCCACCATTCGATCCATGCACAGGCAATGTAATATTTGCTTCTTGTATTGGTAAATGGGGGATATCTATTCCAGACATCTCTTCTCAATGGTCAGAAAAGCTTGGGGTAACAAATGATAAAGCTGCTGATTTGTTTTGGGGGCTAAAGTATTGGAATCCACAAACAAAACTGATTGTCAAAAAGAAACCGTCTCCTAATTCGAGAACATTTTTCTCACAAGTTGTATTGACTCCAATTTGGAGAGCACATCAAACAGGAACTGATGTTCAATCATTTGCTCAAAAGCTTGGAATAACCCCGACATCACGAGAGAATTGTATTTCTGTTCTTTCTAAATGGGCTCCATTATCCAATGCTCTTTTAGGTTCAGTGACGAAACTACTTCCTACACCATTGAAGCAACAAGCTAATTCTGTTAGCAATATTTGTCCTCAAATCAATCAAGAGAAATATTTATCATTTTTTGAATCTACCAACTTAGTTGATATGAATGGGCCCACACTAGCATTCGGTCCAAAAATTGTCCATGGTGGAGTATTAAGATTTCCAAGTTCATCGTTTTATCCATATGTTATGTATCTTAGAGTATATTCAGGAACAATTTCAATTGGAGACAAATTATATATTAAGCACCCATCAGCCGAAATCGAAACAACTATAGTAGAATCATTATATTTATTTATGGGAAATGAACTCATAAAAATTAACAAAGCTCGAGCAGGATGCATTGTTGGTATTGGATTCAGGAAGCCGGTTCTTAAACAAAGCACTTTGTCATCTGTTAGCGATTTTCCTGAATTTTTATCAACATCATTTAATGCTCAACCAATTGTTAAAGTTTCCATTGAAGCCAAACATTTACATGAACAGTCAATACTTGTTAATGGGGCATTACTTTTATCCAAAATTGATCCTGCAGTTTCTGTTATGAATGAGGAAAATGGCCAATTAACCCTTTGTGCTATGGGAGAAGTACATCTTGATTATTGTTTGGATGAAATGCGATCTTTTCTAGCTAAGGTTGAGTTTTTTGTCTCCCCTCCTCTTGTTCCTTGCCAAGAAACCATTATTAAGCCAAGACCGAAGCCAAAATCGGTCACAATGGGGTTGACAACTGTCACAGCTTCTTCATATAAGCTTAAACAAGAAGTTATTGATGTCATTCAAACAAAAAACCAATGGGAAATTCAAGAACTTAGAGATGCATTAGTTCCAATAATTGGTGAAAAGGCTAACACCATCATATCAACAGGTCCCAGCTCCAAATGTTCAAATCTTCTTTTTTGTCCTGACACTTATTGCGATTTATTTCACTCATTAACTGCAGGATTCTTGTTATGTGTAAGTCAAGGTCCTTTATGTGAAGAACCAATGTATGGGATTGGTTTTATTGTGAATTCGATAGAAATCAAACAGCTTACTCTTGCATATTTGCTACAAGATGATGATGAATCCATGTTTGCACCATCCAGTAGCTCCCCTCTACAATTCGGAGAAACAATTGCCTGCGCAAAAGAAGCTTTTAGACAAACATTTTTAGAATCATCCCCTCGTATTATGGAGCCCGTATATAAGTGTAGTATCCAATGTGATTTCTCTGCAGTTGGAAGAACATATGACATTCTGAATCAGCACAGATGTGAGATTCTTGATGAGAAACCCAAAGAAAATTCTAATCATTGCATTATAACTTGTTTATTACCGGTTATTGAGTCATTTGGATTTCCAAATGATCTCCGCTCAAAGACCTCTGGCAAGTCTCACCCTCAACTTTCATTTTCTCACTTTAAATTGGTTGAAGATGATCCTTTCTGGAAGCCTAAAACTCAAGAAGAGTTAGAAGAGTATGGAGAAAAGGGCAAAGAGCTCAAACCCAACGTATCGAAAATAATTATTGAGTCAGTAAGGAAGAGGAAGGGAATTTGGACCGAAAACATAGAACAGAAGTCTGATAAAAGAGCGACAATGACTAAGATGAAATAAAATAATAGATCCATAAATTCTCTTTATAAGTGCGACTTTGATAGTAAAGAGGGTAATGCTAATGATATTAGAATGGATGTTGAAGAATGTGTTAGGAAACTGGACCATATTAATGCTATTCTTGGTGAACTTAAAGAAGGAGAAATTTCATTTGCATTATTATTGAAACTTGATTGGTTATTAACTCATGAAAGCTTTAGCATTGACCATATTGTATATGATGAATCTAATATTGAAGTAATTTTGTATTTTTCTTTGTCATCACTAACACATTATTCTCATATTAGTATTAGAATACTCCTTCATATTTGCAAATTGTCAAATATTGCATTATATTATGTTTTTAGGAATTTTGAAAGGATCAAGCACCTTTCAAGGGCTCCAAAATTATTTTTTCTGATTTTCGAGTTGGTATTTCTTTTTCTTGATAAAATTGACGAATCTCCGTACGATCTTGTTTATTCTCACCATATTTTCTCGTTTATATTTGAATTAATGCCATCACTTAATGAATCAATGAAGATTGGTGTTTGTTGCGAATGCATTTCCATAATATTAAGATCTTTGGATGCAAACATAGTTTCAATAAACGAAGAAATAATGGTAATACCCAATTTTTTAATTCAACAGAATTTATGTTATGGGATAAATGCATCAACTATGGTTTCAGGATGTGCCAATCATGTATTAAGGATTTTAGATAGTTTAATAGTTTTTTGGAATGGAAATGTACGAGAAATCCTACCAGAATCATTGATTGATAACCTTTTTGATATATTTTCCCAAATAGATTCATGTGATAAAACCGGGTCGATTCTTAGTGAAATTATTAAGGTGTTTAATCGAATTCTTGTTAAAGACCCAAGCATATTCTATAATTCACGAAGATTTGAGGAAATTATATCATGTATGTTTATTCACATAACTAGATCTGGATTTCATTCTCAGCGAATTTTATTCTTCATATCCAATTTGGCACTACTTTCGACTGCTCATTCAATAATATTAGATAAATTTGAAATGATGTCATATGGGTTCGAAGGAATGTCAATATCGGAAAAAGAGAATCTTCTTCTTATTTTCATCAATCTCTCGTTGTCAAATTTCCAAGTTCTTCATGACATGGAGTTTTTTTCTGGGTTCATTCAAGAATGTTTTTGTTTTCTTGGGGTATCACAATCTCCATATTTCAAATTTTCTCTATCAGAACTAATGAATATGCTTTCAATATATAATTATGATATATTATCTTACACGGATCCTGAAACGCTCAATGAGGTATTAGAGCACATCGATAATACAAATCTTTACAAAAAACAAATTGAAAGTAGTACTAATTTTTAGAAAACTGTTCGGATATTTTTTGGCATTGAAGCTCAATATAAAACTGCATCATTTGGGTGTCAATCATTTCATTCATGAATGATCTTATATCCAAGGGTACAAGTTGCAGGAATATTTCTTTCATAAACACTGACCTAACATTATCCATGCTGGAATAATCAGTCATAATTGATGCTCGAAGAGGGGAAATAAGATCTTTAATAAATAAATGTGTCATTTCTAATATCTTCTTAATATCTTCTGCAGTTTTTTGCTTATTACACTTTGACCAGTATCCTCCGAGGCGCTCTGAGAGATCAAAAGATTTCGGGATCCTCGGAGCAGATCCATAAATCTTATGATTATCTATATCAATATAAACATGATCTTGAGAAAAATCTTTGACAGGTCTATCTAACCCAATCATCATTGGTGTTGGAGATTCAATAGCTTCTTTTGCTACATCGGGTAATATTGAAATCGAAGAGGCAACCCATTGTAGAGGCCAAAGGGCATAATGAAACCCCCGTATTATGGCTGTTGTTGTGCTTATAGATTTTGAATATAAAATAATAGTTTTCTCAAGACATAGTGAAGCCATTATCAAAACATATGCTTTCATATCGACTTGATTTACAAATGTACCAAAACAATAGACAGATGATTGATTCCAAATGCTCTCATAAGGAGGAAATCCCCATGAAAACTTCGGAAATGGAAGAACATCAATTAAAAAATTATCACCTGGCTCAGGTATTGGTTTAAGAATTATACTATCGATCATATCTCGAAGAGCCATCCTATGGTTCTCAGGCCACTTTGCCTGAGATAATTCTTCACTTGCAAAATTTTTATCAAGAAATGAATCGATATAGGGGGAAAGAGATAATCTCGAAACAGATTCACAATCGAATATCCACTTAATCAAAGAGAAGAAAAATTCTTCGTTAGTAAATGATGATTGAATACATATACACATATCAGATACTCTCATTTCGCCTTTTTGGACATTTTCAAACAATTCTGAGACTGTTAAATCATGAAAAATAGTGGGAATTGTTAATGCATGACCTAAAAACCTGCAACAAAAGAAATGAGGAGCCTTTTCTATTTGAGGAAGATACAATGAAAAAAACTCCAATTTTTCTTCCACTGGTTTCATCAATGTTTCTTGCATAAATTTCCTCATTGATTTGATTATTCTACTGCCGTATCGGCATTTATGCGGGAAACACAATGAAGACACAGGATCAAAACGCTTTTCGTTATTAGGTATGTTGTACAGTAAATGGGGTTCAAATGTTTCTTCCCAAGGCAAGGCACCTACTAGAAATATATTATTGATCAATGTTGGCATCTCTTCAAAAACTGATGGTGCATTAACTAATAATGATGTTCCTGATGTTATCGGAAAAACATCAATAGCTCCAACCTTCTTTCTAAAGCAAGATATTAATTTAAGTGTTTGAAAATTCTCAACAAAATCATAATCACTCATCTTTTATATCCTGATACAACAAAAATTTTATGTGGTAAGAAAAAAAAGAGGAAAAGTGACATTTATCGGCTATTTTAATAAATCTATCAATTCTATCCAGGTAATAAAATGATGGTGGGAGGCAGAAATAGAATTGTGTTTTCTTATTATCTTGAGTTCTTTTTTTAAATAATATTTGGGCGAATCCAAAAAAATTGAATTTATTAACTAATCATATTAAATACACAAAGATCTAATTATTTGAAAAAACGGAATGATTGATATAATAACTTTACAAATTGTGTTTTGTTTAGAAATAAATTTATTTTGTTTCTCTGAATTGATGTTAATGTGACTCTTTAAAGAAATTTCAATTCATATGTAAAGATAATCAACTGGAAAATGCTTTGAGAAATGTACTTGTTGAATTGGAGAATATATATTTCTAATAATGTTTAATTTGAATCAGATTGAAGAAATAGTTGTTTAAATGCCAATTATTCAGTTAATGGTGACCTATTTGGGCAAATTGTGGATGTGTTTGACGAAACAAAAATTTATTAAAAAAGTATTAAAAACAGTTTATAAGGCGTAATATGATGATCTCCTTCTTGTAGAAGTCCAAATATCAGTATTTTTAACATATGCAGCGAAAAAGATTGATATTGAGAGTGTTATAAAGAAATAGGAAAGCTGGAAAGCAACGGTGAAGGGAATTGTGATAATTTCCTGAATAGAATATATGATTGGTTGAAAGATTTCCAAATTTATGCTCTTGAGAAGTGGATATAGATTATTAAATAATGGCATTATTCCTTCTAATATATTATTTTTGGATATATTGGTTAATATTCGAATCTCTCGGAAAAATCCATCTATTGCTGATAAGTTATTCATCATGTGAGAAGAATAATAAATCATTGAATCTTTCATTAGAAACTCTGAAGTTGTTAGTTCAGATTGAAGATTATTTATGGACTTATGGATAGAAACACACGCTATCCGACAATGGTGCCGATAATGTTCCTGAATGAAATGAATATCTCGAATAACATTATTCAATTTCAATTGAGTCGCATTATACTCTTTTCCAATATCTTCACCAATGCTACCTAATAATGCTTGTGAATAATTGTACATTTTTGAGGATGATTTATCAAAGAAATCACCAATAAAAGTTTTTGTATGATTTTCAAGTTGAAATATATTGATAGCATGAAGCACAGGCTCAAAAACATCATATAACGTTTTTCCATCTGGTAATTCTGTTAGGTATGAAAAAATCGAAATGGGATGAGATATTTCCAGTCTTATTGGAGGCATCGAAAAATTATATGGAAATTTTGGCATAGGAACCATAACAGTCACTTCTGGGATTGTATAAATTGGCGAGCATGATGATAAAACCCGATTTATGATATAATCTAAATTGTTACCTAAATTTGAAACCTTGGAATGAACGAGAAATGTAAAGAAGAATAAAATAATCCCGATTAAACCAAATATGATTCCAAATGTTAACAAAATTTTATAGTGTCTATTCCTGAGGCTTTGAAACTTGATGTAAAAATATGAGTAAACAATGATTGAAAAAAAGCATATGATTATTATAAAAACAATATGGAAAAACATTTTTTGAATCCTATCTAATCTTTTTTGAAGCGGAATAAAAACCCCATCCATATATGGATAATCTTCTCTGGAGTTAAACATATTCTTAAATGTAGTTATTAAACCATTGATCCATCCATGTGATAGAAAACCGTTGGGCAATCCCCATCCATTTCTAGCATAACTGAACAATCCTCCCAAAGCGTCAATATAGGCTCTGTCTGTGACCCGTTGAAAAGTAACAACATTCATATGCGAGTCTTTAAATTTCTGGATTACATCAGTTAAGGTAATTATAGAATTCTCATATAAGCTAAGATTAATCAGGGAATTATTAATATCAGCTCCAGATGCCGACAAATAATTTATATATGCTGGCCATAGAGTATAATAAAAATGATCCGCATATATATATGCAGATTTCAAAAACGGTCCTCTAGATACTCTCCACTGGTTTTCAAAGTTAAGTATGGAATCATTCACTATTTTGAAGGCAGTATCTAATAAAATACCTGTATCCTCCAAATTCTCATATAAATAATTGGATATTGGAGGAAATATGGAAATAAAATATTCGGTGTACATGTATATGGTATCTTTGATGCTATATCCAAAACGTAATAAATCGTTTGAAGTACTAATAATGCTAATTATGCCAAAAAATGAAATAATAGCAAAAAAAGAAGATGATAATAATACGGATTGATGAATTTTCCATTTTGTAGGATATCTTTTTGCAAAATCGCTTAATCTAGGAGTAAAAAACAAATAAAAAATAAAAAACATCAAAAGACCAAGAAATGCGAAAAATAGAATACAAAAAAACAAAAAAATGATGATACTTGGAATCGAAATGCTATATAATCGCCGGAAATCGAGTTTAACATAATCAATTGCATTAATTACCCCAATTTTAATATCTGAAAACAGATTTTTAAACGGAATAAGCGATCCATTGTGCCCAAAATATTCGAAGAATCTGGTAATATCTCTTGTGGCATTAAAACTCCCTTTCTGTAATTGCCTTAGAATTGACTCTGAAATCGCTCGAGATACCGATATATCTTTTCGAAAAACAGGAAAAAAGAATACAATAATGCGTGGAATTATATAAAATGCGCCTTTGTTATTTATTACCATTCTTATTGTATCTAAAAGACCTTGGAAGTATAAACTAATCAAAAATCTCATAAACGATGGTCAAAGATTGATAGGACGATTATTGGACGAAACACTGATTCTATACCCTGCAAAACCATTTTTTATGCTCTTCTGCTTTTTTGGGCTCAACTATTCTTGGAGTTTTCCTTTGAGGGATTGTCGACATCAAAGCTTCTGGCCATGATTGTCCGTTTGCAACCTTACATATCAGCTGTGCCACATGATTAATTGTGAGAACATGCCTACCCTCCATTGTTATGTACTCAGGTATCGGCAATCTTTGCATTTTGATGTTGGATTCCAATGCAAAATCTCTTGTTGCATTTTTCTTCGAATTGTGATCGAGGAGGCAGCCAATTATGTAGTATTTGGCTGGATCGAATTCATAACAAACTTCTTCAGTATCGGCTGTAAGATAGACCATTTGCTCTTTAGGGATCGCACTGAGAAGAGATTCTTGATGATACTCTACAAAGCTCTTGTTCCAGTTTAATGCGTTGACTCTCTCAAATAATGGAGTCCAATCCCCACAATAGGATGTAAAAACCATTGGCACTGTTTTTTCAGACATTCTGTTAAAACTATAAGCAAGAGATATCTGAGAAACAACTTTCTTTTTGAGACTCTCATTCATCATATCACCCCATTGCAAATCCATCACCATACGAGGGCCTGGCAAAACTTGCATATCTTTGGACTTGATTTTATGGCCTCTGCAGGATGGCGCAGAGTCTTCATTTGACCTTGATTGGATGGTGGTTTCTTCCATTTTGGTACGTTTAGAGTAACTGGAAAATGTGGGGTATGTTTGTGTTGAGATTCCTGCTTATCAAATGAATCAAAAACTCTTCAATTGCTGACAGATACCCGATGAAAATGGATATATATACCAAAACTCGAGTATTTAATACCAAAATAGAGAAAAAACTAATAAAAGCAAGAAACCCAGTCAACTTATTCAAGGAAGTATGTAGAATGGCAAATTGGCGGTGCTTAAAATACACAATTGATAGATTTAACATTCTAATAAGGAAAATTGAGGCAATATGCGGTAAAAAAGAGAGAATCTCTGACTTTTTTTTCAGGATTACTGAGACTATTAGGATAATAAATAAAACAAGATCAGCAAAAGAATCTAGCCTTGCTCCAAATTCGCTTTCGGTTTTTGTTTTTCTCGCAATATATCCGTCAAGGATATCAGATAATCCACACCAAAAACTAATCAATAAAAATGCAACCTTATTGTTTAAATAGAACAACAAAAAGGGAGATAATATTATTCTGCTCATTGTGAGCAAATTTGCAATATTTTTATATGATATTGCTTTGAATATCATTCGCGAAAAATGAAAAAGGATAGGAATATATTGAAAATTGTAAAATATATCGCATTTATTCCATTTTAGGACTTAACATATCAAGAATTTTTGGTAATCAAAATGATTGGATCATAACATACATATTAAAGAAAACATGATTGTTCTAAGTTTACTTTCTAATTGGTAGAAACAAATCAGGCATTTTAAGAAACCGGTTTTTCAAAACAATAACAGATATGAATACATGCTTAAGAAGAATGCAAGAATTAGTAATTGATATAGAGGCAGCCCCAATCATATATTTATGACTGAAATTTGAGATGTTAATAGTTGTGTACAATAATGGAACTGAAATCAAAAGAGTGATGAATCCAATTATATCAAAATAAAACCCAGGAGGATATAGTTCTCCTTCAAGAATCATATGCATTCTATTAAAAGAATACAAATATAAAAACTCGGATAAATAAGAAACAATCAAAGATATATAGTGTGATTTGAATGACTTTTGAGAATTTATATATGTCGCTGCTACATATGAAACAAAATGGATAAAAGATGAAATGGCCATGACTTTTATATTGTTTCTGATTTTAATTTTGGCCAAAGGGGCTGAAAATCTAAGACTTTTAATAAAATATCGAATAATGAAAAATTGTGTCTGAGAATACATAACCATTGTCAAAATTCGGCACCAAAATACCACTTTATAAGATTTTTCTTCGGATATCAACAGAGAAAAAACAGGAATCTGATAAATCTTTGTTCTATTCTTAATTGAGTAATACTGAATTCCAGATGTAAAAGAAACAACAGGAATCAACAAATAGCACCAGAATACTATGGATGGGTATCGAAATATGGAGAGGATCAGAGATAAAAAAGCTTTAACATATACTGTAATTTTTTTCATTAAAAATGATTCTTTTCCTGAATCCAGTTTGAATTTTATTTTTACTCATATAATCATGAAAGTATAAACTAGATAACACAAACGAACTCTCTCAAATATTTTCTTCATCATCTCTGTTCTTTGCTCACAAGGAGTATCTTTACCATATTAGGTGGTTTTTGTGATAAATGAACACTTTGAAGTACCATCTCTTTGTTCTTTGTTTGTTTTCATGGAATGAAATCACTTCCCCTTGTAAGTAAAATATTTAAGTGTCATTTTTTTATCAGATGGATCAGAAGGTTTCATTTGAAAGATTTCTTTTTGGAGACGGAAATGAAATTAAAATAAATGATATGGAGTTTTGTGTCAATAGAATTTTTATGCTGCCAAAGATTCGGCCACATCAACTAGAAAAAGCAGTGTGTTTATCTATAGAGTATTGACAGATCCCTGATTTCAGGCGAAAACTTTTTGAAAAATCTTATAAATGCCCAGTTTTGATATATCAATTGTACAAGAGAAATATTTTGGTATTTGAAGAAATCGAACATATTTTAAAAAATAGAGACACCTTTTTGTTGGGATGGTATTTTCGGAAAGAGATTAAAGATTTTGAGAGTTTTATTGAAAATAAATGCATAAATGATGATTTTGATGAATCATTCTTTGAGAATGAAAATGATATTGATCAATTAATTGTATATGGTTTTCTGCAATCAAGTATTGAGTATTGTCTCAAGTATGATGTTATTGATGATTTATTAAGTATTGACAATTTAAAACCAGAAGCTAATTGGAGTCCTTTTGAGTGGAGTAGTAAGCCAGAATATCTTGATTTATTATCATTTTCTGGATTTTTTGGTTCAATCAAGTGCTTTAAACATTTGTTAATGAAAGGATTGGAGATAAATGAGAATGTTTTTTCAATGGTTGTTAGTAGTGGTTGTATTGATCTCTTCCATTTATGTCAAGGAAGACAGTTTGTAACACCAAATCTTGTTTGTAAAGCATCTGAGTTTTTCTACCTACCTTTGTTAGTTTTCATGATAGAAAATGGAACTGGAATTGATACGGAAGATAAAAACGGTTTTACTCCTCTTCATTATGCTGCTAGAAATGGTCATCTTAGTGTTGTTGAATATCTAGTTAATCAAAAAGCTAATATAAATGCAAAAACATGTAATGATTGTACTCCTCTTCATTATGCTGCTAATAATGGTCATCTTAGTGTTGTTGAATATCTAATTAATCAAAAAGCTGATATAAATGCAAAAAGTAAAGGATATCCAAATGGAACTCCTCTTCATTTAGCTGCTCATAATGGTTATCTTAGTGTTGTTGAATATTTAGTAAATCAAAAAGTTGATATAAATGCAAAAACTATGAGTGTTGAGTTTTTTTATTTAATGATACTCCTCTTCATTGTGCTGCTGCTAATGGTCGTCTTAGTGTTGTTGAATATCTAGTAAATCAAAAAGCTGATATAAATGCAAAAAATACAAATGTTAAGTTTTTATATTTGATTGGATTCCTCTTCATTATGCTGCTAATAATGGTCATCTTAGTGTTGTTGAATATCTAATTAATCAAAAAGCTGATATAAATGCAAAAAGTAAAGGATATCCAAATGGAACTCCTCTTCATTTAGCTGCTCATAATGGTTATCTTAGTGTTGTTGAATATTTAGTAAATCAAAAAGTTGATATAAATGCAAAAGGCGAATATAATTATACTCCTCTTCATTGTGCTGCTGCTAATGGTCATCTTAGTGTTGTTGAATATTTAATAAATCAAAAAGCTGATATAAATGCAAAAACTTGTAATGATTGTACTCCTCTTCATTTAGCAGCTGATAATGATCATCTTAGTGTTGTTGAATATCTAGATAATCAAAATGCTGATATAAATGCAAAATGATAAGAATAATTCTTAAATGAAAATTTCATTTTCTTGACTTGGCATTTGTAAGAACTTTGGGGAAAGGAAGCTGTGGTGATGGTTATTTAGCCGAATCAAGAACATTAGGGTTATTTGCAGTCAAAAAGCCTCATTAAATGAGGATGACTAAGAGAGATTGTTGGTTTTCAGAATGAGATTCAAACACTTTCTCATATGAATTCTCCATTTATTATAAGATTTTTTGGAAAAGCTGTTATTTATTCTATTGGAATCGTTTTTTGGGAGCTTGCAACATATGAGTATCCATTCGAAAAAAAACAGGGTTTGTTCACTCAGTGGTACTACGTATGCTCGCATAGTATTCTTCAAATGAGCTTGTATAAACAACATACAATGATGGTCAAGTCTCTTTCTTTGATCCATTATTTGATATCATGTTTTGTTCATTTTCTAATGTATCAGATATGAGCAAGGTTATTTTGATCAGAGGTAAAGATGGTATGGGCTCTTTGTTATCTGGTATCGGGGCTATAGCTAAAAAATCATTATTAAAATCTGTAGAAACCCCAGTGGTTTCAAAATAGAGGAGGGAGAATAAGAGTATTAAAAGGATCATTATAACTTCCAGAGCTAAACTCCTAATTATCATTTGTTTCAGTTATTGCAGGAGCCTTCTTGTTTTTATGGAGCTTTCTCATTTCATGAGTATTTCTTTTTTTTACAACTATTTTTGCTTGCTTATTCAAAGTTGATTACAGGATTTCACTATTAGACTTTGAGAACTTCGCACCTGGGGTTTTCAACAATTAGATAACCGATTCAAATATGAATCAGATCTCAAAAAGATTTCAAATGATTCTCTGGAATATGACGAATCAAAATTATACCTTGAAATAAATTTTTGTTTATTTTGGAATACAATGCCGATATAGTTATGCAAAACGCATATACTTGTGTGTAGACATAAATGGAATGTTTTTAGCTAAGCGCAATCCCAGGCATAAACACGCACATTTAATGTGGGTGTGCGCGGGTCATACGCTTTGCAGATCCTCCATGATTCGGTGTAAGGACAATTAGGGTGGGGATAACCATGAGGGTGTGTCCAGGGATTAGTGACAATATATGACATGAGACATAAAGAATAAATTCAAAAAAAATTACCCAATAGCCTCCTCTAGCGACCCGTATAATTTTTGAAGATTGGGCGGGCAGTGTATTGGAGAAAAAAGAAACATTCAATTCAATTTTGAAATAAAATCACCAAATCTATTTTTATGATTGCTCTATTAGCTGCATTAACCCAGGCCAGTCATTTAAACATTGATTTATGTTACTATGAGGTCTCATCCTCTGATTGTAATCCTAATGCAATCCCCATTACCAAAACCAACTGTAGCAACCTTGCAGATTTGTGCTTTTATGGAAATGATTGTAGTTTTATGATTAGTGTGGTTGATAATTTTAGCAATGATGTATTTTTATCATTCGAAACAGATCAATTAAAAGTAATGAATATTTCAGTTAATGGAAATTCAAAGAATAGAAGAATTAATCTCGAAGGGATTCGGATGAAAAGCGTTAGAAAACTGACTTTAGGGATGGGAACATTCGATTTAAGTGGATCTTTTGAAGTTAATTATGTCAACTTAACAGAAAATTGTGCTTTGATGAATACAGCAAATCTGACGGATGTTCAAACAACTGAAATACAAATGATACATTTATCCAAAGTTTATCATGGTATCAATCTTATCATTCATGGTATCTCAACAATGAATATAATATATTATCATGACAGCTGGAGAATCAATAATAATCTTGTGTATTTCCGAAATACATTGCCTGTAATCATTATTCCAGAACATTATACTCTAAGCATCTCAAAGAATTCGGAATATATTCATCCTATTTTGCTAAAGAATTTTTTCCGCAACGTTATGGCATATCAAAAAATATATATTAATACTGAATGGAACAATGATCCAGCACTTCTTTTCAATGGCAATTTTGAAATAGACGCGTATACATCATCTTCTATCATTCCCTTCAACTTTGGGGATGATATCGATGAAAATGGTGTTATGGGGGTTCATGTTGAAGTGATATCAGCCACAGATGTACCATTCGATAAATATGAGTTTTCCCCAACAGTTTTCAAAAAAATATCAACAACTTTAACAGCCCCAATACGAATTGAAGGTGATTCACAACAGATTGTTTTGCAGTCTTATGTTTTTGCAGAGCATGATGTGGAGATTAGAGGGTATAAGAATTTGTATTTGAATAACACCAGGTTTTTGTCAGGTTCCATTGTATATCTAGACAATGTTAGAATTCTTGATCCAATAGTATATCTTGAAAAAAACTCAAAAATTGTTTTTGGAAATGTTAACCTATCTTCTAATATTGTAGTAGTAGAAACAGATATGGTAGGTTTATCACAATTCTACCATGGAGGAACTAAGGATGATTTCCCGAAATTCAATCACCCAAAGAAATACATAATCAAAGTGGATGCCTCAAATTATAATGGGATTTTTCAAGAAGGAAAAGTCTTTTTCACTCCATTAATATTGGAGTTTTACAAAGTTGATGATTCGATACTATCATATGTAGACATTGTTTGTACAAATAATGTATATCAAGGATACAAATTTGAGTTTAACCCTCAAATTGGACATGATTCAAAAAGTAACTATTATGGGATAAATCTAAATTACACCATGAAGAAATTAGAATTACCTCCAACATTGGCTTTTACACAATCAATGACAATAAATCCCACACAATCCATAGCACCAGTTACTCCTGATTCCACCATCTCAGCAACAGTCAGCCCAACACTATCAATTTCCCCTGCTAGTCCTTTTATGTCCCTCAGACAATCCCTTCAGATTTCCGAAAACTCAAATAACATGTCAGCAAATCCGATGAGTAGTTATTTTCTTGGCTTTTGCATTGGAGTTGTGGTTGTGGTTTTAGGTGTTGCCATAATCTCTGCAATCGGATGTTCACATTCTAATATTAATCGGAAGGAAGCTTTTTCAGAAAGCTTGATTCTTTAAAGATGAAAAAAATAATAATATTATTATCTATGTTTATTGTGATTTGCAAAACCTTTCTAAATACACTCTCATAAACTCAGATGAATCATTAAGTGCTTGTGATGCTCTGCTTCTAATGGTTTCAAGCTTTTTATAATTCTTTAAGTCAAACTCAAATTGGAGATAGTCTATCCACACATTCATATCATCTTTACCCCATTTTGATGTTGCGAGCTCATGAAATGAACGAATCTTCTCATTATCTACGATCTCTTGAGCTTTGGTAACATCAATTGCGGCTTTTAGGAAATCTGTGGTTGGGATTACTATTTGATAAAGCATATTCAAAACTGTTAGGGCAACACTTTGGTTATATTTAGCAAGCGTGAATTTCATAAGCTTAGACGATGTTAAAGAATCTAAATAATAGCTTCTGCTCTTAATAATTTCAATCCATTTTTCTGCAGAAGGGGATTTTTTAGCTACAAAAAATAAATACAAGGAATTCAGATTAGGTGTATTATGATTTTGTAAGAACCTCGTTGATTTTTGAACAAAATCCTCAAGATTTGATACTTGAGCATCAATTATTTTCAGTTTTTCTTCCAGAATTTCAGGAGAATTTGAGTGAGAAGATATTATTTCTTCGGCAACATCAGGCATTTTCCCTTCAATAAACATTTCGGCTACTCTGATTGATTCCTCAACCGATAAATCAGAAAGCTGATCTAACACTTTCGACATTAAAGAATACATCTTTTGATTTCCTAAATACTCCAAATACCGTAAACTTAATCCCCTAGAAGGCTTATCTTTCAAAAACTCTTGATATTGCTTTAATGTATCTTTTGATCTTCGAGCAATGATATCTAAAAGCCCAAAATCACCATCATCTATTGATTTTTGGATAATTTCGCTATCATTGACATTATAAGCAGAAAACAACTCGATGAATAAGTTCAAAACCTCGGCCTTTCTCTGGTGACATTTCTGTAATGCCTCTTCAAAAATTGCTAAAGGGGCTCTAGTAATATTCGACGCTTCTTCAATCCCTTGTACTTCCCTCCTTTTTTCAATGAGTTGAGCAAAGAATATAAGGGTTTCAGCATAAACAGAATACAATTTTGGCTCTGTAGGATTCAATTTCACTGCTTGTTGCATATATTCTCTCGCAAGCTCGGGGTTGTTGTTATCTTTCATTTCCCACTGAGCAGCCCTGATCCATAAATCAGGGTTGTTAGAATGAAATTTTATACAGTGATCAAAAGCAATACTCAAAGATTTCATTGACGAAGTACTTTGACAATAGTCAAAGTATAAATACCAAAGCTTGATGTTATCAGGAAAAGTAGAATTTGCTCGCCTATAAATAGAATGAATATGCTTTGGCCATTCTAAATCAGCAATTAATCTCTGTGATGCTTCAATTCCAGATTTATTCTTCCTTTCTTCAGTTAATTGCATTACAGCCGCTTCGTAAGTAATGTAACTCAAATAATTCTCAGGAGTAACCATTTTGCTTGTCAATGAGTACTCAAAAGCTCGCCTTTTCTTTATAATGGCTTTAACTTCCTTTTTTGTAAATGCACCTATGGATATTAGCTGCTCAAAAGCAGGAGTAAACTGTTCCAGCCTCTTTTCAACACTCTCAGCCATTCTAAATTTACGAAACCCAGATGGTCAATTTGATAATTTGGCTGAAACCTGATTTTAATATCAATTTCGTTTGTATTATATGGATCCCCAATTAATAATTTGGTTTTTATAATGTTATACTTGTACTTGGGTTTATGTTTTTCTTCATCTTGTGTGAATGAAAATATCATTAGTGGACGGTCTTATTATAATACAGGGTCGATTTCCATTAGTGATTGCGTTTTTATTCGACAACAATCCTTTAATGAACATGGAGGTGTGATTTGCTTAACGTCATCGGGTCAAAAGATGGATATTTTATTTTGTATTTTTTCTATGTGCTCTGTTGACTCGGCTCCAGAGTTATTGGGCGGTGCAATTCATTTTAAATCTGAATCTTCCACCATTAAGTTCGTTTGTGCTTATAAGTGCAGTTCAGTTTATGTTGGGCAATTTGCTTACATAATATGCTCTCAAGATAATTATGTTCAATATTTATCTCTTACTGGATGCTTTAAAGCTTCTTACACAATTGAACTTGTTTCTGGTATCCAAACAATGGAACAATCAAACAGTTCATTGAACTCTAATAATTGGGGATCTGGTCTATATTTTACTTCAACATCGAGTAACAAAGTTCAATATTGCACAATCGCAAATAACCAAGCAACAAGTTCAATTTGTATTGAAATGAATGGAGTTTTCGGTGCAAAATTAAAGATGAATAATATTCTAGAAAACAGCAGCCCATCATCTTATGGTGTTTTTCTAGTATATGGGTCTTCAACCCCTAGAATAGAAAATTGCATTTTTTACAACAACAAAGATACCCTATTTTATTTACAATCTGGCTCCTTAACAACTGTTGAATGTTTTATTAGCCATGCATTCACCCTCTCATTTGGATCAATTGCCAATCTTAACAATCAATACCCCCAACTTACACATTCACATATTCTGAAGCACTTTTTAACTCAAAACTGCCATGCTAACCACCCAGTGAATCCAAAAATAACCAATAATCCTCTCAAAATTTCCCATCTACTGTCTATTTTTACCCTTTTATTCATAATTCTGATAGAATAACCAAAAGTAACTTGACCAAATTATATGTAATCGATTCAAATTCAGAAATATTGTTATCGCTTTTGTAAAAATTGGGCCAAATTTACATCGGTTTCGTTGAAAAGCAAAGAAATTTGAGATTTATGCTTAGAATTGCTTCCAAATTGAGAGTGAGATATTCGTTAGGCTATAGAAACAAAAAGCATGGAAGGACTGAAGCCGATATCGCGGATTTTGCAAGCACACATTGATCAAATGTCGCAGAATCTTGATTCCATATCTGAAGGTTCATCCTTTTTGCAACTTCAATTTTTTGAAGAGGCGTTGATGATATATATGGCCTCCAAGGCCTCTGAAGTTTTTGCGAACGAGAATATTCTTCTTGAGTTGGAAAACCCTATTATTATTGTTGGTGATATACATGGACATTTGCTTGACCTCTACAGAATTATCAAGAAATTCGATCTCCCGCCTCAATCGAAATATCTATTTTTAGGGGATCTTGTTGACAGGGGACCTTTTTCTGTTGAATGTTTGTCATTAGTTTTCTCTCTAAAGATACTTTTCCCAGATCATGTTTATATCATCCGTGGTAATCATGAATTCGAATCTGTATCTGCAATGGGCGGGTTTTTCACTGAAACTACTTCAATATATCATAATACAAATGTTTTTAACAGCTTCATAGCGGCGTTCATGAACATGCCAATAGCTGCACGAATTGGAGGAGCACTGTGTTTGCATGGTGGACTATCTCCTGATTTCAAGAAGATTAACCAGATTGAAAAAATTGAAAGACCTATATCTGATTATTCAAGCTCCATTCTTTCAGGAATATTATGGTCTGATCCATCTAATGAACCATATATGTTCAGATCATCCAGGAGAGGTACAGGATTCTTTTTTGGAGAAGCACCTCTAATTCAATTTCTCAGAAACAATGAGCTTAAAGTTCTTATACGGGGACATGAATGTGTTAATGGCGTGGAATCAAGATGGGGAGGGAAACTGATAACTGTTTTTTCCGCTTCAAATTACTGTGGAGAAACAAAAAACTCCTCAGGTGTTTTAATTATAGATGAAAATGGAAATCTCATTCCATTTCTGTTTAAACCAGCCAAATTTATATCAAGAAATGATACACAAGTCAATTCCAAAGATGCCTCAATCACCAGGTGCACATCTTTGCAGGTTTCATTATCATCAAGATCCAATGCATCTCTATTATCTCCGCTCATGGAAGCAGAACATGAGAAGTCTATTCAAGGAGGAGTATCACTTTCGAAACTCCCTGAAATTCTTAACCGTAAAAGAGTAATTCCAAAGAAAAGGAGAATGTCCGGTATGGAATTTGTGCCACTGGCAGTCGCTCATTTGTATGTATGATAAACGATATGTTTATATTGGTGGTTTTTATCGTTATGTGTTAATCGAAAATGGAGCAAGAATTATTCGGTTCTGATTGGCGTGTTATTGAGAAATTGGGGGAAGGATCATTTTCCGAGGTTTTTAAAGTGAAATCACATCGGCATCAAACGTTTATGGCGGTGAAAAGGCTTAAGAAACGGTATAGATCTGTTGAAGAAGTAAATAAACTTCCAGAAATAATGACATTAAGAGCCCTTCAAGGGCACCCAAATATTATTACTCTTAATGAAGTTCTTTATGATTCAACTCACGGATACCTAGCACTTGTTTTTGAGTTATTTGATTTGAATTTGTTTGAATTAATAAGGGAGCATCAAAAACCATTCGATGAAAATATTTCTTTGCTCATGGTCTATCAGCTTCTCAGAGCTTTATCATATATGCATTCAAAAAACTTGTTTCACCGAGATATTAAACCAGAGAACTGCATGTTGAACAGAAAAACATATGAACTTAAGCTTGCTGACTTTGGAAGTACTCGCCTAACAAGCGATAGAAGTATGTTTACAGAATATATTGCAACAAGATGGTATAGGGCACCTGAGTGCATTCTAACAGCAGGATCATACGGGCCTGCTGTTGATATATGGGCTGTTGGGTGTGTTTTATACGAGGTTTTGACTACCAGACCTCTTTTCCCTGGAAAACACGAGCTTGATCAAATCTCCAGAATTCACAACATTCTTGGTACACCTGGAAGAGATGTCTTAGCTCAATTTAAGCAAGTACCTAATTCACAAATCAATTATTCTTTTGCTCCAAGAAATGCTCAGGATCTCTCTGCCCTTCTACCTAAAGTTTCAAACATTGTTGTTGATCTGATGTCGAAATTGTTGATATACAATCCTGGGGAGAGAATTCAAGCAAATGATGCCTTAAAGCACCCGGCTTTTGAGTCTTTCAGAAAGCTTGAAGCCCCTTATCAGCGATCCGGAATGGAGATACCTTTTTCTCAGTTTGTTTTACAATCATATTCTCCATCAATTCCACAACCAATGACGCTTGTTCAGCAAACCATTCTTAATCAACCTAAATCTGATGTACAGCCTCAGAATAATGGTTTAAATACTTCAAACCTTGCTGATACCAGAAGAGTTGCTGTTGAAAGAATAAAGGCATATAAAGAAAAGAATCTTCTGAATCATAATCCGATTCTCAAGCCCAAGCCAATCATTCCTACAGCCTTGAAATTTGGACAACCCAGAGTTATTCAACCTGTCCTTCAGCCTCATTTAGCTATTGGGAGTATTTATCAAAAACCAAAGGTTGAATTAGTTCAACCAAGGCTTCCAGCACTATTACCAAATAGAATGTTTCACTAAATGTTGTTTTTATTGCGAGTTTCTTCTTCATGTACCATTTTTTATGAAAACTCAAATTGTAATTTTCAATTTTAAATGGATATACTATATCCAATTCTCTCTATTTTTTATTGTTTTGGGTACTGCTTGGAGCATTTACTATGGTAGAGGTCATTATAAGAAATATGACTTTATTCCAACAATATCGGAAACTGTTTATTTTTATCCAGAGAATAGAATATTTGGTGTAGGAATGGTTATTAATACAATGTTGAATGCTTGTATTTTTATTTTCCGTAGTCACATTTTCGATATATTAGTTATTAAAAAAAATGAAGGAAACTGGACTGCAATGAAAGTTATATTGAACATCCTTGCTGCTACTGTTTTTGTTTCAATGTGCTTGGTGGCAAATGTAACTGTTGTTTATAACCGTGACATACATATGGTGGTAGCTGTTACATTTTTCGCCTCAGCTTGTTCATATCACGTTCTTTCAGATATATTTTTATCTATTTTAGGACGGAGGCCTTCATATTTCTCGATAATTACTACAATCGTCGGTTCAATAGTAATAATAATTGGACCCTATATAAGGGCCTATATGGAGAATCCTAGCAATTCATTGAAAACAATTTCATCTTTTTGTCAATACACATCTTCATTTTGTATAACGTTGAAAATGTTCCTCACACAGTTCGATTTCCCCAAACATGGTATTAGATTCCGAGACAAGAACAACGAATAAAAACAATTTTAATGTATTTGCTAGTAATTATGATAGTGATTATCTTCATCATCTTTGGAGCGCTGATCAGTCTTGAGGTAGATCTTTTCTCCAGCTATTCTGAATACCTTCTTTTTTTCTTTTTGAAAGCATAAAGGCATTGGCATTGTACTTATACCCTTTGTTTTGGGCAAATTAGTTGTCTCTTTATGTGTTGATTCTATTTCTGCTTCATCTTCTTGCAAATACTTCCCTAAAGATCTAAGTCCATCAGGAGACGACTCTGCTTGTGTATATGCTCGATCAGTAAATGAGGCCAATAAACGCTTCTGTCCCTGCGAAATAGGCTTTTCAGTATCTCTTAAAACTTCTCTTGCATTTTTCAAAAGGTTCCTCGCGCTGTCATCAATTCTTGCGAACCCTTTTAAGATGGGATCATTCAATATGTCTATTATTTCGGATCTGATCTCATCAAATTCATTGCTTTTTGCACTTGAAAGCATCCCAAGGAGATGTTTTAGCTTGTCCATATAATAAAAACTCTTGGCAATATACATATTCTTTTCCTTTTTTGGAACCAAGTATAGAACAGAATGATCGTGTATCCCATAAAAAGATAAACTCAAATCATCATTCAAAATACCTCCTTTATAAAGAAGAGTCTGCTGGTGAGGAAAGACACCCATCTCATCATATAAATCTTCCTTAAGACTCAAAACTGTATCACAACGCGATTTTGTGAAAATAAATGATGTTTTATCCCTCATTCGAATAACAATATCTATATAAATAACCCGAGGACTCCTCATTTAACCAAAATCTTAATTGAAAAAGCCAACAATTTTTCGGTTAATTCGAAAAGCAAATTTACGGTGGCGATTTTTATTTTCTGTTAAATATGGTTCGGCTCAGTATAGGAAAACCCTTGGATCTTACCAATATCTCCGATGACAGGCTGAACAAAGGAATCGGAAGCTATTTCACAAGTAAACTCTGGATCAAAGTTATTTGGTTTTTTGACATCCACAACCGGGGGTATAAACCCAGGTGAGTATTCTTTCCTATATACTTTATCCCAATCAAGTCCTTCGAAAAATGGGTGTGACATTAATGATGCAAATGCTGGTCTTTCATTTGGCTTCTTGTAAAGAAGTTGTGATATGAAATCTACAGCTTTTGGCTCCGCTCTATCGGGGAATGTTGGCTTTGATCGAATGATCTTATCAAACATGAATGATTTATTGTCGTCTAAAAATGGTGTGGTTCCGAATAACATTTCATATGTCAAAATCCCTATAGCCCATTCATCAACTTTGGAATCGTAAGGAAGCTGATTCAATATCTCTGGTGCAAGGTACTCTGAAGTTCCACAAAATGTAGATGTGGTTTCATTCTGTTTTATTTCTTTAGATAATCCAAAATCTGTAAGTTTTATATGCCCCTTTTCATCGAGAAGGATGTTTTCTGGTTTGAGATCTCTGTAAATTATCCCAAGTGCATGCATATGATTAATAGCCAATCCGATTTCTGCAATATATAATCGAGTATCCTCATAAGGAAGTACACCGAAGTTTCCCATGTGATAAAACATTTCTCCTCCAGCTGCATACTCAAGACCTAGATATACTTTTGACTGAGTTTGGAATGTAAAACACAAATTCACAACGAACGGATGCTTAGCTCTCATCATTATATTTCGTTCATTGATCACTGCTGTAGCTTTCCCTGATTCAACTATCCTACTTTTTCGGATTGATTTAATAGCGTAGAGCTCATCAGTGCCCTTCTTTTGAACAAGCATTACTTTTCCATAAAACCCACGTCCAATTACGGAAAGAATATGAAAATCATCAATAGTAAGTTTTGTTGTATGTCTTTGAATAGATTCTAAGGCTGTCATCCAGTTTTTAAACGACTCTTCAGAACCAGGAGAAAACACTGAAGGATCATCTTGGTTATCGTTTGAAATCATAAAGCGTAATGTAGAATTCATTTCTGCAGTTGAAATAATCGTTTTCTCAGTAATTGGAATTGTCTCTTCAATTATTTGTAATGATTCATCTTTTGAAATTATCAAAAGTTGATCACTTAATGCAGCAAAACGTCTATGCCACAACCCGTGATTTTTACCTTTCCTTTTAAGCCACCCAGAATAAGAATAGTTGATTTGTGGGCTAATCGACATAGACTAAAATCCTCACCTGCTCTTTGGCACTTTTGGTGAACGATTAGGTTTACATATCGATTCTACAGTTGATTGATTATTTACAATGTAAAACCCAGGTAAGAAAAGGTATGAATTAATCAAGAAAATTATGAGAGTGTTTTTATTTAATCTCCTCACTTTATCCCTCCTTTGTTCTTGAGGAATTGAACAACATTCGATTTCCATGCTACCCCCAAAGGTGTTCTCCCTTTAGAATTTTTTGCATTTATTTCAGCACCTCGATTGACAAGATATTCAACAACACCAATATAACCTTTCTCAGCAGCATAGTGAAGAGGAGTTCCTGTATGAGATCCTTTTCCTTGAACATTTAAATCAGCTCCTTCATTAACAAGATATTCAACAACATCAAGATGACCTTTATCAGAAGCAAAATGAAGAGGAGTCCAATGAATAGAAAAATATCATCATTTTTATCTTTTTCATTGACATCAGCTTTTCGATTAACCAGACACACAACAATACTCAGATGCCCCTTTTTTGAAGCCCAATGAAGATAACTTTCTTCGTTAAATCCTTCAGAAAAATCTGCTCCATGAATAATTAGGTATTCAACAATGCCAAGATGGCCATTATTTGCAGCATAATTGAGAGGAGTACCTGGATTATATCCATTTGCTTGAGCATTTACATCAGCGCCTTGTTTAATCAAATAATCAACAATATTCAGATGGCCTTTTGTTGTAGCACAATGAAGAGGAGTTTCATTAAATAAAAAATAAATATATTTGTATTTTGTATTTTTAGATCAGCTTTTTGATTAATTAGATATTCAACAACATTAAGGTGGCCACCATTAGCAGCAGAATGAAGGGGGGTCTCATTGAATAGTAAAACCTAATATTATTATTTTGTGAATTTATATTCGCTTTTTGATTAACTAGATATTCAACAACACAAAGATGACCACCATTAGCAGCAGAATGAAGGGGGGTCTCATTGAATAGTAAAACTTCATATCTTTATTGCGAGCGTTTATATTGGCTTTTTGATTAATTAGATATTCAACAACACAAAGATGGCCGTTTTGTGTGGCATAATGAAGAGGGGTATCTTTAAAAATGAAATCTCAATATTATTATTATTTGGATTTATTTCAGCTCCAAGCAAAATAAGACACCGAACAACACCAAGTTGGCCATCACGAGCACCAATATGAAGAGGAGTCTCATCAAATGAAAAAACTCAAAATCAATATTTTTTGAATTAATATCGGCTCCATGAAGTATAAGATATTCAACAACACTAAGATTCCCACTATTTACAGAATAATGAAGAGGAGTTCCAGTGCAATATCCTCCTGCTTGAGTATTTATATTAACATTTTGATTTACCAAATATTCAACAATAGTATGATTACCAATTCTAGCAGCTAGATGAAGGTAACTCTCTTCATTGAATCCTTCTGAATAATCAGCTCCATGGATAATTAGATACTCAACGATACTAAAATGACAATTATGTGCAGCATAATGAAGAGGAGTCTTGTTAAAAACAAAATATCATTTTCTTTATTCTTTGCATTCATATCAACTTTGTGATTAACTAAATATTCAACAATAGTATGATTGCCATTGTGAGAAGCAAAATGAAGAGGAGTCTCATTAAACATGAACAATCAAAATCACAATTACATGAATTTATATCAGCTCCATGAATAATCAGATACTCTACAACACCAAGATTCCCATTATTTACTGAATAATGAAGAGGAGTCATACCAATAATAAAGTATCAATGTCTTTATTTTTGGAATTGATATCTGCATTTTGATCAACCAGACACACAACAATACTCAGATGTTCATTTTTTGAAGCCCAATGAAGATAACTTTCTTCTTTAAATCCTTCAGAAAAATCTGCTCCATGTATAATTAGGTATTCAACAATGCCAAGATAGCCGTTTTGAGTAGCTAAATGAAGAGGAGTCTGATTAAATAAAAAAACTCAAATCTGATATCTTTTGCATTCACATCAGCTTTGTGATTAACAAGATATTCAACAACATCAAGATGACCTTTATCAGAAGCAAAATGAAGAGGAGTCCAATGAATAGAAAAATATAATCATTTTTATCTTTTTCATTGACATCAGCTTTTCGATTAACCAGACACACAACAATACTCAGATGCCCCTTTTTTGAAGCCCAATGAAGATAACTTTCTTCGTTAAATCCTTCAGAAAAATCTGCTCCATGAATAATTAGGTATTCAACAATGCCAAGATGGCCATTATTTGCAGCATAATTGAGAGGAGTCTGATTAAATAAAAAAACTCAAATCTGATATCTTTTGCATTCACATCAGCTTTGTGATTAACAAGATATTCAACAACATCAAGATGACCTTTATCAGAAGCAAAATGAAGAGGAGTCCAATGAATAGAAAAATATAATCATTTTTATCTTTTTCATTGACATCAGCTTTTCGATTAACCAGACACACAACAATACTCAGATGCCCCTTTTTTGAAGCCCAATGAAGATAACTTTCTTCGTTAAATCCTTCAGAAAAATCTGCTCCATGAATAATTAGGTATTCAACAATGCCAAGATGGCCATTATTTGCAGCATAATTGAGAGGAGTCTGATTAAATAAAAAAACATCATCTCTATTATCTTTTGCATTTATATCGGCTTTGTGATTGACTAGATATTCAACAACACAAAGATGACCATAAAGAGCAGCTAAATGAAGAGGATTAGAATTAAATATTAAAACTCAACACCATTATCTTTTGCATTTATATCAGCTTTGTGATTGACTAGATATTCAACAACACTCAGATGACCATTAGCAGCAGCTAAATGAAGTGGAGTGGAATTAAATTATTAACACCATCTCTATTATCTTTTGCATATAAATTAGCTTTGTGATTGACTAGATATTCAACAACACCAAGATGCCCATTATTTACAGCATAATGAAGAGGAGTCTGATTATATTTTAAATGGTAATTTCTTTAGTCATGGCTTCTATATCAGCTTTTTGGTTAAATAGAAAATCAACAATACCAAGATGACCATTCTCTGCAGCTATATGAAGAGGGGTTGCACAAAAAAATCTGGGTTTTGTTTTAATACTTAACCCATTTTCTGTCATGAATACTAACAATGGTAAGTGGAAAAACTCAGATGCTTTACAAACAAGATTTGGTGTAATTGATTGTTGGCCTTGACACAAGTGGAATAGATCAAAACAACCACTACAAACAACCATTGAAAAAACATTCTCATTGATCTCGAATCCTTCCATTAATAAATGCTTAAAACACTTTATTGATCCAAAGAACCCAGAAAATGACAACAAATCAAGATATTTTGGTTGGATACTCCACTCAAATGGACTCCATTTAGGTTTTTGATTAAAAATATTAAATTTGTGTAAATCATCAATAGAATCATACTTTAGACAATACTCAATACTTGAAGGAACAAAACCATACTCGATCATTTGATCAATATATACCGTATTATCAAAGAAAGATGGTTCGAAATTATGAGGCCTGTCCTTGTTTTTGATTAAAGATTTAAAATTATTGATCTCATTCCGAAAATAATAACATAATAAGAAAGATTTGATATTTTTCAAAATGGGTTTGATTTGTTCAAATCCAAAAACCCCTAACTTATATAATTTGTATATCAAAACTGGACATTCATTAGATTTTTCTAATAACTTTCCACAAAAATCCTCTTTCTGACAAAACATAATGGATAATCTCACTGCTTTATCAAGTTTATGTGGACGAATCCTTGGTAGCATCATTATTCGATCAACACAAAACTCTAAATCATTAATAGACGTCTCATTTTCATCTCCAAAAAGAGAACTCTCAAAAACAATCCTCTCATCCATCTGAGAATATTCTGACTTATATTTAGTGACAAATTTATGATGTATTTCAAGAAATTTTTTTTATACATTGATAAAGTCAGCTTTTTAACTTTGTTTTTCTTTTTTACTTTGTAAAAATTATTTCAATTTTTTTTTCAATTTTTTTTACCTATTTTAGGTTTATCTCGTCGAATATGGGGATTTATTCAGAGCTTTCATCATCAATATATCCATCATCATCATGTATATTTTCAAAGCAATGAGGACATATTGATTTGCTTA
>Ga0209639_1000335_pt1 | contig 71140 bp, 50 predicted proteins | sample EPASupsiteHSE605_FD_187268 | JGI IMG/M metagenome (GOLD analysis project Ga0209639, IMG submission 187268) | Bioremediated contaminated groundwater from EPA Superfund site, New Mexico - Sample HSE6-05 (SPAdes) (version 2) | ecosystem: Environmental > Aquatic > Deep subsurface > Groundwater >... | reverse complement strand
GTGTGAATGATTGAAGCCCGCAATACCTCACATCCACTGTGATAATATCAAATATATTGAAAGTATTAAAAACATTCATTGTACCACTAGTAATAGAGATTATTCTGTCGAATGAGCAATAATAAACGATTATCTTACCAGTTCCACTAAAAAATGATGTAGCACTAAAACTATTAAAACAAGAAAATGAAATATAAGCCAGACAATCCGAAGGGGATTCGAATAAAATGGAACAACTATCTTCAATCGAACAAAAATACTTAACTGTTGAGTATCCAGTTTTCATGTTAAATCCAGAAAGATACTCACCACTGCAATTATGAGTTTTAATATAAACTAAATCAGCTGGACCATTTGGACATTTATCAATCCAAAAAGCTCCACCATATCTCAAATTCGTGCTGTTTTGATCTCGATGTATACATAGCATTGTTCCTGCAGTAACCATATCATGACAAAAACCTTTTCTTCCTGTATTCATAAACAATGACATGTTGACATATACATAGTTATTATTTTCTTCATAAGTTCTTACATTGATTGATCCTGCTTTATCTGAATGTGGCTCATTAAAACAAGATGAGTAGCAAATAAATGAATCACATTTTTTCACAAGTATCCCCCCAACCAAAGAACCCCAATCATAGTTACCTGTTGATGTGACATTAATAAATGATGTATGCTTAATATTCAATGATCCAGAACTATAAAAATAGACAGTCCCTTTCATATCTGCAGTTATATTAACAAAAATGCAAAACTCAATATCCAATGTATTTGTTTCAATCAAATTCGAATTCCTTATATTAAACACAATGGAATTTTGATCATAATAAACTGGACCTGCTAATGAATTACTGATTTGGGAATCCTTGATTATGATTTTCCCACCTTCAAACAACCCAAAAGGAGAAAAAACTCGATTATATACGCATTGAAATATTCCAATATTATTTTTGGTTTTTATAAAAGGAGATTCAGAGTATGAAAAACTCAGAATTAAAGAGGTAAAAGAACAATTGCTAATCATTGTTTTATCACAAAATGATGAATTTACAAGAATTCAAAAACTGACTAACAGTTCAGTAAAGAAATATTAGAATGGATGAAAAGATATGATATCCTTGATATGGCTTATAGTTCTGAAAGTTGTTTGTAGCGATTAATGTCCCTGCACCAATACAATGTAAATAATCACCTAGTTCAAATGGAATATTTGTTGGAGAAGCCCCGAATAAACATGAATTGTCGTTAATTGTACATTTAACGAATTTTTGCGATGTATATTCAATATCAAACATACAATTTTGGAACAAAATTGTTCCTATTGATGAACTACCTGCCATTGTGATATCGGAATTGTTCCGAAAAACTGAATCATATAGATTAAAAACATTGGAAGTAAAAAATCTAACGAATGATGAAGTAACCATGTTGTTGACAAAATTAACATACATAAAGGTCAACTCACACCCAGGTGTTGCACTATTGAATCTTAAGCACCCTGGACCTTGATTTGATTCAAAAATCAAATAACGTGAAAACTCTATGCTGATACCATTTCCTACACCAACACCGCTCGGATGTTCATTAGTGTTTGACTTAGAAATATTATTATTCCAGAAACATGTGCTCTGCCTGCCATAAAAAGCCGATGAAGCCGAACACAAGACAGGGCAACACTCACTAGACAAATTCATCTCAGTTATAATAAATTGCTTATTCTCTTGCCCCCATGTTATGAATCCAGGACACCTCCATGCTATGCATCCCTCGAAGCAAACGTTTCGAGCGCGAAATTTCTGAATCTTATATATATACATACCGCCACCATGGTTACTCGAAGCAGTTGCTTTACATCTATCAAAAATGCAAAAAAACATCGAAAAGTTACTGACTTCAGTGGACACATATACCCCTCCGCCATTTCCCGCCGAACAAAGGCAAAAAACAACACTGATTATCTGAAAAGAGCCAGGACCAGCAATAGAAATCCCCGTACCTTGAAAAACAGTCCCTATGTCCTTCATTATCCAAAAAACAAAAGGATTAGCACTGCTATCGTTCAACGATAATTTGCAATTCAATCGATTCTTATCTACAAACGGTTATGGTCGACCTTTTTGCATGACGCACCTCCATCAGGACACCCTTCGTACTACCATTAAGACCCTTCTTACCGAATCCCAGGAAAAGAAGCGTGGTTTCTTACAAACTGTTGATCTTCAGGTTCGCCTAAAGGGCTACAACATCGCTAAGGATAAGCGTTTTATCGGAAGCATCAAGCTCCCACACGTTATCCGTCCAAACCTCCGCATCGGTATCATGGGTAACAAACTTCACTGCGAACAAGCTGTTGCCAACAAGCTCCCATCTTACGATCTCAACACCCTTGCTAACTTCAACAAGGAAAAGAAGACCATTAAGTACTGGGCTAAGAAGCACCACCTCTTCCTTGCCTCTGAAGACCTCGTCAAGCACCTCAACAAGACTCTTGGTCCTGCTTTCAACAAGACAGGTAAGTTCCCTGCTCCAGTTCGCTCATCCGATAACATCATGGGCTCTGTTGAAGAAGCCAAGAGAACAGCCAAGTTCCGTCTAAAGAAGTCCATCGCTTTCGGTCTTCCAGTTGGTAATGTTGGTATGACAGAGAAGGAACTCTACGAAAACATCATGCTTTGCGTCAACTACGTCGCTTCCCTCCTCAAGAAGCAATGGCAATCAATTGGTGCTATCATTATCCACCCAACCATGGGCAAGCCACACCGCATTTACTAAAGATGCAGGTTGATTAATAATTTGATATTTACTATTATAGCTTTTTGAAGTTTTCAGCAAACTTCTTCACCATCTCAGTTCCCCTAATTTCTTCTTCGCTCAAAGGTACCTCAAGTACCTGGAAATCATCATACAGACTATATATCTCTTTCAAGTATTTTTGCTGTTGGATACATCTCTTTGAACATATGGGACATTCTTTTGACTCTTCTACATCCATGATTTGGTTAACTACAAGCATGTGAGTTTCAATTTGCTGATCAGCAAGGAACTGAATTAATCTTTCTGTTTCATAAAGGGGAAGAAACTCTGGAAGTAAAACACATATAAATGTACATTCATTCGGGTTTTTGAGTCTTTTGGATGCAATATCAAGTTGTTTTTGCATTCTTTCGTAATTAACAGAATTCTCCATTCCTAAAGCTCTAGAAACAGTCGAAAATAACCCATTTGGAATTACATTTCCAAATCCTCCCATTAAACTTTGAATATTGGAAGGAAATTGCAAAAATCTCATTGTATGGCCAGTTGGAGCTGTATCAAAAACTACAACATCGTAAGTATCATTTTCAACAGAATCTAAAAGAGAGGAGAGAGAATGGAATTCATCTATACCAGGAATATTCATCATGCTTCTTGTCTCTTCGTCTTGTTCTTCATTCATTGATTTCTCAGGTGCATTCATCGCCCAAAGATTATTAAATCCTTTAACTAACTGTGGCTCATACGAAAAATGTTGCTGAAACGCATCTCCCAAATTACTTGCAGGATCTGTTGAAACTAGAAGAACATTTCTCCTTCTCTGAGATAAATACACTGCCAGCGAACATGATGTTGTGGTTTTTCCAACACCGCCCTTTCCTCCAACAAAAATCCATTTATAAGAAGGACAATCTATCGATGGAAACATTGGCCAAAAATGAAATACAATTTAGTTCAGGGAAGAGGTGGATATCTTGGCTAGCAAGAACTTCTGAATTTGCTGCTCTATTGCTTCGATGATTTGGTCAACTTTCTCATTCACCTTAAGCTTAACATCAGCACCAGTAGTGAGGAGGAGGATTCCACTGGGGTCTTTGGACACTGTTGTTACTTTGGAGAGATCAATATCCAGCTTCAGTACTTTGTATTTCTTCCTGGATAATGTTTCAACTTTCTCCTTCGTCACAATGATCATATCTGATAGAAGGTTGAGCTCAGTTTTTGGCTCTGCCATTTTCCATTTTCCAATAACAGTGCGAGCTGGTGCAATGAGATTTGGACATTTTCGGAGAGAATTTTGAAGTTGCACAAGTTGATTCCTCCGATTTGACTCTCTACATTTCATATCTGACTGTTTTGCAGCATCTTTCATTTTTTCAATCGCTAATTTGAGATTTTTGTGGTCTTTGTGCCATTCTGGTGTATATTTAAGAATTTCAGTGAGGAGAAGAATATATTTTGGCAACCTCTGAACAGGCATTACAATCAGTGAAGTTAATGGTTCGTGTTCTGACTCGAATTCAACAACAGCCTTTGAAAATTTCTTGTTGTTATTAATTAAATCAGTGAGTTCCGAAGAAGCTTCTAGGTATCTTTCTATATAAGGGACAAAAATTGGTAAAAGAGAAACTTGCTGAGCGAAAACATAACCTATAGCAGCATCTACAGCTCCTTTGTTGAATTCTCCTTCAAAAACAGAGAGAAGATGGCTACTAAATCCGATTAAAGTTGGAACATTGGAAAAGAAGAGTTTTGATTGATCTTCAGATATAAAAGGAGCAAGTCCCGGCTTATAAATATCAACCATTTGCTTAATATATGTTAAATAATTGGCTTCGCTCGTCACCAAATCCTCAATTGCATATCCCCTTTTCTTCACAAGTTGTCCATCAAATGAATTCTCTATTACTTTTAAATTGGAATTTTCAGTGTTTTTATCCTCATCTTTATTATTTTGTACCTCTTGCTTTTGCTCTTCATTAATTACTTTGGGAATCTCAATTCCAAGGATGTTCAGGCTTATAAAACAGTATATTTGATGATACAAAAACCTAAATAGTTCAATCAAACCATTAGAAATAATTATTAGAGCATTCAATAATACAGTACCAATCTGATTCTCTTCATTATTCATTTTGGCTTAAAAAAGCAATAACATATATTATTTTATATCTCATATTCTTTAAGAATAATACTGGCTACAGTTGCTGGCATGGTACCAGGAAATCTCTCCATTACACTCGATATCTCTTCAAAAAGAGAATCATTTGTAAGTAATGCATCCATAAAAGCACTATCACCATGTTCTGTTTTTGTTGCAATTATATTTTGCAAAGCAATTAGGATTTGAAGAATAATTGGAAGGTCTGAACATGTCAATGCCTCAGCAAGGTAATCAATAAAACCATTCTCAATGAATAATTCCATGATATCATCACTGAATGAAACAGATTGACACAAAACTCTCAGTGCAGCCAACCAAATCGAAAAAGGCTTTTCATTCCACCTGAAAAAAATCATAAGGATACCTGAATCAAGAAGATACTGAATTCCACCAGACTCATCAAGAGCAATACAATAGCAAATAGATGCAATAATCATAAGGATCCTTCTTTCATCAGATTCAAAAGAGAGAACAATAATATGAAGACATTCAGCTTGTTGAAGGACCTTTAAAGGATGTTCGGTATTCTTAACAATCGATTCAATTAATTTAAGGGACGAATACAAGCATGGGCTAGATAGGTGAATTCCTTTGAACAAATCAACTAAATGAGGGTGCTCTTGAATATAAGTTACACCGGCATCAAATGAGGCAACTTGAGTCAGAATTGATAGGCACGATTTCTTTATATCATAATCATAACTAATAGCATAGTTAAAAACATGTGTATATAGATCCTTGACATGAGAGAAGAGCTCTTTTTGATGAGCCAATGCCATGAAAAATCCTAGAATCGGTTCAATATCTTGATTAGATACAGTTTGTATTATATTTTCCAGTTCTTTCAGGTATTCAGAATTAATAAACAAAGAGGCGACATCAAAGTGTTTTTCAATCAATGATGATGCGGCAAAAAATGCACTGTGTCTTGGTATTTCTGCCCATATTAAATCAAAAATTTCCCCAAAATCATCAATTTCTACCAAAAATTCGGCAATTGTTGTTATTATATCAAGGAAATTATCCTTCGATTCATCAGTTAGCTCATGCAAAAAAGGAAGAATACTCAAAATTGCACCTTGAAACCCCGGATAAATGGCAGGAGGTAATAGATTGTTCTCCAGATATTCAATGAAAAACTCAAAAGCCGAATCACGATCATCAGTTCGCAATTTATTCAACCAAATCTGCATTTCATCCAATGAATAACTACAATCATCATTAACATCAATCTCTTTCCTACCTATTGATGCTGGCTTGTTGTTCTTTTGTTCTTTGAGCATAAAAATTGGTCTATTTTATTTAATTCTATTGATTAGGTTCTGCACCAAAGATTCATCACTTATGAATGTTAGTACATTGTCTATACCACCCATTTGCGAAATGAAATGTTTGGAGATATTTTTAAGTTGCTCGAATGTGGATGAAGATAGATGATAAGCATCTAATTGATCAGGCGGAAGGCACATTGTCTGAATAAAAGCATTAGCAAATTCGGATTGGAATTCTACCACAGTTTCAGAAGAAGCCATTTTAACTAATTCAGAGTAAATATTCTCAGCTTCCATTTCATCTCCTTTTACTGGCATCTTATTCAATATTAGGGGCACATATAAGTTATAATCAAACTCTGAAGGATAAAGCCTAGCAAAGCTGCATAAGAAAGAGATAGAATCGGATATTGTTGTCCAGTAATGCAGTTCTCCATTATAATCAGAATTTATTATTTCATCAATTTTCATCATGATATCTTCTAAATCAGATTGAATAAGTTGGGGTTCATGTTCAAGCACATGTCTCAGCGCAATAATAGATTCTGGAATCACTGAAAAATCACAAATCTCAATCCCTTCCACAAAAGATTTGATAATAAAATTCCTGGTGTAAGAGCGGAATGAGCTTCCAGAATTCATATAGAGCTGTCTTAAAACACCTAGATATTGAGAATGCAAAAATGAACTACCCTCATGCATTACACTTTTTCCATGATCAATATATCTATTTATGGGGAAAATGTCGCAAAACATTGTTGCTATCATAGCTAAAAATCGATATAAATTAACAGATAGTCTGAGTTCAGATTCGCTGACCTCATTTTCTCCCTTTTCTTCTTTATCAAGCTCGTCAACAGAACACCCGATAGCAAATTCTAAAACCTCTTTATCTAGGGATATGTTGTTTTCTGCAAATCTCACTAATGCTTTAAATGACATTGCAACGGATAAAGGCTTGTCGCTTTTCAGAGTCTTAGTTATTCTTTGGAGAATATCAGAAATATCTCCACCATGATTAAAAAGGTTGATTGCCATATAAGTTAAGGCAAGAATCGATGACGATTGCAGGTCTTCATCAGAACTTTTAGTAATCTTTAAGCATATCTCTTTCCAAGTTGATGTTTCATCAGGTAATAAATGAACCATGTATTTGAATACATTTTTTGTCATTAATAGAGAATCATTAATGTATCTTGTTAGTCTTTGTTGAATGTCATTTTCATCAGAATCCTCTTCTTCATCTCCAGTATCATTTTGATTATCATTCTCTGAATTTATATAATGAGAAAGGGCAATATCAATAATATTATAAATCTCATTGGAAAATGAATTCAAAGATTCATTTTTAACAATTATCAAGTTTTGCAAAGCAATAATGACAGAGTCTCTCATATCAAAATCATCAGATTCAGAACTTTGAAGCAAAAGATTAATACAATCATTCATCACCGGAACAAGAGTCTCGCCAGAAAACCTAAGAAGGTTTCCCAGTGCTTCGATTGCATTCTGTTTTAATTTCGGATCGATGCTTTCATCAATTGAAGCTGCTTCAAATACGTAATTAAATATTTGTTCCGCATATGGAACAATATTCATACCCGATGAAAAAACAAGATTAGATAGAACTTCAAAAACTTGAGATCGATTAAACCCAATATCAGCAAAGTAAACAACTTTTTCCAATAAAATTGGAATGCTTGATTTTTCAATATCACTTGTTGATAGAATACTACTTAATGCACAAAGTGTTCTTCCAAGAATAACAACATCTTCAGATTCAAAAAATGGAAAAACAGAATTAATAAATTGATTGCCCAAGTCACTCTGTCCCTCTTGCAAAATCTTACCAAGCTCTTCAATGGTCATCAATGCAATTTCTTGGACACAAGAATGATCATTTTGAAGATTATTCATTACAAACTCAGTAATCTTAACAATATTCTGCATTATTTGCTCAGATAAAGTGTCAATGCATCTATAAAGAGCCAATGAAGATGCGACAAGCCCTGAGATATCCTCCGTCAAGAAGCACTCTGATAGAGCAGAGAAAAACCTCCTTCCTTTAATTGATTTACTAGCTGCTTCAATAGTACCAACGATAAAAAATGAATCCTCTTCATCATCAAAATTGCCGCCCTGGTATGCAGCAGCAGCAGCATAAATACAACTAGATAATATTTCACTAGTATTTGCTTTGAACTGTTCTCCAAACACAGAAACAAGATCTCCAATAACAGTGAAAACAACAACATAGTGTTCATGAGAAACCCAGGGCTGTTTAACCAATGACAAAAGATGGTTTAAAACACTAACAGGAGGAAGAGGAATATTTGCAGAATTAAAAGAAAAACAAATCCTTGAAGAAATTTGGGTAGAATACTGAACAGAACGTTTGAGAGAAGCCTCAAACACAGATAGCATATCTTCAAACATACCAGAGAAAGAATTCACTTCATTTTCCTGAACATTGTTTAATAAAACAGCCAAAAGCCCGCAGGAATCAATAATAATATCATCATTGGTATTACAAAACCCTTTTGATAACATCGAAGAAAAAAACTCAAGATTCGATGATAAAACATTAGAATTAAGTTTTCCTACTAGATGTTGTGATAAATATAATAACAAACTTAAACTATTGGCAGCACCTAATCCATACATAAATGTGAATAAATCACTCCATTGATCACCATCTGTGGTTAATATCGGATTCATTGAATGGACAAGAGACTTTGACACAGGATCATTAGGGTTGTTTTCGAAAATTTTCAAGATTGTTTGTTTAATCCATTCTCCAAATTGAGTTCCTCGAAGTTGTGACTCCCATTGAATCTTAATAGATTTAGCTATAGCTATACAAGAAGATAATCTTATTGTTTGATTTGGTTCATCCTTTAAAATCTCAAATAGACTTTCAATTGTTTCGGGATAAGAATACAAAGCTATTAATGACTGAGATATTTCGTATCTCTCTTCATTAGAAACACTCCCATTATACGTTTTCTGAAGAAAATCCTTCAGCTCCTGAGTATTCATGATTAAATTGCTCAAAGAAAAAACTGTTTGGTTTATACTCTTCTCATCCTAGGTCTAACAAAAGCACCCGCAGGTAACTCTAGTAGCTGCTCAGTTATTACCGAGAGATCCAATTCGAACTTAATCCTTAGTATTGGTTTATGGATTTTCTTTTCAAGATTAAGAAGGGGTCTATTGGTTGAAGTTAAAATGTATTCATATTGACTGAGTTGAATCATGATCTCTTCAAATTGTTGTATATCCGGGAAATAATCAGGATATATTAAAGCAGGCCATTGGTTTTCCGTTGGTTCATAGAAAATAGGTCCAACAGATGGGCGCTTGATTTCTGGAATGGGAATGGATTTTGTCCCAAAGAATGATGAAATGTATTGGCTAATAGAGCTAACAGCGCAACATATTTTAGTTGGGTATGGGTCATCAACTAATAGACATTCTTTTTGTAGAATTTTATGAGGATCTGATATTCCTTCTAAAGAAAACTGAACAGAAACGGGGACTATCCTCGTTCTATCAGGGCTAACAGAAAACTTCCTGTAGAACTCAGGATCTTTGATGCTGCAAGCGATAATCACATCCGATTGCTTTAGGATAACAGAAGATGGGTGCTGATCAATCCTATCTCCGAATGTAAAATCATCGCATGCATATATAGTAAAGTGGGAATTGAAAAAACAGGGTAAAGAGTTGAAACCAACAGATATTACGATATCATAAGTCTGATCTTGAAGAGAATCACTAGAAAATGCCTCGTAGTCATATACAAATATTATTTGAATCTTTTCAAAAAGAACAGTTTCGCAAAAACTCTTCATATGCTCATTCATCTTCTCCGCATATTTTATGAAAACATTTTTGTCAGGAATCCTTATAAATGGAGCATCTGAAAGCATGGAAAGTGGACCATCAATTACCACAATAGGATTAAGGTTCCTATATATGTTCAAAAATCTCGTAAATAGAATCAGATGGAATTGGGTATCAAAAAAGAAAGATACAACAGGTTTCGTGGGCGGAATTTTTGTACTATCTATATTATGTGATATAACAGGGCATTGGGATGCTAGACATTGAGCAGCAAAATTGAGATAAAGGCCCGATGTAACGCAAAAATGGGAAAACACACATTTATCAATTTTATATGTTTGAAGCAAAGACTTAAATTTAAGAAGAGGAATAATCGGTATTCCCCTTGGATATCTTTTACCAGACAATGAAACGGGATATATCATTTTGCTCTTCTGGTGACAATTTTCATCAACATTAATAAAAAACTCAACTTCATATCTATCATCTTCGCGATACATCAAATGGAATCTGGGGTTAAAATTAAAACATACATATGAAATGCTGTTGAATCAGCACCAATAATTGCAAGCTTTGTCTTTGGGTACATTGGTATTTATTTAATCGTCCATCTCCTTTAGAGAGAATTACCAAATCTCATGATAAAAATTAATGAATCAGCTATCATATATATTCAAGAAAAACAACTCAATATCATATGATAAAATGGGAGAAATCTCGTAATTTAATTGAAAATTAATTGAATCATTGATATGGTAAAGACCCGGATTATTGATCCAAGTAATAGAGCATTTGAATCATTTATGGAATATTGATGCTGAATTGTCTGAGGAGGGGTTGGAGGAGGTGGGAGTGTTTGACAAATATGATCCTGAGTATAATCAAAATGAGTGGCTGAAGGCATAGGTGTCTGAGGAGGATGGATTTGGTTTTGAGCTTCACACATTGCTGTTGAATAATGTTCAATAATATATGTAGCAGTATTACCATATGGGCTGGATAGTGAAAAGGACCCGAAGGTTTGATTGATTGTTGAATCGAAACAACAATACCTAACAATAACTGCTGTTGAGCCGTATATTGCATAACCTTGCCATGATTTTATGGTACAATATTCCATAATAAAGCCACCAGACAAGTAAATACAATATGATCCTGTGTTCTGACTTAATAAATTAACAAAATTTGAATATCGAAAGAAACCAATGTTACTAGATGTAGAAACATGGAAACCATTGGTATTATTTATATTTGAAACAGTGCAAAAAGAAAACATTAATGGGCTTGGAATAGATGAATAAAAACCATTTTGTTGATTTCCAGTATTTTTTGATGAGTTCATGTTATTGATTGTTTGTGTTCCTCTACATAAATAAAGTGCAATGGAATAGCCGGATAAATCAAGAGAACATTTTTCGAAAGAGAAAAAATATATAGAGTTTGGACTTTCTGTTTTCGTATATATATAACCAAGTTGATAAGAATTTTCAGTTTGACAGCAAGAAGCACATGATCTTCGAAGAATGCATCCGCCATTAGGAATATCAATATAAAAAGCACCTCCAGTTCTTTTGTTGAATGTAGTACAGTTAAAAAAGAGACAATTTTCAAACATTATTTGGGTTTCAACATCAGAAGAGTGTGTCACAGATCTTGAGAGCATATTTGTAAATGAACAATCATCATAAAAATAGTTGTTGGGCAATGGTGGTTGTTTAATTGAATAAACATTTAAAACCACAGGATCACCAGAGAAAAAGTCATTAAAGGGGGAAGCTTTAACTATTTGAACAAAATTCATGAATGAAAGTACTGTCAACATATATTGCATGAACCCAATGGATACAAACCAATCAATTTTGAATAAATATTCAATATTGAAATAAAAATACTGTTGATTATCAAAGTAGTTTTATATTGTTTTCACGGGATTTATCCTATTCAGTGGGTTGACAGTTTGGATGAATATTGGATGTTAAACTCTTGATGATCCAAAGATGGTTTAAATTTCGAGAAATTGATTAACTCTCATTTTTCTGGGAAGATAATATGGAATGTTCTCCGAATTCATGTAATTTGATCGCAAATTGTTTATGGATTAAAGTTTGTTTCCACATATATAGGGCTTTTAAACAGCATTATATTAGAATAATTTTTGTCACTCCCAAAAACAGTTGAAAATGAAGTTACATATAATACACAATTAGTTGAAAAAAGATATGATATCAAAATGTAATTATCTTACTCAATATATCAGAAACTGACCATCAGAAGAAAAGTATCTGAGTGATTGATACAGCAAATATCCTCATTATGGAACCAAGTGATGTTAAACTGACGCCACTCAGTGTGTTGTCTTGTGGAATTGTTTGTGCAGGGGTTGGTGGTGGAGGAAGCGTTTGACATACATTCTCTGGATTCTGATTGAAAGGTGTTGCTGATGGACAAAGAGTTTGTTGTGGATAAGCTGGATTTTGAGCAATACACATTGCAGTTGAAAAGTGTTCGAGAATATAAGTATCCGTGTTTCCGTATGGATTTTGAAATGCAAATGATCCCGTAGTTTGGTTCAAAGAAGAGTCAAAGTAACAATTTCTTACAATCACATTTGATGTTCCATAAATCGCAAAACTCTCCCATGATTTATAGATGCAATACTCCATTATGATGCTACCACCCAAATAAACCGTCCAACTATTTGAGAGAGGGCTTCGGAGATTGACAAAATTCGAGTTTTTAACAGATCCAATATTTCCACTGAAGTATATTGAGTAACGGTATGTTGAATTTATATCAGTAACAGAGCAAAAGCTGAACAATAATAAGTTGTATGAAGAAGAATAAAAACCATTATATTGGTAGCCAGTATTCTTCGAAGAATTCATATTATTAATTGTTTGCATACCTCTTTGTAATGAAAGAGAATATGATTGACTTGCTTTATCAATTGAACACTTTTCAAATGAGGAAAAAATGAAAGAATTTTGATTATCTGTATGAGTGTAAACATATCCAAGCTGGTACGAGCTATCTGCTTGGCAAGATGAAGCACATAGTTTCCTAAAAATGCATCCCCCATTGGGTATATATATATAGAAAGCACCCCCTGCTTGTTGATTATTCGATGTGCAGTTATAAAACAGACAATTCTCGAACATAATTTGCATTTCACCATCCGAGTGATACGTAACAGGCCTTGAAACCATGTTAGAAAATGAACAATCATTATACAGAAAATTATAGGGGAGAGGAGGCTGTTTCAATGAGTCAACTTTGAGAACCATGGGATCGCCATAAAAATAGTCATTGAATGGTGAAGATAATAGTCTGAGAATTGATAGCTCCATAAACGAGTTAACTACCATTTTATAAACCCCTGTTCGAACCTACATTTTGATAGAAATTTTGTGAATCCACAGTTCAATTTTTCTTTATTTCGCTTTTCAAAAATCAAATTTGATGATTTTTGAGAAATTTGGTGGATAATTAAATTGAACCGTAGGTGTTGTTTTGTGTAAAACTTATTTATGGATTAACCATGTATATAATCGGTATCAAGAGTTCATGAAAGAAAGAAGTTTCTCAATGATATCATGTGCTTTCTTATATTGAGGACGCATATTCATACCAGGATTCTTGGGAAGACCATATTCATTAGAAATTGGAAAACCAAAATTTGTTTGATGTGTCTCACTGGATACATAGTCCTCAATAAGAACACGAAGTGATTTGATCTCAGAATCTTTCATTTCTATCCATTTCTTCAATTCCATAAATGGATCAATTCCATCAATTTGAAGACGACAAAATGGACATTGGTATGGTGACCCCTTCTTGCTGTTGAACTCAATACAATCTTTATGAAGATAACAATGGCAACTTGAACACTGGATTTGTTTACCATAAGCTTCGTTTTTACCACAAATACAGCGAACTTTCTCAAACGGCTCAACTTGCGGACTGACTTTAAAGCTACTACTTCCTTCAATTTCGCTTTGAATTAAATCTGCAAATGCAAGAGCTGCAAGTTCAAATTGACTAACTGGCTCATTATCTGGTGGATACTGATATTGATTCATGTTGTTGTTCAATTGACTTGTGATATAAAAACAGATGTGTCAGTTTTCTTACAACCTGGTTTTTAAAGTTGATTATTAAAACAAGAAGAACAGAGAAAGAAATGTGATTCAAAACAAAAGTAAACATAGAAATGGTTTTTTGGACTTTTTTACTATGTGATCTTTTTTAATGGTGCATTTCATATTACTAATTGATCAATATATCAATTATCTAACAAAGAATGCAAAACATGCTTAACATAGTTATTATTTTCCAATCAATTAGATGTTTGGATACAAAACCTGATTCACATGGTGTGAATGATTGAAGCCCGCAATACCTCACATCCACTGTGATAATATCAAATATATTGAAAGTATTAAAAACATTCATTGTACCACTAGTAATAGAGATTATTCTGTCGAATGAGCAATAATAAACAATTATCTTACAAGTTCCACTAAAAAATGGTGTTTCTCCTTAATAATAAAGGATTTTTCAAGTATTCTCATTTTACCGAAAAATGAGATTTGTCCCAACAATAAAAATGAAACATTAATTTTGATAATTGTTAATGTTAAAAGCTCATATTATGATAAATGTTACATTATTTCCCACTTTTTCTGATAAAATAATCATTGAAGTATCGGCATTTTCAACAATGAATGATAACATGGTTTGTGATTCAAACGGGTTATGGAACTCAATAAAAAATGAAAGTACATTTACCACAATAATAAAGAGAGCACTACCCTCAATAATTTTCCTTTCACTTGTCATCTTGATATTAATCGGAACTCTCCCGTTTCAAATACCAAATAATATTACTCGTTTCCTCATGATTATCGAGGTTTTCAATTATATATTTATTATCTTTGTGGATTTTTTGGCTAAAGAACCTCCCATTAGAGTATTTGGAAAGAATAACAATGGATTAATTGTTATCCCAAAACTACATAATCTTTTATTGAGTTTTTCTCTAATCTTCACAAATAATGAAAAAAAAATTCCTGAAAATCAAAACAAAATGAATAAGAAAAAAAGATCTGTCTTTCAAAAGTATTTGTTAACCATTTTCATTGTATCATTATCCGTAATTTCCATTGTACATAGTAATGAAAATCAGGATATTTTTTTAAAATGGAAATCAAATTCAAAAAAAATTGAGAATGTATTGTATATTGGAACATTGACCAATCATGTGTTTAAATTGATTGAGAGAGATTACGAAATGAAAACAGGTTTTGGTTGTGAAATGGAGAGCATAACTCAAGGGAGGTCATATTTAGATAAGAGTATCAATATTTCTTATTGTTTTTTCTCAAGATCTTCTGTATATTCTGGAAATGGGGGTGTGATATATGTCTCAGCAATTTCTTGCTCAATGAGGATCAATTTCTCAATGTTCTATAATTGTGTAGCCAGTAATAACGGCGCAATTTTCTTTTCTTCTTCAGTTTCATGTCTAAGAAATATCTGCTCCAATAAATGCTCAGGTTCTTGGAATCAATTTGCTTATATATTAGCATCTGAAATAAATCAAATTGAATACCTTTCAGTATCATTTTGTTCTACAGGATCTGTCCCTTTTGGCATTAAAACAGGAAATCAAAGTATTAAAAACACAAACAGTTCTATGAATACTTCTCATCAAGCGTCTGGTGTTTATATTGATTCTCCAACATCTTCCACAATTTCACACTGTACTTTCTCAAACAATCAAGTTGTAAGTGACCGATGTATATCCTTCTTTTCAAATACGGGAACGATCTCAATGTTATATGCTAACATTGTTCATAATAACAGTCCATCATATGGAGTTGTATTTGTCCATGGATCAGTAACAAATCATTTAAAGTTTTGTATATTCCAAAACAATCAAAACTATTTATTCTGCGTCTTTGGAGGATCCCTTGAAGTGACTCATTCATTCATTGATCATTCATCATCATCATTCTCAACTTCAAAAACAATATCAACAGCAACTAATAATACTTTTGCCAGCATATCTACGTATCAAATCCAATTCTTCAATTCTCATCATTGTTTCACAGATAATCCTCTGCCAATGAGATCAGTGGGAGAAACATTCAGTCTTACAATTGAAGAATCTTTAAAAATGACTTTTAAAAAAACAATAGATCAAACTATTAGAGAGACTCCAATCAAAACACTGAATGAATCTCCAATGAACACTTATAAAGAGACTCTAGCAAAAACTCTTGATATAACTATTAGAGAAACTCTAAAAGAAACAATCCCAAGAACAAATGTTGAATGCATATTCACTTACCAAATGGCAATTATGCGAGAGATCAATGTATTGTTTTCATTCTCTTTCAAATTTGTTGAATTAGTTCTCATTATTTCATGAGTACCTGTTTGCTAGATTATGAAGATTTTTGAAATTTTTCCTTGGGAGCTGGATCTTTATATCAATTTTTTAAAATTCACAAGTTTATTGATCGTGTTTTTCAAGTGTCACATTTCAATTATTCCATTTTTAAAATGAAAACAATTGTTTATTCTGATCTTGATGATGAATACAACCTTATTGATTTTTGTCAAACAAGAATTACAGCAAGCGGGGTATCCGGACTCAGTGAATGCAATCCATTGGTTGTTGAGTTTAGAAAGCTTGTTCCATTTTATATTTATGATTATGAGCTTTTTATTTGCATTGCGCCAAAAGAAAAGTTTCCTAATACTTCATTTAAGGAATTTTTTGCAAATATGATTCGAGTTGATTACTTTCGGCACCCATTTAAAGTTAATAATGGGAAGTTTTCATTTAATCATCCCCCTAAGTCTCTCTTTCATGATGATGAAATGCTAAATGCTTTTAATTCAATATTTAAAGATTCTTTGACCCCAGCAAAACTGTTATGGAATTGTATTTGTTTTGGAGATATTGCTTATTACTCAGGACATCCAGTTCCATATAATCGGAGAAAGCCAAAATCGGAGACATTAATATCTACCATAGAGCCTGATTTATCAATACAAAGTTTTGAAAGTTTTAGAACCAAGGTTCTTGATGACAGTGCCAAGTTCTCAGCAGAAAAGAATGTACCAATCGAAAAGATAAACTCAACTTTGATACCAGGACTCGAAATTCTCCGAGAGATTCTTGAACAAAATCCCACATTTGCAGATGCAATCATCCCCGAAGCACATAATCCGGTTCTTAACCAAGCCGTTTTGATTACCAATCAAACACATAGGTATTATGCATGCGAAACTGAGAATAATTACCTCTATTTCTTCGGGTTTACTTGAAACTGTAGCAATGGTGATTAATCACTAAAAATCAATAGCTTTTCCAATAATTTAATATTGTTCACATATACTTGATTGCCATCTCTCTAACATGTTGAGAGATTTGGCAAATACTTTCTTAAACATTTTTTATGATAAACAGGACTCTTTATTCTTTGGGTGTTTCTTACTCTAGAATACCTTTTTGCTCATCACATTTGCATTTAGTTAATTTTTTCTCTATAAAGAGTTTTGAATCAGTGTTTTTTGGGCAAACGAATATTCATGTTTTTCAATCTAGATTTTCTAAGAATTTGGGAAGAGTTTATACATCAAGTGTCGATTATACGCGATACTATAGCCGAATTCAACCTTCTTCATCGGTTTCATTTGTTTCTTGCTTATTTTTAAATGTTTTGTCTCCAGGATTTGTTGGTTCAGCTATTTATTTTTCAACTTCAAATGGTATATTGAATATTTCTCGCAGTACATTTATCAATTGCTCGAATTCTGGGAACTTTAGAGGGACTGTTGCCTGTTTGTCTTCCAATAGCTTTTATGCTAGAAGCACATGTTTTAAGAATTGCATCGGATCATGCCCTGGTGTATATTTGTCAAGTATCTCTTATACATACTTTGAGTTTATTAACCAAATCGATGGTATCTCAGTATCAACGAATAATGATGATATAGGTGACCTGTTTTCTGGTATTAATCAAATGGCAATACAGCATAACAATGTAACTAATTTTCGAATTACATCTGTTACTAACCATGGGTCATTATGGTGGTTTTATCAATGTACAAATTCTGAGTGTTTCAGGTATAACACTGCTTCAGATTGCATAGCAGAGTCATTCTTCGGTCTAAACCTTGGAGGATCAAAGCCAGTTTTTTCCACGAATAATTTAATTAATAACAATGTATCTTGCCTATTCACTTTGTGCTGCTCTAATGGAGAAGTTACCATTTTAAATTCAGTTTTCCTTGGTTCTACACCTAGCAAACAATATTTTAAAAATGATAGAACAATTCCAATAACCTTTTCCAATTGCTTCTTTAGTTTTCCTTATTCAGCATCTCTATTTAATGGATTTTCCACTCAAAATTGCTATTTTAGTACACAAGCCCAGCCAAATCAAAACACATTATTTAACAAAGAAATGTGTGCTGGGTATTCTCCAGAAGTGACTTTTCTCAAGAAGCCATTATATACAATACACTTCTTTCTTAAATACTTCATGTTGTCTGGGTAAAACTAATCTAATAATATCTTATTTATATCAATGTTGATTCACTTCTGAGATATTCACCGAGATCTCCCTGTCTTGCAACAACCATAATTGTGGGTGCTGCTAAACGCCTTGATGCACTTGATTGAAGAGCTACACCAAGACCAATTGGCATATTATTGGAGTTGTACACTATAACACCAGCGTTCTTTGGTGTGCCTTCTGTCATTGTTTCTATACCTTCATTAAGAACATGCTGACCATAAAGGAATCCAAGTTCAGATGATGACTTAAGCCAAACTTTGTACTGGCTAAGATTTGCAATCACAGGAAGAGCTGTTACCTGAACGAAAAACCTTCCAGTTTTGGTATATTTGCCCATGCAAATTCCTGCAGAGTGAATTAGCTTGTGAGCAAATGGAGGACAAAGATCTGCTAGTGACTCTCTCATATAATAAACTCGTTGTTTGTGAAATCTGAATGTCCACGTACCGTCTTCTTTTTCAATTAAAGCTTTCCCATTATTCCCGATAAATTTTGCTAATTTTTCGAAAAAGATCTGTGCTTCTTTCTGTGATAGCGGCCTCATATCTGGGGGACCAACGCCTTGAAAATTTAAAAAGTTTATAGATTTTACATTTTTTTACATCATTTGGCACCCTATGACCTGATCTTCTTCTCTTGCTTTGTTTTCAGCATCATTGATTTCGGAGTCAATTAAAGCCTGATCAATGTTTGTTAATGAACCAACTTCCCAAATCATTGCATAATCGTCCAAACCGCTTGTTGCAAGCATTTTTCTCTCTTTATGAACTGCCACAACATTCACATTTCCTGTGTGACCTTTCAGGACTTTGACTACCTTTTGGCTATCTATATCATAAAAGTAAATAAGGTAATCGTCACTTCCCGTTACTACATAGTTGCCAAACCAATTCACAGCTTTAATTGTTTCATTCGATCTATGACTATCAAGAACAACACCCAACTTGTTTTCTGGATCATCCTGTGTCTCAGAATGATGAACTGCATCGTTCAAAATTCTTTGAAGCTCTCCCACGTTTATCATATCATCCTCCTCAAAAACAGAAGCCAATTCAATCCCATCATTTCCAAAGTTTTCAGGGGGACTCCATGTTGCGATCGGGCTTGCCATATTTGTGTCAACAACATGAATAGATCCCCTCAATACGGATAAGGCAATTTTTGATCCATCATCATTAAATGCCGCTCCAGTAATTTCCATTTGATCTCTATATGTTTCTCTCACGCTGTATCCTACATGTGGACATGCTTCAAGACTATTAGTAGATAGTGATCTCATATCAAAAAGTCGACACGTACCATCACTGCTTGAGGCAATAAACTTTCTCTTATCAATAGGATGAACATCCATAGAATAAACAATAATATCTTCGCCATGTTTCATTAACAAAGAATCGTTGCAAATCGGCGGTCCACCAGGATTCATAAAACCACCACCCAAGTTTTGAGGCCTAATTCTATTGTGCTCAAGCTGCCGAGTCAGGTAATCCATAGCATCATACTGGTAATTATCAACTGTAAGAAAGGGGATTTCAGATATTGATGAGTTTGAATATTTTTGCCTAATATCAAAGAGCCTAATCGTTTGATCCGCAGAGCATGTTACAAATGTGAATTGATCAATTACAAATGAGCAAAGTACTTTTTGAGTGTGATGATTCCTAAATGAAGTCCTGATTGCTCTTCCTTCCCCAACGCTAACCACCTGTATGGTGGAATCATTCCCACCTGACATAAAGCATGAGGAGGATAAAAAATTTGTGGTAAAAGTGTTGGATATATGAGGCCGAAGCATTATTTTTGGAGTCCCATTTAATGACTCAACATCCCATATCCAAACGGACCCATCATCACATCCAGTAATAAGCCTATCACCATAGGGATTAAATGAACAAGTATTAATACATCCTTTATGACCCGAAAGGGTAGCTTTACATTTCATAGATTTAGGAACTAAGTCATTATATCTCATGAAAGAATAAATAGAGTCTTTCCAGTGTCTATCTTTTTGTCGAAAATTGCTGAACAAATTATTCATTAGTAAATAATCGTATTTTTCACGATTAAAATCGACTCAATATACTTTACTAATCGTCAGATTTCTTAGTGATACAGAGACCATCTAAAGTATGTTTTTAATACAGGATATTCTTCAAGATAAGAAGAAGGAAAAGAAATCCGCTTCTCCATTAGGAGAAGATAATGATTATATGACTTGCGAGTGGGTTATTGAATACGTTAAGAAATGCAATTGGATGATTATTGTTGATGAGACATTTGTAAATGATAATTTTAATTTATATGGCCTCTCGAATTTCGTGGAAAAGTATAATTCCGTTATTAAATTTGTAAGAGGCCAATACTTCGAATATCCCCCTGAAATGACTTCAAACCAGCTCTATTATGAGGCTGAAAAGCTTTATTGTTATATACACTCTAGATTTCTATTGACTTATTCAGGGGTACGCAAAATACGAAAGAAATATGAGCAGGGGATATATGGGTACTGCCCCAGGGTATCATGCAAAAAACAGTTGTTATTGCCCATTGGTCTCTCTCCAGTCTTTGGAGAACAGAATGCTAAAACCTATTGTCCATGCTGCCAGGATTTGTATGAAACAGATACTGTAATTGATGGATCTCTATTCGGTCCATATTTCCCTCATTATTTTATTCAAGCATTTCGTGATGAAATTGTTTTCCCGAAAGCTGAAGTCTTTCATCCCACATTCGCTGGAATTTTATTCGAAGAAGAATGCCCATTATCGAAAGAATAGATCATTTATGAATATCATATATTCTTGTGTTTATTGACAATGTATGTAAATTCATCGAAACATTGTTCTAAAACTAATGATTCAGATGTAATAAACATCATAGTTTTGTATTTTAACAAAATATCAAGTGATTTGATCATATCATTCATCATTTTTTCTATTTCATCAATATTATTATATCCAAGGAGATTGGATATTGCATCATGCATCAATTTTGTATATTCTATCCATTGTGTACAAAATTGATGACAATCTTGAGATAGTTTTGACATATTACGCTCCAGAGAACTATGAATATTGGCTATTAATTGTTGTATAACAAGAATGATTTGATGTATAGAAGAATGTTCAAGATCAATATTCTCTATTTGAAACTTTAGTACAGATAATACGCATCTTGTTGATTCATCAAAGCATCTTTTAATCAGACCATCTACTTTCGGGAACATTTTAACAAGCTCGATTGTTGGAATATTAATGTTATTTATAACAGAACCTAAAGTAATTACGGAATATAAAAGTACTGATTGTGCAGATTTTTCATATGGTGAGTGGTAAGACTGAGTGGAACAATAAATATCATTAAAGGCTGCTTTCAAATACAAAAACACTTGATATCTCGTTAAAATGCATAGTTTTGTGTGAGATGTATAGTCAGATAACAATGATAAACAGCCAAGCAGTTCAGAAATATTATTTGATAAATCAGGACTTAGTGTTGATGATGCAGGAACAAATTTATTGATTGATGAATATGAGGACATTATTTTTTTGGATTCTTTTATGAGTGATTTTTCAGTATTAAGCAGAATACTATTAAAATCTTTCGAAAGAGATAAATAATAAGAAATCCATCCAACTATTGTAGGAACGCTTGAGAAGTCTCTGAGTTTTTCCGATATTGTCAAACTAAGTTCTCTTGCTTTCTGAATACAAACAGTGGGTGAGTTATCAATTTCATCAAAAAAATCATTCTTTTTCACAAAAGGATAAGGTAATTTCAAGACACTCTTAATACAATTCTTTGAATCCGAAGTGATTATTTGATCTTCAACAATGTTCATTAATATCCATCGCAAAATCATTATTCTATTATCAGAAAATACCCTAAGATAATCACATAGTGCAATTCTCACGGTTTCAACAATATAATTACATCGAAGGGCATTTGATATCATCATTAGGAACCTATTAACCTCGATATCATGGGTATCAGAAATAATACTAGCTGCAGTGGAGGCATCTCTAACATTGAATTTTATATCCGGAAAAATAGATAAAAAGTTAATTATCCTGAGCATATTACCAAATTCCACTTGATATAATGATTGATGAAGGAGAATTGTGTTGAAAATACTTAAAAATTCATTTCTGTGATAAATCAAAAGAAGAGGATCATTAGATTCTATAATATTATTAATTTTGGCCTTAAAATCTTGATGCTCAAACCTCAGGGATTCGAAAAACTGCTTAATTGATGAGAAAACAAAAAAGTTACTCTCAGGTTGAGGCTCCAAATTTATGATCAATTGATTTTGCTTTTCTATTAGAGTAGAATCAAGCTTTTCATCATATTGAAACTCGGAAATATCTTTAATAAAGTGATTGGCAATTTGAAATAACTGATGAGTTTCACATAGGGAAACAGCAGGTAATGATCTGGATTCAGTTATTCTCCGATCAAAACCATTAGAATGCTGAGGTTCGTCATTCGCAAACATATCTATTTCTTCTTGATTCATGAACATATCATCCTCAAACAATTCCTCAAAATTAATAATTATAGAGCTCTCACTTCTGTCCATTAAAGGAGATAGAGGCGTCTCGCTCCTTATCATCATTGACAGCTCAAAAATGTCGGAAAATTTTCTCCTAATAATTCTCATTTTAGGTATATTTGGAGACTATCTAGGCCATGAAGACAGGTTCTCCCAAGAGCAGTTTTCGGTTTATTTAAAATGAGCGACAGAGAAACCTGTTTGGTAATGGCTGATGTTTTGATCCATACTAATAAGTATGAAGAAATGGTATCATATATGAAAAAGATTGTTGATGCAAATCCACAATTATCGGCAAAAGAGCGCACATATCTTGTTTTTGCATACAAGAATATTATTACTCCTAGAAGACAAGGTATTCGTTATTTAATTACATCTATTGAAGATGGAAGTGATGAACATGTTATAAATGAGTTTAGGAAGCAGAAGATTCATGAAACCAAAGAAATAATGGCCAAAGAGCTTAACCAATATAGCACTGAGTTGATAGAGCTTATTGATCATAAAATACTGCCCGTGACAACAGAGCCAGAGTCCATTGTGTTCTACGGAAAGCTTAAGGGTGATTACTATAGGTATCTATGCGAAGCAGCTGAGGACCAAGAAAGGGATAGTTACCAGAAACTTGCAACAGAGTCATACGAAAAAGCATTTGAACTATGTCAGAAGGATCTTAAGCCATTTGAACCCACCTCTCTTGGCTTAGTTCTTAACTATTCTGTCTTTTTATTTGAGATTATCCAAGATAAGCAAAAGGCAATTGATTTAGCGAAGAAGGCACTTGAAGAAAGTACACCATTAATCGATCAAAACTCAGAGAATTCTCTGCATGAAGTTAAGGAGATAATGAGCAGGCTGGGCGACAACATCAACTTATGGCAAAGCAGCATTCAGGAAGAGTAAATTCAAGTTTTTACCAAAATCGTTTTTATCATGACACAGGAAATAAGCAACTCATGTAATAAGTTTCAGTCATTAGTTTTTTCATCAATTAGGACAATTTCTAAAACGAATAATAAAAAACAAATTACTGAGATCAGCAAGTCTTTACAGATTTCTGATGATGCGTTTTCCAGCTTTTTGGAATATATCCAAGGGATTCAACTTGATATCGGTGCTTCTTATAGAGAAAAACTCAAGGAAAGATTGAAAAATTTCCAAAATTCAAGAGTTAATTCTCTATTAAGACTTTATTCGAAAACTTATGCTCAATTCCATTCAACTATTGACCATATGGAAGAAAGAACATCAATTTTAAGCAATGATTTTGCGAAAGCATCAATTAATAATAGAAATGCATTAGAATCAATGATCAATCAACAAAAGAGCAAGTTTAACATTATGTATAATCAAAAGAAGCAAGAACATCTTAATATTGTTAATAACTTAAAAAAAAGAATAGAAGAAGCGAGAGATTCTGCACATGATAGAATTATGAATGAAACTCAGAGGATTACTGAGCATTATGATAAGCACATTTTAGCTAAATCAGATACACTGAACATGACAAAAACTGCTCTTGATAAGGCTGATACTGATTTAAAAGAAGTCATTGAATCTCATAATCAGGAAATAACTCAAGCGAGAGAAAAACATGAGTCCCTTCTAAAGGAACATAGAGAGTCGATTAACAATAAGCTCTTTCCTGATGAAACATCTGTTTTAAAGCTGAAAGAACAATTTGAAACACTTCAAAAATCCCATATCACAATTGGTCCTGAATTAGAAGCTGAATGGGAGGAGATATCAAGCAAAACCAAACAAAAATTCACAGAGCAAGACCAGAAGTTTAATAGCGATATCGAAGAGAAACAAAAGATTATTGATGACTATGGAAAAAAGATTCAAGATTTAGAAATGCAAATGATGTTTTTTACTGAAGATTCTGATTCCAATTATAAAAAAATAGCTTCAGAGCTCGAAAAACAGTATCAGGAAAATACCAAACAAAGAGAAAGTAGTATTGAAAACAGCAAGAGAGAAATATTGTCTCACTATGAAGCAAAATATCAAAGATTAGTGGTTAGTCTTGAAAGTTTACGGAAATCAATTGAGTTTGAAGCAGATTCAATGAAGAATAAGAACAGTACAAGTTTTATTAACCAAGAAGAAAGGATTAAGGCACTTCAAGAAGAGCATAAAAAACAATCATCTGAAATTAAAAATCTGATTCAAGACACAATCGAGAAGATATCTCAGGCAAAAATTGATTGGAGAACAGAGAGAAAGCAACTTAACGATGGATATGATCAAGATTTAAAGGATATTGCACTAAGAGATGAAAATGGAGACAGGTATTTTGAAGCGAAAATGGCAGCTCTTAAAAAAGAATTACATCAAGTTTTAGAAGAAAATAGAATCGCTTTTGGTGTTGAAGAACCATATGATGAAGAATTGGATGAATTTCAAAAACAACTTAAGAGATCCGAGGAACTTTTTGCTGTAAGGTTTAAAGCAGAGCTGAGCGAAGAAACGCATTCAAAGATACAAGTGAAACTAGGTGAATTAAGGGAAAAACATGAAAAAGAAATTGAAACAATTCTGAAAGAAAGTCAATCATTGGATAGCAATGAAAGATTATTGTTAGAAAAAACATCAGGCTTGGATGGCACAACATCATCTGGTGTGTCTCTTCTTGCATCAAAAAAGGGATTGTCCAAACAAGCACGTGTATCATCTGTATTTAATTCTTCAATATTTATTGAAGCTCAAATGGATAAATGGAAGGAGAACTTTTTTATAGATTGTAAGAACTTGAAACAAGAAGAAGCAGCGGCATTGAAAAAGCTTGAGAGCTCTAAGCATGAACTTAAAGATGCTGTTGTACGAACAATAACTTTGAAGAAACAATTAGAAGCAACAACATCTAGCTATGAGGAATCAATAGCCAAATTGAGAAATGGTTCTGAGGCAGATCTATCATCTCTGAGGCAAGAAATCGATAGAAAAGAGAAAGAGATATCAGATATGGAAATTCAGTTCCAAGCAAACGAAAGGGAGGTGAGAAAAAGAGTGAGACAGATCGAATTAGCTGAAGATAGGATTCAAACGTTAAAAGTCAAGCTTAATGAAGAAAAATCGAAAATTAAAACACGAATAAAGGAAGATTACCAGCCATTGATAAAGCAAGAACAAAGAAAATCAGAATTAATGGTATCCGAATTGGAAAAACTCAGAAATGAACTTGAATTGTCAATCGAACTAATGCAACATGATCTTTTCGGAATCGAAACGTCAAATGCCGCAATGGAAGAAGGTCTCAAGAAGGAAACAGAAGAGCTGGTTAGTAAATTGAGGCAATCTCTGATTTCTGAGCAGGAATCAATTGATGACATTATGAACTCAACATTGAGTCAAATTGAAATGGGACATCTCGATGATATTAACAAAGCAATTAATGATCAATATCAAATAGTCGAAGAGCTAAAACGAGAGCAAGAACAAAACATCATACTTGTAGAAAAAGAATACAAAGAAAAAGTCTCTGTACTCAATGATATATGCATTGAATTTCTATCAGAAATTAATGATAGTAAGCAAAAAGTTAAACATTTAAAGGATCTTAAGTGCGAAATATGCCCATTGCTCTCGAAAAATATCAAAAAACTAGAAAAGCATCTCATTAAAATACAGATACAAGATAGAGATATTACACTAGATGAACAAAACAAGATAGACACTTTGCATATGCTAAAGGGCAAATCAAAGTTACCACCATTATAGTATATTGAGCTTTTAAACAAATATAAAACTAATCATAAGATATCGAATATTATGATGTGTTCAATTAGTAGTCAGGGGGTGGGCACTGGGGGAAGAGGGTACACAACCATACCACGTTGTATTCTTAAATACACAAAAATATATTACAAGGTATAATATTTTACTTTTGTTTTGATTTTTCATATTACAGAGAATGATTTGAAGTCTGTTTGGATCTGATTTATAATTGATTCGGTTATCTAATTGTTGAAAACCCCAGGTGAGAAGTTCTCAAAGCCTAATAGTGAAATCCTGTAATCAGCTTTGAATAAGCAAGCAAAAATAGTTGTACAAAAAAAGAAACACTCATGAAAGGAGAAAAACCCATAAAAACAATGAAACGTAGTATAATTATCGATTTCAACAATGGAACCTAAAATCGAAACTCACCAATCATAAAGATCAGCCATTACTTTTAAAAAATGGCAAATTGTGATATTAAACTACCAATCATGTGAATTAGACAGAATAACCAGTGAGAACATCAAGGAAAACGCAAAATCCCTCTAGAAATAGTGTTGATACCACAAAACATTGACAAATATCTGGTCAAATAGGTATATCATCTTTACAGGAAGCACCCCAAATCCACTTGTAACTGATAATCAATCAGTTCAAAACAATGAAGAATCAGAAATCGAGAGAAAAATTAAATTTACCCAAGAAAAACAACAATTTTTACTTCTACAAAAGAAGAAGAGCGAAGAGGAAGAACAAAAAAGAAAACAGGAAATTGAGAAAGAACACCAAAGAATCGAAAAAGAAATGAAGGAAGAGCAAGAAAAAAAGAAGAAAACAGAAGAAGAAAGAAGACTTCAAGAAGAGCTTGAGAGGAAGATGAAAGCGGAAGAAGAGAGGAAAAAAAGAGAAGAAGAACAAAGAAAACGAGAAGAACAAGAAAGGAAGAAGAAGGAAGAGGAAGAGAGAAAGAAGAGAGAAGAACAAAAAAGAAAACAGGAAATTGAAAAAGAAAACCAAAGAATCGAAAAAGAAATGAAGGAAGAGCAAGAAAAAATGAATAAAACAGAGGAAAAGAGACATAAAGAAGAGCTTGAGAGAACAAAAAGAGAACAAAAAAAAATCGATATCCCAAGTTATCTTCTTTGGGCAGCTCAAAATGGACATCTTAGTATTGTAGAATATCTAGTGAATCAAAAAGCGGATATAAGTGCAAAAACAAAAGATGAGGAGTTTTTCAATTTAAAAATACACCTCTTCATTTAGCTGCTTCTAATGGTCATCTTAGTGTTGTTGAATATCTAGTTAATCAAAAAGCTGATATAAATGCAAAAAATAGTAGTGTTGAGTTTTTATATTTAATTGGACTCCTCTTCATTTCGCTGCTAAATATGGTCATCTTAGTGTTGTTGAATATTTAGTTAATCAAAAAGCTGAAATTAATGCAAAAAATTATGATGGAGAAACACCATTGGAAGTAGCAAGGGATCCGCATGTTGTTGGATTTCTCATGAGTAAACAAGAAAAACAGAGATTATCAGAAGAGGAAAAGAGAAGACAACAAGATTGTCGAATCTGAAATTCAAGGTTTTAAAACCACATTCGATTGATTTTTTGTATTCTAGATCTGATTCACAATCGAATCAATTTTCCAAGTGTGGAGCTTTGTTGCCATGCTCTTTAAGCTTAGTTACCTTTTTTCTTATTTCATTAATAACTCTTTACCCAACATGATATTATTGAAGTAAAAACTATATTCATATAAATGCTGTACTGATACATATTTTTATCATTAAGAAACATCTTAATACATTCTTGGAAAGGAATAAATTGGCTTTTGGTGAAAAACTTTATACATGTGTACCTCGATGGATAATCGATATTTTTCTTCCTTATATGGATAAATAGATAGAGGAGCATGAGGAGATTATATTTATATTGACAAAAGTTAAATTTATTTAGTTTTGGATGAGTTTCGATGGCTAGGATTGGAATAGATAACTATCCTTTGGATTCAATAATCTGTTGATAATCGTGCTGGAAAAATTGACATTGATAAAAAGTGAAAAAAATAAACGCATAACAAAAATGTCACAAACAGGGCCTCTTGTTCTCTATATCAGGAAATTTCCAAAAAATTACCAGCTTGTTTGTAACTGGGTTGTTGGGTTTATGTATTCTTCACATATTAATGTGATAAATCCATTGTATGGAGAAAACTGTATTTATGTGAAAAAAGGGGAGTTTGGAGGCGATTTTCTTGATGTCATTAATAACTTTTGCGAGATTACTTTTGATTGTCATAATTTTTTTGAAGAATTCAATGATTATTCATCATCTATATTTGATAATCTGATTAAAATGGCAGAGAAATTAACAGCCCCATTTGCTGTAAAGGATGCGAAAAGCTTTACTATCGATCAATTTGATAAGGGTTATTCCTATTCAAAGCCTATATTAACATTTATTCTTCAGAATTCGGATCTGGATCAAATAATCTCTCTTAACGAGCATAAAGATTATTCACATGCTTGGTCACTAGGATTATTTAATGATATTCCTTCAATAATTATTCAAAGATCTAATAAATGGGCAATATGTAACAATTATGGAAATAACACTTTTTCGAGAGATGAAATGTTGGAGATGGATTCATGCACATTCTTCTTCTCCATCTTTATGTCCAAAAGGAGTATAAAATATAATTCAATCCAAGAAGATCATAAACAATTAGTTCCAATCCCTATGAGAGCTTCAGGGCAAAGATTTGGGGATGATTTATTCAGTTGCTTTATAACGTGCCTCAAATACCCAGATGCATTTTTTAATCATTTTTTCACAAAAGATATGAGGAGTTTGTTGGCTGAATATGATAAAATTGAAGCATCTAAAGAACCAAAAATCTTCTACTATTACCATTTTATGATCTCAATTTATTATTATGTAAATGCACTGGAATTAATGAGTAAAGGAGATTACGAATCAGCCTCAAAGTATCTAATTTTTTCTATAAGTTTTACCATTCCCAGCATTCATCCATTTTTCACTTCAACTATTAAAGCACTCGTTTATATCAGTATTGAAACCAAAAATTCTGATTCCATTAAATTGAAACCATATCTAAAGACTATTTTAGATAAACAATATACACAAATTAATCTTGGAGTATGTAATTCAAAAGAGCCATCTTCATCATTTAGGCAAATTAAACCAGATAGTATCAAGTTATCTAGTTTTATTCAGCTGTTTCAAAAAAATTTTGACCAGATTAAAACAATTGATGAGCATTCTCATATATGTCAGATAGAATGGAAACACATAGGCCCATCGAAAGAATTTTCCAATATTACAACGAAAAGTACATTATGTAAGGTTCCTATTGTTCCTGGATGAAAGCCTTTTTGTTATTAAACCTTAGTTATTATTTATTTTATTTCTTTCCTGGAATATATGGGGCAAATTGAGAAGACTTTTGATATGTTTTTTCTCTCTTTGTTTCAATTGGTGCCTTCTTTTCTTCAACAGGTGCCTTCTTCTCTTCAATAGGTGCTTTCTTCTCTTCAACAGGTGCTTTCTTCTCTTCAACAGGTGCTTTCTTCTCTTCAACAGGTGCCTTCTTCTCTTCAACAGGTGCTTTCTTCTCTTCAACAGGTGCTTTCTTCTCTTCAACAATGTTGGGTTTCGTGAATTCTTTCTTTTGAACTGGTTTCTCAATTTTTGGACTCTCTTTTGGAGGAAGTACATCTTTGTTTTCAGCTACTCTCTGCTGTGGTTCTATTTTAGGCGAGATTCTCTGAGATCCAATAGTGGAAAATGCCATTCTCTCATTTGAAACAGGTACCTTTACAATTGGTGAAATATTACAAATACTTGCATTATAATAAGATAGTGTTTCAAAATAGGCACGGAAAGCCTTCTCCAATTTAAGGTGGAATATCTGGGTAAACTGAACAACAGTCCCATTCGTTAATGTTGCAGATCCAAAAACGGATACAACAAAATCATTTTGCTCCTTCCTTTCGAATATCGACTCCGAAAGAATAGAATAAGACTCAGCATCTGGAATAGGAAGGAATTCGGCCATTTCAGAAGTCTTCCCTTCCTTAATGCCAAAGAAACCAAACCTAACAGAGTAGGAATCGGGCATATAATGCCCATCAAGCTTCTTCGTCAATAGGTTCTCATAGTATTTGTTAATGAATCGTTGATACTGATCAGACATCAAAATGACTAATCACTTCATGTTGTCCGACCATTTATTTTTCAAAAACAATAAAATTTTGAAAAAGTCCAACGTCCAACTAGACAAATACAAAATTTACCAGTTTTGCCCCATAAACCCCTCATTCAAATATTGTGGGTTTACAGGTTATTTTTACAAAAACCGTTGTTTCAATTCAAATAATAAAACCAGCTCAAATTTCTGTTCTTTGTAAAGCGAGATTCTGACATTATCCAATCCAGGCAACTTTTTTGAGCAATGGGTTGTGTTGGTTCCCTTTCTGGGGATAGTACTCGTAGACGCGATGTTTCCAAAAGGCAAATATCCTCTACTCGTAGAAACAATCCGCCTCGCCAGGTGAAAAGCACAGCTTTGGAGTTTCAAGATCTTTCGGCTGGTCTCAAGCCCATAATAGCGCCTACAACGATGATGCCGGTTGTTTGTTTTACCAAGGACACATTCCCTTTGATTACTTCATTTTTAAATCTTGAAGATTCAACACTAACGGAAATTCGGCTTCCAATTGTAGCCGCAAGCATCAGACAAGGCTGTAGAATTGTTTGTTTTTCTCAGGTGCAGTTTTTAACCAAGTGTTTTCCAAATTCTTCAAACAATTATGCGAAATTAGTTATGAATACTATTCATTGGCTGACAGGAGACAATTCTGGCATCAATCCAGTTCTTTTAATGGGATTTAGCAAGAACAATCTTGCCGCCATCGGAAGAGCTTTTCAAGAAATGGGGATATTTTTTGAATCCTGCAGTTTTAGAGCCTCTATATCCAACTATAAGGCAGTTTTTATTCCGAGCAACTTTGATATTAGCGAAACGGCGAAGAATTTCTGCATTTTAGACTATATTAAGAACACCGAAGGGGGTTTGGGTGTGTTTTATGTTCAGCCAGAGGATGAAGATTATGAAATCACCATTAATTCTCTACTTATTAAGTACGGATTATCTTATACATATTGTATTTTAAATGAAAATAACGAACTGCTTGATGCTATTCAAGTTCAAAGCAAGTACTCAGATGTTAAAGGGTTCAATTTTGTTACATTGGTAGGAAAATTCAAAGAAATGCTCCAAGGAATTGTTCACACATCAGAAATTGATGATTTGGTAACTTCATTGAGACACTATATAATGGTTTGTGACCAAACATTCTCTGCTGAACTTATTAGCTTATTTGAAGATTCTTGGGATTTTCTGAGGCGTAATGATTATCATTCTTCAAATGGAATTTGTCCAAAAATTATTCATGGGATAGTGGTTGTTTTATTGATTGATTTGTATTCAAAACTTCCTCCATCTCATATACATCCAATTCCAGAGAGCTCTATTGTTCCTGGAAATACAGGTTCTGTAGAATTAGGTAGCTTTGAAATTGAACTAACTGTTAATGGTGATAGTTGGACATCAACAGGACTATGGCTTCCAGCTGGTGTTATTGGCACAGTTACATCCACAGATCTCACACCTGGACTATTGCAGATTCAAATAGGATCACATAGAGAAGCATTGCTAACTAAACCATCCCCATGGAAAAGGTGGCCAGTTATTGTTACATTAACGGATTTATCCTCTCCTACTACTTCCATCGTTTCTCCTTTTGGAGGTATTGTATATATTATCATGAATGGAAATGAAACAAGAACTGTCAAGCTTAATTTTAGCAATTTTTGCATTCATCCCAAAATGAAATTTGATGATCCCAAAATTTGGCATGAAACATGTAATTATGATGTTCCATGGGGAGAGATAGATGCAGGAAATGTTATTATTACTGTTCAAACAGATATGATGAAGAAAATACGCCATCATCGTACTGTAATGAAAACATTATCACAAATTGCACATGAAGTGAGTTCCTTTATGAGTTGCAGGGCATTAAGACCATATAGGATTGTTTTTGATATAGAACTTATAGAAGATAGTCCTTATGGTTCATATCCTCTTGTTTTTCCTTATGAATACGAAGAACCTCTTTTAAATGGGCTTAACCAGCCATCAACACAGCTTTTTACTCTAATCAACATAATGGCTTTGGTTTCTCTCAGAGAGAATTGTTTTGATTCGGTGACAGAGACAGCAATATCATACCTTTGCGCCACTGTTGTTTTTAATAAGCTTTTTGAAAAATTTGATCCATTTCAGTTCAACATCCCCATCCCCATTCTATTTACTCAATTATGGGAGATTCACAACAATTGTGATTCTTCCCTAATTTCAAGAACACTCTCTGTATTTCAAGATGAATCTTTTCAACTTTTAGATGTTCCTGATGATATTTGGGTATTGTTTGTGAGACAAATGTGCTCCCTCGGACAACAAGACTTCACAAAAGTTTTAGAACAATCTCGGCCTATTCCTTTGAGCATTTCATTAACACTTGCACATTTTCCAGAATATAAACCCACATCTGTTTCAAAACAAGAAACAGAAGATAATAAATGTTAGAATAATTGATTTAGCTAAATAACATTTACTATGAAGAAAGCGGAGAATATAATAGTATTGGGACATGTAACTTTTTCATTAAAGTAGTTTTAAGAGCGCCAACGAATTCAACACCGTTCTTTGAGAGTCTAATATGCAAAGATCCATCAGTATCTGATTGATTATTCATAACCCACATTATACGTTGCTTTTGACGAGCAAATATCAATTTCATCTCAGCAAAAGCATCACGTATAGCAACTGCTGGAATGAACATGAAAAAGGCTAATGGATATGATTTCATGAGATTTTCAACAAAGAAAGGAAGCTCACATATATCAGAAATGGTAAATATAAACAAGGATGCTGTTGATAACCCATGTGGTGGTTCATAAGGTTGAATATCATAAAAGCTGCAAAAATCGTATTTCATTGAATAATGCTCAGTTATTCGATTCGAAGAAAAGAGAGGGAATGGCATTGGCAAAACTCTTTCAACTCCGGAAACAAATGGTACTGAATAAGGACCTCCCCCACAAGAAGCTATTGTATCTTGAATCAATTCTGTACTTCTTTGAATCCCATTTGAAAGAAGCAACTGTGGATCAGAAAACCATCGAAATGCAACCACTCTAGGAAGGGTTATTAAATGTGAGTGATGGAGAAGAAGTGTACAATAAGAAAACCCACGAAGAACAAGAGCATCAGGAAACATCATTTCAAATGGCAAAGATGTAAGGTCTCTGCTAGGTATAAAAACTATTGGACAATTAATACCGGAATCTAAAGAGAATAAATGTCCCTTTTTAGAATGAGATAGCGAAAAGAAAGAGGACTCGCCTAATGAATGATTATCTTCAATAACCTTGAAACTTGACGAGAATATTGGGCACATATCCAATAAATTACTAAAAAGAGCTCTTTTTGCTAGCTGAAGTGATACTTCTGCAGACTTTGGATTCACAGCTCCTTTGGATAATTTTTTATCTACAAATAAATATGATGCCAAAGCTTCAAAGAACTCAGGAAGAAAAACAGATGCCGAAGTATTAAGGCTAATAGTATGTGAATGTGACTTAACAATAATTGCAGATTTGCTTTGAGATGACGAGAGATGTACAACATTAATATCACCACTATATGGTAGATATACCACAATACTCTCAAAGAGTTTAATAACAAAAACTATGCAAGCTATCGTTGGAGAGTGTCTCAAGGCAGATGCAAATGAGGGATCAGATGGTGTTGTACTTTCTTTCGAAAGTCGTATAGATTTTGTATAAAGTTCGATTTTGTGGCATATGGAGCGGTTTCTGTTATGCATTTCTTCTTCAGTGAGTTTTTGGGTTTCGAAAAGCCTTATGTTAGAATTAATCATTTTCATAAAAGAGCTATATCCATGAGATCCATAAAGAGCATCGCCTTCAAGTTTATCTAATACTCCAATTTCTTTGAGTATGGGAATGAAATCTGGCATTTTTGGATTATTCAGTGAATGAATGGTTATATCAATATCAATTGATGATGCTAATGCAGTTTTCGAATCTTTAACGAAAGATCTCATTCTTTGTCCTAGTTGTGTTTTAATATCATTTAGAATATCAAATACAACCAAATGCTCATTTACAAAGTCCTTTTCAAACCATAATAGCAATTCAGACATTGTGATTAATATAACTTCGCAAATTCTAAGAGTTGATATCGAGAAACGATGAGGAAGAAAATTGGCTCCACAAGTGAAATGATTTAAGAAGTTATTATAAGAAAACTCAAAATATGTTTTGGCTTTTTCGCTATCATTTAAAAATGCGTTATATTTTGATAATAGAATTTGGGACCAAATAATAAACAAAGGATTCATTATACGGGAGCTGTTCTTTTCGACAGATTTGCACATAACTCCAATATGATCCTCAATATTTGATGAATCTAAAACAAATGGATTGATCTTAACTTGTTCTGATTGATAGACCTTTTTAAGTTTGATTTCAAGAATTGGACCACCAATGAGAAGTTTTTCAGGTGGCTGATATGATTTATCAAGGGGATTAAAGAATACTCGAAGCACCAAATCAATATATCTTAATGATACTTCAACACTTTTCCTCAAACTACCAACCCGATCAAAACATATTCTTGACACTGAATATGAAGAAAGGGCTTCTTGAGCCAATGAAACACGATTGTGTTCTTTTGGAGAGCCTTCGTACTCACCAAACTGTGCCATTAAAGGAGATAGGCTACTATGAAGTATCATTTTTCCTCCAACAAAAATCACATGATGATAAGCATTACAAAGAGATTGTCCTCGCGATAAATAGCCTGTTCCCAGTTCTTTAAACGATCCACGGGGTGTAGTTTGTATAATAACTTCTGACCAAAATAATGATGAAGAGTATGATCCTCTCTCAAGATATCCTTTTGAGAGAAGCTTAAATGATGCTGCAGTAACATCAAATGCAGCTCCAGCATGAATATTGAGCCTGGATGAGGAATTTCCCTTTGGATTAATCTGTTCAAGCGGAGGAAGAGCCTTTAAAAACAAATTAAACTGATTTTGCTTCAGAAGGAGCTTGGCTCTTAGGAACATAAGCATACGAGAGACAAGTCCTGATTGGTGATGAACAGAAATTGATTGCAAAAGTTGTTCAGCTAATAAGAATAGTTTGTTGCTAATTAACAAATTCACACATAAAGCCCCAGCAATTGCTGTATTGATTGATGCAGGGCTTGGTTTAAAATCTATTGGTCGATTAAATGAAGAACTCCTAACATGCTTGATTATCCTTAATGATCCAGGATGAACTGCTTCAATTCTGGATGGAATTCTCCTTGCTAAAGATATCTCATATGAATCTTTGAGAAGAAAAGTCAAGGTGGAAATCGCATCTATTGAAAGGCCATGATCAGAGTAAATTGAAGCAACAAGTTGGCCAATATAAAGAGCTTCATCTGTCTTATTCAATGATACAGCTCTTTTAATTGACTCAACATAATGGAATATTCCACGAACCATATCCCTGTTTTTGTAAGATATTTGAGCAAGATATGAAGAAAAAGAGTTGTCAGAAGTATCAAACAAGAAAAATGTGTCTATTGCAAGGGCAGAATAAAAATAACAATCGGTTTTGTCAAATAGATCAGCAAATAATAGGGTAGCAAATCTAACAAGGGGAGTATGTACAAGCTGGGGAATGGTTTTTTGGATCATAAATAATATCTCGAAAACAATACGAAGGGAGGTTTTTGGAGCAGAATCACTTATTAAGACAGCTAGTGCGAAACCAACTTTAAAGCAAATGTATGGAGGAAGAGATAATTGGGTATACATTGAGTACAAAGCAGATTTACGATTCTCTTTGTTAGCTGCAGGGTGTTGAAAGTCATCTGATGAGATTGATGCTGAATAGAGTGCCCCATTTAATGGAGACCTTCCTGAAAATATCAGCTCAATATCTGATAAAGCAAGAATTGAAACAATATCAGGAATCTCACAAATATTGGCACTGGGGAAAGGTCTTTTCTCTTTAAGGGGCTGCATTGATATGATATCCCATTTTGAATTAGATATCATTGATAACAAACCACTAACGCTATCTTTAACACCATTTGTATCCCTGTTCACCAATGATGTGTGGGCTTGGAATTCTGAAGAGATTAATAGAGGATAAGGGCATCCACGTTTAATGACTGTTGAGTTATTGGCTGTGTTCACAACTTGTAAAGTTGGATAATATATGGGAAAGTAGCTTGAAACGGAGTTCTGAGGAAGAGAAACTAATAAAGAATTAGGTTGATCAAATTTTTCATATAAAGAAAACAAGTACTCTTCATCATTCTCCCTTTGAATACATGTATCCTCACCGGTGCTACTATTTGACATTGTCTGAACATTAAAGAGAGGTTCTGATTGATATGATTGTGGGCCATTTGATTTCAATGGATGAGTTTGATAAAAAGATCTTTTGATTTTTGTTCTCATTGAAACTAACCAATCCGAGAAAGCAGGAGGGGGCAAACTCTCTGATCCATCAGGCAAAACAAATGTGAATGTTGATGGAGGCAAAGTAACAGATATTGTTTCAATCTTAGGGGCAGCGGTTGAAGGATGAAGAGAATTGGTTATCCGATCATCAATAAATACTTGAAATGTTTGAGCAGCCTTTGGTGCAGTTATTTGTTGAAGCGATTCAAAAAATGAATCACTAAAATCATCATCAGGCAAATCATCAGAAGGTAGATAGCTATTTGCATTAGGAGCATACCTCGTTAAGCTATGCATAACAGAAGGTAAAATTGGATGCTTGGGAAACAGCAAACAAAGCTCTTGAGCAATTCTATCAATAACATTAGAGAGAGTAAAATCAGGAAAAAGATTCGACACCGGTGCAAAAGCAGGAAATTTAAGCATATCTTCGACAGAGGAAAGCAAGTGATAGGCATTTTTGCCTCGATCATCCCCTTTGGCAAGCAAAAAATGAACCAGAGAAGAAACACGGGAGTCGATTTTAAAAATCAAATGCTTACCGAGATCAATAGATGGGTCTTTTGAATATTTAACCAAATCAATCTGAGCCAAGATGCTATCATCGAGCATATCATCGTCAAATGTAAATTCAGTAATTTTTCCACTGATAAAATCCTTAACTTGAACTAGAACCTCGTCAGATGAATGAGAATCTGGAACAAGGTAAAAAGAGCTGAATTCTTTCGGGGATATCGAATAATCTTCGAGCTGAGCAAAAATAGATGTAATTCGCGTTGATGCATCAGTTAAATTATTAACTCGTTGATCCGCTTTAGCGACCGGCTTGGGAGCAACAACAGGGACATTCATCGAAACCGCTCGCTTCAATGATAAGCCCCCATCGTTTCCAGAATCGCTAGAAAAAAAATTATCATCGGAATCCTCTTCCTCGGAAATTAGGCGATTTGTTTCGGCTTTTAACCCAAGGACGAACCTCGGACGCTCCATCCAATTAATAATATCAGAAAAAGCAAAAAGTCTCTCAATTTATCTTGGAAAAGACGTTTAAAAAGGTAGCTTTTTGGGCTTTTTAACCCTTGTAATCTTGCACATGGCAGTGCATGAAACCACGGAGGAAACATATAGATAACGAGTGATGATAGTTGCATTTGTTTCATAAATGGAAAGCAGGGAGACTTTTTGGAATTTTGTGAACCCAATCCGAGGGTTGTATTATGGCTAGGGTAAAGCAATGATGCTTCTTATTCAAATTGTAACTCGATGTTTCATAGATAGAGTAATCCTGTGAAAGACAATAAAAGAGCAATCCTTGGCTGATGCATAATGATATGACACGAGTTTATTGGACATGATGTTATTTCTTGATATGGATGGGAATCAATAAATCCAAATGGAGATATGGCAAGACAAGAATTTGATGCATACATCTTGATTATATGTGTGTTAGTTTGCGAACTAGTGTCAAGGAAACTAATCGTATCTCCAGTCAAAAGTGTACCTGTATGTGATATCCAGCATTTGTAGAAAATGAGTGTTCCCGTTTCAATCATAAACAATGTGTTCTGGTTATTTAAAAAGATATTCTTCTCAAAGAAAAACTCACCATAATTGGAAACTAATACTGCATATGAACTCGGACTGTTATTTCCAATTACATTAGACAAATAAAAAACACGATTGTGATGACCATTCCTAAAACGGAGACATGTGTGCTTGACTTTGTTATTGATGAGATTAATAAACTTAGCATCCATTTCTGATGGATTAGAGAAGAAAAAGCCAGAATGAGTTAGAACATTATTATTAGAGCTGTTAACATTGGAAGCATACTGTTTGCCGTAATTTAATACAATAACATCATTACCATTCTCAGTAAATGGTGAACAATGAGATATTGAAAGCAAATAACATGAAATAGTTTTAAAATTATTATTAGAAATTATTCCAAATTGTCTATACTGAGCTGCTGGGGTATAACATCCATATCCACAAACTTTACTAAATACTACTTCTGCATTTGATGCTGCACAATAAACAGCTCCTGCTTGATCAGCAGTAGATTTACACCCATTAAAAACACAATTTTCTATTAAAAGTCTCAAAATTCCTGAGTTAATCATTATTGCTCCTCCACACCCAGATGATTCAGTCGAAAAATAAGAATTTGTTATTTTTGGTTTACTATGTATTGAAAGAAACAAGGATTAATCTTATAGATAGACCTAATAAGGTTTGGTCTAAACAGAGGGATCCATTCTTAAGGACCCGAACAGCTCAATATTAGTAAGTGCCATCATGTGGCTTTCGCAGTGTGAAGGGCCTATTTGTCTTAAGCGGTAGTACCGATATATCCCACCCAGCTTTGTTTTGAAACAGGCCACTGCTGATCTATCGTTAAGATCATTAGTGCTTTGTCTTTTGTCCAATTCTATCCAGTCGTTGTCATTGGACGAGCCTTCAAATACCCATGATTTCAAATGGTTTCCTCCCGATACGTAATTTATAGTTTTTATCACATAATGCGTTACAGAAACCTTGGTCTGTTTCATATCGAATTTAATCCACTGATCTGGTGAGTTATCAGAGACCCAATGGCTTTGCCAAAAATTGTCCAGAACTTGGCTGGGGTGATTTCCAAGTGTAGTAGATGCTGTAACATATATTACGTCTTTCGTGTGAGGATTTCCGAGACAATACTGGGCTATCCTTGCGAAAACCCCACTTAATGGTTGCTTTTCATCATATTCAATTTTTTCCTCTGATATATCACCTTTGGATTCTGTCGACTTTCCAGGATGAAGAGCTCTAGATGGACTCAAATCAGAGTTTTTTACAGTGTCATTCATTGTCACATTTTGTAAAGTGGTTATTTAGGTCACATGTCAGGTGACATTTTTTAGGATGTGGAAGATTAATGGAAGTGTTGTTTTCAAACATGAGAATGAAGAATTTATGTTTCTTAAGGAAGAAGCCGTTTGTATGAAGAAGTACTTTAGGGATTATTTGAAAAGTGATTCTGTTGAGTTTGTAACAAAGTGCAGTCATAAGCAAGTACAAGCTTTTTTCAATTTTTTGAAAAGTGGAGAGGTTACAAATGATTTTGAAGATCAAATACAGGTGTTTGAGCTTTTAAGAGAGTGGGATTGTCATTTCAGTCTGTTTGATTCATTTAGAATGAGGGTTCAATCTCAAGGAAAGAATGGAATTATGATTCATGATGGTGTTGAATTTAGTTTCAACAAGGGTTGCTTATATTTGTATAGCAATATTTATCAAAATTTCGTCTACTCAAATCCTGATGAAGTTTTTCATCTAAAATTTCCTTGTTCCAATGAGGTTGTTGATATATTTCTTAATCTCATTCATTTCAAAATACATAATCCAAAGATTGATAATTGGTCTGATTTGCTCGATCTTTGTTATTATCTTGATTGCAAATCTCTTTCTTCTATGTTTAATGAAAAATCCAATGAGTTAATATTATCCAAAATTATAAAAGAACAAAATGAAGATCATTTTAATTCTGAGTTTTATGAGAATTTGATAATAATGAATTTAGATTCTTTCGTAATGTTTCCTGGTTTTTGTCAGGTTGATCTCCCACTTCTATGTCGGGTATTTCAAAAGAGTGAAAAGAAATTAAGTTTTAATCAAATCAAAGATTTCATAACGAGACTATTTATGACTTATAAACCAAATGCTTTTATTTTGCTCTCATATATAAAAATAACGCCAAATAATTATGAATTTTCTCATTTTTTGAGCGAATTTATGAGTTCAAATCCAATGGATTTAATCACATCATTGCATTCTAAAATTGAAACACTTACAAGTGAATTAGCTAAATCTGATAAAAAAGTTTTTGAATTATCTCAACAGGTTTTAGTACAGTCTATTGATAATCTAACAAAAGTGAAAGACATTCCTAGTTTGATTTCAACAACAAATACAAATAGCTCTTTAGTTAATGGAAAAAACCCAGAGGTTTTTACCAGAATTGACAATGAAATAATCAATAGAACTGACCCTAAATGGAAATCACAAAAACCTCTGGATTTTGAGGAGAATATATTCATTGCCTCAGAAACTGGCAAAATAGATAGTGTTATGTATCTTCTAGCCAAAGGAAATCCGATTAATCAAACCTTTGATTCAGCAAAATATGATAATTGGATCATGGAAGGATCAACAGCCCTCCATTTCTCCTCTCGCTATGGGCAAACTATTATTGTTCAATATTTGATTGTAAATGGTGCGATTGTGAATTCCATGAATAAATTATCAAACACTCCCCTTCATTATGCTGTAAAGAATAATCATCATGATATTGTGAAGTATTTAATTGAACACGGGGCAGATGTTAATGCCACCAACCAAGATTGCATTACCCCCCTTCACAATTCGTCGGAAAACGGAAACTATAAAATAACTCGACTTCTTTTAGAACATGGAGCTGACACTTCAATAGTATCAAATGGGAATCCATCTGGAACTCCTCTCCATATTGCTATTGAAAATGGATATAGAATAGTAATTAAGGTTCTTATTGACAATGGGGCAGATATAAATTCAAAAGATGCAAATCATTCAATTTCACAAATAATTCAACGCCTCTTCATTATGCAATAAAGAATGGGAATATTGATTTAGTGGAATTTTTAATTATTAATGGTGCCAATTTGAATTCCAAAGACAATTTGAATAGAACCCCAATGAAAATGGCTATCGGATTGAATCAGAAAAACATAGTTAGTATTTTGAAGAAATTTGGAGCAAAAAAGTAAAAACATTTAGTTTTCAATGCTTATATTGTATATGAACAAAAGTAGCGGTGGAGACCAGAATGTAAAAAATCCGTTGCTTTAAATACAGCTTTTCACATCATTATCTCTTTTGCAGATATACTTATAGAATAATGGTTATTATATCGACATGCATACTAATAAGATCTATGCTTTGTTAATCAAAGATTCACTCGAAACATTCAAATTTGAGTAGATATTAGTGATTTATTGTTTAACTTGATATATTATAAAAATTATCTGTCGTTCATGTATTTGCTTGAAGCTTGTATCTCACAAATTCTTATTAATAAAATGGTAGAATTATCATCAATACATATATAAAATTTTGAATTGAAAATCTTTGATCAATATTGGTGGAGAAATTAATGTATCGAGATTCAATAAATCGCCAATATCTACCCAAATTTGAATGTTTCAAGTGAATCTTTGATTAACAAAACATAGATATAATTAGTGTGCATGTCGATATTATACCAATAAATCTATAAGTATATCTGGCAAAGAGATAATGATGAAAAAAGCTTCATAAAAAAACGGATATTTATCGCTCTGATCCCCATCGCTACCATTCAATAATGGCAGGTTGTACATTCAAAATTTAATTGAATAACAATATATATTTTTGAGAAAACAATTATTTAATAAACCATACAAAACCAGGGATGACTATAATTGAAAAAAAACCATTTTTCATGAATGATGATGGATGTCTTAAAGAACTCATAGAAAGTTCTAATAAAATAATGTATCGTTCGGATAATGGTATACTAAGGGCATATAAAAAGTTTACTAACCTTGAAAGAGCCAACAAAGAATATGAAATGTTGAAAGAAATGGCTCATGAATGCATAATCAGCCTTGTTGGTTGTTTATATAGTGATGATGGAGTTTATATTGTCACTAATCTCGCTAATTACGACGTAATGAGCCTAATTGATTATAGAGAGGATGTTTCTATCGAAGAAAACTATGTCTATATGATTATTGAACAAATGATCGAATCAATTGTTTATTTGCATAGTAATAATATTGTCCACCGAGATATTAAACCAGATAATTTTGTGGTGTTTGATAATCGACCAAATTCTATATGCGTAAAGCTCATTGATTTTGAGTATTCCATCAACTTGCAGTTTTCACAATCATCTGAACAATTTGGTGGATCACCTGGATATATCCCACCTGAATATAATAACTCATCGGAAGAGGATATTGATTTTAAAAAAGTTGACTGTTATCAATTAATGATCTCAGTAATGAAAGTGGCAACGGCCCAAATTGGAGTAAATAACATGACTGAAGAACAATTAAACTTTATCAGTTTGGATACATTCAAAGATCCAAAGAATAGAAAAACAGTTCAGGAAATACAAAACGAAAATCCATTCAAAGTATTCCAAATTGAAGAAGAAATAGAGAAACAAACTGATATTGGCCATTTCAGTCAACAAATAAGGCTTTTGCAATTGAAAACATATAACAAAGTACTTAGTGAGTAAATGGAGCTCAAATCTCAAATTTTTTATCTTCGAACACGATGTTTTGAATTGAAAAAGAGAAATGAACTTAATACAACCTTTTAAACAATGTCTAATATAGAAACCTGATCAAAACAGATCATGAACGATTGTTAATAATTCAATATCTTAAAAATGACACAGTATTTTGAAAGAAAGTAAGTTCACAATTATTGTTAACGATAGACAATTGTTCCGGTATATCGAATAACTTTGTTGACAATACAATTTTTTTCTCAATGTTCTGTTGTAGTCTGATTCCTCTTTTTAGTAGCTTATCAATAAGAAGTGCTTCTGTTATCAAGTTCACATCATCAACTACGTGGATTGCTCCCAAAACGGAGAATATTCATGTCCTTGTTGTCGGAGGAGGTGGTGGAGGAGGAGGTAGGTATTATGGAGGAGGAGGTGGGGCAGGAGAAGTTATATATCATCCATCTTATCGTGTAGAGGCAAATAAAGCATATACAGTTATTGTGGGGAAAGGGGGAGCAGGCGGATCAGGTGATAAAAAAGGGTTCCGAGGTGATGCTTCTGGATTCGATCAGCTTTATGCAAATGGAGGGGGCGGAGGAGGAACAATGAATAATGCGCAAGGGGAAAATGGCGGGAGTGGCGGTGGGAGTTCAAAGAAAAACGGGGGTCCAGATTATGAAGGAGGAGCAAGAATCATTGGAACAATTACTCCAGGAGGATTTTCATATGGCAATATTGGTGGATATGGTGGATTACAAAAGTCTCCTTCTACTACAGGAGCAAAAGGAGGAGGAGGAGGAGGAGCTGCAGGATATGGATCATCGCCAATGTCGTTGACAGATACAATTGGAGGAGATGGGGGACCAGGAAAAGACTTTTCTAGTATTTTTGGTTCTGACTTTGGTGTTAATGGAATTGTTGGAGGAGGAGGCGGCGGCGGATCCAAGATCATTGGGGCTGGCACTGGAGGAGTTGGAGGAGGAGGGAATGGTGGATTTGACAAAGGGGATGGATCATCTGGCTTACCAAATACTGGCGGCGGCGGCGGCGGCGGATCCCATGGTACTAGTTATGGCGGAAGTGGTGGATCAGGAATTGTAGTTTTACTTGTGGATTGTGAACCCCCAACTCCAGCTCCATCCCCATATGTACTTCCTCCACCATCTAAAACAACATTACCCCCAACAGCAAGTCAATCACAATATCCTCCTACAAGGAGTTATGATTCTTACACTGGCTTCAAAGTTAGCAATGCAAATCTATTCATTATACTATTAAATGCAATTTAATCAATCATATTTAATAATATTTTTTCTCTTTTTTTTGGATTTGTCTTTCTTCGTTGTATAGATAATATCTTCTTGATTGGGTTCTTTTTTATCTGTTTTCTCAAATAATCTCCATAAAACAAAACTATCATATTCATATACTTTGTCCCACCAAGGAAAATCATCATAACTGGTAATCATATATTCGTTTGTTAGATTCGAATAGATCATGTGAAAAACGCCCATTCTCTTAGATAACTCAGGATCCACACCTCTTTCAAGAGTATCAGCAATAGCTTCTTTGGATGGATCAATAACCCCATGTGTATTAACTAAAGCTCTACTTCCATAAAACATTTTTCTACCAGCCCATACAATAGATGGAACCCATGTTGTTCGTGATGCTTGAAACATTGTATCAGGAGATGTATTCTCAATTATCCAATTTCCAGCTGTTATAAAGGAACTCTGAAGCAATGGAGCATAATTATGCTCAATAATTGCTTGGTTAACAATTCCAGACACATTACACATGAAAAAAAGGAATGTGAGTACAATTTTCATGAAAATCCCAGAACAATTCCATAATTTATCAAAAAAGTTCGAAACCACAATTAGAGCCAATGGAAAAAAACCAGAATGCAAAACTTTCGTGTTATCCAGCTCCCAAGGCTGAAATGCATAAAGATTTGCAACAACAAAAACTACTAGAGCTGGAATATAAGCTACAAAAATCGTCTGATTAATCATTATGAAACCTCCAACAAATGCAATCGCTCCAAAAACTCCTAAACTTGGCCACCAAAGACGGAAAACCTTGTGAGGTGAATGAGTATACTGCGGGTTGGTCCACATAGGATTAGAACGAAGGAATCCAGTTCCATGCATTGATCGATGGATTAATGGGTATGCCAAAGGGAGAGCAATCAAATTTGCCAATACACCATAAAGAACCCAACAAAAAGCAGCTTGTTTCCAATTTGAACTCCTGTATGGAAAAGTAATAATTGCTAATGTTAGGGAATATATTGCTATACTTAGATACGCATGAGCTTGAGTTTGGGGCGACACAGCCACACATAATGATGATAAAAAGAAGTACTTCCATTCAAACTTGCTAATTCCAATCAATAAAGAATGAATAGCAACAAGAATCAGAGGTATAGCGAACATAGAGCACCTTTGAGGGTTAAATATATTAGTCATACTCTGGAACCAATATGCGTGTTGATTCCCATAGTAGTGAGACATGAAATCAGTTTTACCATTGTATCCCCTCCAATCATAATCAAACATTTGCAAAGATCCCAAACCCCCTGTAAAGAACCAAAGTGGAACAGCTATTGCAGCTGAATAATGTGAGGATGTGAGCGTCATTGCAAACGAATGTACCTGGAAAACAAGAGATGCTCCAAGCATAAAGGCAGTCAGCCTAAGGGATCTCCGAAGAGAAACACCACAGCCTCCCATTAAATAAGCAGCATGGAAATTTGGGAAAATTGGATATGCCAGATGCGATTGTGCACTAAATGGCGATACCATATCAAATAAATGTCTTCTTTTAGAGTTACATCCGTATACAAATGAGTTTATCATCTGAAAATGAAGGCAGAAATCACTCCATGCGCAACCTCTTGTAAGTAAACCAAATTCTAAATATATTTTGTGCTGTCTAATCCACATATAACATATTCCAGATACTATAATTGCAATATCAAGAATAGTATAACTAATCACATATGACAATGTGTTTTTTCTACTGAGAAATCGAAAAAACAATGCCATCATGATACAAATAGAAATAACAACAATTCCCAATAAATAATTCCATTCCAAAAAACGTTGAAGAATGAATGCAAAAAAAGACTGGTATATTAAGCCAATTGGTATGCCAGAAAACAATCGTGTGAGAAATTGCCATTTATTTACGACACAAAAAGTCACTGTTTCATAACCAGCCCAAACGGCACTGCATAAAGCAAGTGCCAACATATATATAATAAAAAACTAATATTGCTGATAAAGCTGAGACATAGAAAGATTCCGAGCAATTTCAGCCTTTTCTGGTGATTCAAACATTAATACATAACTTTTATGCTTTGACTTACTAGTCTGCATGAATATGGTTAATGTATTATCCCGAGATTCAAAATGATCAATAATGGAAAACATGAATTCTTTGTCTTCTGTGTCAGTCATAACAATGCATTTTTCAAATACACTATAAAGCAAGTTAGTCGCATTAAAGCTTACTTTCAAAGCTCCCCTTTTTGAGTTTCTATTAACAAACTTTTGAGCTTGCTTTTGAACCTCAATTCGATCAATTGTATCAAATGGAAACTTTCTTCGATTGATAGATTTCTTTAGTGTTTGAACTGAGAATCCATATTCTGCCATCCCATCCTTCATTGTTCCTTCATTATATGATTTGATTAAGATGGAATCAAAAATCGGTTGCAGATTATAAGAACTCTCTAGGGCAACAGATTTATCTTGATATGAGAAAATTGGAATTCGAACATCATCAGTATAAACCTGCAATCCCATTTCGGCTGTACTATTCTTTTTGGAATCATTTATTATGCAAATTTTTCCAAGAAAATGTGTTGAAAGTTGGTTGAAAACATAATAATAATCTTGATTTAAAATTCTATTTGCAACTGTTGAGACTATTGAGTCAAATAATTTTGAAACTAAATACTGTAGTGTGCTAAATGTACCAAAGGTGTTTCTGATATCAAATCCAGGCAACCTTACAATGAAGAATTGAGGAAGAGAGAGTTTTGATAGAAATGATATCTCGCTTTTATTCTTGGATTTATTAGTATTTTCTATCAGTAAAGCAATTGAAAATGGCGAAAAGAAAATGCTATCTAATGATAATGGAATTAATTGAAGTAAACGAGGAACTTGAAATGAACTCAATGAAGAAAAAAGATTGGAAAAACTATCAAGAATTGTTTCATTAATTACCAATTCAATATTCTGAATACATAAGGATGAACCCTTTATATGAGATATTGATAGGGAATTTGAATCATGCTCACAATGTAACTTTAGAAATGGAAATATGCTATCATAATCGTATCTCATAATAACTTTTGAAGATAATGTACGAGTTAAATCTTCTATACAAATTGAATCTATTGAGAATTTGGACAATAATGATGGGGTTGATGAGTTGAAAATGTAGTTTATACCTTTAATAATCCCTTGCAATATCTGTCTTGTTGGTGTGACCATAAATATACACTTAATACTTGGTATTCCTATTTTAATCAAACGATGAATATTTGTTTTGTCATTTCTTTTCTTAATTATCATCAAATGACAACCATTGTCAAGAGTCTCAACTGATACATTGATCCATACCCCATTTGTGCGGAATATTAAACTAGATGAACAAAAAGAAGTATAAAATGGAACTAAATGAGATCTACCTTCTATTGTTATAACAATAGACAATGATTCAAAAGGAATATCAAACCCAAATACCGATGACGACATTGGTTTAATAGTTAGGGGCAAATATTTTTCGATTTGTTGAGCATAAACAATATGAGACTCTAAACAATTCGAAATCATATAACGTGGAGGAAAAGACAATTCCGAAAACACAATATAATAAGAATAATCTTTCTCAAAAATGTCAAGATTAACAAAAATCCTTCGGTCTTCATCAATAAACTGAATACATGTAGAGTATGGATGAGAAAAAGAAATATTGTTAACGGGGCAGTACTCTTCGTATTCAATTGTAAAAGACATATCATCATTGCAGATTTGTAACACAGTTGATTGTCCTGTAACAAAGGCTTGCCGATCATGAACACCAGAGAGAAGAGTAATGATAGATGGTAGGTTATTTGTGATATAAAGCATTGGTAAAATTTCAATGGTTTTACACAATTGATCATCATGAAATTTTAGCCTAAAAGGATAGTTATTCTTCTTCTTTTTAAGAAAAATTACAGATGACCAATTATAAAATGAAAATTTGTGGTTAATTTCGGTTCTTTCGGAACTGCCATCTAGGGAGAGAATAAGTTGTTTGGAGTTGTCAGGATTAATAGAAATATACTGTTGCTTATTAATAGGAATATACGAATCGTTGTGATAGAGCAGAATTTTGTACATTGTTGAGTTCAATATTGATAGTTCTTCAATAAGGCTAAATACTATTTCTTCTTTTTGTGTAATATTCATTAGAATTGATATTCTTCCTACTAAAGGTAAATCACAAGTCTCTTTTTGTTTAGGATTTTTGAGGCTGAATTGAACGGTTGCAGATCTATGAGTTCCATTAAACACATAAATCGATATGTTTCCATATACATCTGGGTTGATAGAAAACCTTTTTACAAACAAAGGAGAAATTTCATTGAAGTAAACTTGCTTACTTCCAATAATTGCTAAAGAGACAGCGGATTTAAGATAACTTTTCAATTGATATCTTGGCATTATCGAGATTATCCGAGTCATTGTTAAGGTATCTGTATAATTCTGCATCAAAGCAGATATCTCATCATTTAGGGTATATATTTGCATAGGAATAAACTGATTCGAGTTTCTGTCTATTTGTATTGGTTTTATCTTATTATTATGCTGTTCACATCCAGTCAAAATGTATGATTCAGAAAAACTAAAACCTGGAATTAGAGGCATTCTAGATCCTGGACTCAATCGCAGAATTTCCTGATATCGGAATATCTGCTTGGAAGAAAATATAATGTCGGTATCTAATTGGTTTTCAATAATATTCCTGTTAGTAATCCTAATTATTCTCGAGTTTTCAGCAATATTTGGAGATAGTAGCAATTCATCAGATATGAAAATTGGTTTGGTGATTAATTTCAGAGAATACTGAATAAACTTATTAGCAATATTCAGTTTAATAATCGGATTTTCAATTTTAATAGATTGAAAAGAATCGAGTTGGATTTTTTTTTCATTATCATAAATAATTTGCATTGGTCCATATGACTCATTTACAATACAATACATATACTTTGTGAAAACAAAACTCTCATCGAAGAACATTGAAAGAGTTTCGATAATATTTTTTGAAAAGTTAATATTGATCTCAGATCCAACTATTAAACTGAAAAAATCAGATATTTTGGACATCTTTGGTTCAAGGGTTATAGAAAAGGGTTCAATGACATAGTCCCAAAAAGAGGTTAATGGATTAAAAACCCTCAGTGATATATCAGAATTACCTTTCCAGGAAAAAGGACTGTCAATAGTATTAAAACTAAAATTGATAGAATTCATAATAGCATCAGCTATTGGTTCTTTCTGCTTATTTGAATCAAATAAACATAGGTGGATGACTGCTTTTTTCAATGAAAGACTTAATCTATAACAATTCAATCCAAGTAGCTTGTGGATTATTGAAACAAAAACAGGACTAATCAACAACAATTCCTTAAGTTCAAAATATGAAATAAACAATTCTGGATCGGAAAAATATATTTGCGCTAATATGTCATCCGATCTCCTAATTATAGAAATACCACACACCAACTTTGAAAAAACCATTGGAAAATCATTTATAGAGAAACAAAAGTCTTTCAGACTAATTTCTGTGCTTTCCTTTTCGTGAGAGAAAGTAATTTCAGATATTGCTTGAGCTATGCATTGTTTGCTAACAGAAATTTGTAACGAAACTTTATTAAAATGAACAACAATCTGACTGAGATCTAATAAATAAGAATAAAAACTTGAGAAAAATGAATTTGTGGAAATTACTTCTAAAATCATTGAAACTTCATATAGGCAAGCATTTATAAAAATCGGTGAAAAAATTATAGTCAAGCACCTACTCTTTTCCTCCCTATATATGGCTTTGCCAGAATCATCAGATTCCATTATTGTCTTTCTCAACATATTTTTGACAACAAAATGATTAACTTGAAGTTGATCATGAGAAACCATAACACCATTTATAATGATAGAAATTGATGATAATTTCACCATGATTTCTTCGCAAATCAATTCTGCTCCATTACTTAAGTTAATAAAGAAAGATTTCAAATTAATTGTCGAAGAAGTTGAATACTTGAAATGTATTTCTTTGCATTTAATCCTAAAAGCCACCCCTTTTAGGGAAAAAGAATCAAAAAAGTCGATTAGTTGATTAAAGCCAAACTTTTCTGTCTCAATATTCAGGTTCTCTATTTGTATCTCAATTACATGTTCTTCAATAACGCTCAAAGATAATTCATCAATCTCAAATATGCATTTATTTTCAATAAAAACACCATTTTTAATCATATGAATTAAATTATTTGTCGAATCATACACTAATTTGTCGGTTTTAAAAGTAATCGTGTGTTTATCGCTAAAAATAACTGTTATCGAGATATTTTCAACAGTAATATCTAATGTAAACTCGATATCATTTAAAGACTCGTTCATTATCCTTGAATCGTCATATTTAAGACATATATTAACATTACTGGCAAATAATTTGGCATTTCTTTCGTTTTCAACGATGATATCAGCATTTTCAACATAACTGTTCTTGATTATGAATGGGTATCCAATTCTCAATAATGAGTTTTCCTTAAACAAAACTTTCTTGACAAATGAGGCCTTTAATTCATTCAGATAGGAAAAATCAAGCTTGTTAATGTATTTGGCGAAGGCACCTTGAATGCCACTTGTCATTAATTTTAAAGATTCCATTGAAATTTTATTTTATTGCATGACGGTACTCTTGCGAATCTCTTCAGCCTTGTCAGCACCAGCAATGTATTTAATGAGTTCAATAGCATATTGAGCAGAAACACCTGGTCCTTTAGCAGTGACAAGGTTTGAATCGGTGACAACAAAAGCATCTGGGATAATTCCACCCTTGTCAGTAATTATCTTGTTAAGTGCCTCAGCTGGATAACCGACAACCTTCTTTCCGTTAACAATATTGCATTTATCAGCTAAAACAATAGCGGTGGCAGCACAGATAGAGGAAACAAGCTTGTTAGCAGCGAAATATGTCTTGACCAATTCAACAACATCAGCATTAGCAGCAAGATTCCAAGCACCGGGATTGCCACCAGGAACTATAACACCACCAAAATCTTGACCCTTTACATCTTCAAAACGAGCATCACAAACATAAGCAACTCCAGAAGTATCACGAACAACTAATCCAGGAACACCAACAGATGCAATTGTCACTGTGATTCCAGCCATTCTGAGAAAATCGATTGGAACAATAGCTTCAGATGTTTCAAACCCTGGCGCTAAAAGGATCAGAATTGTTATCATAAAATGAAGTGCCACTTTCTAAGAAAATTGATATAAAAAAGATTAGCCGGGGGGGATTCAAACTTTGATTGTTTATACACACATTTTAAGCAATGAATGCTGCCTTCAGGGTAGAAGTTGTTTCGACCGATTCTGATGTGTTTTCGTCTTCTTTTATTCTAGTCATGATGAACATCATTCCTACTAGGCACATAAGGGGGAATATGAAGACAATGAAATCGTAAAAGAGCAAACCGTTGATGTATGTAAAACGTCGATTTGGGTAATCGAAAGCTGCCCATACGCTGAAATAATTTGGCGAGTTGTTAAAGCGGTAAAATGCAAAAACAGACTGGAAGAATGTCAGTACCATAATGAAAAAGAGCATCAATCTCATGATTATCTTGAATGAGACTGGGTACAGCCATTGCTTGTCCTTGAAAAACACGAATGTCATTGAGCATGTTATGTAGAAAAAAGCGAGGATTGAAGGGTGTATAAAGAAATTGATTCTATAGCAGAAATTGAGCCACTGGGTGCCATATAAATCTGCCATGCAATTCAAAGAAAACACAACAGTGCCAGCTGAAATTAATCCGTACAAAACATAGTATATTTTCAGCAAAAAGTGAAAAAACGATGCTGTTTTCTGCTCAGAGAAGTAAAAAATGTCTATTACCGCGTTAATAATGAACAAATACAAATAATCGTATATGTAAAAGCAAATGTAGTTGATAAAAAAGGGTGTTCTGTATACCGACACCATATCGGCCCTCTCTTTGAACCTCATTATCACCGCTCCGTTGCTATGGTGCTCCATTTTATAATGACGCCCAAATTCAGGTATCAGCCGATTGGAAAAAAATGTGAGAACTAAGGAAATATAAGCAACCACCCAAAATCGCAAAAAGCTATTCTGAGATATATTTCCAGATGAAATCTGAGCTTTCACAAGTGGAACCAAAAGGAAAGAAATTCCAATAATAAACACTAGAATAAGAGAATCTTGAATGTTTCCTACAATCCGATTGCATTCACCAAAATCTGATACACGAAAACATGGATCAACCTCAGGACCTAAAGTAATATTGGCATCCTCATTCATACCAATATTCATCAGCCGTTTTTACATGTTTACAAAATTCTGATTGTGGAAGATATTTATTATTGATCATATGAATAACAAGCTCCACAAGAGCAATTATTAGCACATATCATTTTTGAGCTATAAAATCGTAGTATATTGCTCCCCCATTATTTGCTAAACATTGATATTCTTTGAGTTAGAACAATTCTCTGAGAGAATTTTTTACATTTTTATACAAACTCATTAGAGTATCTCCATGAGTATTAATAGGGTTACTTCAGGAGTGTGAAATTGAATAGATCTATTTCTAATGATGATGAAAATGATTAAATACCATTCTTATTATGTCTTTAATACTAGAGATCATCATTATAATTCAAATTGTTGAAAAAAATATCTTGTATTTTTAAGTTTTTCCTCTTCTTATGACTTGTTTTCCTCCTTAACTCTTGAAGAATTCATCTACATACGATATCCTTGCCACTCAGAACCATCATTATCTGTTGCATTTATATCAGCTTTTTGATTAGCTAGATATTCAACAACACTAAGATAGTCATTAGCAGCAGCACAATGAAGAGGAGTCCGATAAAATATAAAAACTCAACACTATTATCTTTTGCATTTATTTCAGCTTTTTGATTAACTAGATATTCAACAACACTAAGATGACCATATTGAGCAGCATAATGAAGAGGAGTAGAATCTTTCTGAGTTTTTGCATTTATATCAGCTTTATTCTTAACTAGATATTCAACAACACTAAGATGACCATTTTCAGCAGCATAATGAAGAGGAGTCCAATCAAATATAAAAACTCAACACTTGCATTTTTTGCATTTATATCAGCTTTTTGATTAACTAGATATTCAACAACACTAAGATGACCTTCTCTGGCAGCTAAATGAAGAGGAGTCTGATCATCTATACTTTTTACATTTATTTCAGCTTTTTGATTAACTAGATATTCAACAAAACTAAGATGACCATTTTCAGCAGCATAATGAAGAGGAGTCCAATCAAATATAAAAACTCAACATTTGCATTTTTTGCATTTATATCAGCTTTATTCTTAACTAGATATTCAACAACACTAAGATGACCATTTTCAGCAGCATAATGAAGAGGAGTCCAATCAAATATAAAAACTCAACACTTGCATTTTTTGCATTTATATCAGCTTTATTCTTAACTAGATATTCAACAACACTAAGATGACCATTCCACGCAGCATTATGAAGAGGAGTCAAATCAAATATAAAAACTCAACAATTGTAGTTTTTGCATTTATATCAGCTTTTTGATTAACTAGATATTCAACAACACTAAGATGACCATTATCAGCAGCATAATGAAGAGGAGTCCAATTAATTATAAAAACTCAACACCATTATCTTTTGCATTTATATCAGCTTTTTGATTAACTAGATATTCAACAACACTAAGATGACCATTCCACGCAGCATTATGAAGAGGAGTCAAATCAAATATAAAAACTCAACATTTGCATTTTTTGCATTTATATCAGCTTTATTCTTAACTAGATATTCAACAACACTAAGATGACCATTTTCAGCAGCATAATGAAGAGGAGTCATATTAAATATTAAAACCCAATATCTTTAGTTTTTGCATTTATATCAGCTTTTTGATTAACTAGATATTCAACAACACTAAGATGACCATTATCAGCAGCATAATGAAGAGGAGTCATATTAAATATTAAAACCCAATATCTTTAGTTTTTGCGTTTATATCAGCTTTTTGATTAACTAGATATTCAACAACACTAAGATGATCACCATCAGAAGCATAATGAAGAGGAGTCATATTAAATATAAAAACTCAACATCATAAGTTTTTACATTTATATCAGCTTTTTGATTAACTAGATATTCAACAACACTAAGATGATCACCATCAGAAGCATAATGAAGAGGAGTCATATTAAATATAAAAACTCAACATCATAAGTTTTTACATTTATATCAGCTTTTTGATTAACTAGATATTCAACAACACTAAGATGACCATTTCTAGCGGCTCTATGAAGAGGAGTCATATTAAATATAAAAACTCAACATCATAAGTTTTTACATTTATATCAGCTTTTTGATTAACTAGATATTCAACAACACTAAGATGACCATTTCTAGCGGCTCTATGAAGAGGAGTCATATTAAATATAAAAACTCAACATCATAAGTTTTTACATTTATATCAGCTTTTTGATTAACTAGATATTCAACAACACTAAGATGACCATTTTGAGCAGCCCAATGAAGAGGAGTATAATTAAATATAAAAACTCAATATCTTTAGTTTTTGCGTTTATATCAGCTTTTTGATTAACTAGATATTCAACAACACTAAGATGATCACCATCAGAAGCATAATGAAGAGGAGTTATATAAAATAAAAAAATTCAACACAATTAGTTTTTGCATTTATATCGGCTTTTTGATTAACTAAATATTCAACAATACTAAGATGACCTTTTAAAGCAGCACAATGAAGAGGAGTCATATAAAATAAAAAAACTCAACACAATTAGTTTTTGCATTTATATCGGCTTTTTGATTAACTAAATATTCAACAATACTAAGATGACCTTTTAAAGCAGCACAATGAAGAGGAGTCATATAAAATAAAAAAACTCAACACAATTAGTTTTTGCATTTATATCGGCTTTTTGATTAACTAAATATTCAATAATACTAAGATGACCATTTGTAGCAGCATAATGAAGAGGAGTCCAATCTTCTTTAGCTTTTGCATTTATATCAGCTTTGTGATTAACTAAATATTCAACAATACTAAGATGACCATTTCTAGCAGCGCAATGAAGAGGTGTCTTATAATCTTTGCCTTTTTCATTTTTATCACCTCCATTTTCAATCATGAATATAATCAAAGGTAGGTGAAAAAACTCAGATGCTTTACAAACATGATTTGGTGTCAAAAATTTCTCGTCTTGACATAAATGGAACAGATCAAAACAACCACCGCAAACAACCATAGATAATACACTATCATTGATCTCAAATCCTTTCATTAACAAATGCTTAAAACACTTGATGGAGCCAAAAAATCCTGCAAAGGATATCAAATCAAGATACTCTGGCTTAAAACTCCACTCAAAGGGACTCCATTTAGCTTCTTGATTTAAATTATCGAAAACACCAAAATCATCTATCACATCATACTTAAGACAATACTCAATACTGGTAAGAAGATACCCATATTCGATCAATTGATCTATATCATTTTCATTCTCAAAGAATGATTCTTCAAAATCATAAGGTTTGATCTTATTTTCGATAAAACTCTTAAAGCTCTCAAACTCTTTCCAAAAATAATAACAAAGCAAGAAAGTTTCTCTTTTCTTCAAAAATGGTTCAATTTCTTCAAATACTAAAACACCTCTCTTGTGCAATCGATAAATCAAAACTGGACATTCATTAGATTTTTCTAATAATTTCCTCCGAAAATCAGACAATTTGCAATACTCAACAGATAATCGAACTGCTTTTTCAAGTTGATGAGGCCGAATCTTTGGTAACATAACAATTCGATCGACACAAAACTCAATATCATCAATATCAATTTCATTCCCCTCCCCAAAAAGAAACTCCTCAAATGAAATCTTCTTTTCCATCTGATAAAAACAATGTAATTTTAGAGGTTTTTGTATTAATAAGTTTACATATTGTAGAAGTGACTTTTTACTAGGCTAGGGTGCTCGATCATGATCGAGCAAATTTTACAAATGCTAGAGAAAAAAGTATCATCCGAGCATTTGTACGTTATTTGTTTGTTTATAGAAAAGTCGCAATGGGGACCAGAACGATAGAAATCCGTTATTTAAAGAAAAAAAAGCTTTTTTCATCATTATCTCTTTGCCAGATATACTTATAGATTTATTGTTATGGTATCTATATGCAAACTAATTAGATATATGCTTTGTTAATCAAAGATTCACTCGAAACATTCAAATTTGAGTAGATACTAGCGATTTATTGTTTAAACAGACAATTAACGTACAAATGCTCTAGCATTTTTGCCCAAGCCTATTTGATTCCATAATTGTTATGAATCAGTACTTCTGATCAAATATATTCAAAATGTCTGACCCAAAAATACCCACCGTTGGTAATTCTTTGCGGTAGGATATGTGAATTCAAATCCATATAAACTGTAGCGTATTTCTTTTTCAAATTCTATCTGATTATTTGGAAAATAAAATATAAGGAATATTTGAATCAAAATAGCCACATTATAAAAACAAAATATTTGAAATTTGAAAATCTCCTCAAAGAATGTGTTTTCTTTAACAAACAATTTCTGAAATTGAATAAAGACTGTGAAATTTCAAAAATACCCGATCTTCAATGTTATCTATATCGGATCTAATGCGCCCCGAACCAGAGAAAAGAGCCAAAGCACCAGAAAAATTAGAACAAAGTTCAACAAGCGGCGAAGAATGTGGGAATAAGGAAGAACTTGAAAGGGTGAGGCTACGGGTGAAGAATTTTGACTGGAAAAAATCAAAAGTATGGAAGATCCTTACTCAGCAATTTGGAGAAAAACTCACACATGAAGAATTAACAAGTGTTGCAGAACTTTTATCAAATTCGCTCAAAATTAAGCTTGACAGAGATGCAAAAAGAAGAAAAATCGTCTTGGTTAAATGGTTTGAGGAAAACTGGTCATATATTGAGCCTGTTCTTAGATATATTATTCTTGATTATGAAGCTTAGAATATGCAATGTAAATAATTTGTAGATTTTATTAGTTTTGACAGATAGGACATTTTGCACCAGGGGTATTATCAGCACAAGAAGAACACAACACAGCACCGCAAAACCTGCATTTTCTAGTTGCAGGATTCGAATGACACTTCTTACAAATAGGTACTGAAGTTCTGATAGGTGTTGCTGGAATTGATGATTGTGGGGGGTTAGGAATACTTCCACTGCTTGTATTGCTTTGGACAGAATTAACCAATCTAGACATCTGGCGAAGATTTTCATTGATACTCTCTATTTTTGTTCTCAATTCATCTTGGATTGTCTGCAATGATATGATTGTGGTTGCTTGCTTATCAATAAAAGTTTGAAGGGATGTTAGTGTTTCAACCTGAATATTCCTCGAATCGGCCAATCCGGAAATAAGTCCCTTCATCCTGTTGCATTCATCAAGCAGCTCGTCTTCTGGTGTTTTACTGTCTTTGGCTTCTGGTTTGTTTTTGAGAAATGACTGAAGAATTTCAAGGACTTGAGAATTATCTTCTTGAGCAGCTACCTGTTCACATGTTTTTCCTTCGCAGCTCCGGATTGTTGAATTAGCTCCAGCATCAAGAAGCATCTTAACAATTGGAGGATGATTATGTTGACAAGCATAATGTAATGGAGTTTTTCCAGACAGATCAATAGCATCCAGAGGAGACCCTCGTTGTATGAGAACAGAACAGACATCATTATGACCAAACCAACAGCTTAGATGCAATGGGGTATGGCCAGTTGAATCTGGTAAATCAATCTTTGCATGATTCCGGATTAAAAACTCTACAACAGCAGTTTTCCCAAACCAAGAAGCAAGATGCAAAGATGATCGACCAGTTCCATCTTGCTGATCAATATTTACTCCTTTTCGCAAAAGAACATCAATACATTCAAGAAATCCAAATTTTGCAGCAGTAAGAATTGGATAAGTCACAGAAAAAATCAAAGTGGAACTGGGTTATTAGAAATAAAGAAACGGAACTAGGATTAGGATCAGCTCCTGATTCAAGTAAATATGACAACACTTGGTCACATCCAAATATGCATGCCCAATGAACAGGTTTTGAAAAAACAACAAAAGTACTCCATTAAATTAATTTCATTAACGTTATCTTCGCATTCTATATTCGCACCATTAGCAATAAGATACTGTGCACACTCATATGCTTTATATGCTACCGCAACAATAAGTAGAGGGGTCTGTTTTCGAGAAATATTTCGGATTCTAAACTCTGGTATTAAATGATCAGGATTTACCATCTCGGGAACATATTTCGATAACCCATGAGAGTTATTCTTCTCGAGATATTGAAGAATTGATTCGTCGTACATTTATATTTAGGGTAATTATTACCATTATTTACATGAGTTTTCTTGCTGATATTTACCGCAATTTCGATGCCCATTTCGCTGATGAGAATGCCTCGATGGTATCTTTTCCTAAATGTACCGATGTTGGATCCATTATTTTTATTGGAGAAAGTGGTTGTGGAAAATACAGTATTCTTGGACAGATCCTTGAGAAGTTTCGGATTACTCCTGGGGCAAATCGGAGAGAACCTGAAGCTCAAAAGGCTGAATTTCATAATGTTATGTTTCGGATTCCTATTATTGATTTTACACCTGGTGTTAATTCGGAGATTTGCGATTCTGATATTGAAATGTGCAAAATGTTAATAATGATTATTGATATAACAAAAGCAATACCGATTGATGTAATACAATGTGTTCAAGGTTTATTAGAAAGTGTTAGTCCAGCGCCTGTTTTATCAGTGTTTCTCCATAAAATCGACCTTGTTGATCCTGAAAATGTTAATAATGTAATACAATTGTATAAAACGAATATAATGAAAGATCTTCCTGAAGCGCAATTTTTTACAACATCAACATTAGATGGATCATCAATATTTGCTGTTTCGAATTGTATTGAGAGTGTTTTGCCTAAAAAAGTGCAGCTTAAAGAAGCAATGGATACATTTTCCAGGTCTCTTGAGTTATCATCAGTGTTTCTTATAGATTGTATGACGAAAACAATGTTTTTAAGCGGTGGCACATATCCCAACAGAGAGCTGTTATCTTTATGCCAAGATGGAGTAGAAATGTTTATATCTATCACATCAATGATGGATGCAAGGGGGTCTCAAACTATAACCTCAATAGAACTGTCAGACAATTTGTTTTATCATTATTTTTGGTCTGCTTATGATATAATCCTAGCTGGCATATCCGAACACAAATTACCTATTGCCACAGCAAAAAATAATACCACTGCCCTACTTCACACAATAAAGAAGTTTTTAAAGTAATTTTCTGTCAGTGATTCACAGTTTAATTTGTAACAATATTTGATGGGGAGAGGGTTTTTTCCAATATTTCAATCAAGGAGGATTAGCAATTTTTGTCAATGAGTTGCAATGATACTTACATATGTTTTCGTCATGAAAATGAGACCTTCTTTGTCAAAGAAACACAGTTTCCGTCTGATAGATTTAGTGAAGAATTCAAAGATCAGAATAATATTGAATTTCAGTATCAGGGTGATCACAAACATGTGCAGATGTTTTTCCAATATTTACTTACAGGAACCATTCCAGAAAACAAATCTGATATTGATATTGTGAGACAATTTTTAGTTGGTTGGAGATTTAATGATCTAATCATAAAAAATTTCGATGGCTCTGTAATCTGTAAAATCAAAAATGGTTTAATTCAGCATAAAGACCAAACCTATCCCATTAATGTATTGCGTTTTACTCAAAAAAGTCATATATACAAAGATTTCGTTCTCTACCAAAAAGATTCGTCAATTTTTGAGATTGATCAGAAATTCTCATCAGAAACAGTTGTATTAATTTTGAAGCTAATTCATAAAGAAATTGAAAGTCCTGATAAATTTAACGCCAGAGAGTTGTTAGAACTTTGTCAATATCTTGAATGTGATCCCCTTTCGATTATTCACGAGAATTCATTTGAATCTATCATATTGTCAATTATTCAAAATCAAACAGATGAAGATTTTGATTTCTCATTATATGAGAAGATTCTTGTTGGAAAACTGGATATGCTACTATCAAATCCAAATTTTGCCAAGATTTCCATTCCATTATTATGTAGAATATTCCAAAAAATTCACAGAATATTTTGCATTTCATATATGGAGAATTTTTTGGAGAAATGTTATGAATTTCATGGCCCATCAACATTTTACCTTTTGTCAGTGATTAGTTTTGAACCTCTTAAAAATATCATAGAAATCAATCGGGTAAATAGTATTTTTTCTGGGAATATTCATTCATTTTTTGATCACAGCAAAAACTTACTGGATGAGTATATCAATGAACACGAAAAACTTAAAACCAAATGCCAACAATTAGAATCTCATATTAATAAGATTAAAACGCAACATGAGAAAGAAAGAAACAGTCAATTAAAGATGCTAGAATCAGAAAGAAACAGATCCAGCGGATTAGAACAACGAATAAGTATATTAGAAAAACAAATTGAAGAGAATACAATATTCAAATATAGTTCTCAAGGAGATTTAAATGGTGTTATTCGTTCTAACCATAATGGTAACTCTATAAGGGCAAGGGATTTGAGAATTATCTTTATAATGATCAAAGAACTCCTCTTCATTTGGCTTCACTTAATGGACAATACGCAATAGTTAGCTACATTTTGTCTCTTGAAGTTGATTGTAATGCCCGAGATATCCGTTTGTGCCCATTCTTTTCTCTAAAACACCTCTTCATTTTGCAGCCGAAAAGGGCCATCTTGATATTGTAACTTTATTAATTGACAAAGGTGCCAATATTAATAGTAGAGATTCAAATAATTGTACTCCACTTCACATTGCAGCCAAGTATGGTCGTTTTTGTGTGGTCAAATATCTTATAAACAAAGGAGCAGGAGATCAAGAAGGCGCCCTTCATTATTCAGCATTGAGTGGTCATAGAGCAATAGTTTCTTTTCTTTGTAAGAGTGGTATCAACATCAACTCCAGAACAATTGCTAATCGTATGACACCGCTTCATTTAGCTGCAAGCAAAGGCCATTTGATGGTTGTTAAGTATCTAGTAAGAAGTGGTGCAGGAATAAATGATTTGGATAACAGATTCCTATGTATGAATTTAATAATACTCCCCTCCATTTAGCAGCTTCAAAAAACCATCCAGAAGTAGTTTTGTACCTATTCAAAAATGGAGCCAACAAGTATCTGAATAATTCATCAGTATCAATATTAGTTATGGTCAAACTCCTTATATACTAGCTGCTCAAAAAGGGTATATCAAATCTATGCAAATCTTAATATAATAAACCTCAAATTAGCTGTGTTGTATTTACAAAAAGTGACAAATTTATGGAGTTGGATAATTGGATAGAACTTCTTAGATCTGGCAAAAGGCTTGAGGAAGATCAGTTACGAATAGTTTTTAACAAATTAATGGAAGTTCTATATCAAGAAGGAACTGTCCATCCATTGAGTACTCCGATCATTATCTGTGGAGATATTCATGGCCAGTTGTATGATCTTTTTGAGCTATTTAGAGTATCAGGCGGGCCAGAAAATAACAAATATTTGTTTTTAGGAGATTACGTTGATAGAGGGTATTACTCTTTGGAGACTTTTGTCTATCTCGCATGCTTGAAACTTAAGTATCCCGAAAACATTTACCTTTTAAGAGGAAACCATGAATGTAGACAGGTTAATCAATTGTACGGGTTTTATGATGAATGCATTAATATATACGGACATGCAGGCATTTGGAGAATGTGCAATGAGGTTTTCGATTTGTTGCCTATTGGTGCAATTATTTCTAATAAGGTTTTCTGTATCCATGGTGGTCTGTCACCCGAAATCAAACTTATTGAACAAATCCCATTATTAGAGCGCCAAGACGAGCTTCCAAGTAGTGGACCTCTAGCTGATTTGACATGGAGTGATCCTGATGATATCGAGGGATGGGGAGTTAATCAAAGAGGTGCCGGATGGAGGTTTGGTGCACAGCCTACTCGTGAGTTTTGTGCTAATAACAAAATCGACCTTATTGTCAGAGCTCACCAGTTAGCTATGAGTGGATATCAGTATCACTTCAATGAAACACAACTAGTAACTGTTTGGTCCGCACCTAACTATATGTACCGATCAGGAAACGATGCATCTGTTTTGAGGATCGACGAGAACTTTAATCGTGAATTTGTCATCTTTAAAGCAGTCCCTGATGACCAGCGAGTGATACCTGATGAAGTAACTCCCTACTATTTCTCATAAAAGATTAATCGTTTAGATTTTCGAAATTTGCCAGAATGATATCAGACATTGAAGACACTCTTCCTCTTATTAGCCAAACTCGAAAAGGAGATTCTTATGTTTCAGAGTGGGAAGATATTGTTACAATCAAATCAGACGTCGGTAAAATTACTCCATCTGATTATTCTGATGTTATTAATAAACTATGTGAAGGGAATTCAAAAAAAACATTCCAACAAGATGTTGTTAGTTTTTATGGAAATTTTGTTCGATTTTTGGAAACATATGTTAGGGAAATCGATCAAAGGGTGTTGTTTTGTCTTTTCAGGCTCAGGGGGTTGATGTTTTCTAAATCTAGGAAGGAAGATGTTGCTATTATATTAGATGTTCTTAGAGGTTTATGCTGTTCAAAAGATTTTGAAAGATCAGTTAAAGGTCGGAGCATTTATTATGAGGGATCACTTTCATCAAAGAGCTATGAGACAAGTCCAAAGCCCAATCATAGGTCTGAAAGTGTTAAAAGTATTTTGAAGGCCCCAGTGAGTAATATACCTCAGACATTAGATACTAATAAGAACAGATACTCTGTTTTCCAGAGTAATGATTTGTATGGTTTTGCAAGCATCAATAACAACAAAACAACATTGAAATCCGATTTTAATCAAATAGAATCTGTCAAAAATTCAAATCATTCATCAAATATTGATCCAAGTCTTTCATTCAAGAATTCTTCTCGTGATTTGTTTTCGACATCAAATGAGCCCAAATTTAATTCCAGTATTTCCAATTCTCCTAAGGAAACCTTCTATACTTCATCTTTTAGAGATTCTTTAACCAACAATTCCTCCAAATCGAAAGAAACCTCATCATCATTGTCAAATGAAACCGAAAAACACTCTTCTCGTAATCCGATTTCAACAACAATTGATACCAAAAATGGTTCAAAAGTACAACAATCTCCTAAGGAAACTAACAATCCCTCATCTCTTAGAGATTCTTCAACTAACAATTCCTTCAGATCGAAAGAAACCTCATCATCATTGTCAAATGAAACCGAAAAACACTCTTCTCGTAATCCGATTTCAACAACAATTAATACCAAAAATGGTTCAAAAGTACAACAATCTCCTAAGGAAACTAACTATATTTCATCTCTTAGAGATTCTCCAACCAACAATTCCTCCAAATCGAAAGAAACTTCATCATCATTGTTAAATGAAACCGAAAAGCATTCTTCTCGTAATCCGATTTCAACAACAATTAATACCAAAAATGGTTCAAAAGTACAACAATCTCCTAAGGAAACTAACTATATTTCATCTCTTAGAGATTCTCCAACCAACAATTCCTCCAAATCGAAAGAAACTTCATCATCATTGTTAAATGAAACCGAAAAGCTTTCTTCTCGTAATCCGATTTCAACAACAATTAATACCAAAAATGGTTCAAAAGTACAACAATCTCCTAAGGAAACTAACTATATTTCATCTCTTAGAGATTCTTCAACCAACAATTCCTCCAAATCGAAAGAAACTTCATCATCATTGTTAAATGAAACCGAAAAGCTTTCTTCTCGTAATCCGATTTCAACAACAATTGATACCAAAAATGGTTCAAAAGTACAACAATCTCCTAAGGAAACTAACTATATTTCATCTCTTAGAGATTCTTCAACTAACAATTCCTCCAAATCGAAAGAAACCTCATCATCATTGTTAAATGAAACCGAAAAGCATTCTCATAATTATTTTCCTACAAATTCATCTCCAAAAATAATTAAAGATGAGATTATAGTTCAACATAGATCAGCTATTCAAATGACCAGCCAAACAAAAATCACTGATGAACACCAAATTAATAAGAAATCTCAAATAAACAAGAATGATATCCCTTCTAGCCCACATATGTCATCCAGATCCAGTTCAGTTAAACCCCCCAGTAATGAGCATAGATCAACCAAGACTCATAGCAATACAGAATCAGCCTCTAAGCAACTCCCAGTATCAATGAGCTATAGATTCCCCAAGTAATAAAGTTTCCTCATTTTAACAAGTATAAATAAGGTCGATAAAAGTGGCCCATATAAGGTCATGGATGTCAGTGTTCTATATGACTATGTTGGAAATGATGAAGAAAAAAGAATTAATTCATTTCACATTATTCAAGAGTATATGGAAAACCCATTATATGTTATGGAGCTCATTAGGATGGTAAACGAATTAGGACAAAAAGATTCCACTGTTTTCCAATTGGCCTTTTTAGAATGCATCCGTAGAAAATGGTCTTCTGATTCCACATTTTGGGATGAAAACACACAGAGTTTTGTAATTGAGAGCCTACTAGAATTATTGTTTACGGACAACTTCCAAGACAAATCTCATGTTATTGAATCATTCAGATTTATAATATTGAGCTCAGATTATTATATTATTGAAACAATCAAAAGAATTAGTGATATATTAGATTCAAAAACTCATTCCTTCAAAGAGATCGCTAACATTCTTAAAATAGTATGTTTCTGGTCAAAGAAGTTTGCACATAGCGATTTGTCAATTGAAGAACAAGAAACCCTTTTACAACCTATTGAAGATCTGAATTCCACATTTGTGAAACAGTTTTGTGGAATTGCTGATATGGCTGCTTCAAATGTATCTGATAATGATGCAATTTGTTGTTTGGCATATGTTGCAAAGTCTGTGTCATATTTATCTAAAAGGTCTGTGTCAATTCTTACAGAGGATTCTTTTCCAAAACTTATTCAGTTTTTTGTTCCTATACTTGTCATTGAATGTGACAATGAAGTACTGGTACCATTGAAGCGCTACAGTGCCAAATTATTAAATGGGCTATGCTCATCATTTTTACCAAATTCATCAGTATGTATGGATGATCCCGATGGAATTAGGAAAGAGTTTTCCCAATTATTCCAAAAAGAAGTAGTACCAGTACTATTGTCCACAACAATTCAGTGCTTATCAATGGAGAATGATGAATATTTAATGGGAAGGCTTCTTTATTTGTTTTTCCAATTTTTGCATAACGATTTATGCACAGAAGATATTGTGAATGTTGATTTTATCAATAATATTTTAATACCCGCTTCGAGATTATCCCCAAACGATATTTATGAATCCCAAACGAACCCTGAGCAGTTTATAGCATTTAATCTGCATTATTCCATTAAATCTAACATTACATATAGGACAAGCTGTGCTATGATTCTTAAGACCCTTGTGAAAAAATTCAATGTTTTAGATGATCTTTATGATCTTTTATTAGCCCCAACTGTTGATCCGGTTGATTTTGAAGGGCGTATATATTTGATGACCAAATTTATTAAAGAAACAACAACTCAATATGGCCCAATGATTGAGCCTGAAGTTGTAGATGCATTGATATTGGTGACTGAAAAAGTTGATCAAAAGCCTCCATTTGTAATCGCCAGTTTATTGAATTTTATGAGATCAGTTCTTCCATTTTTAGATCCTGCAAAGGGTGTTAATCTATCTTCACATTGTATTCTCGCATCAAAGGACCCAATAGTATTAATAACAGGATCTAAATTACTTAGCTCGTCTATAAGGGAGTTAGAAGAACCTATACAAATTGATTTTAGTGGATTAGTTAAAAAGATTCTTGAATTATCTTCTCACATGCCATCCCACTCACTAAATTCTGCAATACAAGGATTGATCAAAATTGGAGGAGAAGAGGTATATCCTCTAATCAAGTATACCATTGATGAAATATTACATTTTACTGATAAAGTCTTTACTGAAGAAGATTTTGCTTCGCAAAGTGAAATTTTTGCCAATGCCTTTTCCGCCATTGCTGACATTGCTACAGCATTGTCCGCGAACCAGGAAAGTCTCCAAGAACTTGCTCTTCAAATACTACCTCGGGTTTCAATGTTTTTCCAAAATAACCCACATAATTCAGTTTTTAGTGAGATGTTTTATCTTGTCACAATATTCAACACTAAATTATTCCAAACTGTAAATGAGCAATATGAAACATGCACAAATTTGATCAATTTTATTATTGAAGATAGTGTTCTGACATCACTTGTTTCGCAGGTTTCTATAATGATCTGTCCTCTTATTGTTAACAATTCTTCAGGCTCTGGTAGCATTAAAAATGTGTTCCTTACAAAATGTATGGATTTATATAACCATTTTGTGAACTATTGTTTAAGTAGCAAAGAATCAGATATTAGCGATAAAGCACATACATTATTAATAGCTTCATCTTTGATTCAAGCTATTGGGGAACCAGCTCTAGTATATGTTCCTCATGCAGTTGAATCACTGCTTTCTGACAAAGGGAAAGATATTGCTGTTCTTTTCTCAGCTTCAGTTATGACAATAACATCAGCCTTTGTTTGTGATTACCATCAAACACAATCAATGCTTGATGATTCTGTTATGAGCTATCTTCTTGCAGATATTAAAGAGAAGAACCTGCCTACATACAAAGAACTTCGTCTCGGTTTCATTTTGTTACTGTTTTTGGTTAAATGTGGAAAAAAGAGTGCATACCGTGCATCTGTTAATCTTTTACCTGCTCTTATCAAATTAAAGGAAGAAGATGACCTAGTATCGGAAGATGACCTTGATATTAGTCATGAGTTATCAATGGCATCTTTGATCATTCCTTTTGATCTTCCAATAGATTCTTTTGATGAATTTGCTTTCTTCGGGGAAATAACCGATCAAACAGGACTCTTTAATGCTTTGACTGCTAAAGAGAAAAGAATTGTTAAGCAGTATTTCCAAATGTAAAAGTCATTTCTATAATTCCGTTAATACGGGAATTTTTATTTCAAATTTGTTTGTGATTTGATTGGCATATTCATAAAACATGTTACTCTCTTGTGGTACTAATGTCATTTCTTCTAATTCAACATCATTAGCAAGAGTAGAATTACCAATGGTTAAAGAAAACATTAAACAAATAGAATGCGGAATTGACACTTCATTTGTTCTAACTGACCAAGGAGACTTGTATTTTTGGGGATCTCTTTCAAATTTAATAAGTTTTAATCATCCTGTAAAATTAAACAATGGGTACAAAATAAAAACAATGAGTACAAAGAATAAGCACATAGCAGCAGTTGATGATAGTGGCAATGTAATTATTTGGGGAAGTAACCAGCATTGTCATTTTTCCAACAGAAAAGAAATCAGTATAGAAACCCCTCAAATACTGAGACTAAATCCAGAGAAAGCAATATCAGTGTCATGTGGAGGATATTTCACATTGATTTTATTAGAAAATGGAGAAGTAATGTCATTAGGAATCAATCATGACAATATTTTGGGTTTAGAAAGGGCAATTGATGTGATGAATATTCCAACAAAAATAGACTCAAGACTATTTGGTAATGAAAAAGTATCTCAAATATCAGCAGGATGGTCCCATTCATGCATATTAACCGAATCAGGAAAAGTATACTCATGGGGTAGACAATCTGAAGGAAGACTCGGTCATGACAATGGAGATTCTATTACCCAAATAACTATGAATATTGATGATGCTGTTGATTCTGTTTGTTGTGGGGATACAAATACATTTTGTATTAAAAACGGAATAGCCAAAGCAACTGGAATGAACAATTACGGAGAAAATGGTGTGGGCGATACCAAACCAAGGAAGCACCTAAGAAGTATTAAGGGGATAGATAAAAAAATTAAAAAAATTGCCTCATGCGCAGACCATACCATTACCCTAACAGAGGATGGATCTGTTTATGGAATCGGCTTTAATGAAAACAACAAAATGGGTCTGATTACTGAGACAATATTCTTAAAACCAGAAAAGATAATTACTGGTCACAAAGTGGAAAATATATCAAGTAGCAATTCTCATACATTATTCTTAGTCGAATAAAGCAGCTTATTAAAGTATTTTGGTATCCCTAAAACTTTAGTCCCCCAATCTTGATAATAATGACTAAATCCGACACAAAACAAACGCACCAGCACACTAATTTCAAAATAAGCTTCAATTCTATTGTACTTTCGGAATAAATCACATCGATATTTCTTAAATACAAGCTTTTTGAATACATTAAATACAAATCAATACCAAAAAGCATCAAATATAGCAAAAACAAATAGGTTCTGAACATATTTGGCAAAACAGATAAAATAAATGCCGCTCCTTCAACAAAAATCAGAATTTTCCACCTCCGATTATAATACACAACAAATTCCTTAATTCCGATTGCCCCGCTTTTAAAATAGCTTAAATACAGCAGTTTAAACAAATAAAACAGCACAACAGTAAACGTAGCCAAAAACAAACACATGTAAAAAAAACTCAAACACTCCATTAGCAAAATTGTCCTCCATCCAGCATCAAATAAATCAAAACAATCCTCCACCACTTAGAACCTACTAAAGTTGGTCAAATGCAAAAAGTGACACTCGCCCAATGTCATCAAAGTATGCTAGATCTATCACTAGGTTCAGTCCTGATGGTCGTCTATTTCAAATCGATCATGCTCATGCTGCTGTGCAGCGTGGTACGACAGTTGTAGCTGTTCACTGCTCTGAGATTATTGTAATTGCTGTCGAAAAGACAACCATTGCTAAGTTGCAAGATCCATCCACCTTCCGCAAAGTTTGCCCATTAGACAATCACGTAATGTGTGCCTTTTCTGGACTTCATGCAGATGCAAGAGCACTTGTAAGAAAGGGACAAGTTGAGTGCCAAAGTCATAGGCTTACATTTGAGGATCCAATCACTATAGAGAGAATCGCTAGATTTATTGCCACAGTTCAATTACAAAATACTCAATCAGGTGGTTCACGCCCTTATGGTGTCGCTACATTAGTCTGTGGATTTGACTCAACAAATCAGCCACACATATATGAAACACTTCCTGGTGGCACATACGCTGAATGGAAGGCAAAGTCAATAGGTAGACACGATCAAACAGTCATGGAGTATCTCGAGAAGCATCATAAAGATAATATGACGCCTGATGAAGCATTCAAGATTGCTGTTGGAGCCCTTTTAGAAGTTGTTGAAAATGGATCAAAGAATCTTGAAGTCGCCTATATGAAGAAAGGATCAGAAATGACTCTTCTAAGCGAAGAAGAACTCGGAAAAATCATCGAATCGGTGAATAAGAAATAAAAGACTCTGGTTTATATAAATTCTTCAGGAACCAGCAAAGGATCTGCATCATTTGCCATATCATCATCTCTTTGAACTCTATTATTGGTAAACAATTTATAAACAATCATTGCAAACAAACACACAACTAGAATGAGACCCCCAAACGTAACAAATGTGGTCAACTGTTCCCATGTTAAACCAAAAACATTCTGTTGGGTTTCTTCGGTTTCAATATATTCTGTTGATTCATCTGATGAGGATAATACCACTGTTTCCGATATAGTAAAAACAAGGGTTTGTGGAATGGTAAAAACTGGTGTTTCTATATGCGTCTTATCGGGACTATTGTTTAAAGTGTTGGATTGTGTGATTGTAATTCTAACAGTTTTTGAAGGTGAAAATGTTTGAACATCTGTTCGTTCAACAGTAGCAGCAATGATTTCACTTGCTGAATATGTGTTCATTGGGGTACTACTGATAGGCATAACAGATGGAGCCTCAACAGTTTTTGATGGTGAAA